>Ga0233425_10010468_pt1 | contig 11275 bp, 7 predicted proteins | sample Watercolumn_Towu_2_FD_181712 | JGI IMG/M metagenome (GOLD analysis project Ga0233425, IMG submission 181712) | Freshwater microbial communities from Lake Towuti, South Sulawesi, Indonesia - Watercolumn_Towuti2014_140_MG | ecosystem: Environmental > Aquatic > Freshwater > Lake | place: Indonesia...
ACCGCGCCCCCGACCCCGGGAGATGACCCTCACCGCACGCTGTAGGGACAATCGACGAAACCGGCCTCAAGAATTCCAATGGGTTGCTCGCCATTTCACCAAACATAGGCTAGTCTCCGGCGCAAATCCGTCCGGCGAGTACTCAGTGTGGTCGGGATGCTACCATCTGCCTCGATATCGATCTCGACCCGCAAACGATAAACGTCTCAGAGAGATAGAGACGATTCCCCGATCGATTCAGAGAACGCTCGATGGACAAAGCCGGCGCGCCCTTGATCGCAGGAGTACGCGCGCGAGTCGAATGTTCGGCACGGGGGTGGTCTTGAGTGGGCCGAATCTCACAGGCGGAACATCCGAGCCGGAGACGTTGAGTCGATCGGGCCGTTGACCAAGACGTCCCAGGCATCGTGATCTCGGGCGGGGTGTCCAAGTAGGTCGTGGCGTCGGGCCAGGAGGTCCCCCAGACCCCCCAGCCTTCTGCCAAGACCGGGAGCTCGACCTCGACCTTCTTCGGCTTGGTGGAACAACGGGAGCCCATCACGACGTCACTGGACAAGACCGCCGAGTCGCGTCGAGCTCCCTTCTGTTCGTCTCGAATGATCGGGATGGAGGCGAAACCTGTCTGTTCGCGGCGCCCGAGCTGGAACAAGTTCACGCGCCGATACGGACCCGCTCCCGGAGACGCTGCCGGAGTTGCGTCAGAAGACGTACTTCGGACTCGGATTCGTCCTGGACCACGGCAACCAGAGCGTACGGTTCCCGCTCGGCAAGCCCCCGTGCCCATCCGGGCACCTGCCGGGCGACCACGGCGAAGACCTTCCGCCCTGACCAACGACGGTCGGTCTGGACGATGGGCCAGGTGACGACCTGAACGGTTCCTCGGTGCCGGCTGCTCGACCCCGGCTCCACCTTGGTTGGCTCGGGTATGAGCTGCTCTCGGTCCTCGGGGGCCGTCTTCCTGAACACGGCCTTGACGGACTCGAAGTCCGCGCTGTAGACGAGCTTCAACAGGAGCTTGCTCGCGCGGTAGTCCGCCCTGGTCGTTCGAACCGTGGGCATGTGCGAAACCGCCAGGGTGATCCGTCTCGGCCTACGGTTCGGAACACCGACGAAGTCATCCGGAATCGGGATCTCGAAGAAGTGCGTCTCCTCTTCCCCGATCTGGTCCTCAGCCATCAGCGTGACGCAGCGCTCGTCGGACAGCAGGGTCCTCTCGGCGTTCGGACGTCCGTAGCCGGCGATCATCAGAACCGCCTTGTCGTCCCCGTTCATCACGGTCGCGGTGGACGGAGGAACCCGAGCATGGGCGACGATGAGAGCGCGAAGGAGGTTCGCGGTCGCGGTGGGGTACTCCGAGAGCAACCGCGCCGCCAGGTGGGCCACTCGAGGAGCGGCGTAACTCGTACCGCAGTCGACGGAAAACAGACCGCCCCCGGCCGCGAAGTCCCTCGACAAGCTCATCACGCCGAGAACGCTATTCCCTCCCGGACGCGCCCCAGACGTGCGAAGGTCGACCTCCCAGTTTCCCCCGTACTCGACGACCTCCGGCTTGATAGCGCCCCCAATCCCTGGCCCCCTGCGCGTAAACGGCGACGGCTGATCGCGCCGTGCGATGGGTTGGAAGCTGGGGTCCCTCGGGAACCTACGTGCCATCCTTGAGACGTCGTGCTCCGCGAGGCCCCCGACCGTGAGTACGTTGAGCGCCGGGGCAGGATCGAGAACCCGGGCCTCGTCCGAAAGAAGGTAGGCGGGGTACTCCGATCGCCAATCGGAAGGCCCCTGCGTCCCACCCTGGAAGTTCCCTGCGGCGACGGTGAAGAGAACGCCGTATCGCCGGGCCAGGCCGTCGAAGACGGCGGTCAAGGAACGAGCACGACCACCGGCATATGGGTGGCGAACGTCTCCGAAAGAGACGTTGAAGACGCGACAGCCGTAATCCCTCCAGAAGAGCTCGACCGCCTCTGAGACCTGGCTCTCGATAAGACGACGGTCGTAGGTGTTGGCGCCGGTGAGCACCTTCCCGCTCAAGAGGCGGAGCTGGGGGACGAAGCGCCCCTCGCGTGAGGCGGATTCCACGTCACCATAGACGGCCAAGCCGGAGACCATCGTTCCGTGGCCGTGCTGGTCCTCGGGACCGTCTGTCGCGATAAACGACTCCGCATGCCCCATCGCGTTGGCCAGGAACGGATGGTTGGACGCGACTCCGCTGTCGAGCACGCCGACCACTGGCGCCGTCGACGAAGGTGCCGGAACGGGAGGGAACGAGCCGAGAGGTTGGCGCAGCAGATCGATCCCGAGCTGGAACCGCGGCGGGAGGTCGACCGTTCGGACGTCCTTGCTCCGCAGAAAGGCGTCCTTCCCCGCGTCGTCCACGTCGACGCGAAGGACGATGACCTCGTCCTGTACGACTTGGTCGAGGACCTCCGCACCGAGCTCTCGACACCGACGGGAGAAGCTCTCGACGAACCGCTGTCGTTGTTCTGGGCGACCTTCATACAGCGGCCAAAGCTCCACGTCGAGCCGGTATCTCGGCGCCGATGGAGTGCCTTCAACGGCGAGCGCGGCGCCTGTACGATCTTCGGGGGTCCAACCCTCCACTCCCTTGACCGCGAACAGGAGGTCTTTCCTCGTGGCGGTCCGACCTCGTTGGATCAGGTCGAGCCTGTCCCTGAATTCCCGAAGCCCTCCCTGGTCGGCGAAGGCGACGACGAGCGTCTTGTTCTCTTCGCTGATGACCGTGAGCCCGGGAATCGCCTCGATGTCGGAAGGTGGCTTCCCCTCGATGCGGATCTTCAAGACCAAGCGCGGATCGAAACCTGGTTCCCTGGCCACGGCCGCGAGTCGTTCGACCTGGTCGAGCTGTCGTCGAAGACCACGAGCGTGCCCGACAGGATCATCGACGAACACAGGGGCGCCTCTCCCTGAAGTTCGCCTTGGCGTTGCGTCAGGTATTCGGGCAAACCCCAGATGCTTCCTGCTCGTCTCCATGACGGCTCCGATTCATCAAAGGGGTGGTCGCCCCCCGCCCCCCGAGTCTACCAGGCGTCATCGGCGGGCAAGAACATCTTGGCGCCGCTGTTCCTTGCGGAGCGCCGTCTCGAACAGGTCGACGGCGAGGATCTCCCGCCCGGCGAGCACCATCGACTTGATGGCCCGGACCACGACCCGCTCGACGTCGGCGTGTGAGAGCCCGTCCATCGCCTTGAGGAAAGCGGTCTCGTCGAGCGGGAGGTCGTACCGGACCCCTCGGAGCTTCAGGCTGAGGAGATCTTGAATCTGTTTGAGCGTCGGGCGGTCGATGTGGAGGACCTCGTCGAAGCGACGCCAGATCGCCCTGTCCAGAAGACTCTCATGGTTCGTCGCCGCGATGAGCAGGCTGCGGCCTCGATAGGCGTCCACGAGCTGGAGGAAGGCGTTGACGACACGCTTGAGCTCGCCGTGCTCCGCTTCATCCGAGCGGGTCTTCGCCACCGCGTCGAACTCGTCGAACAACGCGACGACCCGCTCACCCGCCAGAAATTCGAAGACCTTCCTGAGGTTCGCCGCGGTCTCGCCGAGGAAGGACGAGACGACGCTGTCGAACCGGACGACGGCGATGTCCATGTCGAGCTCGGTCGCGAGCACCTCGGCGGCCGTGGTCTTCCCGCACCCCGGCGGGCCGTAGAAGAGAACCTTACCGACCGCGCGGAGACCGTAGGACCCGAGGAGCTCGCTCCTCCCCTGCTCGAGAATGATTTCTCCGAGCGCGGAGGTGTTCTCATCAGATAAGACGATTTCATTGAGGTCGCGGCACGGCTGGCGAACCTCCAGGAGGCGGAGCCCCCGCTCGGTGTCCTTCGGGACGTCGTATTCCCTGCTCGGGGCTCGCGGGCCTCCTGGCCCCTCCCCGTAGAGCATCCGCTCGAGGTCGTTCGCGAGGAGGTGGTGCTTCTTCGCCCGCTCCTCGCGAATGAGCTCCTCGGCTGCCCTTCGGAACGCCTCGGTCCCGTTCTCGACGCCGGCCTTGATGAGCCGGCGAAGTGTCCTTGAGTTGGCCATCGTTCAGACGCGAACCCCCTGACAGTATCAGTCGCGTCGCCCCGCGGTCCAGAGGACGACGGAACCCATAATCGTCGGCAGCAATCCTGGCGCGAGCGTTGCTGTGAGCTCGAAGCCCTCGGTCGGGCGCGCTGGGGCGCCGCGACAGGTGCGGTTGGGGGCAAATGACCAGCGGAAAGACCCCAGAGTGGCCGGGATGCGGTGCGGCGAGCGCATCTGTCCCTCCCGGCTCGCGGCAGCGGCCGGTTTGGAACAGCCCGAAGATGATGGGGGTCATATGTAGTCGTCCGGTGGCCGGGGTTCAATCGAAGACACCTCGATTGAACAAGGTCGAAGCGTAATACCGTTGACTTGGCCCGGACATGCCGTGACGATCTTGCCTATGTCCACCGAAAGCGAAGCCCTCCAGCCATTCCACCTTGCTGTCCCTATCACCCATGCGGCTCTGGTCGAGTGGCTGTCCGGCCTGCCGGAGGCCAGGCGTGCCGCGGAGGTAGAGTCCACGCTCATCGCGGGCCACCTCATACTGAACCTGGTCCAGGCAGCAGCTGGCGAAGAACAGATGGCCCGGTTCTTCAGGCCGGTCGTTGATAAGATGGACGAGCTCCAGGGGCGGCTCACCGAACTCATCCACTCATCGCAGAAGTCCAAGCGCCTTGGCGATATCGGTGAGGAGATCGTATGTAAGCAGCTCGCCGATGCGTTTCCAGCCGACCAGTTCCGTATCGTCTCGACTCGCGGTCATGAAGCCGACATCGAGGCCATCTTCACCCTCGCTCCGGATGTAACGCGCGAGGCGCGGGTCGAGGTGAAACTCCACACGGACGACGTTCGCGGGGACGAACTCGAGAAGTTCAGGAGCGACCTCGACAGCACTGGCGTTCGGTACGGGCTCATGGTTTCGCTGGCGAGCCGACTCGCCACGGTCCGTGGCGCGATGAAGATCGAGGAGACCGAGGGCTACACCGCGGTCTTTGTTTCCCGCAGCGGTCTTGACGGCGTGAACCTGATCTCGGCCGCCGCCCTCCTCAAAGCGATCATGGCGTATCATGCCCGGTCGGAGTCGGCGCGTTGGATACCAGCCGCCGCCATCGAACAAGCGTGGCGAAGTATCAGCGATGAGATTGAAACCCTGCGTGAGGTCGGCCGGGAAGTCCGGGACTTCAGAGACAGCGTACGCAAGGTCGAGCAGTTGCTGATCGTGCAACTCGGAGGGCTGGCGGACAGGGCGAACACGGCGGATGTGAAGCTCGCTGCAGCAGTGGACCGGCTCGTGCAACAGCTCCACGACGAGCTCGATGCACTGCCCGCGGCCAGCGAGGCGCTGTCCCTGCCGCCGGCGTCGACTCCGGACGAGGTCCTCGCCGCGCTCGACCGATTGGAAGAGTCAGATCCCAAGCGCGCACGGGTCTTCCGTGGCCTGCGCGAGATCGCTATGGGCTGCGATCTGGCCGTGGCCATAGACGCCGAGGGCGAGTGGATCTTCCAGCGAAACGGCCAAGCACTCGCTCGCACGGCAACCATGAAAAACCAAGTAGACGCGATTTTCCCGCTCACCACCACCAATGAACCGGTGACTATCATTCCCGGGCTCGAGATGATCAAGAAGTCCCAGGTCATCGTGAAAGGGAAAGACGTCGAGGCCATGTTACGGCGGGTGAAGGAGAGGTTGACCGCGTGCGAGGTTGCCGGTCCGGTCACGGACTGAAGTGTTCGGAGAGGTGTGTCTGTGGCTACGCAACAGCTCAGAAACCCAGCGCTTCCCCGAAGGACGGACGATGCCTGAACCCTGGGTTTCCGTGGACGAAGTCGTGAGCCACCTCGGCGTGGCGAAGGACTCGGTCTACCGCTGGATCGAGGCCAAGGGCCTACCCGCTCACCGGGTCGGCAGGCTCTGGAAGCTCAAGCTCTCGGAGATCGACGAGGGGGTCCACGCCGGCGGGGCTGGGCCGGATGAGAGTGACGTCGACACGGGCGAGGATCTCGACGCATGGATGGCCTCACAGGTCGCGAGCGCCGCCACGGCGGGCCAGACGGTGAAGAGGCCGCCAACGCGGCGACCCCTTCGGCATCCGCGTGGAGCGAAGAAGTGATTGAAAACCTATTCGCACGCGTTGGGTTCTCGCCGAACCAGAACCAGCGCCACGCGGTCGAGCATCTCGACGGCCCGCTCTTCCTCGTGGCCGGCCCGGGCTCAGGCAAGACGCGCGTTCTGCTCTGGCGCGTCGTGAACATGATCGTGATCCACGGCATCGCGCCCGAATCGATCTTCCTCAGCACCTTCACCGAGAAGGCCGCGAAACAACTCCAGGACGGCCTCGTCTCGCTGCTCGGTCTCGCGAGCGAGCAGACCGGTAAGCCCTACGACCTCTCGGGCATGTACGTCGGCACGGTCCACGCGCTCTGCCACCGGCTGCTGCAGGACCGCTCGCTCGTCGTCGATCGCGAGCGCTCCACTGCGCCCGTCGTGCTCGACGAGCTGGACCAGTACTTCACGCTGGCTCAGGGCTCGTTCTGGTCGGCGGCGAAGTCGCTCCTCGCCTTCGAAGGGGAGCTTCCCGCGTTCCGTGAGACTGTGAACGCGAACTTCGAGCCGCCCGCCTCGGCGAGCCGCCACAAGGCGGTGGTGAACCTCCAGTCGCTCTTCAACCGGCTCTCAGAGGAAGACCTCGACCCGAAGGTCATCTTGGAGAAGGCGCCCGACGAGTACGCGCCGCTGTTCCGCCTCTACGAGCTGTACCGCGATCGCCTCGGTAAGAACCGCGTCGACCTCTCGCTGCTTCAGCGCGCCGCCTACCGCGCGCTGCTCGTGAACGACGGCACGATACATCGCTTCAAGCACGTCATCGTCGATGAGTACCAGGACACCAACGCCATCCAGGAGCGCATCTTCTTCCGCCTCGCGGGCGGCTCGAAGAACATCTGCGTCGTCGGTGACGACGACCAGGCACTCTATCGCTTCCGGGGCGCGACGGTCGAGAACTTCGTCGATTTCCCCAAGCGCTGTTCGAGCGCGCTCGGCATCGAACCGCGCCGCATCGAGCTCGGCATCAACTACCGGTCGCGACGCGGCATCGTGCAGGCGTACACCTCGTTCGTCGCGCAGTACGACTGGAGCCGCCCGGGCGGCGGCCACTTTCGCCTGCACGACAAGGGGGTGCGTGCGCACAGCCAGGACGACGGCGTCTCGGTGGTGTGCACCGCGCCGAGCAAGCCGGTCGACCTCGTCGATGAGATCGCCACCCTCTGCCGCCGCCTCATCGACGAGAAGGTCGTCGCCGACTCGAACCAAATCGCGTTCCTCTTCCCGACACTCAAGAGCGCCATCGTCGAGAGGTTCGAGGAGGCACTCGGTCGCGTGGGGCTGCGCGTCTACGCCCCGCGCGCCAAGCGTTTCCTCGAGGCCGACGAACCGACACTCATCATCGGGCTGCTCACGCGCGTGCTCGGACGCCCGCCGCGCAACCATGCCTTCGACCGAGGCGAGTACGGCGAGTTCCACTCCTGGCTCGACAGCGCCACCACCGTGGCTGACACGCTCATGAAGAGCGACCCGACACTGCGCGCCTTCGTTGACCAGCGCATCGCAGAGCTGAACGCAATCAAGCGCGACTACGCAGCGCTCAAGACCGTGCTCGACACCGGCGGCTGGAGCGAGGACGCCGCCTATGACCCGAACACGCACAAGCGCCCGCTCCTCAATGCGGCGGGGCTTTCGGCTGACGCGCGCCGCGCTCTCGGTGGTGCGGGGCTCGAGAAGTTGTATCGGGAGCGCCTCGCCGAAGAGAACCCCCTCAGCATCAAGAACGTCATCAACCGCGCGACGACGGCCGACTGGGGCTTGCTCGACCTCTTCTATCGCTTCCTCGGCTTCCAGCGCTTCCGCGAGATGATCGACCTCGCCGACGGCGGCGTCGACGAGGCCCCCGTCTGCAACCTCGCGCTGACGAGCCAGCTCCTCGCGCGCTACATCGATACCTTCCCGCCGCTCATCACTGGCCAGGGCCTCGCGACTGAGATGCTCCAGCGCGGCTTCTTCCAGGCCTTCCTCTTCGCGCTCTTCCGCATGGGCGAAGGCGAGTACGAGGACGCCGAGGATCCGTTCCCGCGCGGGCGAATCCCGTTCCTCACCATCCACCAGAGCAAGGGGCTGGAGTTCCCGGTCGTCGTCCTCGGCAGCGCGCGCACGCAGCGCCGCGCACGCAAGGTCGAGGAGCTGGTGCGCCCCTTCCTCCCGCCTGGTGGCGAGCCGCTCGACCGCATGCCCGGCTTCGACGCGATGCGAATGTTCTACGTGGCGCTTTCTCGCGCGCAGAGCCTCCTCGTGCTCGCGCACCCGAAGGGCCAGGGGCAGAAGGTCGACGCCGAGTTCCACGAGTTGATGGCAAATGCCGCGCCCATCGCGGGCTTCGATGTGCGCTCGGTGCCGAAGGCGAAGCAGGAGCCCGACGCCGCCATGCGCCGCTTCAGCTACACGAACGACTACCTCGCGTACCAGCGCTGCCCGCGCCAGTACATGCTCTTCGAGCGCTACGGCTTCGCGGCGAGCCGCACGCAGACGATGTTCTTCGGCAGCCTCGTCCACGCGACGCTCGAAGACCTGCACCACCGGATGATCGCGGCCCGCAAGGCACGCAAGGCGGCGCAGCAGGCGGGAGGTGCGGTATGAGCTGGGAGACGCCGCTGACCGACGACGAGCGCTTCCTGATGGAGGCCTTCGAGGCGAACTTCGAGCGCCTGCGCGAAGAGAGCGGCAGGTCGCTCGCGCCGTTCATCAAGGAGTCGGCCCGCCAGCAGGTGCTGCTCTACTACCGGCGCCTCCGCGAGCTGGCCGCGCAGGTCGAGGAGACCGAGGTGCGCCTCGTGCTGCCCGAGCAGACGAGCCCGGCCGGTCGTCAATACACGCTCGAGGGGGTGGTCGACATCGTCGAGGACGGCTCGTCGACTGTGATGTACGACCTGAAGACGTACCTCGATGCCGACGCCGCGCGCGATCATGTCGAGCCGCACTACCGTCAGCTCAACGTCTACGCGCACATCTGGAAGGGCCTGCGCGGTAGGCAGCTAGACAAGGTCGCGGTGATCGCGACGCGACCCACGCGCCCGCTCTACCGCGCGCTGCGCGCCGGCGAGGCCGCGAAGATTCAGGCTGCGATGGAGGCGTGGAACCCGGTGCTCGAGGTGCCGGTCGACGGCAACGTGGTCGCCGACGTAATGGAGAGCTTCGGGCGCGTGGTCGACCTCATCGAGGAGCGCAAGTTCAGCCCGCCCGGACTCGAAGTGCTGAAGGCACCGTCACGCCCCGACGGCAAGGTGCCCTTCGCACAGGACGTGTGCCTGAACTGCGACGCGCGCTTCGGCTGCGCCTCGTATCGCCAGCTCGTGCGCGCCCAGTCGCCCGGACGGGCTGACCAGGCGCTGCGCGACGCGAGCGCCGACTTCGGCGGCGACGCCGAGAAGCAAGACTGGCGCGACAGCGGCGTGACCGCGACTGCGCGCATCGACGTGGAAGATGAGGGAACGAGCGCATGAAGCCTGAGAAGATCGAACGTCGTCCGAGCAGCGAAGAACGCCTCGAGGTGCTGCGTGACCTGTTCCCCGAGGTGTTCACGGACGGTCGCGTTGCAGTCGATCGACTTAAGGACCTGCTGGAAAGCGGCGTGATCGACACGCCCGCGAGCGAACACTACGGGTTGAACTGGCCTGGGAAGCAGCAGGCACGACGACGTGCTCACCAAGCACCGCAGGCAACGCTTCGCCCGGTACAGAACGCGGGGGTCGACGAGGCGACCACGCACAACGCAGTCGTCATCGGCGACAATCTTCAGGTTCTTCTGACGTTGAGGAAGAGCTACGCGAACTCCGTCAAACTCGTCTATATCGATCCGCCGTACAACACCGGCAAAGACCTGATCTACAAGGATGATTTCTCTGATCCTGTTGAGGCTTTCTTGGAGGCCACCCAACAGGCTGATGTTGGTGGTCTGCTAGTCAGCAATCCGAAGAGTGGCGGGCGATTTCATTCTAGGTGGCTCAGCATGATGCTACCGAGACTCTCCCTCGCTCACGCCCTCCTGGCCGACGATGGCTTGCTGGCCGTGTCGATAGACGACAACGAAGTTCATACGCTGCGTCTGCTTCTGGACGAGGTGTTCGGAGAGCGAAACTTCGTTGGACAAGTTGTCTGGCACACCGAAGGACATACCGACAACCAGTACGACATCAAGGTGACGCACGAGTACATTCTGCTGTACGCGCGCGACGTCGAGCAGGCCGCACTCGGTGCTGTAGTTGATCCGAACACGCGCGCCGAGAGCAATCTCTGGAAGGGATACGCGGAGAACTCAATCACTAAGAACGGTCCCGCGAATCCCGTCAGCGAAGTTGTCCTCCCCGTGGGTTTTCCGTGCAACGCAGAAAGCCTCGACCTGCCGGCAACTGCAGTGCCAAAGGCGTTCTTCGACGCGATCGACAAGAATAACCGAGTCATCACCCGCGAACTCACGAGCAAATACCAGGTGGACTATCCGGTTCGCTTGGACGCCATGAAGGTCAGGAACGGGGTTCTTGCGGCCCCGTGCAGAGTGCTGAGCGGCTGGGCAAACAAGAACAAGTTGGTCGCCTTCATCAAGGGCGATTGCAAGCCCATGCCCGAGCCCGAAGACTCTTCGTTGCGCTTCTTCCTGTCCGAGCGCGGAGTGATCTACTACCGGCGCGATCGCGGTGCTGCACGCAACATTGTTTCCGTCTGGCAGAAGCAGGGTACGACCGAGACGGCACGAGCGGATCTGGAGCGCATTGGAATCAAATTCCAGTACCCGAAGCCAGTTCCCTTGCTGCAGTACCTGATTCGCGTCGCGAACGTGGGCGACGAGGAGACCGTCCTAGACTTTTTTGCCGGGTCGGGAACCACGGCAGAAGCGGTGCTGCGACAAAACAAGGAAGATGGCGCGCGACGTAGATTCCTTCTCACCCAGTTTCCGGAGCCTGTGGGCGGCGGGATTGTCGCCGACCCCGGCCTCGACACCATCGACAAGATCACCTGCGAGCGGCTGCGTCGCGTCTCGAAGGCCCTGAAGGCTGAGGGTGTGAAGGGCGATCTCGGCTTCCGGGTCTTCAAGGAGGACTTACCTGCGGTTGTCAACCACCTTCCATCCAGGAATGTCGGAACTGGAGGCTGGGATGGTGTGAGGTGTGAGGCATCCGCTGGGTGACGCACACCGGACGGACCCTCCGT
>Ga0233425_10010469_pt1 | contig 11272 bp, 11 predicted proteins | sample Watercolumn_Towu_2_FD_181712 | JGI IMG/M metagenome (GOLD analysis project Ga0233425, IMG submission 181712) | Freshwater microbial communities from Lake Towuti, South Sulawesi, Indonesia - Watercolumn_Towuti2014_140_MG | ecosystem: Environmental > Aquatic > Freshwater > Lake | place...
ATACGAACTCCTTGTCGGGAATCGGAAATGAAAGCGTACCCCGGCATCAGGCAAAACGCCACCCGCATAGGGGTGGCGCTTTTTCGGTGGTGGAGGCGGCGACTACCGAAAAACTCGTGGAATGCCGCATGAATACTTGCACTCTGCGATTCTCATGAGGGCAGTTACCCCCAAAATTACCCCAGCGCCGCCCTTGTCACCCCTTTTTGCTTTACGTAGTAAACGCGCGCGCGCGTCGCCTTCCGTCCAGCAATCGCCTTCGCACGCTGCGCCGGGATGAGTTCGGCACGGCAGAGGTTTTCATCAGCGAGCAGTTTTTCCAAAGGGTAGATGGTAATTCTAAGAAGCACTACGGCAGGCGTAGTAGAGAGGGGGGCGAAAATGCCCCGCATAGCTACGGCAGGTGTAGTAAGACAGGCTCCGCCTACTACGGCAGGCGTAGTTATCCTGCGGCTTCTGCTACGGCAGGCGTAGTAAGCGATGCGTTTTTCTTGAGGGGTGGAAGTGGGTCGAGCAGCCGATATGCCCCTCTTGGAAAAGCCTTCGGTTGCATGTCGAGCTTGCCATCGCAATGATCCAGATCGCGCCAGGTGACGGCAAAGAGGCTGGCCTTGTTTGGTCTGGCGCCCTTTCGCGATTCGGCTATCAGGCCGCGTTCCAGCAGCTCGCGCTTGGCTTTGTGCAATGTTTCCTCTGACTTCCAGCCACGCGGCTGCATGAGCTTCCAGGCGATGCCCAGGTCGCCATTGTTGCCCGCTCGCAACTGGCTGCACAGATCCCATAGCAGGGCCTTTGCGTGCGCCGATGCGCCCATGTAGGCCACGCTGTTCAGCACCAACAGCGGCACGGCAACGAACGCCCCTCCGTCGCGCTTGTCGCGCGAGTCCTTCCAGCGTTTTGAGGTCATTCATGCCGCCCTTCGTTCCAGCTCGACCCGTAGGCACGAAAAGGCGTAGTTCTGTCCAGCATCGCCTGCCTCTGCGATGGTGTTGGCGTTCAAGTAGTACTCGCCAATGGTCGCCGGTCGGCCAGCGTCGGATGTGCGAACCATAATTTCCGCCATTTGCACCGGCCAGCCGTGACGGCGAAGCATGTGCACATGGTGAGCGAGGCGGGAACTTCCAAACCTTCGCCAGCAATCCAGGTGCGTCAGGCGCTCGCCGCGTAATAGCGCGCCCAGGACACGCCCCTTGACCGAAGGCGGTTCAGGGTAGGAAAATGGGTAAGTAGTGTTTTGGATTTCAGGCCGGGCCTGTTGCGAGCAGGTGCCGGCCTTGTTGTTTGTTGGCATGGCATCTCCTCAAGCAGCCTTGCGGCCCTGCGTTTCGATCAGTTGTTTCAGCCAACGATCAATGTCGCTTTCCAGCCATCCGACAGCGCGCGCTCCGAGGGCGTAGGGTTCAGGGAAACTGCCCTGCGCCATGCGAAGGTAGATCGTCGAACGGGATAGCCCAGTTCGAGCCTTGACGGCGGGCAGTCGAAGTATGGTCGTGTTTGTCATGTTTATCTCCTAGAACGTCAATAGGAGCCATTGAACATGACGGAACCAGGGTAGTTAGCGACACATCTTCAATAATTGTGTCGCTTTTTTTGGATTTTTTACCAAGCGTTGATGATGGCGGATAAGGGCGCATAGCCCACGATGGGCGAACAGCTTGTTTCTTAGGATTTCCGTGGCGATTTGCTCGTCAGTGGCTCGGCGGCCCTTGGCACGTAGCTGCTTCCTGAAGTATTCCCACCCTTGCAACAACAATGCATCTTCCACTTGCGTCCATGTGCGGCGCCTATCCTGCCCTCGCCGGATTCTGTCAGCCGCAGCGAGTATTTTTTTGTTGTCACGAAACCAAGGCACTAGGCGTGGCAAAGGGCCATCCCTGAGGGCAACCTCCTCCATGAGCGTGGCCTGCCGCTCGCCGCGCTTTTCTCTTGCTTCGAGGTACATCCGCATTATTTCGAGGTGGGCCTGTACCAATTTCTGGATGTCGTCTGCCATGATGCAATTCGATTTCCGCCGGCTGTTATATGTGGCCTGTGTAGAGCCATCGCACGAAAGGCGATAACAGAAAGCGGCCAAGGGCGCCGAGGCCGAGCCCTTTACAGGCCCAGCCGATCGGGTGGTAATTCCAATTAAATGTTCCCGGCGTCATCGCCTGGAAGATACCTGCTATTTCGCTAAACGGCTCACTGGGAGCCGTATTCAGGATTACCCAGTAGGCTACGACAGGCAGGCACACAAGGATAAAGACGGATGACAGTCGTTCGGCAAAGTTGCTACCTGCGATAGAAGAAAGACGGCAGGCAATCTTTTCATTCTCGGGCGGGGCATCCTCATTCGTCAGCTGCTGTTGATCGCGGCGCTGGTTGGTCCGCTTGGCTGCGGCCATCAGGCGTTGCACCGGCGTTCTGTTATCTTGCGGCGTGTTCATCGACAATCCATTCAGGCTGCTTCCCCGTGTAGCGCAATCACTTCCGCGCCAGCCTTGAGCTTGTCTAGGTAGTCACCCCAGGCTTGCATCATCTTCCGGCGCTCGGACAGGTGCGCCGTGCGGTTGTAGGCGCGGCCGTTGGGGTCGCGCACGGCATGGGCGAGTTGGTGCTCGATGAAGTCGGGGCGAAAGCCAAGCACTTCATCGAGGATGGTTCGCGCCATCGCTCGGAAGCCGTGTCCGCTCATTTCATCCTTGCCGATGCCCATGCGGCGCATTGCCGCAAGGATGGCGTTTTCACTCATGGGGCGGCCGTTGCTTCGCGCACCCGGAAAAACGTAACGGCCATGCCCGGTCAGGGGGTGCAGTTCGCGCAGGATGTCTACCGACTGCTGCGACAAGGGAACAATGTGCGCCGTGCCGGTCTTGGTGACCGTGTAGCGCCATTCCGAGGCGTCAAGATCGATGTCCGCCCATTCCGCCTTCCGCAGTTCGCCGGGGCGCACGAAAACCAGCGGAGCGAGGCGCAGGGCGCAGCGCACAGTCAGTGTGCCGGCGTAACCGTCAATTGCCCGCAGCAGTTCGGCAACTCGCTTCGGTTCGGTGATGGCGGCGAAGTGTTCGCCCTTGACCGGGGGGAGGGCGCCGCGCAAGTCTGCGGCAGGGTCGCGTACTGCCCGCCCCGTTGCGATGGCGTAGCGGAAAACCTGCCCGCAGTTGCCAAGGGCGCGATGAGCGGTTTCGAGGGCGCCCCGGCTCTCGATGCGGCGTACCGCTGCAAGAAGTTCGGGCGCCGTCACTTCGGCAATCGGCCTGCCGCCGATCCACGGGAAGATGTCCCGTTCAAAACGTCGCAGGATGCGGTTGCCGTGACTGCCTACCCAGGCGGCGGAATGCTTGGCATACCACTCCCGCGCCACGACTTCAAAGCTGTTCGCCCCCCGTTCAATTCGGGCCGCTTTTTGGGCCTTCCGGTTCATGCCGGGATCAATACCGTCCGCCAGCAGTCGGCGGGCCTCGTCCCTCCTGTCGCGGGCATCTTTGAGGCTTACATCGGGATAGACGCCTAGCGACAGGAGTTTTTCCTTGCCGTCGAAGCGGTACTTGAAGCGCCACCATTTACCCCCCGCAGGGGTCACTAGGAGGAACAAGCCCTTTTCGTCGGCCAGCTTCCTTGCCGTAGTGCCAGGCTTGGCGTTTCGGGTGGCGGTATCGGTCAGGGACATGGGGGTAACTCCTCATCAAGTTTGCTGCTTACCCCAAAAGTTACCCCCAGTTACCCCCGGATGTCAATGGACATTGTTACCCCTTGTTAGACGATAAACAAAAGAAAAAGCCCGTAGTTACACGGGCTTTTGGATGCTTCTGGATACTGCTGAATGTCGAAATGGTGGAGGCGGCGGGAATCGAACCCGCGTCCGCAAGCCCTCTACAGGCAGTACTACATGCTTAGCCTGGTTGTTTGATTTAACCCGGCACCCGCCAACCGGCAGGCTGGTGCAAGGCGATCCGCTGAATTTTCGTGATCGGCCACGCGGCGGGGACGATCCTTAGCTGGTGTGAATGACTCTGCTGCCGCTTGCGCGACCCGGCCCGTCAGCAAACCGGTGCAGAGCTAGCCGGTATTAAGCGGCTAGAGCGAAACGCTCGTCGTTGGCGTTTGTGGTTTTCCAGATGGATTTGCGAGGTGACTGGTCCTCGGCATGCACTGCACTGCTTCGCGACCCACGTCGAAGCCAGGTCGCCCCCGGATCCGGTGTGATGCGTTGCTGCCCAAGAGACCCGCCAGATGCCGCGAAGTTCCATTGGGGCAACCATTCTAGCATGTGCTACCGAAGCAGCTCGAGCAGGTCGGCGGGCGATTCGATTATGGTGTCCGCGTCCCATTCCTCGAGCGGTCGGTCGTCGCCGAGGTAGCCCCAGGCGGCCGCGACAGCGCCCATGCCAGCGGCACGGGCCGCCAGCATGTCGCGCAGATCGTCGCCGACATAGAGCGAGGACGCCGGGCGGGCACCGGCGATGGTGCAGGCCAGCAGGAGCGGGTCGGGCGCCGGTTTCGGACGCGGGGAGGAATCGCCGCTGACGATGCAGACCGCACGGCGGGCGAGCCCCAACGCTTCCATCAGCGGGAGCGTATAGCGACTCGTCTTGTTGGTCACCACTCCCCAGGCGATGCCGCACCCTTCCAGTCGATCGAGCAACTCGACTACCCCCTCGAATGGCCGGGTGTTCACGCACAGCGCGTTGGCGTAGTAGCCGAGAAAGCGTTGGTGAAGTTCGGCATAGCGGGCGTCGCCCGGCTTGAGGGCGAAACCAATGCCCAGCAGTCCGCGCACGCCCTTGGAAACATGCGGGCGGATGGCGTCATGCGGCAGCGGGTTTGCGCCGGATTCCTCGCGCAGGCGGTTGAGCACGGCGCCGAGGTCGGCGGCCGTATCGGCCAGCGTGCCGTCGAGGTCGAACAGGACCGCCTCAATCATTCCTGACGGTACGCATCAGGTAGTTGACGTCAGTGTCCGGGCCGAGGGCGTAGGTCTTGCTGAACGGGTTGTAAGTCATGCCGACGACTTCCTCGACGGCCAGTCCGGCTATGCGGCAATGGCGGGCGAGTTCCGCCGGTCTGATGAACTTGGCGTAGTCGTGCGTGCCACGCGGCAGGAGATTGAGCACGTATTCCGCACCGATGACGGCGAAGAGATAAGACTTCGGGTTGCGGTTGATGGTGGAGAAAAACACCTGTCCGCCCGGCCGGACGAGGGTGGCACAGGCGCGTACCGTGCTGGCGGGATCGGGCACGTGCTCGAGCATTTCAAGACAGGTGACGACATCGAAGACGCTCGGTGTTTCGGCGGCCAACTCCTCGGCGGCGATCTTGCGGTAAGTGACCGCCTGGCCGCTCTCGAGCAGGTGCAATTTCGCCACCGAAAGGGCCTTCTCGGAAAGGTCGATGCCGGTGACCGTGGCGCCGCGTGCCGCCATCGACTCGGCCAGAATGCCGCCGCCGCAGCCGACATCCAGCACGTTCCGTCCCGCCAAGCCGGCGGCCCTGTCGATCCAGTCCAGGCGCAACGGATTGATGTCGTGCAGTGGCTTGAACTCGGACTCCGGGTCCCACCAGCGGTGAGCGAGGTCGCTGAACTTGTCGAGTTCGGCCTGATCGGCGTTGCGTCCTGCAGCTTGATTCATGATGTTGATTGTAAATAAAAAAGCCCTGCTTGCGCAGGGCTTTTTGGCGATCGGACGGACGCCGGATTACTTGGTGCCGATGACCTCGATCTCCACTCGGCGATCGGGCTGCAGGCACTCGATGAGTTTCTTCGACTTCTTGTCGCTCTTGCCGCACTTGTCGCCGGTGACAGGCTGTTTCTCGCCCTTGCCCTCGGTGTAGATGCGGTTCGGCTCAACGCCTTTGCCGACCAGATAACCCTTGACGGCTTCGGCGCGCTTCTCCGACAGCTTCTGGTTGTACTTGTCGCTGCCGATGCGATCGGTGTGGCCGACGGCGATGATGACTTCCAGCTTCATGCCCTTCAACTTGTCGGTGACGTCATCCAGTTTGGCCTTGCCTTCCGGACGCAGCACAGCCTTGTCGAAGTCGAACAGCGCGTCGGCGGCCAAGGTTACCTTCTGGGCAGCGGGTTTCGGTGTCGGGGCCGGAGCGGGAGCCGGAGCGGGAGCCGGGGCTGGCGGTTCGGGTTTCTTTACCAGTTCCGGGTCGCACTCGGCAATGGCCATGGCGGGCGTCCAGCGGGTGGTCTTCCAGCACAGGCCATAGCCGCTCTTGGCGACGTTGCCGCGTGTGTCGAAGAGATGGCCGTCATTGTTCGGCACTTGAGCAAGCGCGACGGAAGCGCTCATTCCAAGGGTCGCCAGCAGCGTGAATTTCGTAAGTTGTTTGTTCATGTTCCCCCTCGTTGCGGTGCGAAATGGAGTATGTTGGGTCGGCCAATATATACAACGCAGTTTGTTCAAACACGTTTGTACCGGCCGTCTGCAATTGGGCCTTGCCGGCTCAAGCGATCAGTTTATTCTGCCACAAATTAATAGCATCAAGCAATTGCCCCGAATTGCATTGTAGCAAAGAGCCGTGTTCCACCCGCAGAACCCCGTCTACCCAGACATGGCTGACATGCTCCCTTCCCGCGGCATAAACCAGGTGAGAAGCCGGGTCGAAGCAAGGACGTGTTTCGATGGCATCGAGCCGGATAGCGCACAAGTCGGCAACCTTGCCGGGAACGACCGAGCCGATGCGGTCGTCCAGGCCAAGCGCCGCCGCGCCGTTGAGGGTGGCCATGCGCAATAGCTCATGTGCCCCCAGCACAGCAGCGTCGCCCATGGCGACCTTGGCCAGCAGGCCGGCGTGGCGCATTTCCTGGAAGAGATCGAGCCGGTTGTTGCTGGCCGCGCCATCCGTGCCCAATCCGATGCGTACTCCGCGCTTCGAGAGTTGAACAACGGGCGCTGTGCCGCTGGCGAGTTTCATGTTGGAGGTCGGGCAGTGCGCAACGCTGCAGCCGTGCTCGGCGAGCAATGCGATTTCATGGTCATCGAGGTGCACGGCGTGCACACCGATCAACCCGGGTCCAAGCAAGCCCAGTTGCCGCAGACGTTCAAGCGGACGGACACCGTGACGGGCGAGGCTTTCCTCGATTTCGCCCTTTGTTTCGTGGATGTGAATATGTACCGGCAGATCGAGCTGGGCGGAGAGGGTAACGATGCGCTCGAAGGTCTTGTCTGCCACCGTATAGGGCGCATGGGGTGCCATGCAGAACGAAACGAGAGAATCTTCGCGCAGGCGGTCGCGCGTGGCCAGGCCCTTGCTCAGGTAACTGTCGGCATCGGCGGCATAAGCGGTGGGGAACTCGATGATGACCATGCCGAGCACGGCGCGCATGCCGACCGTGTGCGCCGCCTCCGCCGCCGCCTCGGGGAAGAAATACATGTCGTTGAAACAGGTGATGCCACCGCGCAGCATTTCCGCGCAGGCCAGCAGCGTGCCGTCACGCACGAAGGCCGGCGAGACATGCTTGGCTTCGGCCGGCCAGATGCGTGCCTTCAGCCAATCCATGAGCGGGAGATCGTCTGCAATGCCCCGCAGCAATGTCATCGCGGCATGGGTGTGCAGGTTGACCAGGCCGGGCATCAGCACGTGCTGCGGCAGAAGCATCCTGCGCGCTGGCAGGTAGCGGCCTGAGACGGTTTCTGTCGGGAGTACGTCGACGATCCGCCCGGCGGAAACGGCCACGGCATGGTTCTCGAGCACGACACCTTGCGGCTCGATCGGTATGAGCCAGCGCGGCTCGATCAGCAGGTCGACTGCGATGGACATGCGTAAAAAAACCCCGCCTGTGCGGGCGGGGTTCTGTTGGCTTGCCGGTCTTACTTGCCCGGGCCTTGCACTTCGACGACGACGCGGCGATTCGGCGCAAGGCACTCGATCAGCTTCTTGCGTGGCAGCTTGTCGTCGCACTTCACGCCTGGCACGGCCTGTGTCTTGCCGGCGCCCATGGTCTCGATCGAGTCGCCCGCAACGCCCTTGCTGGTCAGGTAGGCCTTGACGGCGTTGGCGCGCTTTTCGGAAAGCTTCTGGTTGGCGTCGTGGCTGCCGATGCGGTCCGTATGGCCCGTGACCAGCATCAGCTTGACGCTTGCGCAGCTGCCAAGTTTGGCGATGACGTTCTTGTCGAGTTGATCTTTGCCCGCGGCATTCAGATCGGCCTTGTTGAAGGCGAATGTCGCATCCGTTTGCAGGGCATAGGCGAAGTCGCACTTTTTCGGCGCGGCAGGTTGCGCAGCAGGCGCAGGCGCGGGCGCAGGCGCAGCCGGTTTCGGCGGCTCGGGCTTCTTCACCAGATCGGGATCACACTCGGCGATGGCCATGGCGGGTGTCCAGCGCGTGGTCTTCCAGCACAGGCCATAGCCGCTCTTGGCGACAGCTCCGCGCGTATCGAAAAGATGCCCGTCATTGTTGGGGACCTGCGCGCCGACGCCGGTGACCGAAATGCCGAGAGTGGCGGCTACAAGGGCTTGGGTAAGTTTGGTGGTTTTCAAGTTTTCATCCTCCACTGGCAAGAGAGTTTGTTCTGGTTTTCCGGCAGGGATACCGATGCTGCCGGGCCGGACTTTCGACCGGTGGATTTAAGCACAAAAACCAAGGACCTACAACTTGTTGTCGAGACGACAATTGCGTCTTGTGCGGCTCGTTCAAATGCCCCTGATGCAGTCTGCCCCGCGCCATGGTGGCATGTTAAAATTATTGCTTTTTCAGCGGGATCGAGCCGCTTCCGGTTTTCCAATCCATGACCCTTCAATTCGCCAAGGAAACTCTCCCGGTCAGCCTGGAAGAGGAAATGCGCCACTCTTATCTCGATTACGCCATGAGCGTGATCAAGGGGCGGGCGCTGCCAGACGTGCGCGACGGACTGAAGCCGGTACACCGGCGCGTGCTGTTTGCCATGCACGAGCTGGGGAATGACTGGAACAAGGCCTACAAGAAGTCGGCCCGCATCGTCGGCGACGTCATCGGTAAGTACCATCCCCACGGCGACACCGCGGTCTACGACACCATCGTCCGCATGGCGCAGGACTTCAGCCTGCGCTACATGCTGGTCGACGGGCAGGGCAACTTCGGTTCGGTCGACGGCGACAACGCCGCCGCCATGCGCTACACGGAAATCCGCATGGCGCGTATCGGCCACGAGCTGCTCGCCGACATCGACAAGGAGACGGTCGACTTCGGGCCGAACTACGACGGTTCCGAGCGCGAGCCGCTCATCCTGCCGGCGAGGATCCCCAACCTGCTCATCAACGGCAGTTCGGGCATCGCCGTCGGCATGGCGACCAACATCCCGCCGCACAACCTGAACGAAGTGGTGAGCGGTTGCCTGGCCCTCCTCGACAACCCGGAACTGGGCATCGAGGAGCTGATCGGGATCATTCCGGCGCCGGATTTCCCCACCGCCGGCATCATCTACGGCACGACCGGCGTGCGCGAGGGCTATCTTACCGGCCGCGGCCGCATCGTCATGCGCGCGCGCACCCACTTCGAGGAGCTGGAGAAGGGGAACCGCCAGGCCATCATCGTCGACGAGCTGCCCTACCAGGTGAACAAGAAATCCCTCCTGGAGCGCATCGCCGAGCTCGTCAACGAGAAGAAACTGGAGGGGATCTCCCACATCCAGGACGAGTCCGACAAGTCGGGCATGCGCGTGGTCATCGAGCTGAAGCGCGGCGAAGTGCCCGAGGTGGTGCTCAACAACCTCTACAAGATGACGCAGTTGCAGGACACCTTCGGGGTGAACATGGTGGCCCTGGTCGACGGCCGGCCGCGCCTGCTCAACCTGAAGGAGATGCTCGACGCCTTCCTCGCCCACCGCCGCGAGGTGGTGACGCGGCGCACCGTGTTCGAGCTGCGCAAGGCGCGCGAGCGGGGCCACATCCTGGAAGGCCTCGCGGTGGCGCTGTCCAACGTCGACGAGATCATCGCCCTGATCAAGGCGGCGCCGACGCCGCCGGAAGCCAAGCGCGAGCTGATGGCGCGCACCTGGCGCTCGACCCTGGTCGAGGAGATGCTGGTGCGGGCGAACGCACAGGCCTCGCGGCCGGAGGGACTGGCGCCCGAGTTCGGCCTGTTCGGGCAGGGCTATCGCCTGTCCGACGCGCAGGCCCAGGCCATCCTCGAACTGCGCCTGCAGCGCCTGACCGGTCTCGAGCAGGACAAGATCCTCACCGAGTACCGCGAGGTGATGGAGCAGATCGCCGACCTGCTCGATATCCTTGCCCGGCCCGAGCGCATCACCGTCATCATCGGCGACGAGCTGAAAGCCATCCGCGAGCAGTTCGGCGACGTGCGCCGCTCGGAGATCGTGGTGAACGCCGAGGATCTCTGTCTCGAGGACCTGATCACCCCGACCGACGTCGTCGTCACGCTCTCGCATGGCGGCTACTTCAAGCGCCAGGTGCTGGCCGACTACCGCGCCCAGCGCCGCGGCGGGCGCGGCCGTCAGGCGACGGCGATGAAGGAGGACGACTTTGTCGACCGACTCTTCGTCGCCAACACGCACGACTACATCCTGTGCTTTTCCAACCGCGGCCGCGTTTATTGGCTCAAGGTGTACGAGGTGCCGGAAGGCTCCTCGACCAGCCGCGGCAAGCCGATCGTCAACCTCTTCCCGCTCGTGGAGGGCGAGAAGATCACCGCCGTGCTGCCGGTGAAGGAGTTCGACGAGGGCCACTACGTCTTCATGGCGACGATGGGCGGCACGGTGAAGAAGACGCCGCTGTCCGCCTTCGCCAATCCGCGCAAGGCCGGCATCATCGCCGCCGACCTCGACGAAGGAGATTACCTGATCGGCGTGGCCATCACCGACGGCGAGTACGACGTGATGCTGTTCTCCGACGCCGGCAAGGCGGTGCGCTTCGCCGAGGAGGACGTGCGGCCGATGGGCCGCGAGGCGCGCGGCGTGCGCGGCATGATGCTCGAGCCGGCGCAGGGCGTGCTCTCCATGCTGGTCGCCAAGGGCGAGGAGCAGAGCGTGCTGACGGCGACCGAGAACGGCTTCGGCAAGCGCACGGCGATCGCCGAGTACACCCGCCACGGCCGCGGCACGAAGGGCATGATCGCCATTCAGACCAGTGACCGCAACGGCAAGCTGATCGGCGCCGTGCTGGTGAGCGACACCGACGAGTTGATGCTCATCTCGACCGGCGGGGTGCTGATCCGCACGCTGGTGCAGGACATCCGGGAAATGGGCCGTTCCACGCAGGGCGTGACCCTGATCAACCTGGACGACGGCACCAAGCTGGCCGGCATGGAAAAGATTATTGAAACCGACGAGGAGCAAGCG
>Ga0233425_10010470_pt1 | contig 11271 bp, 7 predicted proteins | sample Watercolumn_Towu_2_FD_181712 | JGI IMG/M metagenome (GOLD analysis project Ga0233425, IMG submission 181712) | Freshwater microbial communities from Lake Towuti, South Sulawesi, Indonesia - Watercolumn_Towuti2014_140_MG | ecosystem: Environmental > Aquatic > Freshwater > Lake | place: Indonesia...
CTGCCCGCCAGCAACCCCGACAGCAACCCTGTCACCATCTTCCCCTGGGTCCACTGCGTCCACGGTGACGCCCGGACGTCGCTCCAGGCCGACAGATCCAGCCCCCGAATGCTCCGGGCGAGAAAGTCGCCACTCCTCACATCGATCTTTGCCATGGTCAACCCCCTTGCCTTGCGATACAAACAGTCCGTTTCTACTCGCGGGGGGCCAGGGCTATCCTTGGCCCCCTTTTTCCACCCGCACTCCCAGGATCGCACAGATTTCATGCGGTCGCGAGCCCTTCGTGGACCAGCAAATCCGGGCTTAGGGCAGCCTGAGGCCGTTTTCGGGGTTTCGTAACCAACTTGCGAGTTTGTCGCGGGCAAAGAGGCTTCAGTCGGAGACCTTCCCTCCGGCATCCAGGGCGGGCCCTGCCGCCCTCGACTACCTACAGCGCCGGGAAACGCTGCACATGCGTCCCTCGGAGCATCGGGACCGTAGAGAAGCGAGCCCGGTGGCAGGCCACGACAACCCGCCATCCGAAACGTTGGTCCCATTCGAGAAAAAAAGGAGGCCAGCGTTCCAAGTCCAGTCAGAGGCGGCGAAGTGCGGCGCCTTGAGGGGCCGTCACGTTGTCCGTGTAAGGGGGGCTACCATGAAGCTCGGATACGAACAGGGAGATCTCGACAAGCTGTTTGGCACGGCCGGAGAGTTGGGTTTCGGGACGGTGGCCGATGCCTTCTTCGCTGAAGGCGATGCCGGAGCATTCGGAGCCGAGGCTCTGGAACTGTACGAGACGAGCTCCTTCCTCCTCGCTGTGCGGGAATCGCTGAGGAGGGGAGGCCTGGCCCTGGTCTGCAAGGCGGCGGAGAAGCTCATCGGTCCGCGGGATTCAGCGGCCGACGGGTCGTGTGATAACGAGACTGCGGGCGAGGGCGCCACTGGGGGCGGCTGGCTCTTCAGGCGGCGGAGCGAGACGGCGGACAAACTCGACGAAGATGGAGGTGCAGTGATGAAGCGGCTCAACTGGGAAGTGGCGGTGTTCTCGTTTCTGGTGGCGGTGCTTCTGTGCGGGCTGGCGCAGGCCAAAGGCATCGAGTGCCGGCGTGATCAGGACTGCAAGAAGTCTGGCAACGGTGCCCAGGTGGACCTGTGCACGAAGATGGTCTGCATCCAGTCGCGGTGTGCGGCCGTGGAGAAGGTCTGCCCGCCCAGTGACCAGCCTTGCTGGAAGGCGGTCTGCAGCAAGCCGACGGGAAAGTGCGGCTTCGCCCTCGTCGAAGACGGGACACCCTGCGACTCGGGCAGTCTCTGCGAAGTCGAGTCAACCTGTGTCGCTGGGCAGTGCGAGGGGAAGACGGTGTCGTGCGATGACAAGAACCCCTGCTCCGTCGTGGACGAGTGCGACGACGAGAAGGGCTGCACCCACGAGTGGGTGAAGCCCGGCACGGCCGTGGTGTGGGACGACAAGGATCCCTGCTGGGACGACAACAGCTACGTCTGCGTCTACGGCTACCAGTATGGCAAGGACAACCTGGTCCCCGCCGGCAAGCCGGTCGTCTGCCCGACGGGTGAGGTCTGCGTCACGTCCAAGGGGGGGTGCGTCGAGCAGGGCAAGCTTGGCCCCGAGACGGCCTCCACGCTGTCCAACTAGCCCGTTGGAAGGCAGCAGCTCTGGCCTCGCGGCGAACGGAGGGCGTGCGATGAAGCAGACAGAACATACAGGGAGTATCCGCCGGGCCATTCCGCTCCGCCAGAGTCTTTCGCACCATTGCGTCCACCCTCTCTCGGTGGTAGATTCCACATGCGCTGAGCAGGGAGAGTGGAAAATGCCATCGGGTGAACCAACTACCAGGAATCTGTTCCGCGAGGCTGCGTGCTGCTATGCCGAAGCCCTTGTCGACGCGCTGGTCGAGGATGCCCTCATGAAGCGCGTCGATGGGGATGTCCGGCCGCTCCTGGATATCTCCGAGAGCGATATTCGGGACAAGCATGTGAGCACGTGGCAACTCGACACGGCCATCAAGTCCCGCTGCCTCGCCGCACAGATCTGGCCAGGGAACCGGATGTGCGCTGTGCATTGCGTACGCCCCAAGGCCTGGAACATTCTTGTCGGGACGCTGAGACAGGCTCCCACGATGGAGAGGGCCGAGTTCGCGAGAGTCAGAAGGGTCGTTGACGACGGTCGCTCGAAGTGTGTCGTCTTCCCTCCTGCGCTGGAACTCGCGTTGCTGCGGGACGGAAGGCGTTGTCCTGCCGGACGGTTTGACGGCAGAATCGTTGACGAGCACGTGGCGAACTGCGGCGACGCCTGCCCCCCGAGATGTGACCCCATGAGGAGGGGCAATGAGGCGCTTGGAGAAGCTGTCGAGAAGTGGTTCTCAAGCACATGGAGCCGCATCGAGCTGTTCAGGAGCCTGGATCGTCACCTGGGCGACAAGGACGTCGACAGGGAATACCCGGACGACGACACCATTGCAAACTACCTTCTGGAACATCGGCGATTCGACATTTCGTGGGAACTGGGCGTCGATGAGAAGACGGAGGAAGATGCCGTCGGGTCGATGCGGAGACAGGTGTCACGTCTGGTCGGGCATGCTTGTGACGCGTGGAAGGAGGAATCGGGGAGCAAAGGGAAGCGGGCCAGCCTGGTCTTCCATCCAGAGGATGGGGACGCCCCCGAGTTCAGCGATTGCGGAGGCGGGGATCCTGAGGCCATGCTCGAGGAAATGGAGGAGCGCTGCCTTGGGGAAGGCGGGCCCAACGCCCAGGTTTCCCGTACTATTGACCCGGAGGATCACATCCTGTCCGCATTGGGGGAACTCGCTTTCGGCCTACGTCGTGAGATGGCGCGGATTCGGCCGGAGGAGATGCGTCTGGTCATGGTAGTGCATGATCTCCTCCACCGGGCGACCATGCACTGGCATGTTCTACCCCGCGGCGACCGGAACCGTAGATGGGCAAAGGTGCCGAAGGACTCTGACATCTTCCGAGCGATTGTCTGGGGCTACCGGATACCTGAGCGTTGGATGAAGGCGATGACGGGGGCAACTGCCTGCCGCGATTCTGACATGGGCGACTTCGTTCTCAAGATCATGGCGAGCTGCGAGCCGGCAACCCCTCTCGAGGATCTCTTGGTCCGGTCGCAGGAGAGAGACTGCTTGCAGCGGTTGGAGAAACTCCGTTGGGACGGGGAAGGCAGAGGGACCATGCCTCTAGAAGGTGCCTGGCCTACTGGGTGGCACATTTCGGAAGAAGCTGCGCGTACGTTCCGTCCGTTTTGCATGCGCGTGAGGGCGAAGTACAAGGCGGCTGCCCGGAAGCTCCTTCGAAAGGTGCTGGGAAGGCTCAATGCAGATATCTGCGAGTTGCGGGCGGACGCAGATGCTCGCATGAAGTTCAAGTGGACGGCCCGCTCCCTGGCAGAGACGCTCGTCCCATTGGCCGAGTTCGAGACCGGTGCTTCGGAACCTCCTCAGCACGGCGGTGCGGGACCGCTGGCCGAGGCTGTTCGAGCCATCGGATTTCTCGGCCGGCAGCCAGAGGGAGACGCCTATGCCCCGGATGGTGCTGCAAGCCCGCTGGGAGAGTGCAAGTGGTGTCCCGGTGACCGGATTCCCGGTTTGGGGCAAGAAGGGAGGCGGGAATGAACGCGACAACAGGGACTCCCCGCCAGCACTTCGTGACAGCGGCGCTCGAGTATGTCAAGGTCATCGTGGACGCTCTCTACGAACACGCACAAGAGGCAAGCCAGATTGGCGAACCCGATTTCATCGGGAGCATCGTCGCCGCCTTGAGGGACGGCCTGCCAGAGGGAGCGCCGATTCACAAGGTCCTGGATGGCATCCCACGGTGGACGTGGGCGGACAGGCACCCCCATGTGCCCGGCAACTACTGGAAGCACTCGTGGGCCCGAACTCTGGAACGACTCTGCGAGGCTCTGTCCGATCCGGCCGTCTTACAGCATGCGGAATCTGCGGTGGCATGGAGGATGGCGCATAGAGGAGGGTGTGTTGTCCCGCCTCTCCATGCCATCCTCCTCTTGCTTGGAGAGCATTCCAGGCGGGGCCTCTGGGCACCAGGCGGTTTCCGTGTCGACGAGCATTGCGCCGAATGCGGCACCTGTCCTCCCAGATGCGACCGCATAGACGCCGGCAACGAGGCGTTCCAACTGGCCGTGGACCAGTGCTTCGGGCCCGTGTTCCCCCTGTTGCCTGATGAGGCCTTGGCACAAGGGCGTCGGAGCCTGTTCCAGAGCAGGCGTTTCTCATGGGCGTGGTGGCTGGGGTTCCGCAGTGGCTCAACGGTCTACTCGTCCACCGAACTCGTAGTCTGTCAGCAGATCGCCAAGGTGCTGAAGGTGGCTCTGACAAGCAAGGAAGTGCGCACCCTGTGCCGAATGGGGTTCTCGGATTTTGTCCGTTCGCTGGTCGCTGCGCTGGATCTCCCGGGGCTGCGACTCGCACTGCTCCGAGACGCAGACGGAAGGCACCTACCTTGCACCAGAACGGATCTGGTGGCAGCGGCGATCCTGGCACTATTCGAGCGGTCGGCGACAGCGGGGGCAAGCCCCTGGCTCCAGTCACTTCGGTCGTTTGCCCAGCGGCACTACGACCAGAGAAGCGGGGTTCTTCGTGATCCTATGTCGTATCTCCGTGATGACAAGTCTGTCCGCGATCTGCGGAGGAGCGAGCAGGCCAGTCGCGAGTTCCTGGAATTCCGTGAGCATGTCGAGGAGATTTGGTTCAGGTTCCTGTTGAGCGTCCCTCCATCGTCGTGGACGTCGTCTGGGGTCCATCGGCCTGGTTCCGCATCGAAGGGGCAAGGGACAGCGGGTGCTCCGGAGCCTTCAGCGGCTCTTCCCGGCGAGCGAGAGTCAGTCATGCCAGCAGAGAAGGCGCAAGAGGGGGCAGCGAAATGCCATTGGGAGGTTGCTCCCGGCCATGAGGAGGTTCACCATGGACACGAACAGACGATTCACTGAAGACGAGTGCGAGAGGGCGAGGGAAGGAATCATCACTGCCTTGAAAACGGGAAGGCAGATGCCAAGCGACGTTCTGGAACACGTCGACCAGTGCGTGGACTGCACGAACCTCGCCAAGTCTTACGCTCTGGCTTCCCTGACGGCCTCTCGGGATTGCCCCGAGGGAGCTGTGCTTTCAGACTTCGTCCTGGGCGATCTCGATCCTCTTGAGGCCCTGTCCATTGCATCGCACGTCGTCTCCTGCCGCACGTGCTTCGCCATCGTGGGGACGATGAAGGAGTGCATGGCTGCAGTCGTGCCGAGTGTCATTCGTCTGCCGGAATCCGAGTTCGTCGCCGCGTGGAAGAATGCTGTCGTCGTAGGGAGAGAACTGACTGAGGCCGCCACGCGAGTTCTTCGCAGCGCGTCAGGGGCCCTGCTCGCTCTGTGGACTGAAGTCAGATACCAGACCCCGGAGAGTTGTTTCGGAGTTGGTGGCCGGCATCCGGTGCTGGCGAGGAATGCCGTCACGGCGACTTACGCAGATGGGGATGCCGGGCCCCCTGACGCCGGCTCTATCAGTCAACCAGTTCTCGATAGCCGGGGAAAAGACACGGGTATCTCGGCTGTGGAGACGAAGATCCCGCACACTACCACGGCAGGACGGTTTCTGGCTGCATTCGCTCTGGACGCCGTGCCGGCTCCGGAACTATCAGTATGGCTCGTTCTCAGGGCCGGCGCTCAACCGCTCTTCTTGGGACCCGCATCTGTGTCGGAAGGGGTCGGCGGGGCCTGTGAAGTGACGATAGACTGTGAGTGGAGGGGGGGGATCACGGCAATGGTTCCGTTCCGTTCATACTGGCTTGTGGTCAGATAGCGACCGAGTTAGATGCCAGACAGCGCGTCACGCACGACGCGTGCCTTCGAGGAGGAGTCGCACATGGCACAGGTTGAGGAACCGAGGACCTGCACCTGCAACTGTATGTTTCCCCAGACTACACCGTCGGATGCAGTGGATCTCATTGGGGCAGGGGTAGTTGGCAGAGCGTGGTTCAGCGTCCCCTCCGCAGTGTATCCGGTTTGTCTACATCTGGCACAAAAGCCGGGGAAGCCCGAGAAGGATGGCGATGCCATCGACGCTCTGCACAGCGTCGGGCTGTGCCAGAGCATCCACGCCACAGTGAGGGTCGACTCAGTGCCCAGGGAGGCGAGCTTCCCTGGGGCGAAACCATGGGTCTTCGAGATCGCTGCGGAGTTGAACGACGGAACAGCTGTCGGTCCATGGCTTGGGACTCTCACTCACGAGAAGCACGAACCGGGCAAGGACCTCAATTGCGGAGAGTATCGATTCGCTGCCCCGGTGCTGCCTGGTCTTCTTCCCGGAATGAAGGAGGCGTGGGCCAAGGTCAAGGACCTTCCTTCTCCTTCGAACGTGCCGCAAGTGCGTTTCCGGATGCGCGTGCACCGGGAAGTGGTGCACTCCAAGCACACGGAGAGGGGAAAAACGGACTGGATCGCGGCGGAGCCCGACCCGATGGACGGGGCCACTGTCTTCGCCGACGCTCGGGCCGTGCCCGTAGCTGTCAAGGATGAGGACACGTGGGCTCCGCTGCTCGGAGTAGGAGTCACTCCAACCGCCGCTGCCGTGATGCAATGGGTGCTCTCGCTGCCGGAAGGACGAAAGAAGAAGCCGTGCTCCTCCCAGTTGGTTGAGGAGATGTACTGTAAGCTCTACGAGGCGTGGGGGACTGAGAACGCCTATCTGTACCATGACCCATCGCTGGGACAGATACAGTACGGGGTGAGCACGCAGAAGCTGCAGTTTCCAGAAGTGACGCTTGGTTCGAGGAAGGGCAACTGCCTTGACACCGCCCTCCTTATCGCATCCGGCTTGGCATACCGTGGGCTCACGTGCGGGCTGGCCCTTCGCTGGACGGAGCATGGCAAATGGCATGTATTGCTGGCGTGGCCGGATAGCTCCAGGGCTGACAGCTTCGAGCCCTGGCACCAGCTCTCCTGTGCACCGGAATACCCGCTCACTGCCCCTCTAGGTCCGTTGGACGTCGGGCAAGAAGCCTGTGCAAGGTCCAACCGTGCTTCTTGGCGATGCATCGACGCCTCCCTTGCCGGAAGGGGCCTCTCGTGGAAGGCGGCGGCACTTGACACACAGAGACAACTTCGCGAGTTCCCCAGTCAGGTGGACTTCGTCAAGCTCTCGGCCAAAGAGGGAGACTTCCCGGCGCCTGACGTCGACAGCGCGACGGTGGCGACCGTGCCGTTGGACGAATTGAACAACGCGTGGGAAAGCAGAGGAGGTCGCCACCCGAAAGCGCCGAGAGAAAGCACTCCGGCCGCCCCGACGCCCATGCCGGACTCATCGGCCTCCTCAAGCCCCTTGCAGGTCGCCAGGACTCAGCGTTCGCGCTTCGTGCGGAAAGCACTGTTGTGGGGAGGCTTGCCGACAGCCGCGGTCGGCATCCTGGTACTAGGCCTCTGGAGTCTGTGGGAAGTCTTCTTTCCCACTTGGCCCGGTCTGCTTGCACTAACCGGCAACGACTCATTGACCCGAGTCGTCGTGGCCCCCTTTGTCTTCCAGGAGGCGGCAGCTGACCCCGATATCGATCGCGATGTCGCCGAGGTCTCCTGCAAGATACAGTTTGCACTATACAAGGCAATTGAGCAAGCACTTTTAGTTGACACGCAATCATTCCAGAGATGGCAAATCAGTATGGACCCATGTGGTCAGAGTGTGGGCCCGACTTCTCCAGGTTCTGCGGGCGAATCGAAGGCTCCGATCCCCGACTGGCTAGCTCTATTGGCACGAACCGACGAGAATTCACAGGTGAGTCCCGAAGAAGACCCAACTCTGATCCGCCTCCAAGTCGAAGTTGGCCGGTCATCCCGAATGGGGGTCTATGCGGTGACCCTGCACGTTGCCCAGGCGGGAACGAACTGGACCGTTGGACTGCCAAGCATCAATCTGGCCCAACCTGGGCAGAACAAGTTCCCCGCACTGGTCTCCTGGGCCGAGGACGACAAGCGCCCTCTCTGCGCATCGGTCCTATATGGGGTTCCCGCCAGCGATCTTGCCCAGACGCGATGTGGACGGACTTCTTCCTTTAGATTGATTGCTGGCGATGACAAGCAGTTTAATGAATATTTGGAGGCGGCCGATTGCTGGTCTAAGCTTGATATCGAATCCGTTGGTGCAAGGAAGAAAATAGAAAAAATTAAATCAACATCCACCCCAGCGCTGAGCAGGATATTATGTTCACAAATTAGCATGTTTGGCGGGGATAGGCCCGGGGCGCTGAGGTGCTTATTTGGCGACAAACCGACCACACTGCAGCTCATTGGTGACATTTCAAGACAGATAGATACTGAGTCAGATCGCTATTCGCCTCCGGCTGATATTGTTTGTGATGCGGTTGGACTGAGTCGAATGGACAGGGCGCTGTGCTTATCTATTTTATACAATTTAATCGGCAGGCATGATGTTGCCGTTAGGGCAATCTCCAAAGCAATAGTGCCAGAAACAAATAATGATCCTAGCGCTAGATATTTTCGCGCCGAAACACTATTCCATGCCGGACAATTTGCGAGTGCTCGCGATGAATACGCATGGTTGGCCAATCGGCTGTGGAGGACTCAGAATGACCTGGGGGTTGCCCTGGCGCTAAACCATCTTTCCCTTTCATTGGCCTACGACGGGAGATACTCGGACGCAATCGAGGCAGCCCAGTCACAGGTGGATCGACTGAAGGGCGCCGGCCTGAGTTACGACAATGCACTCGATACTCTAGCCTCTGTCAACATGCTCGCTGGCAACTATGCGGCCGCCCGGAATGGGCTCGACGAAGCAATGGGACAAGTTGGATACCCGGCAGCGGGGATCGGCTACTCGCTGAATTTGAGCAAGGCGGCGTTCATGGAAGCCGTCTGGAGGCGCGTCGATGTCAGCGCTCAGCTGTGCATGCGTAAGGCGTGCCGCGAGGACGTGTTCCGAAAGAACCTGGAGAAGCTGAAGTTGCGACTGATTTCGGAGGTGAACGAGGCCCTGCTCGGTGCACGCCCTGCTGTTGCCCGCGGGGCTCCGGTCGTTGGAGGGGTGCCACCGCAGGCGACCTCCAACTCTGAGAGCACCGTGGGGTTGGCGCAAGCCGTTGTGGCGGAGACGGTTCAGCTGCCCTCACAAGGCGAGCCGAGTCGTGCGGAGCTTCAGCTTGTTGTCCCGGAAGTGGCCGCCTTTAGAGCCCTGGAATGCCTACAGACGGCTTCGTTTGACGCTGTAGGCACGTGTCTACGACGGGCCGGGTTTGACAAGATCCAACCGGGACCTGAGCAGGATTTCTTTAGGCAGAAGAAATATGGTTTATTTGCTGAGTTAGTGTCGCTAAGAAATGATTTAAGGACAAGTGCAAATTCGATTCGCGATTGTGAGATGATAGAGGCGTCCGCCGTCAATGCGAGAAATTCAGTTGAAGATGGCGCCGCAAGTGTCAGCGGAAAGCTTCGTCCATCAGATAGCCAATTACAAAGGTTTGGTTATTGGGGCGACTATATATCCGCGCCGGTTATTCTATACTTAGAATGTTCGTTATATGTTGAAATGATTGGGACTATTGTTTATTCTGGGTGTTGCAAAGATGCCAATCGACAGCTAATGGATACGATTCGCTACGCGTCAAAAGAATGCGCCAAATCAGTTGAATTTGGCCCGAATTATTTACCGGCAAGGATTTACAACGCAGCGCTTATCTCAATCATTCGGATCATAAAGAATAGCGGCAATGAACCATGCATTCCGGATGTATTGGATGGGTTGAAGCAAGACGCAAATGACGAAGCCGCTCGGACGGCTCTCGGGTGGAAGCTACCAAAGGACGCCGAGGGGGACAGTCTTGCCGTGGTCGAAGCAAGACACGTCTGCAGTCTGCTGCAGAAGATTGCCGAACGAATGCAGTCGGGTAGCGCCGCCGCCCCAGCGGACAACGAGGACGTGAAGTACCGTCCCGCATTCTGTGCTGGGCTTCCGTCTGCAAAGCTTGGCCAATAGGGAACGGCGATGTGCAGCAGACTGTGCAGATGGCCAGCTGGAGCAGCGCTAGTCTCCGTCGCCGTCCTTTCCTGGTCTCTCCTCCCCATCGGTCTCAAATGCCTGACGACCTCTCTGGCGACCGACCAGATCGTCTTCGCTCGCTTCCTGGTGGCGGTCTTGGTGATGGCGCCGTTTGCTTTGGGGCCGGCGGGAAGGCGCAGGGAGCATCTCACTATCATCCGGAAGCACTGGAGGCCGCTGCTGGCACTGGCCGCGGTTGGAATCGTGTTCCCGCAACTGTTGTTCACGTGGTCAATCCGGCACTTGCCGGCTGGTGTGGCTTCGTTTCTCGGGTTTTCACATCCGGTCTTCTCGATGCTGTTCGCTGCAGCATTCCTGCGAGAACGGAGGCTTGGGCGGTGGGGGTTGTTCGTCACGACGCTATTGCTGGCAATGGGGCTGGGACTCCTTGCCGTCCGAGACCCCGTGACTCTGCTGGAAGGCGGCAACAACGGGTGGCTCTCGAGCCCGGCTCTGCTCGGTCTGGCGGTCCCGTTGCTCTGGGGACTTAGCTCACTCCTGGCCAAAGTACTGCTGCGCGATCAGATCGCCCCGCCGATGGTGATCGCCTGGTGGCGGGTCGCGGCGGGGACCATGTTTGTCGGGCTGGTCGTGGCGGCTCGGGGCGGATTCGATGCCAGTTTCGTGGAAGGGCTGGACGGTAACAGCGTGATGTGGCTCCTGGTCCTCGGGGTCTTCTCCGTGGCGATCGGCGTGTCGGCATACTTCGCCGGACTTGAGAGAGTCTCGCTGACTACGGCGTCTGCCCTGGAGGCGTGCGTGGCGCCGCTGGGTGCATTCATCGCTGTGGTCTTCCTGCCTGAAGAGCACTTGCTGTGGCACCAGTGGCTTGGTGGTGGGGTCGTGTTCCTGGCTGCGCTGTTGCCAATCGTGCTGCCTCGGCTCCGAAGAGCCGGACGAAGTGCTGGAGTGGTCCAGCGGGAAATGGGGGGAGGGGATTAGGTGCTGCGCCAGGAGCCATTCACGCCTCTACAGGGGTTGTTCTCAGACCTCGACGCACTGAAGGATGCCCGAGCAAGCCTGGCCGAAGATGTCATGAGGTCCAGATTGGGGGGGCGGGTTGTTGAGAGGAGTGTCGGGCCTGGTATCTGCCCCAGCTCCGCGTTCTCCTCCACCAGCGCCGCCAGGTTGTCGGCATGGAGCTGGTAACTCCATCGCTTGTGCGCCGCATACTGCTCGAGCAGCGCCGCCAGCAAGGCCGGGCTCATCG
>Ga0233425_10010471_pt1 | contig 11271 bp, 5 predicted proteins | sample Watercolumn_Towu_2_FD_181712 | JGI IMG/M metagenome (GOLD analysis project Ga0233425, IMG submission 181712) | Freshwater microbial communities from Lake Towuti, South Sulawesi, Indonesia - Watercolumn_Towuti2014_140_MG | ecosystem: Environmental > Aquatic > Freshwater > Lake | place: Indonesia...
GTTCACGGCGGTCGCCATGGCCCGGATCTCCCTGTGATTTCCCCTACCCCGGGAGTTGCCTTTGTGGAGACCATGATCAACCTAATGGATCATGAGCTCCACGGGAGAACCCTGGGATGGCGCCCGAACGACATTGTGGTCGGGCGTTTCACAGATAACATCAACAACTATCAACTCGGGGTCCTGGAAGCGATTCGCTTCACAACGGTTCGTCTTAAAGACAGCCTGACACGCATGGGCGATGCCGACACCTATGATCCCGACCTGGAAAAGGCGCTCCATCTTTTCATGAACAGGGCAACTTCCTTCTATTTCCCTTCCGCCGAAAGTTGTTACCAGGAAGCGGTGGATCATTTGAAGGCCTTCGTGGAGAAGCTGAAGACCGGCAAGCGGAGTTTCTACTACCGGAAGGACAACCTCGTTGCGCTGATTAACAATTACAAAGACCTTCTGGGCAATGTGAATAGATCGCTTATCGACGGTAACGTGGGTTGGTGGAATTCGGACGACTATTTCTACTACGCCAAAGGGGTCGCTCATGCCTATTACGAAATCCTTCGAGTAGTGAGGGTCGGATATCAGACCCAACTGGCATCGACGCTCTATGGTCTTGACATCATGGATGAAATTTTGCATGAGTTGCGCAGGGTTGAGGAGATGTCCCCCTGGATCATCCTCAACGGTGATCTTGACGGCTGGATTGCCAACCACCGTGCCAACCTCAACGCTCCTCTCAGCGAAGTTGTCCACCTCATGGTGGTCGTGAGTCAACTCTAGCTGACGCGGAGATGGGGTGAGGGGGAGACACGGAGCCAGAGCGAGGCGGAATTTTCAGATTCCACATCTCTCCATTACTGCGTCCCCTCATCACCGCGTCTCCCCCTCTCACCCTCCATCTTCTTGACCGCTGCCTCGAATTTTTCTCTCTGTCTCACAAAGTGGTCGGCATCCTTCGGGCTCTCGAGGAGCGCTCTTCTTATGGTATCTAGGGCTTTTTCGGCCTGGCCGTTGACATAATAGGCCTCTGCGAGGGTATCAAGGATTGTAGGGTCGGGCTGCATGGCTGCCGCCATCAAAGCCAATTCCAAGGCAACCTTTGGATTGAAATAGGGTGGGGGAGCAGTGGCATACAACCAGGCCAGATTGTTCAGAGTGCCGGCGTCCTCGGGAACGGTTTCCAGCGATTTCCGAAGAGCCGGTTCGGCCTTTCCATACTGACCAAATTCCAAGAGAAGGCTTCCGTAGGCAGAATAGAGCCTGTGGTCTTCATACCCCTGACTGATTGTGCGCTCAACGATCCTGAGCTGCAGTTCGGCTCGCCAGTGTCGAACCATCTTGCTGCTTTCCAGGCGGAAACCCATTGTGCACAGACCCACTACCAAAACAAAAAAAACGACCACTGCAGTATAGTATTTTTTGTGGTGTTTCCTGGTAAGGACAGGATGCCGATGCGCATCGAGCAGGAACTCGATGCGCTGGCGAATGCTGTAATGATGCCAGTTGGGCAGGTCTTCCGTCTGGCCGCTGTGAAACGCTATCTTTTGCAGAGACGAGACAAGCGTGAAGGGGTGGCCGATCACGTGAAGCGCGTAGAGGTCGGCCTGGCGCTCGCTGTTCCTCAGAAAGAACCCGAAGATGTAGCGGAAATAGATCACCAATAGAAAGACCATCGGCAGAGAGAAGATGGCGGAAAGAAGGGTTGAGTTCGCCACTTCTGAGTGCAGGACCCAATCGAAGATAACCGGATTCTGGAGCAGGGCAATGAGCACCAGATCATTGAATGCATAGGCCAGGATCGAATAACAGAGGAAGAAGGCCAGGTAGAAGAGCATGTGATGGCGGCGAACATGTCCCATCTCATGAGCAACCACCGCTTTGAGTTCTTCGTCATTCAGGATTCCGAGAAGACTCCGAGTGACCAGGATGTAACGCCATTTTGGCAGGATACCAATGATGCCGGCTGTAAGCATTTCGCCTTGAAACAACGGCCACAGCATGAAGTTGCCAATTTTGAAGTGGTTTTCCTCAATAAAGCCCTCCAATTCCGTGCGCAGTGCAGTCACCGGCAGCGGGCTGCAGCCCCACAGGCGGACTACAAGCCGGGGAGCAAAAAGGGCGAAGACGATCAGAAGCATCCCCATGAGCAGGGATTGCCCCGCGTCAGTTTTCAGGAAAGCCGGCATCTTCAGGACCTGCAGGACGTCAGAAATGGTCGAAATGAGGAACCAGGGGATCAGGATGGCTGCACTGAATACGAGGTTCCCTCTCAAAAAAGCCCCTGGATTCATACTCGATTGGTAGATACGCCGATATATGGGATAGCTCCATAGCCACATCACGCCCAGGTGGGCGAGGAATAATCCGAGTCCGGCCATTCCCGACAATGTGAGTGATTGTTCGAACAAGGGGATTTTCTGGAGATAGTACTTGATGTTCAGCAGATAGACTTCTATTCCTAGGTTCGCCAAGGCAAGGATGGAGAGTTTCCTTTGCATGGCGAGGTAGCGTGACATGACCGTCGAGGGTGAAATACCGGAGGCAAGGGCATTCTGCAGACGTCGCATGGCGACATAACAGGTCAGACCATACAACAGGAAGAATCCTAAACCCAGGACGAGGGTTTCCAGGAGTGAAAAGGCAGATTGATCGCCCGGTTGCTGGATGGCAAAAAGCAGCAGGGCGATTACAAAATAGATGAGCTGATTATACATGAATTCTCAGCGAGAGAACCTGATCTTCCCCTTTCCCAGCAGGTCGTGAAGATGCAGGATGCCCTCAAGTCGTTCCGTGGCGTCCAGCACCGGCAATACCGTGATCAAATGCTGCTCCATCAACTCCAGAGCATCAGCAACGGACTGATTTGATGAGATGGAACGGGGTTGCGGCGTCATGACTTCATGGATAGACCTTCCACCGACGTCAGGAAACAGGCTGAGGACTCGCCGCAGATCGCCGTCAGTAAAAATCCCCAGGAGTTCATCTTCCGGGCCGACAATGAGTGTCGCCCCCATTTCCTTCTGGCTCATCTCCACCAGTGCATCTGAAACAATTGTTTCCATGTGCACTTTGGGAATGTCCGCTCCCCGACGCATCAATTCATAAAGCGGGATATCGAGCCGCTCGCCAAGATGACCTCCCGGGTGGTAGCGCTGAAAGTCCTGGACTTGGAAATCACGCAGTTTGATGAGCGCAACAGCAAGAGCATCCCCCATGGCCAGTTGAGCAGTTGAGCTGGCGGTGGGGGCCAGACCAAGAGGGCAAGCTTCTTTAGGGACACCGGTGTAGATGGCCAAATCGCTGTATTGCGCCAACGGAGATGTGAGGCTCCCGGTAAAAGCGATAATTCGCGTGCCGATCGCTTTGAGACTGGGAAGGATTATGTTCAGTTCATCGGTTTCACCGCTGTTGGAGAGCGCCAGTACAAGATCTTCGCCCCGTACCATCCCGAGATCGCCATGCATGGCTTCCACCGGGTGGATAAAAAGCGCCGGTGTGCCGGTGCTGCTCAGAGTGGCGACGATTTTACGACCCACTATACCGGACTTGCCGATCCCCGTGACGATAACTCGCCCTTTGGCTTCATAAATCCAATCCACGGCCGTAGCAAATGTTTCGGTAACATTATCCAAGAGATGGAGGATGCCTTCCGCCTCGATACGTAGAACTTCTCTGGCAGTCTCCAGGATCTCCTGCCGTCTTTCACTTTCCGTGGTTCTCTCTCCCTTCACTACCGCTCCGTCAGCATGATTCCTGTGGATCGCGACCGTGATCCTCGAAGCAGTCCTTTCGGACCTGTCCTTCAAAGGTTACCGGGTATTGCCCTGTAAAACAAGCAAGGCAGAAAGAATGATCATCCTTTGAGGCCCCGGCACCCTCCAGAAGTCCTTCGAGACTCAAATAGCTGAGCGAATCAAGGCCGATGAATTGCTGGATCTCCTCAACGGAATGGGAGGCGGCAATCAACTCACCTTTGGTTGAAAAATCGATCCCATAAGGGCATGGGAAACGATGGGGAGGGCAACTCACCAGCATGTGGACCTCCATTGCCCCGGCTTTGCGAAGTGCGCAAAGGCGAGTTCGGGTGGTAGTACCCCGGATGATGGAATCCTCTACCAGGACAACTCGTTTGCCATGAAGCAACTCCTGGACAGGATTCAGCTTGACTCGAACCCCAAAATCCCGCATCGCCTGGCTTGGTTGAATGAAAGTCCGCCCAACGTAATGGTTTCTGATCACCCCCATCTCGAAGGTCATCTGCGAAGCTTCAGCGAACCCAAGGGCCGCATAGTTTCCAGAATCGGGAAACGGCATCACCAGGTCCGCGGTGAGGGAACGGTTCTCCCGAGCCAGCAAATGTCCCAAACGCTTCCGGAACAGGTAGACGTTCTGGCCGAATATATTGCTGTCCGGACGTGCGAAATAGATGTGCTCAAAGATACAGTAAGCCGGTCGGGCCTTAGGGAAAGGATGAAGAGACCGCAAGCCGTTGTCATCGATGATGAGGATTTCTCCCGGCTCAATGTCGCGGATATAAGCTGCCTCGATTAAATCCAGGGCACATGTTTCGGAGGCGAGCACATAGCCACCGTTCAAGTGGCCGAGGCACAAGGGTCGAAACCCCCTGGGGTCTCTAATTCCAATGAGTTTGTCCTTGGTGCACATCACCAGCGAATAAGCCCCCTGAACCTTGCTGAGGGCGTCAATCAAGGCGTCCTCGAGGCCGTGGCGAAGGCGCCTCGCCATAAGGTGCATGATGACCTCGGTGTCTATAGTGGACTGGAAAATGGCCCCGCTCACTTCCAATTCTCTTCTCAACTGGTAGGCATTGACCAAATTTCCATTGTGGGCAATCTCGTAGTATTCATTGCCCAGAAACACTCCGAATGGTTGCGCATTGGCCAGCAATGAGGAGCCTGTGGTGGAGTAGCGCACATGGCCGATGGCCAAATGCCCCGGCAAAGCCTTCAGAATCTCTTCTTTGAAGACGTCTGGCACCAATCCCATGTGCTTGTATTCTTTGACTTGCCTGCCATCGGAAACAGCGATACCGGCACTCTCCTGTCCTCGGTGTTGAAGGGCATAGAGTCCGAAGTAGGTCAATTTGGCTGCTTCAGGGTTTCCAAAAACACCAAAAATACCGCATTCTTCCAGTTTTCGTGGAAGGTAGTGATGAGTGATCACTCGTAACTTTCCCTATGATATTCCTGCAGGGTCTTGACGTCCCAGTCGCCGCTTTGGAGCTCTAGGACGGCTTCCATGAGTGCTTTTGCCCCGGCAATGGTTGTAGTGTATGGGATATTATAGATCAGGGTTGTCCTTCTGATTTCGTAAGCATCAGAGAAGGTCCTCTTCCCGAGGCTGGTGTTTATGATGAGCTGCACCTCCCCGTTTTTGATTCGGTCCACAACGTGAGGACGGCCCTCTTTGAGTTTGAAAACAGTGTCTATGGGGATGCCATGGTCCCTCAGGTGGTTCGCTGTCCCTGCAGTCCCGATCAAGTGAAAGCCCAGTTGGTGAAACCCTTCCGCAACGGGCAATACCCGTGGTTTGTCGAGATCGTGAACGCTAATGAACACCGTGCCCGCAGTGGGGAGATCATATCCCGCTGCCGCCTGACTCTTGGCAAAAGCGATGCCGAAACTGGCGCCGATCCCCATGACCTCTCCCGTCGACTTCATCTCGGGGCCGAGTAGAATGTCAACATGAGGAAATCGAGAGAAGGGGAAAACGGCTTCCTTGACGGAGAGGTGTTTTGGCTCAATTTCGGTGTCAAACCCCAATTCCTTCAGCGACTTGCCAAGCATAACCTTGGTAGCGAGCTTTGCCAAGGGGCGACCGATGGCCTTGCTCACGAAAGGAATGGTACGCGAAGCCCTCGGGTTTACTTCCAGAATGTAGATCTCACCCTGCTGGATGGCAAACTGCACATTCATCAATCCAATCACACCCAACTCGGCGGCCATGAGCTTGGTCTGCCGGGCAACCTCCTCCAGGAGTCTTCCGGGGACGCTGATAGGGGGCAGCACGCAGGCGCTGTCTCCCGAATGGATGCCCGCTTCTTCGATGTGTTCCATGATGCCGCCTATGACCGTATTGCAGCCGTCACTGATGGCATCCACATCCAATTCGATGGCATCTTCGAGAAACTGATCGATCAGTATGGGATGGCCGGGAGAAACGTGCACTGCCGTTTTCATGAATTCCGTGAGCATGGAGCTATCGTATACGATCTCCATCGCTCTTCCCCCGAGCACGTACGAAGGGCGAACAACCACAGGATATCCTATGGTATCTGCGACCTGCAGCGCTTCCTGGACGTTAAAGGCGGTACCGTTCCTGGGCTGCTTGAGCTGGAGCTTCTGCAGCATTTGCTGAAACCGCTTGCGGTCCTCAGCGAGATCGATGGCGTCGGGAGAAGTCCCGAGGATCTTACCCCCGGCCCTTTCCAGGGGTACGGCCAGATTGAGTGGTGTTTGACCGCCGAATTGAACGATCATGCCGAGCGGTTTTTCGGTCGCCAAGATATGGAGAACATCTTCACGGGTCAGCGGCTCAAAGTACAGTTTGTCAGAGGTATCGTAATCCGTCGAAACCGTCTCCGGGTTTGAATTGACCATGATGGATTCGACGTTCTCCTCGCGCAGAGAAAAGGAGGCGTGGACACAGCAGTAGTCGAATTCAATTCCCTGGCCGATGCGGTTGGGGCCCCCACCCAGGATGACCACCTTGGGTCGATCGGAGGGTCTGGCCTCGTCTTCCGTTTCGTAGGTGGAATAGTAGTAGGGGGTGTACGCTTCAAACTCGGCCGCACAAGTGTCCACGAGCTTGTAGACCGGCTCGATCCTATTTTGGACTCGCTTCTGACGGATCGTTTCCTCATCGACTCCGCAAAGCGAGGCCAACCGAATGTCGGAAAATCCCCATTCCTTCGCAAGACGTAGCTGCTCCGGGTCTTCAAGAAAGGTGTGCGACCGGGCGGACTCTCTGATATCCGCCTCCACATCAAGAAGCTGCCCAATGTGATGAAGAAACCACGGGTCGATATCGGTCAATCGATGAATCTCATCCACAGTCAGGCCGAGCTTCAAGGCTTCACCGATCTGAAACAACCGTTTGGAATTGGGACGTCTGAGGCTTTGCTTGAGCCGTTCGATGTAGTCGTCGCCAGCATTTGCCGGAGGGTCCCAGAAGCCGTATTGCCCGATTTCCAGAGAGCGGATCGCCTTGTGCAGGGACTCTTTGAAAGTACGTCCGATGGCCATAGTCTCCCCCACAGATTTCATGGAAGTGGTGAGAAAGTCCTCTGTCCTGGGGAACTTCTCGAAGGTAAACCGGGGGGCTTTCACCACGCAGTAATCAATGGTTGGCTCGAAGGAGGCCTTGGTTTCCCGCGTGATATCGTTGGCAATTTCATCCAGGGAGTAGCCGACGGCAAGCTTGGCGGCGATCTTGGCAATGGGAAAGCCCGTAGCCTTGGAAGCAAGCGCCGAGGATCGGGAAACTCGCGGGTTCATCTCGATCACCACCATCTCACCGTCCCTGGGGTTGACGGCAAACTGGACGTTTGAGCCTCCGGTTTCCACGCCAATTTCACGAAGGATGGCGATGGAGGCGTCCCGCATCCTCTGATATTCCTGATCGGTAAGCGTTTGAGCCGGGGCCACCGTGATCGAATCGCCCGTGTGCACTCCCATGGGGTCCATGTTCTCGATGGAGCAGATGATGACCACATTGTCCATGTAGTCCCTCATCACTTCAAGCTCGAATTCCTTCCAGCCAAGGACCGATTCCTCCAGCATGATGGTATGAATGAGGCTGGCGTCCAGACCGCCCTGAGCAAGTTCTAGGAGTTCTTCCCGGTTGTAGGCCACTCCCCCTCCGGTACCACCTAAAGTGAATGACGGTCGGACAATGATGGGAAAACCGATCTCCTCTGCCACAGCCTCCACTTCCGGAATGGAACGGGCAATGCCGCTGGCGGGGACCCTCAGATTGATGCGCTTCATGGCTTCCCGAAAGAGCTCCCGGTCTTCAGCCTTCTTGATTACTTCGACCCGAGCGCCGATCATGTCGACTCCGTAACGATCGAGCACGCCCATCTCGGCCACTCTGACCGCCACATTCAGGGCCGTCTGGCCCCCGAGAGTCGGCAGCAGGGCATCGGGGCGCTCCCGGGCAATCACCTTGGCGACGACCTCCGGAGTGATGGGCTCCACATAGGTGCGGTGCGCCGTCTCCGGATCGGTCATGATGGTAGCAGGATTGCTGTTGATGAGCACGATCTCATAGCCCTCCTCGCGAAGGGCCTTGCACGCTTGCGTTCCCGAATAGTCGAATTCGCAGGCCTGACTGATGACGATAGGCCCTGAGCCAATGATAAGAATCTTGTGAATATCGGTCCGTTTGGGCATGAACTCTTGTTCCTTGCTACCGGTTGTTCTTCATCAGTTGAATGAAGCGTTCAAAGAGGTAAGAAGCATCGTGAGGACCGGGTGAGGCTTCAGGATGATACTGGACACTAAACGCCGGAATCTCAAGATGTTCCATTCCTTCCAGGGTACTGTCGTTGAGGTTGAGGTGGGTGATCCGAACGGGGACATGAGACAATGAATCGATATCAACGCAGTAACCGTGGTTTTGAGAAGTGATCTCAACCTTGTCCGTAGTCAGGTCCTTCACGGGCTGGTTGGCGCCGCGATGGCCAAACTTGAGTTTGAAGGTCTTTCCGCCCAGAGCCAATCCCATGACCTGATGGCCGAGGCAGATCCCGAAGACGGGACGCTTTCCCAGAAGTCCACGCACTGTGTCGATGACCTGATGCAACGCGGCCGGGTCCCCTGGGCCGTTGGAGAGGAACACGCCGTCGGGATCGGTTGCCAGGATTTGATCCGCCGGGGTGTGGGCTGGAAAAACCATGACTTGGCATCCTGACCGCTCGAGCAGGCGCAGGATGTTGTATTTTATCCCACAGTCCAAGGCCGCAACACGAAACCCCGGGTGATCGGTGGACCATGTAAGGGGCATCGAGGAAGGTTGCGGTCCCCCCTCCCACCGGAAAGGTGCCTGACAGGTGACATATTGGACCAGATCGACGCCGTTCAGCCCGGGAAAACCTTGAACTTCTTCCATGAGCTCTGAGACCTCATCTCCGTCCGTCGCAATGATCCCGCGCATGGCGCCAACCACTCGAATGTGCCGGGTGAGGGCCCGTGTGTCGATGCCTTCGATCCCGATCTTATTGTGCTCGTTGAGGAAATCAGCAAGGGTTTTGGTGCTTCGCCAGTTACTGGGAAAATCTTGATACTCTTTGACGACAAACGCTTCAACCTGGATTGCTGCAGACTCCATATCTTCGCTGTTGATGCCGTAGGTCCCGGTAAGAGGGTAAGTCATGGCCACAATTTGGCCCTTGTAGGATGGATCGGTGAGGACCTCCTGATAACCCGTCATGCTGGTGTTGAACACCACTTCGCCCAGGGCACGACCTCGACCGGCAAATGCATAGCCTCGAAATACGGTGCCATCTTCGAGAAGGAGAATTGCTTTCGAGCGCTTCCAGAAAGGTGACATTCTTGTTTCCTTTTTTCCTAGAAAGATCCATGTTCCGCAAAGGGGATAATTCTAATGATAATTGACCAGATGGCAACTCATTTCGTGGCAATCGTTCATCTTCTTTGTCGCCATGGTGAAGTTGTTTTAGTGGGCTAGATTGCCTCTGAACATGAAGAAACGAAACACCACTTCACTTCCATAAGCCTTTCTGTGGATTATTCACCTCATTGCGAGCCGAAGGACATGAAGGTTGGTGAAACCGTGGCAGTCATGTAGAATCAGGGGTGACTCGTTGACTCTCTTCGGACCGAAATCAAGGAAGAAGCATGAATGAAACTGATAGAATTCGGGAATCATCCCATTATCTGGCAACCCTTTTGTGCAGTCATCAGACCTATGTGGATTGGTTGATCCCAGAAAAGAACCTTCAACGTCGGTATCCACTGACCGAACTCTATGGGGATTTACAAGAAAGGGCCCCTAAAGCTCAGAGCTTCCAGGAATTGCTCCTCACTTTTCGCCAATTCAAACAGCGTCATTTCCTGCGCATCGGAGGCCGCGACCTCCTGGGCTGGGCAGACCTGGAGGAGAGCACCTCTCAATTGAGTGATCTGGCCTGCGTCGCGTTGCAGGTTGGTCTGGATGTGCTTGCATCTCATCCGGAATGGTGGCTGTCTGAAGAGGAATGGAGACTCTGGTCAAGGGTCGGAGAGCACTTTCAGTTGGTCGTCATCGGCCTGGGTAAGCTCGGAGGCTATGAATTGAACTATGTTTCTGATGTGGACCTGATGTTTCTCCACACTCTGAGAAAGGCCACTGAGACTCTTGCCGACGAAACGGTCATGTTCTTCAGTCGCCTCTGTCAGTGGCTGTCGCGTCTCCTTGCCGACACTACGGATGGAGACCGTGTGTTCCAGGTCGATCATCGCCTTAGGCCGTATGGAAAGGATGGGCCTCTGGTTCCCTCCTGCTCCGGCGCAGCAGACTACTACCTGCAGTACGGTCAGTTATGGGAACGGCAGATGCTCATCAAGGCGCGTCCTGTTGCCGGGGATCGGTCCCTTGGACTGGCTTTCCTGAAGGATGTTCGTCCTTTTGTCTTCAGACGCTTCCTGGATTTCCAGGCCCTCGATGAGCTCCGCGCCATGCGCGACAGGATCATTGCAGAGGGCGCCCGGCGTCACCCTGGTTGGGACCATTTTGACCTGAAGCTGGGAGTCGGCGGTATTCGCGAAGTGGAATTCCTGGTGCAGTCGCTCCAGCTCATCTATGGAGGACGTCACCCGGAACTCGACGAACCGAACACCCTTCGCTGTATGGATCGGCTGTGCGAGCTGAAACTACTCAGCCAGAAAGTTGTGGATGAACTGAAGGAATCTTATACATTCTTGAGGCGAGCGGAGCATTGGGTGCAACTGGATCAGAACCGGCAGACGCAAAAACTCCCCAAATCCAAGGACGCACAGATACGACTCTCCCTCGCCCTAGGCTTCGAGGGAGATGTAGGCAAATTCTTTCATAGACTTGAAGGCTGTTCTCGATCGGTTCACGGTCACTTTCGAGGGCTCTTCGGCTCAGGAGTTGACGACGATCGGCGCATTCCCCATGATCGAGATGAGCCCTCAAACGTCAGTTCACCCGGTTCAAGCCTCTTGGATGAAATACCCCCGGAAGCCCTTGCGCGACTCAGAACCTCCTCAATGCCCTTTCGCCGGCTCT
>Ga0233425_10010472_pt1 | contig 11270 bp, 12 predicted proteins | sample Watercolumn_Towu_2_FD_181712 | JGI IMG/M metagenome (GOLD analysis project Ga0233425, IMG submission 181712) | Freshwater microbial communities from Lake Towuti, South Sulawesi, Indonesia - Watercolumn_Towuti2014_140_MG | ecosystem: Environmental > Aquatic > Freshwater > Lake | place...
TGCCCGCCTGGGCGCCCACCGTAATCGGCGCGCTGGCCATCGGTTCGGCGCTGATTGCGGCCTGCGCGGCGATGGTCGAGAACGACCTGAAGCGCATCCTGGCCTATTCGACGGTGAGCCAGATTGGCTACATTTTCCTCGGTTTCGCCATGCTCGACAGCCAGGTCGCGCTCGCCGGCAGCGTCCTGTACATCCTGGCCCACGGGCTGGGCAAGGCCGCGCTGTTCCTGTGCGCCGGGGTGATTGAACATGGTGCAGGCACGAAGGACATTCGCGAACTCGGCGGACTGATGAAGAAGATGCCGGTAACGGCGATTGTCTTCTTTGTCAGTGCCCTGTCGGTCATCGGCATCCCGCCGTTCGCCGGGTTCTACTCGAAATTCATGGTGATCGCGGGCGCGATTCAGAAGGGCCAGTTCGTGCTGGCCGCGGTCGCCATCTTCACGGCATTCCTGACCCTGATCTATTTGATGCGCGTATTCAACAAGGTGTTCATGGGCGACCTGACGCACGCCTCTGCCCACGAGGGCACGCGTTCGATGCTCGTCTCGATATCCATCTTCGCGGTGCTCTCGCTGGTTGTCGGTCTGCTGATTGCCTGGCCGATGGGAGTCGTCAAGCTGGCCGCAGCCCAGATGGTGGCACGATGAGATCAACTCAAAACTCAAAGGTCAAAGGTCGAGAGTATTCCAGTTTTGACTCTTGCGTTTTGACTTTTGACTTCGTTTCGGCGGCGCTCCCATGACCATCCTCCTCTGGGTAATCCTCCTCCCGATTCTCTACGGCATCGGCGTTTTCCTGATTCCGAAAAAGGTGAAGTACGTCCGGGAGTTGATTGCGATTATCGGCTCCGGGGTTTCGCTGGCGATGGCGATTTGGCTGCTGACCAGCGTCAAGGAAGCCAGTCTGACTATCGGCTGGTTCAACTGGGGCCAGCTCGACATCAACTTTGACCTCCGGCTCTATGCATTCAGCCGATTCATCCTGGTCGCCGCGGCCGGATTCGCATTCCTGGTGTCGCTCTACTCGTGGAAGCCGCTGGGCAATCACCCCCGGGCCAACGAGTTCTATGCCTACCTGCTGGTCACCCTCGGGGCAACCAGCGGCGCGGTGCTGGCCAACAACTTCGTGCTGATGATTGTCTTCTGGGAAACCCTGCTCATCACCACTTACCTGTTCATCACCCTGGGCAAGAACGGCGCCTACCGGACCGCGAGCAAGTCGCTCATCCTGCTCGGCATTTCGGACTTCGTCCTGATTCTGGGCATCGGTCTGCTCTGGTATCTGAATCGGACCATGACGATGACCCAGGTCCTGCCCCAGGTGACGACCGGACTGGCCGGGGTCGCATTCGTACTGATGATGATTGGCGCGTCGGCCAAGGCCGGCGCGATGCCGTTCCATACCTGGATTCCCGATGCCGCGGTTGACGCCCCCCTGCCGTTCATGGCCTTCCTGCCCGCTGCACTGGAAAAACTGCTCGGCATCTATCTGCTGGGCCGCATCGGGCTGGACTTCTTCCGGCTCGACCACTCGATGCAGGTTGTCACGATGACCCTGGGCGCGGCCACGATTCTCTTCCCGGTCTTCGCCGCGCTGGTCCAGAAGGACTACAAGAAACTGCTCTCGTTCCACGCCATCAGCCAGGTCGGCTACATGGTGCTGGGCGTCGGCACCAACGTCGCCATCGGCGTGGCCGGCGGCATCTGGCACATGCTCAACCACTCGATGTATAAGAGCACCCTGTTCCTCACCGGCGGCTCGGTCGAGGCCCAGGCCGGGACCACTGATTTGCGGCAGCTCGGCGGATTGCGCCGGGCGATGCCGATTACCGCGGTCTGCGCGTTCATCGCCGCCGCCTCAATCTCCGGGATCCCGCCGTTCAACGGTTATTTCAGCAAGGAGTTCATCTATCACGGCGCCAAGGAGACCGGCCTGTGGGTCTTCATGATCTGCGCAATGCTCGGCTCAACGCTTACCCTGCTCTCGTTTCTCAAACTCACCTTCTCGACCTACATGGGTCCCGCGACGCGGACCCCCGAACCCCGGAACCCCGGAACCCCGATTCGGGAAGCCCCCTGGACCATGACCGTGCCGATGCTCATCATCGCAGCCGGCTGCGTGCTGTTCGGGGTCTACAACCCGCTGCCGATAGGGCTCTTCATCCAGCCGCTCATCTCGGCCGCCGGGGTGCCGTTTGAGGAGACGGTGGAACTGACCCACCACGCCTGGCAGGTCACGCCGGTGACGATTCTGGCGATGTGCTTCCTGCTCCTGGCCGTGGTCGTCTTCATCCTTGGCCGGCGCCGGGCCGGCGCCGCGGTCACCGCGGTGGACTTCATCCATGACGCGCCGGTGATGCGCAGTCTCTTCGACTGGTCCGAAAAGCGCTACTTCGACCTCTACGAACAGGGCGTGCGCTTCCTGCGTTGGTTCTCAAACATCGTGTTCCGCTACGTCGAACGGATTTCCGACTGGATTGTCGAGGGAATTGCCCGGCTCGGCGTGCTCATCGGCGAGCAGGTGCGCAAGGCGCACACCGGCCTGCTCGCAATGTACCTGTCCTGGCTGGTCGCCGGCCTGCTCCTACTGCTCCTACTCGTAGGAGGTGTCTTCTAACATGCGCCCCAACTCCATGCTGCTTTTCGTCTTCCTGCCGATTGCGGCCGCGGCCCTGATTCCGGTTTTTGAGAAGGTCTGGAAGGAACTCGTGGATTTCCTGGCCAACGCCGTGGCGCTGGCATTGCTTGTGCTGGCGCTGGCCTTCATCACCCCGCTTCGCTACAACGGACCGATGGTGCTCAATTTCAGCGAGCTGTTCCAGTTCTCGATGACCTTCTACCTTGACAGCCTGAGCCTGCTGCTGCTGCTGGTTATCAACGGCGTCGGCCTGATGGCGCTGGTCTATTCCATCGAGTACATGAAGGAATACGGCGGCAAGGGCCGCTACTACGCCCTGTTCCTGCTGATGCTGGCGGGCATGAACGGGGTCGTGCTGTCCCACGACCTGTTCGGGCTCTACGTCTTTCTCGAAGTTGCGGCGTGCAGCTCCTATGCTCTGGTCGCGTTCGGAATGAAGCACGAGGAACTCGAAGCGGCGTTCAAGTACCTGATTCTCGCCGCCGCGGCGTCGGCGCTGATTCTCCTGAGCATCGCGCTGATTTACGCGCGGACCGGCAACCTGGACATGAAGCTCGTCTCGGACGGCATCAACTTCTCTCTCTACCAGGGCGACAAAGCGATTGTCTTCATGATTATCCTGCTGGTCGCCGGCTTCGGTCTCAAGATGGCGATGGTCCCGTTCCACGCCTGGCTCCCGGATGCCCATCCCTCGGCCCCGGCCCCGATATCGGCGATGCTTTCCGGCGTGCTCATCAAGGCGTCCGGCGTCTATGCCCTTATGCGCATTCTCTACAATGTCTTCGGCATCAGCAACCTGCCCAAGGTCGGATTCATGCTGATGGGCATGGGTATCCTGACCATCGTCATCGGTGGCATCCTGGCCCTGGTCCAGACCGACTACAAGCGCCTGCTTGCCTATTCCAGCATCGGTCAGATCGGCTACATCCTGCTCGGTTTCGGCATCGGCACGCCGCTGGGTTTTGCCGGCGCGCTCTTCCACCTGATGAATCACGCCGCTTTCAAGAGCCTGCTCTTCTTGAACGCGGGCGCAGTCCAGCAGGCGACCGGTACCCGGGACTTGAATCGGATGGGCGGCCTGGCAAAGCGAATGCCGGTCACCGCGCTGACCTCGCTCTTCGGCTCGCTTTCGATTTCCGGCGTGCCGCCGTTCAACGGCTTCTTGAGCAAACTGGTGATTCTCGTCGCGGCAATCCAGGCCGGGCATATGCTGGGCAACCACATTTACTACTGGTACGCCGCAGTCGGCATCGGCTTCAGCGTCGTGACCCTGGCCTACTTCCTCAAGGTCCAGCGCAAGGCCTTCTTCGGCAAACTGAATGAGACCCTGGCCGGGGTGCGCGAAGTGAAGTTCGCAATGACCCTGCCGATGATCATTCTGGCGCTGCTTTGTCTTGCGCTCGGTATCGGCTTTCCCTGGCTCAACCAGGCTCTGCTCAGCCCGGCGGCCAACACCCTGACCAGCCTGTTTGTGAGGTAAGATGACACTGCATGTAGTCCTGCTCGGCCTGCTCGTCGCCTTCCTGATTCTGGCGGTGTTCCTCACCGACCTGCTCAAGGCGGCCATCGCCCTGGCGCTGGGCAGTGCGGTGCTGGCCATCATCTTCTTCTGGTTCCGGATGCCCTATGCCGGGGTCTTCGAGCTCTCGGTCTGCGCCGGGCTGGTGATGGTCCTGCTGGTTTCGACCATCGGCCTGACGCGGCGCGACGAACCCGAGCACGAAGAACGGAACAAGTCCGGCTGGCTGCTTCTGCCGATTCTGATTCTGGTCGCGGTCGGCATCATTGACGTAGTTATCTTTGCGTTCCTGCACACGCGGATGCCGCTGGTGCACAGCACGGTCACCACGCCCAGCTTCTCTGACACCCTGTGGCGCGTCCGCTGGCTCGACATCCTCGGCCAGCTCGCGATAATCCTGGTCGGCGTTTTTGCCGTGCTGGCCCTGTTCCGCAACGAAGGCGGTCTGCCCGGCGCAGCCGGCGAACGGCCGGCCGATGAGGAACCCCATGGACACTAACGTCATCTGGCTCTATGACCTGCTGATTGTCGCGGTCATCTTCCTGCTCGGCTTCGTCTGCCTGGTGTCGATGCGCAACGTCATCAAGCTCCTGATCGGCATCGAAGTTCTGGCCAAGGGCGTCAGCCTCGCGCTGGTCGCCTCCGGCTACGTCCAGCGCAACCCCTACCTGATGCAGTCGGTGGTGATTACCTTGATTGTCATCGAAGTCGTGGTCGTCGCGGTCGCGCTCGCCCTCGTCATCAATCTCTATCGCCGGACCGGCTCGTTGGATATCCGGAAGTTGACGAAACTCAAGTGGTAAGATTATGAAGATACTCCTCTCGCCGCCGATTGCGTTCATGGTCTTCATCGGCGTCGGCCTGTTGTTCTATGTGCTGGGCCGCGCGATGGCGCCTCGCACCAACATGACCGAAGCCAAGGGCACGCCCTACGCGTGCGGTGAGGACGCGCCGATGCAGAAAGCGCAAATCAGCTACAGGCTGTTTTTCTCGCTCGCCATCTTCTTCACCGTGATGCACGTCGCAGCGCTGGTCGTGGCGACCCTGCCCACCGGGCCCATCGCCTGGCTTGGGATTGTCTATCTGGTGATTATCATGCTCTCAGTCTTCGCTCTGGTGACCAAATGAGCGTCCTGACCAGACTGACCAACTGGTCCCGGGTCAAGTCACCCTGGGTGCTGCATTTCAACGCCGGCGGCTGCAATGGCTGTGACATCGAAATCCTCGCCGCTCTGATGCCCCGGTTCGATGCTGAGCGCTTCGGCGTACTGCTCAAGGCCACCCCGCGCCACACCGACGTCATTCTCTGCACCGGCTGCGTAACGAAGCAGATCGCGAAGCGGTTGAAGCGCGTCTATGACCAGACCCCGGACCCCAAGTTCGTGATTGCCGTCGGCTCCTGCGCCACCGGGGGTGCGCCGTTCAACGGCTGTTACTGCTCGAGCGGCGGGATTGACAAGGTGATTCCGGTGGACATGTACATCCCGGGCTGTCCGCCGCGTCCGGATGCCTTCATCTACGGCGTGGCGCAACTCCTGGCCAGACTGCAGGGCAAGAAATGACCGACACCGAACTCCAGGCGAAGATCGCCGAGCGCTGGGGCGCCGGCGCAAGCCAGTCCGCGGCGCGGGAGCGAAGGCTCTACGTGACCGTTGCGCTGGCCGAGGTGAAACCGGTGATGAAGTGGCTGAAAGACGAACTCGGCTGCTACCACCTTTCGACGATTACCGGGCTGGACAGCGGCGCAAACTGGGAAGTGCTGTATCATCTGCACGACGGCCGGGCCGAACTCACCCTGCGGACCGCATTCCCAAAAGCCGCCGACGGCGCGCGCCCGCACATCCCGACCGTTACCGATATCATCCCGGGTGCGATTCTCTATGAACGGGAGTTGCAGGACATGTTCGGTTTCATCGTTGATGGAATTCCTGACCCGCGGCGTTACGTTCTGCCCGAAGACTGGCCCGCGGATGTCTTCCCGCTGAGGAAGGACTACAAGGTCGAGAAATGAACTCAAGAGTCAAACGTCAAAGGTCAGAAGTGAAAGTGAGTTTTGACCTTGCTTCGAGGATCAATGCCGGGAATTAGAATACCCATCGGACCCCAGCATCCGGCGCTCAAGGAACCGGAGAGCTTCACCTTCGAACTGGACGGCGAGCAGGTCGTCAATGCCGACGTCCGGATGGGCTATGCCCACCGGGGCATCGAGAAGGCATTCGAGGACCGCACCTTCATCCAGGGCATCTACCTTGCCGAGCGCATCTGCGGCATCTGCTCGACTTCACACACGACGCCGTTCGTCCTGAACGCCGAAGAGCTGCTGAAGCTCGAAGTCCCGCGCCGCGCCCAATACATCCGCGCGCTGGTCGGCGAACTGGAACGCGTCCACAGCCACCTGCTCTGGCTCGGCGTCGCCGGTCACGAAGTCGGGTTTGACTCGCTCTTCATGTATACCTGGCGCGACCGCGAACACGTCCAGGACATGCTCGAAGTCCTTTCCGGCAACCGCGTGCACTACGGCATCAACACCATCGGCGGCGTCCGGCGCGACGTCAACGCCGACCAGATTGCCCGGCTGAAGGAAATGAACAAGCTCGCCCTGGCGCGGACCGAGTACTACATCCGGCTCTGCACCGCGGAACCGACCTTCATCAGCCGCATCAAGGGCGTCGGCATGCTGCCCAAGAAGGACGCCCTCGACCTCTGTGCGGTCGGCCCGATGGCGCGCGCCTCCGGGGTGAAGCGCGACGTCCGCAAAGATGACCCGTACTGCGGCTACGACGAAATGCCGTTTGACGTCATCACCGCCGACACCTGCGACATCCTGGGTCGAGCCGTGGTCCGCGCGCTCGAGTTGGTGCAGTGCTACCGGATTATCGACTACATCCTGGCGAACCTGCCCGCGGGCGACGTCAAGATTCGCGCGCCGCGCCGCATCCCGCCCGGCGAGTCGATTGCCCGCTACGAGGCTCCGCGCGGCGAGAACATCCACTTCATGAAGTCCAACGGGACCGACAAACCGGACCGGGTCAAAGTGCGCGCCCCGACCTACGGCAACATGCCCGCGACCCTGGTCACACTGAAGAACTGCTTTGTCGCCGACATCCCGATTATCGTTGCCGCGATTGACCCCTGCTTCTGCTGCGCCGACCGGATGGTCCGGCTCGTCGACCGCAAGGGCCGCGATGACCGGTGGTCCTGGGCGCAGTTGCAGAACTTCGCCCGCGAGTGGATTTCGCGCAACCGGAGAGCATAGACGATGGACCTCATCATGACCCTCGGCTACCTGCTGGTCTTCCCGGGCGTGGTCTTCCTGTTCGCCTATGCGACATTTGCCGAATGGTTCGACCGCAAGGTCTATGCCCGGTTGCAGAACCGCATCGGCCCGCTGCATACCGGCTCCAGCGGCATCCTGCAGCCGGTCGCGGACTTCATCAAACTGCTGTCCAAGGAAGACATTGTCCCGGCCAAGGCCGACAAGGGCCTGTTCAATGCCCTGCCGCTCTTTTCACTCGCCTCGGCGATCGCCGCGTTCATCATGGTTCCGGTATTCCGGGTCAATCTCCCCTACACCTCATTCCCGGGCGACCTGGTTGTTGTGGTCTATCTGCTCAGCATCCCGACGATTGTCTATTTCCTGGCCGGCTGGTCCTCGACCAACTACTACGCGATGGTCGGCTCGTTCCGGAACCTGACCCAACTCTTCGGCTATGAAGTCCCGCTCTTCCTCGCCGTGCTCGCTCCGGCGATGCTCGCCGGCCGCTGGGAAGGCGGCGTCTGGCTTTCCGCCAACTGGCAAATCAGCGAGGTCGGCCGGTTCTACATGGCGCATCCATACCTGATTCCCGTAAATATCATCGGGTTCTTTGTCGCGCTGATTGCCCTGCAGGCAAAGCTCGAACGCGTGCCGTTCGACGCCCCGGAGGCCGAGACCGAAATCGTCGCGGGTGCGCTCACCGAGTACTCGGGCAAGAAGCTCGCCCTGTTCCGCCTGACGATTGACGTCGAGCTGGTCGCCGGCGCAGCCCTGATTGCCGCGGTCTTTCTGGGCGGTTTCGTCCTGCCCCCGGCGCATGTCGGCACGATTGACTTCTCGCCGTTCTTCTCTTTCCTGCTCTTCGTGGCCAAGACCCTGTTCGTGATTGCCCTCCTCTCGCTGGGCCGGGCGCTGATGGGACGACTGCGGATTGACCAGACTGTCGCCTTTTCCTGGCGCTGGCTCGCGCCCGCTGCTCTCGTGCAGATTCTGATTTCGATATTGCTCAAAGTCCTGCTGAGGCTGTAACATGGCAAGACTCCGATTGATTGCGATGCTCCCGGAACTGATGCGCAACTTCTTCCAGAAGCCGAACACGGTCAAGTACCCGTTCGAGAAGCTCACGCCGCCGCCTGATTTCCGCGGCAAGATGGTCTGGGAACCTGAGAAGTGCACCGGCTGCCAGGCCTGTGTCCGCGACTGCCCGACCAACGCCATTGAAGTTAATCGCGTGGCGCCCGACATCCGGAAATTCAATACTGTCTACAAGATGCACATCTGCATCTTCTGCGGTCAGTGCGTGGATTCCTGCCCGGTGGATTGTATCCACTGGACCGGCGAGTTCGAGCTTGCCGGCAGCAAGGATGCCATGACGATTCCGTACGACTGCAGCCCGGCGGCAGTCGAGGACGCTCGCCGGCTTGCCGCCGAGAAGGCCGCCGCGGCGGCCCAAAAGAAACCCGAGACCCCGGGTCAGTAGTCGCGCGCTCGGGCAGACCTGCCCCCCCCAAAAGCGCCGCTTGACATCGACCGGTAACCGCATATGCTTTCTGTCAGAAAGGAACGAGACTCATGGAACCGAAGAGAATCCTGCTGGTCTACTATTCCCGTTCGGGCACAACCCGGAAGTTCGCGGAAGCGCTTGCCGCTCGACTGAAGTGCGATACCGAAGAGATTCAGGACGTGCGCAGTCGAAAAGGGCTGTTCGGCTGGCTGCGCTCAGGACGCGAGGCGATGCGCAAAGTCCTGCCCCCGATTCACCCGACGACCCGGGACCCGGCCGCGTATGACCTGGTCATCATCGGCTCGCCAGTCTGGGCCAGTACGATGGCCAGCCCGGTGCGCACCTGGCTCGACCGGCACAAGGGCGAACTCATCAATACGGTCGCGTTGTTCTGCACTTCGGGTGGCGCCGACGGCGGCCACGCCCTGCCCGACATGGGAATCTACTGCCCCTGCGATTCGCTCGCGAACCTGGCCGTCCGACAGCAGGACATCACGTCCGGACGATTCGACGACAAGGTTGCTTCATTCGTCGCGGCTTTGAATCGGTGAACCGGCAACGGGCCGGGGTTCAGCATGATGGGCTTCGCGGCCGGCATCATGCTGGCAGTCTGCTTCTGGGGTCTGCTGGAACCGGCAATCCAACTGGGCGGTCTCGTTCCGGCGCTGGTCGGTCTTCTGGTCGGTGGTTTTTCATTCTGGAGCGTCGACAAAGTCCTGCCGCATCTCCACTCCGGATTTCCACTCGAAGAAGCTGAGGGAGTCAAGTCATCCTGGCATCGCAGCGTCCTGCTCGTGCTGGCGATTACGCTGCACAACATCCCGGAGGGACTCGCCATCGGCGTGGCATTCGGCAGGGAATGTCACGCGCATAGAGCTTCGGCTACGGCGCACTTTCCGCCGCGGTCGAGCCGGTCGCCGCGACAATCGCCGCAGCAGCGGTGTTTGCCGCGCGAAGCATCATGCCCTATGCGCTTGGGTTCTCAGCCGGCGCAATGCTCTTCGTGATTGTCGAGGAGTTGATACCCGAATCCCAGCGCGGCGGCAATACCGACCTCGCCACGCTCGCCACCATCTTCGGCTTCGCGCTGATGATGGTGCTCGAACTGAAACTGGGCTGACCCGGCCCGTTCCGCCGACCGCATCCCGCCGCCGCGAATCTGACAAAGCCAGGGGCGCCCTTGCGGGCGCCCCTGCTTGAGCTTGAAGCTTGTGTTTGAGCTATTCGAGGATGAGCTTCTGAGTCGTAACCTGGCCGTCGAGGTCGAACTTCAACAGGTAGATGCCGCTCGCCAGCTTCGCAGCATTGATGCTGGTCGTATGGACGCCGGCCCGGGTGTGACCCTGAGCCAGTGTCGTGACCAGTTTGCCCGCCACGTCATACAACTTCAGACTGACGTTGCCCGCGGTCGGCAGCGAGTAGCTGATGTGCGCCGAACTCGTGAACGGATTGGGTGCAATCTGCAGGTTGAAAGCGCTGACTCCCGCCGGGTTGGCCATCGCGCCGGTGTTTTCCTTCTTCACCGACATCGGCAGACCGAATGTCCCCGGCGTGTACTTCCAGAACTCCAACTGGTTGTTGCCCCGGAACGCAAACAACGGGCCGGTTATCGGCATCGCCGCCAGCGCACCACCGCCCTTCACCATCTTGGTGACCGGCGGCATCTCGGGACCGACATACCAGCGATGCGAATCGCACTTGTACGTCCAGAATTCGTTGGTGTTGCCGCCCTTGAGCGCATACACGGTCCGCCCGAAGACTGCCATGCCCGAACCATCCTTGACCTTCTTCTTCTTGGTCCCGGGCGGGGCAATCTTGGGCATCGTGTCCCTGGTCTCCCAGGTCCGGCCCGAGATGCTGTAGGCAAAGAACTCGTTATAGGAGCCCTTCAGGGCGTAAATCGTGTCGCCGCCGTCATAGGCCAGGGACGAACCGTTCTTGAACGGCTTGCCCGAAGCGCCACCCGGGGCAGGCGGCAGCGTAGCATCCCACGTGTTGGCCAGCACATCATAGCGGTAGAACTCAAACGTCCCGGAACCCTTGAGCAGGTAGACGTAATCCACTCCACCATCTTTGACCGCAACCGAACCGACGCCTTCCTTGCAGTTCTTGGAACCGCCTGGGACATCCAGCATCTGGGTCCAGCGCGTGCCTTCCGGCTTCGTCGGGTCATACTGCCAGAAGTCCAGCACGTTGTTGCCCTTGGTCGCGTAAATCTTCAGGTCGCCGGCCTCAACCAGGCTGGCCCCCTTCTTCACGCCCTTCTTCTTCATGCTGCTATTGAAGGCCGGAATTGACTCACGGCTGACCCAGACGTTGTCCGCAACCCCGTACCGGTAGTACTCGTACGT
>Ga0233425_10010473_pt1 | contig 11270 bp, 12 predicted proteins | sample Watercolumn_Towu_2_FD_181712 | JGI IMG/M metagenome (GOLD analysis project Ga0233425, IMG submission 181712) | Freshwater microbial communities from Lake Towuti, South Sulawesi, Indonesia - Watercolumn_Towuti2014_140_MG | ecosystem: Environmental > Aquatic > Freshwater > Lake | place...
GCGGGATCTGACCGGCCTGCGCAAGCTGTGCGGCGTCGACGCCGAGGACATGGTCGAGATGATCTCGGAGCTGAAGGCCCTGACGCCGCGTCCGGGCGCGGGCTTCGGCGGCGAGCCGGCCCAGACGGTGATCCCGGACGTGCATGTCCGGGCCGACCCGGCCGGCGGATGGAAGGTCGAGCTGAACGCCGACACCCTGCCGCGCCTGATCATGGACAAACGCTATCACGGCGTCGTCGCGGCGGGCTCGCGCTCGGATGTCGAAAAGACCTTCGTCGCCGAATGCGCGGCCCAGGCCAGCTGGCTGGTCAAGTCGCTGGACCAGCGCGCGAAGACGATCCTGAAGGTCTCGTCCGAGATCGTGCGTCAGCAGGACGCCTTCCTGGCCTTCGGCGTCGAATTCCTGCGGCCGCTGAACCTGAAGACCGTGGCCGACGCCATCGGCATGCACGAGTCGACGGTCTCGCGGGTGACGTCGAACAAATACGTCTCCACCCCCCGCGGCGTGTTCGAGCTGAAATTCTTCTTCACGGCGGCCATCCAGTCCTCGGACGGCGGCGCGACCCATTCGGCCGAGGCCGTGCGGCACCGGATCAAGGCCATGATCGACGGCGAGGGCCGCGACGGCGACGTCCTGTCCGACGACCGGATCGTCGAAATTCTCAAGGAGACGGGCATCGACATCGCCCGCCGCACTGTGGCGAAATACCGCGAGGCCCTGCGCATACCCTCCTCGGTCGAGCGCAAGCGGATGCTGCGCACCGGCTGACGGCCGGCGCGTCTCTCCTGTCTCACTCGCCCGTCGTCGAAGTCGCTGTTCAGTCGTCGAAATCCGTCCTCGAATTCCTCGTCGCCCGAATCGCTGAATTCCCCCGCCGGCCTTCGCCCGATTCTCTCCGCCACCACATTTCGGTGATCGGCGTTGACACCATTCCCGTTCGGTCGCGTTCTATCGGCATGCAAATCCAAGTCAGCGGCAAGCACGTGGATGTCGGCGACGCGTTAGGCTCGCGCATCTCCCAGGAACTCGAAGACGGGATCGGCAAATATTTCGAACGCGGCGCCCAGGACGCCGAGGTCGTGGTGTCCAAGGACGGCTACGGCTTCAAGGTGGACTGCTGGGTTCGTCTGGCGTCCGGAGAAGCCATCGTCACCAGCGGATCGGGCGGCGACGCCCATGGGGCGTTCTCGGATTCGCTCGAAAAGCTCGAGAAGCGCGTCCGTCGCTACAAGCGCCGGCTGAAGAATCACCACGCCGGCCCGCGCGGCCTCTCGCCCGAAAAGACCGAGAACGCGGCGCGCGACGTGGCGCGCAGCATCGTCCTGCGCAGTCCGGACGAGGTCGAGGACGAGGACTTCGGCGATGCCGGCGCGCCCGGCGAACCGCCGCCCGTGGGCATGGTCATCGCCGAGACCGAGGCGGAGATCCGCACCATCACGGTCGGACGGGCCGTGCTGGAACTGGACATGACCGGCTATCCGGTCGTGCTGTTCCGCAACGCCGCCCACGGCGGCATCTCGGTGGTCTATCGCCGGCCTGACGGAAACGTGGGGTGGATCGACCCCGAGCGGACTGCGAAATCGATCAACGGACACGGTTCGGTAAACGGTAAGAGCGTATAGTCTTCCCCAATGGAGGCGGGTGGTCTAAACGGCCCCCGCCCGTTCGGGATGTATGGGCAGAGTCGGGAACTCCTCATGGACATCGGTGATTTGCTGGCGGACGGCGGCGTCGTCCTGCGCAGCGGCGCGTCGTCGAAGCGTCAGGCCCTACATACGGTGGCCGAGGCCGCCGCCCAGGCCCTCGGGATGCCGGAAAATCGCGTGATGGAGGCGCTGCTGGAGCGCGAGGCCCTCGGTTCGACCGGACTCGGGTCGGGCGTAGCGGTGCCGCACGCGCGGCTCGAGGGCGTCGAGCGCGTGACGGCGGTGTTCGTGCGTCTGGATACGCCCGTGGCCTATGGCGCGGTCGACGACCGGCCCGTGGATCTGCTGTTCGCCCTGTTCGCCCCGCCCCGCGACGGCGCCGAACATCTGCGCGCCCTCGCGGCCGTGTCCCGCGCCCTCAGATCGCCGGAGATGCGCGAGCAACTGCGGCAGGCCCGCACGACCGACGCCATCCGCGCCCTTTTCGTCAAGGATCAGGCCCCCGCCACCGCGGCCTGAGACGGTTTCCGGTCGCTGACGACGCGCGCAGGGCGCGCGTCTGCCTGAGCGGGTCAGTGGACCGATACGGGCTCCAGCTCGTGGGCGACGGCGGCCGCGAAAGCCGTCTCGCGATCGACCATGACGGCCAGCCGCTCGCCGTCCGCGGCGTGGACCGCGAACAGGGTCGCCTGCGGATCGATCTTCAGATTACCGGCTTCTTGCGAGATCACGTCAGCGAGGACGTCGGCCGCCGGAATCTCGCGCACATAGACGAGGTCGGGCGCGCCCAGGCCCCTGAAATCCTCGTTGGTCATAACTATCGGCGTCATTGCGACCGCCTCCTTCACTGAACTAACGCCCACAGGGCGCTTAGGGTCCGACCCCGAAAGCGGCGGCCGGAAAACGCAGGCTTTTCAGCCTGTCGTAATGGGGATGCGCCGGATCGTCGGCAGGTCTTCGGGCCGGCTCATGTCGACATGCAGCAGGCCATGCTCCAGCCGCGCCTCCTCGACCTCCAGACCGTCGGCCAGGACGAAGCTGCGGACGAAGCCCCGGCCGGCGATGCCGCGATGCAGGAAGGCCTGGTCGGCCTTGTCCGCGGGTTCGCGCTTGCCGGCGATGGTCAGCTGGCGGCCTTCGAGCGTGACGGCGAGGTCGTCGGGCCCGAAGCCGGCGACGGCCAGGGTGATCCGCACGGCGTGTTCGCCGCGCTGCTCGACATTGTAGGGGGGATAGCTGTCGGCGGCGGCCCGCGCGGCGCGGTCGATCATCGCCCGGGTGTGGTCGAAGCCCAGCAGGAACGGGCTGTCGAACAATATGGTTCGTGTCGTCATGGTCTCATTGCCCCCGAAGCAGGCTGTCGCACCGTCTGCGCCCCCCGTCATCGGCGAGGCGCCGGCTACGATATCCAGATGGGGCCGGAAGGCGCGGAGATCAACAGGGCCCCGGATGGGACGAAGGCCCCGCGGTTTCCCGCGGGGCCTTCGATGGTGGAGCTTAGCGGAGTCGAACCGCTGACCTCTTGCATGCCATGCAAGCGCTCTACCAGCTGAGCTAAAGCCCCAACTTCAGGCTTGTGGCCTTTCGGTCGGATCGCTTGGGGCCGGGAGGCCCTGCTGCGAGGCGGCGGAACCTATGTCAGGGTCTGATCGCGATCAAGCCCGGTTCAGCCATTTATTTTCGTCGCCCCCGGACCGGTGAAAACCGGTCCGGGAACGGGCCGAAAAATCGTCTATTCGTCGTCCTTGGGCGTGATGATTTCGTCCTCGAACGCGTCGTCGTCCTCGTCCTCGATGAAGGGGACCGAGTCGTCGTCATCGTCAGCCAGAACGTCGTCGTCCTCGACCGCCTCGCCCATGCCGGGCTCTTCGGTGGGGTCGACGGGCGTCTCGTCGTCGTCGTCGTCCGGCGTCAGGATCGGCTCGTGGCCTTCCTCGTCGATCTCGGGCGTTGCGACCGCTTCTTCTTCCTCGTCCTCGTCGCCGTCGGCCTTCTTGTCCTTGACCTGATCTTCATCAGCGTCGTCGGCGGGATAGCCGGCCGGGCGGCCGCGGCGGTTGCGCAGCTTCAGCGCCTCTTCCGGATCGAAATCGGTCGCGCATTTGGGGCAATGGGCCGGGCGGCGGCCCAGGTCATAGAATTTGGCCTGGCAGTTCGGGCAGACCTGCTTCTGGCCCAGTTCGGGTTTGGCCACGGTTGAAGACCTTTGGCGGGAGTGGGGAAATGGGGCGGCTCCCTTGCCACCCCCTGACGCCGCTGTCAAAAACCATCTCCGCGCGCCCGCGTCTATTACCGTCCCGGAGACCGCAGGGTGTCGACCCCAAACCACCTGATCGCCCGCCGCAGCGCCCCGCTGAACGGCCTTGTCCGCGCCCCCGGCGACAAGTCCATGTCCCACCGCGCCCTGATCCTGGGCGCGATGGCGACGGGGGTCACGGAGATCGAAGGCCTGCTGGAAGGCGAGGACGTTCTGGCGACCGCCCGGGCGGTCAAGGCGTTCGGCGCGACGGTCGAACGGCTCGGCGAGGGCCGCTGGCGGGTCACGGGGCAGGGCGGATTCAAGGAGCCGACCGGCGTCATCGACTGCGGCAACGCCGGAACGGGCGTGCGTCTGCTGATGGGGGCGGCGGCGGGGTATCCGGTCTCGGCGACGTTCGACGGCGACGCCAGCCTGCGCAAACGGCCGATGAAGCGGGTGACCGGACCATTGGCGGACATGGGGGCGCGGTTCGGCTGGAAGAGCGAGCCCGACCGCCTGCCGGTCGAGATTCAGGGCGGCGGCCTGTCGGCGATCGACTTCACCCAGCCGGTCGCCTCGGCTCAGGTGAAGTCGGCCATCCTGCTGGCCGGGCTGAATGCGGACGGCTTAACGACGGTGACCGAGCCCGAACCCAGCCGGGACCACACCGAACGGATGTTGCGGGCCTTCGGCGCCGAGGTAGGGGTGCTGCCTGCGGGCGCCGGCTGGCGGGTCAGCCTGAAGGGCGGCCAGACGCTGACCGGAACCGCCGTCGCCGTGCCGGGCGATCCGTCCTCGGCCGCCTTCCCGCTGGCGGCTGGGCTGATCGTGCCCGGATCCGAGGTAACCGTCGAAGGCGTGATGCTGAATCCGCTGCGCACCGGCCTGTTCGAGACCTGGCGCGAGATGGGGGCCGATCTGACGGTCTCGAACCGCCGCATGGCGGGCGGCGAAGAGGTGGGCGATGTCACGGCGCGGCATTCGGCCCTGACCGGCGTGGTCGTGCCCTCCGAACGCGCCGCCTCGATGATCGACGAATATCCGATCCTCGCCGCCACGGCCGGCTTTGCGTCGGGCGAGACGGTCATGCGCGGCATCGGCGAGATGCGGGTCAAGGAAAGCGACCGCATCGCCCTGATGGCGGCGGGGCTGAAAGCCTGCGGCGTCGCGGTCGAAGAGGAGCCGGAGGGCTTCACCGTCATCGGCGGCCCGGTCCGGGGCAGCGCGACGGTCACGACCCACGGCGATCACCGCATCGCCATGAGCCATCTGGTGCTCGGTCTGGCGGCGGACGAGGCGGTCACCGTCGACGAGCCGGGCATGATCGCGACGAGCTTCCCCGGCTTTGTGGAGTTGATGCGCGGCCTCGGGGCCGATATCGCAGCGTCCGAATGACCCGATCCCTGATCATCGCCGTCGACGGCCCGGCCGCTTCCGGCAAGGGCACCATCGCCGCACGGCTGGCGCGCGAGTACGGCCTGCCATTCCTCGACACGGGTCTGCTGTACCGCGCCGTAGGGCTGGGGGTGCTGGATGCGGGCGGATCGCTGGATGACGAAGCCGCCGCCGTGGCCTTCGCTCGCGCGCTGAAGGCCGAGAACCTCAGCGACACCGAGCGGCTGACCAGCGGCGACGCGGGCGAGGCGGCCAGCCGGGTGGCGGGCTATCCTGGCGTCCGTGCGGCCCTGCTGGAGTTCCAGCGCGCCTTCGCCGCCCAGCCCGGCGGGGCGGTGCTGGACGGGCGCGACATCGGCACGGTCATCGCCCCTGAGGCGCAGGCCAAGCTGTTCGTGACCGCCACGCCCGAGGTCAGGGCCATGCGCCGCTGGAAGCAGCTGACGGGCCGCGGCGACGCCATCGCCTATGAGGACATGCTGGCCGACATCGTCCGCCGCGACGAGCGCGACGCGGGGCGAGGCGCGGCTCCGATGGTGCAGGCCGACGACGCCGTCTTGCTGGACACGACCGAAATGGATATAGAGACCGCCTTCGATGCGGCCCGCCGTATCGTCGAGGCGGCGCGTGTCCGGAACGGTCTCTAGAGACCCCAAGGCAAATCCAGCGCGTCATCCTCGGCTTCCGCGGGCGTTCTGGCTCATTCGCCTCGCGTCCTGACGACCTGATTACCCTTTCACACTCACCTCGCGCGGGGCCGTTCGGTCGCGCGCCATAGCCGTTAGAAACCTCACCACTGCATGACTGACACCCAAAGCTTCTCCCCCTCGCGTGACGACTTCGCCGCGCTGCTCGACGAAACCCTTCAGGGCCGCGACCTCGGCGAAGGCCAGGTCGTTCACGGCCGCGTCGTCGGCATCGAAAAGGACATCCTGATCATCGACGTCGGTCTGAAGACCGAAGGCCGCATCCCGGCCCGCGAATTCGGCATCGGCGAAGGCGCCGTGATCCCGAAGGTCGGCGACAATGTCGAAGTCTACCTCGAGCGCGTCGAGAACGCCTTGGGTGAAGCCGTCATCAGCCGCGACAAGGCTCGCCGCGAAGAAGCCTGGACCCGTCTGGAAGTCGTCTTCGCCGAAGGCCAGCCGGTCAACGGCGCCATCGTCGGCCGCGTCAAGGGCGGCTTCACCGTCGACCTCGGCGGCGCCTCGGCCTTCCTGCCGGGCTCGCAGGTCGACATCCGCCCCGTGCGCGACGTCGGCCCGCTGATGGGCAAGGAACAGCCCTTCGCCATCCTGAAAATGGACCGTCCGCGCGGCAACATCGTCGTCTCGCGCCGCGCCATTCTGGAAGAAGCCCGCGCCGAACAGCGCACCGAACTGGTCGGCCAGCTGCTGGAAGGCGAAGTCCGCGAAGGCGTCGTCAAGAACATCACCGACTACGGCGCGTTCGTGGACCTGGGCGGCATCGACGGCCTGCTGCACGTCACCGACATGTCGTGGAAGCGCGTCTCGCACCCCTCGCAGGTCCTCGCCGTCGGCGACACCGTCAAGGTCCAGATCGTCAAGATCAACCCGGACACCCAGCGCATCAGCCTCGGCATGAAGCAGCTGCAGACCGATCCGTGGGACGGCGTCGAAGCCAAGTATCCGGTCGGCGCCAAGATGACCGGCCGCATCACCAACATCACCGACTACGGCGCGTTCGTCGAGCTGGAAGCCGGCGTCGAAGGCCTGGTGCACGTCTCGGAAATGAGCTGGACGAAGAAGAACGTCCACCCGGGCAAGATCGTCTCGACCTCGCAGGAAGTCGACGTGGTCGTGCTGGATGTCGACGCCTCCAAGCGCCGCATCTCGCTGGGCCTCAAGCAGGCCCAGGACAATCCGTGGGACGCCTTCGTGGCCGCCAACCCGATCGGTTCGACCGTCGAGGGCGAGGTCAAGAACGCCACCGAGTTCGGCCTGTTCATCGGCCTGGACAACGACATCGACGGCATGGTCCACCTCTCGGACCTCGACTGGAACGTCTCGGGCGAGGAAGCCATCCAGCGCTACCGCAAGGGCGAGACCGTCAAGGCCAAGGTGCTGGACGTCGACGTTGAGAAGGAACGCGTCTCGCTGGGCATCAAGCAGCTGGGCGGCGATCCGATGGAAGGCGACACCTTCAAGAAGGGCCAGCAGGTCACCGTCACGGTGACGGCGGTCGAAACCGGCGGCATCGAGGTCAAGTTCGGTGAAGAGGACGCCCCGGCGACCGCCTTCATCCGCAAGTCCGACCTGTCCCGCGACCGCAACGACCAGCGCACCGAGCGCTTCTCGGTCGGCGATCGCGTCGACGCCATGGTCACCGGCATCGACAAGGCCTCGCGCCGCGTCTCGGTGTCGATCAAGGCTCTGGAGATGAAGGACGAGACCGCGGCGATCGAACAGTTCGGTTCGTCGGACTCGGGCGCTTCGCTGGGCGACATCCTGGGCGCGGCCCTTCGCGAGAAGGCCGGCGCGAAGGAATAGTCTCCTTTGTGATCTGATACGGATCAGGCGGCGGGAGCGATCCCGCCGCCTTTTTCGTGCGCGCGGTCGGACGGTTTGTGATCGTTAACCGACATTTCGCCCGCCAAACCGCGGCGCGGGGCTTTTTCCTGCGGCGAGCGGGGGTTAGGGTGGCTTGCATCCTGCGCTCGGATGCGCCCGTATGCGTCCGGGGGAAGCGCGGAAATGGACGGGGGGCCTGCCAATGATCAAGTCTGAGCTGATCGAAAAGCTCGCGGCCGAGAACACCCATCTGACCCACGCCGAGGTCGAGCGGGTGGTGAATATCGTGCTCGGCCAGATGGTCGAGTCGCTGGGTGGAGGCGGACGCGTGGAACTGCGCGGCTTCGGCGCCTTCTCCGTACGGGCCCGGCCGGCGCGCGCGGGGCGCAATCCGCGCACCGGCGAGACCGTCGACGTTCCGGCCAAGGCCGTGCCCTTCTTCAAGAGCGGCAAGGAGCTGCGCGAGCGGCTGAACGCCGGCGACGCATAGGCGGAGACCGACTTTGGGCCTCGTGACCGAGTTCAAGGAGTTCATCGCCCGCGGCAATGTCATCGACCTGGCGGTCGGCGTCATCATCGGCGCCTCGTTCGGCAAGATCGTCACCAGCCTGGTCGAACAGGTGGTCATGCCGCCGATCGGCCTGCTGCTGGGCAAGGTCGACTTCTCGAAGCTGAAATGGGTGCTGGCTCCCGAGAACCCGGACACCCTGGCGGTCGAAGAAGTGGCGATCCAGTACGGCGCCTTCATCAACACCCTGATCCAGTTCGCCATCGTGGCCCTGGTGGTCTTTCTGATGGTCAAGGCGATCAACAAGCTGCGCCGCGAGAAGGCGGCCGAGCCGGAACCGGCGCCCGCGCCGACGGCGACCGAGGCCCTGCTGGCCGAGATCCGCGACGAGCTGAAGGCGCGCCCCCGGGCCTGATTTCCGATCAGGGATGCGGAACAGGATTCTCTGTTTGACTCTGACGATTGTTGGAACAAATAGTGAACATCTGGATTTCCGGACTCCCATGACCCCCGCGCCCCTGTCATCTCCCGGCCTGTTTCCCGAGCGGCCCGCGCCGCTGGAAGAGGCCTGCGCGGCGGGTCCGAGGGACGCGGCGGCCCTGATGGCCTTCGCCCTGTCGCGGAGGCTGGAGGGGGACGGCCGACCGGTGCTGATGACGGCGACGCGGGCCTGGCTGGGCGAGCATGGCCGGCCCTATGGACCCGGCCTGCCCGGAACGTCCCTGATCCTGGCGCCCGTGAACACGGCGGCCGAGGCCCTGTGGACCCTGGAGCAGGCGTTGCGGTCGGGGGCGGTGTCCCTGGCCCTGGGCGCGGTGGACGCGGCGACCCTGACCCAGACCCGGCGGCTCGATTTCGCGGCCAAGCAAGGCGGATGCGTGGGACTGGTGCTGCCGCGCGGGCTGGACGGGCTCAGCGCGGCGCGGCGGCGGTGGAGGATATCGACCCTGGCCAGCGCCATCGATCCCGACGACGCCAGGGCGCCGGGAGCGGCGCGGCTGACGGCCGAACTGGTGCGCGGGCGCGGAGAACGGGCGGGGGCCTGGATGCTGGAGCAGGATGATGAGACGCATCGTCTCCGTCTGGCTGATCGACTGGCCGATAGCGGTCTGGCGGCGATCGGCCATGCGGGCGCGCCGTCCGGCCTCGCCGCCTGACCCCGCGCTCGACCCGAAGAATCCGTTCGCCCTGATCCTGAAGAACAGCCGGGGCGCGGCGGTGATCCACGCCCTGAATCCGGCCGCCCGCGCGGTCGGCCTGCGACGCGGCCAGCCCCAGGCCGACGCCCTGGCCATGATCCCGCACCTGATCTGCAAGCCCGCCGATCCCGAGGCCGACGCCCGGGCGCTGACGGCGCTGGCCGTCTGGGCCGAGCGCTGGTCGCCGTCGGTCAGCGTCGATCCGGCGACGGAAGGGTTGGAAGGGCTGTTTCTCGACGTCACCGGCGCGGCCCATCTGTTCGGCGGCGAGGCGGCCCTGCTGGCCCAGATCCGCGACCGGCTGGCTGGGGCCGGGGCGCGGGCGCGAGCCGCCATGGGGCCGACGCCCGGGGCCGCCTGGGCCCTGGCGCGCTGGGGAGAGGCCGAGGGCGGCGAGTGCATCGCCGACGAGGAGAATGCGCGCGGCCTGCTGTCGCCCCTGCCGGTCGAGGCCCTGCGCATCGACGACCGCACCCTGACGCAGGCGCGGCGGTTCGGGCTGAAGCGGATCGGCGACCTCTATCCCATGCCGCGGGCGGGGCTGGCGCGGCGTTTCCGGGACGGCGACGGCGTCGGTCTGGTTCAGCGGCTGGATCAGGCGCTGGGCTTTGCGGGCGAGGCCCTGACGCCGGTGCGCCCCCCGCCGAAATACCGGGCGTGGCAGGCGTGGATGGAGCCGGTCGGCGATATCGAGGGGGTGGAGGCGCGGTTGGCGGACCTGACCGCCGACCTGTCCGCGCCGCTGGTGCGCGACGGGCAGGGGGCGAAGGCCCTGACTCTGACGGGCTTCCGCTCGGACGGCCGGACCACCAGTCTGTCGGTGCGGATGGGCCGGCCCGGACGGGACTCGGCCGTCTGGCTGCGGCTGTTCCGCGAGGCGGGGCTGGGTCGGCTGGAGCTGGGCTTCGGCCTCGACGCCATGATGCTGACCGCCGACGAGGTCGAGGCGATGACGGCGTGGCAGGGGGCGCTGGAAAGCGAGGCCGAGGCGAAACAGGCCGAGAGTCTGGCCGCCCTGATCGATCGCCTGACCGCGCGGCTGGGGGAGGATCGAGTGCTGACGGCCGAACCGGCCGACAGCTGGTTGCCCGAACGCGCCGAGCGCTGGCGGCCCGCTCTGGGGCGGTCGCCGGCCGCTGCTGAAGGCGATGCGCGCCGGCCCATCCTGCTGCTGGACCCGCCCGAGCCGGTCGAGGCCATGGCCGAACTGCCCGACGGGGCGCCGGTGCGGTTCACCTGGCGGCGGCTGTCGCGGCGGGTGACGCGCTCCGATGGTCCCGAACGGTTGTCGCCCGAATGGTGGCGACCCCGCCCCGACGGGCGGCAGACGCGCACCCGCGATTACTACCGCGTCGAGGACGAGGCGGGCGCCCGCTACTGGCTCTTCCGCGAGGGGCTGTACGGGCGGGAATATTCGGGGGCCGCCGAAGAACGTGCGCCGTCGTGGTGGATGCACGGGGTGCTGCCATGACAGGCTGGGACGGCCAGTACGCCGAGCTGGGGGCGATGACCAACTTCAGCTTTCTGGAAGGGGCGTCGCATCCGGGCGAGATCGCCATCCAGGCGAAGGCCCTCGGTCTGGCCGCCATCGGCGTGGCCGACCGCAACACCCTGGCCGGCATGGTGCGGGCCCTGATGGGAGCCGAGGACGTCGGCATCCCGCTGGTCGTCGGGTCGAGGCTGGGATTCACCGACGGGACGGAACTGATCGTCTTCCCGCGCGACCGGGCCGCCTATGGACGCCTGTGCCG
>Ga0233425_10010474_pt1 | contig 11267 bp, 8 predicted proteins | sample Watercolumn_Towu_2_FD_181712 | JGI IMG/M metagenome (GOLD analysis project Ga0233425, IMG submission 181712) | Freshwater microbial communities from Lake Towuti, South Sulawesi, Indonesia - Watercolumn_Towuti2014_140_MG | ecosystem: Environmental > Aquatic > Freshwater > Lake | place: Indonesia...
GTTTCAAAAGATTGAAACGCTTTTTTATCGCTTCTTCTTCCATGCGGTAAATATAGCATGGAAAAATATTGATGGCTAGTAAAAAACTATAAAGTTGTAATACTTATTTAATGACAATACCTAAGGTTATAAAGATGGAACTGAATATAACACGTTTCCTAAAAAATAGCTACTTATTTACGGATAAGCTCTAAAATATCGCATTTTTATAGGATTAACGGAGCGGTCAACAATCGCAACCAACTTCTTTTCAGCAAAGGTCTGAGATGCGCTACTATTGACAATGCGAGCGGTAACATACACAGCAAATACGTTAGAATGCGTGGTGATAAGATTTGAAATGGAAGTAAATATAAGGTCTTTTTCGTCTTTTTCATCAATGAATCCATCGCCGTCATTGTCAACATTATCCGTTCCAAAATAATTCATGCCGGAATTATTCATTCCAGTTGCACTCGTCAATGCTCCAACAGTGCTATAGGGACGTGCATTTATGATGTTGTCTATAAGAGAATAACCTGTTTTAGATTGTATCAATGCACTCCACGTGCCTAACGAAGTGTTTGTGCTGGTGCCGGGCAGGGCGGCCAACACACCTGCCGATGCAGTGTTTATGTTGACACGACCCGCTACTTGGATCTCTGGTCCATCGATATCTCCGGGCTGATTACCGGTATCAGTGCCAATAGCGCCATCCGCATCGTCATCTATAGCATCGTTTTTGGGGTCAAGAACGGTAAAATAATCTGGAATAGTAGTAAACGTGCCTCCGAAAAGATTCATCTTTGCATTATCAACGTAATTAGTAGATGTGGCATAAGACGCATCTAGTGTATATGAATAATTGGTATTATAGCCTACGGTCAGGAGATGACCCAATTCGCCGAGGGAAATAATGTCTTTGTTTGCAATTACCAGTTGCCTGATATTGTTAAAACTAATGTTGGTAGTACCTATGGTGTTGTTTGTAGATGAGCCTGTCCAGTTACTTGAGCGCTCAAGGATGGGAATCTTCCTTTGACCAATGGATGCCCACTTCGGCGGCGGAGGATTTTCGCAAACTTCTTCTATGTATTCTGCACGGCTGATCCATTCATTTGCGTTGTTAGAAACACAATCTTCCCAGCTACCATGGTGGTGGTGTGATAAGCCTTCAACCTCATTTTCGAATGATTCTAATCTAACTTCGGCACTATCGCAATCAGGTATTGCTTGGTCTAAATAATTTCCTGCTTGTTCCAATTTATTGATTAGACTGTTAGGCGACGGAGGATCTGGGCATGATGAAACCCTACTTATCAGATCATCAATAAGATTAAGAATACTGACTGAGTGCATATAAGCACTTGGATATACCTGATCTACTATAACGTTATTTGAGTTTTCTTTTAGGGTAACTACAACTTCTATTGGATTACCATTATCGTCATAATCATAGATATTAAGAAGACTAGGATTGCTTACAACAAGGTCTGTAGTAAGTGTGTATGTACCGTACACGCCTGTTACATTATCTCCTAACACAAAGTAAACAGGATTTGATGCTGAGGGGGCAGCGCTTATGGTAGCCGTGCCTAAAGTATAGGTTGTAGTGGTACCTCCTCTATTCACCTCGAGTTTCCAGCCTCCGATGCCAATACTGCGGTTGAATGGATTTATAAGTTCTATCCTATGATATGCGGTTGCCGTAGCGTAAAATAATTCATTAATGTAAGGATGCGCCTCTAAACCATATTTGCCGTTGTAAACAGTAATACTGTTGTCTGAATCTCTGTAATCTATAATATGAGCTGCGATTTGATCTGCCATAAGTGTCGCCGTGCCAAACACGCAATGTCTCAATTGGGCTGCCAGTTCAGCAGCAGATGCGGTATTGACATTTAACCGATAGTAATTATTCCCCATTTGTAAGGAACTTACAGTACCGTTATTTGTGATGATACTATCGAAAGAATACGCTGTAAGGCTCCCTCTCACATTTTGGAAGAGCGTTTCATTATTGATAATATTGCGCAATCGTGATTGATAAAGTGAAGAGGAAGAACAGGTACCAAAACAAATATCAGCAACATCAAGCACGTTAAAAGGACGATCATCGTCACCTGGATTACGTGGTTGATATTGGGATGCCGCTGTGCCAGTATTGTTTGGTATGCTGTTAGCGCCACAGCGCCCCGTGGTCGAGCCAACGACGTTTTTTGCAATCGTATCAGTCAGGATATCCTGTAATCGGATGTCATAAGTAGTAGCGCCCGTGCCGTACACAAAAGACCCTGTTGCCCCCACGACATTTCCTGTGGCATTTACATTAATTCGCGATTCACCGACGTCTTCGATAAGGATGGCGTATTGTGCCTTTAACCCTCTGTCTAGAGAAAATGGGGCATCCAGCCACTTGGAGTCTTTAACACCATCACCGTTGTTATCGACATCATTGCTGGCAGCCGTGGCATTGCAAAATATCTTTCCTGTGCCTGTGCCCAGCCACTCTTCCGTGTATGCATCGTAATTTTCATCATAGCCTAGGGTCGATGTTCCCCGATAACGGTAGCTGTTATTGTTGTAAACTATTGTGTCTGTGCCGTATTTATCCATTTTTAATACATAAATAGCATAATCAAGTCCGGCGCGCGCCGCCATATCGGCCTGAAGGCTGTTGACATAATTATCCGTAGCAGTGAAATCAACACTGGTAAGGTTCAGGAACGTCATCCCCATAAGAGACAGCGCTACCAGGATAACAGTAACCACAATAATGATATAACCTGCGTCTTTTTTATTTTCCATATCAGTGTGTTATTCGATAAGGCAGCATGATTTGCGTAGTAAAAGTGCCTCTTTCAAGAGCATTTCCAGTTCCCGTGCCGTATATTTGTAATGTGACGTTAACCGCATCAGGCAGGCGGCCGGTTGTGGTGCCGCTTGTGCTGTCCCATGCGGTTACCGTGGCGCTTCCCGTGATATATGAAAGGCTGAAATAATCTGTATTTGCTGTAAGTTTATAATAGGTAAATTGGGAAGGGTCGATACTGGAAGGTATGGTTCCATAAATATAAGAGGTATCATTATACTCAGCCCGCATAAGTTCGTCAGTGTTTTTTAAATAATAGGTGATAAGGGTAACTGGCGTGGAAGAGCCATTTGGTGTTAATGACAGAAACGTAAGGACGCTGTTATTACTTTTGGCATCTGCGGGTCCTGCTGTAAATGATCTAAAATAATCCACATTATCCTTTAAGGTAGCGCCCTTCAGGTCACGAGAAATTTCGTCCATGGCTATTCTTGCATATTGATACGTCCCTAATTTGTTGTCAGATAGTGAAAATACTTTTTTCGATTGATAAAATACGGTGTACGCTACACCCCACAGAATGGCCATGAGGGCAATAACGATTAACAATTCTATTAAGGTAAAACCGTTGTTTCTTTTTTTCATGATACTTTTCCGGTTAATCCGGCGCTAGCATGGTGTTGTAAAGACCTACAAGAGTATTTGTAGAAATATACGGTGCAGCAGTTGTTGTTTCATATTCATAAGATTGTTGTATTGTCACATTGCCTGCTGATGTATTAACGCCTGTCACACGATACCAGATATGATTTCGTGTGTTACAGATGTAATCATTGATTGAAATATTGTTGATGTTTGAAACATTGGATATGGTCGTGCTGTTATAACTGAAATTAGCGGTGCCGCTGTTTGTGGTGTAGTTTTTGTAGATGGCAGTTTGCTGTCTGAAAAGGTAGGTTTCTCCTATAGTTGTTGCAGTGCCGTTATTATCCATGTCTACGGGGACAAGGGACGTATTCCAGCCATACAGGGCGTTACCGGATAGTGTAATAGTGCCTGTGTCCGGGTAGAAGTAGCTGGCAGGAGTAGTAGTTCCTGATATAAGATTTACAATGTTCCGGATGTTATAATCTAAGCCGCTGGTATTATCTGCTGGATATTTGTACCATGCATACGCAAGAGGTGTTTCTGCAGAAATGGCTCCAATAGTATTCCTGGCAATTTTACCTGTTTGATGTATTCCGACGGGAAACAACGCCATAACCCCGAAGATACCGATAACAAGTACAAAAATAGAAATAAGGACTTCAATCAGGGTAAAGCCTTGTTTCCTTAGTTGAAATTCTATTTTCTTATTTGACATGTGTTGCCGATAATAGTTCGGGTGGTTGTAATATCAGTCTTAATGTCTTTTAACGTAATAACAATGTCTTGCGGTGAATTAATGCCTTGTGTATCATGCGCTATGCCACTCGGCTCAAAGTAAACCGTCTTTGTTCCACTGGTAAAACTTACAGGGCTGCTGCCCGCAACCTCATATTGCCAGAATCTAATATACTTGGGAAGTCGATATTGTTTTTTAAAGGGACTGACTCCTGTATCCTCGATTGTTAACAAACAGGGTAACGGATTGGAACCGGCATAATAATCAGCATTCAATGTCAGTATACAACGGCTTCGTTTTGTAATGGCGAAGGTTTTGGCGTTGAATACACTGCTCTGTAACGTACTCGCGCCTTCGTCAAGTCCTCCATGTAAAAATACCGGGAGAATTAATCCTGCAAGGAGGCCTGCAATGGCCATGACAACGATTAACTCGACAAGAGTAAAGCCTTTATGTTTCACACGGATAATTCCTAACCGAACAAGGCGAAAGTGATAAATGAAAATTATAAAAAGCAAATTGCAAAGTTAATTTTGCATTTTTCAATTTGCAATGTTGTTTGTGATACTATAATTATCGGAAGTTTGTAATAAAATTTCAGGTAAAGTGTACGGGTATTCGCAACTTGTTCTTAGCCACCTCCTCCAATCCCTTGCATTAATTTAATAAGAGGCACGAACATGGCTATTACGATAAAACCTACCGAACCGCCAAGAAACACAATCATTATTGGTTCTATCAGGCTCACCATGGCCTCTAAAGCCCTGTCCACCTCATCGTTGTAATTGTCTGCCACCTTGGTGAGCATCTTATCCAATTCCCCCGTTTCTTCTCCCACTTCCACCATATTGACTACCATTTCATCGCATATTTTAGAAGCACGGAGAGGTTTCGTGATACTTTCACCGCCTCTTATGCTGTCATGGATATTTTGAATGGCTTGCGCCATGGCGGCATTTCCTGTGGCATCCTTGACATTAGTAAGGGCGTCCAGGATGGGCACTCCACTTGCTGTTAAGGTTGCAAGTGTGCGGGAAAACCTTGAAACGGTGGATTTGTTTATAATTGTCCCAAAAATTGGCAATTTGAATTTTGTTTTGTCTATAATTAACCGTATTTTTTTTATTTTCCCAAGAATCTTATACAGTATGAAAGCGCCAAATGGAATCGCAGGTATGAACATCCATTGTGTCTTTAAAATTGTGCTGAACGCGATAAGCATCCTGGTTGGGATTGGCAACTCTAAATTCAGTTCTTCAAATATTTTTGCAAAATTTGGAATGATAAAAATCATGAGTCCGATTAAAATGCCAATTGCAACAACCATCACAACGGTGGGATATATCATAGCGCTGATTATTTTTCTTACCAGCCGCTCAGTTTTTTCCCGGAAATCCGCCAATCGCTGCAAGATGACGTCCAGAGCGCCGCCAATTTCCCCTGCTTTCACTATATTTACATACAGCTTATCAAAAACCCTCGGATGCTTAGCAAGTGCTCCAGAAAGGGTGTTTCCCCCTTCGATATCTTCGACAACCTTTAGTGTCGTTTTTTTCAGTAATCCCTTTTTCATCTGAGATGCAAGTATTTTTAAACCGCGAACGATGGGAAGTCCTGCATCCTGAAGAGTTGACAGTTGACGGGTGAAGGTGGTCAGTTCTTTTGATTTCACCCCGCCAATGGAGATCGATATTTCCCTGCGCTTTTTGACAGGGAGAGTTGTTTCGGTTGGTGTTTCGCCTGTTTTCCGGCGAAGGTGGATTTCTTTGATATTCGTTGGAAAACGGCCTAATGAGCGTATTTTTGCAATAGCATCGTCAGTGCCGGATGCCTCTATTCTGTCTTTTACTGTCTGCCCCTTGTTATCGACTGCGCTATATTGGAAAATGGACATAAGCAAATCCCCTATAGTGACGTGTGGCGAATGACGAGTAAAACATCACCCTTCACCTGCCGCATGCCACTTGCTTTGGTTGCGGCTTCGGTGCGTTACGCTAGCATGGTTTCTCTTACAACTTCTTGAACTGTTGTTAATCCATCGAATATTGCGATTAATCCACTGTCTCTCAAGGTGCGCATTCCGTTATTCTTTGCGGCCATTCTAATGACATTCGTGTTTGCCTGTTCTGTAATTAACCTTCGTATTTCGTTGTTCATCAATATAATTTCATAGATACCCATACGACCTTTATAACCAATGTTGTTACAGTTGTTACAGCCTTTACCCCGGAAAAACATTTTTCCCTTGATGTCTGCCTTTGTCAGGTTTAGTTCCATCAAGGATTCTTCCGATGGTTCGTAATCTTCTTTACATGAGGCGCATATCTTTCGCACTAATCTTTGGCTAATGACAGCCTCTAATGTGGCGGCAATTAAATACGGCTTAACACCAATGTCAATTAAGCGAGTTACTGTGGCAGGAGCATCGTTGGTATGCAGTGTACTAAAAACTAAATGCCCTGTCAATGAAGCTTGTATCGCAATCCTGGCCGTTTCTTCATCCCGTATTTCGCCCACAAGAATGATATCAGGGTCTTGTCTTAAAATCGCCCTTAAACAATTTGCAAAATCTACCCCAATAAACGGGTTTATTTGTACCTGTACAAGACCGTCGATATCGTATTCCACAGGGTCTTCGGTAGTAATAATTTTCGTGCCGATGTCGTTTAAATAATTGAGAGCTGCATATAAGGTGGTTGTTTTCCCGGAGCCGGTTGGACCTGTGACAAGAATAATGCCGTTGGGCTTATTCAATAATTGGTGTATCAATTTTAGTTCTTCAGGGCGTAATCCTAACGTATCCAAATTGAGCGATACGGCAGATTTATTAAGGAGTCGCATGACAACACTTTCTCCATATTTTGTAGGAAGCGTCGATACACGTAAGTCAATGAGTGTGCCGCCGACATTCAATTGAATACGTCCATCCTGTGGCAGTTTTCTTTCAGAGATGTCCATGCTGGACATCACCTTTATTCTTGAGGTAATAGGTATTCCCAGTTGTTTTGGCGGAGAAATCTTGTCATAAAGTATACCGTCAATTCTGTATCTAATCTTGAATCCGTCCTCAAAAGGTTCTAAGTGTATATCGCTGGCCTTATCCAGAATGGCGTCAAGGAACATAAGATTAACCCATTTTTTTACAGGGGTTGCATCAGCCATCTTCCTTAATTCGTCTATGTCGATATACTCCCCTCTGGCAGATTCGGCGTATGAGGTATCTTCTTTGAATTCTAATAATAGCCGTTCCACAGATTCGTGCTTTTTAGGATAATATTTTTCCAGTGCACGAAGGACAATATCTTTGTGGCAAAGGACCGGCTTTATTTGATGCTTCAGTATTAATCTTAAATCATCGAGTGTCTCAAAGTTTAAGGCATCTGCCTGGACAATGGTAAGGGTATCGTCCTTCTTTTGTATGGGAATTATGCGGTATAATTGAGCAATGGCAGGAGGTATCATATTTATGATTTCGGATGGTATATCTATGCCTTCGATGCTTACAATTTCCAATCCTAAATATTCACTCAATGCAAGCATAATCTGCTCATTGGAAACATAATGAAGACTTACCATGATATCTCCAATCAGGCCTCCTTTTTGTTTTTGGATAGCCAGGGCTTCCTTAATTTGATCTTCGGTAACAAAGCCCTTATCTTTTAGTATTTGACCGAAGAGCCGTCTCTTGGCTTCGGTTCTTATATTTATTTTTGTTTTCTCTTGTAACTGCATAGATGAGCCTTATAACAACGTAAACTTAATCCTACACAGTCCCCCTTAATAAAGGGGGAGTTAGGGGGTTGTGTTTTTCCCGGGTTATTCCCCATTCCCCGTTTTCACGAGGACGAGTTTCATGAGGACAAGTTTACAACCCCCTAGCCCCCTTTTCTAAGGGGGAGTCTCTATGGTATTACTCTGTAATACAGTGTTATTCTTCAATTCCTGTAACCCTGAATACTTCATCTAACGTGGTTTTGCCGTCTTTGGCCTTTCTGAGGCCGTCTTCTTTCAGTGACGTCATTCCCGATGCCTTTGCAATTTTTCTGATTTCTTCTGTTGCAGCCATGCGATATGTCATGTCACGTAACGTTTCGTTCATCTCCAGCAGTTCATAAATACCGATTCTGCCGTGATAGCCGATGTTGTTACAGTTTTTGCAACCTTTCCCTTTATAAAAGGAAAAATCTTTCAGCGCATCTATTTCAAACCCCATTTCCAACAATTGCTCAGGGGTGTATTTGACAGATTCCTTACAACTTGTACAGATCGTCCTGACCAGTCGTTGAGCCATTATACCCTGTAGAGACGAGGCAATAAGGAAGGGTTTTATACCCATATCAATTAATCTTGTAACAGCGGAAGGGGCATCATTGGTATGAAGAGTACTGAGGACAAGGTGTCCTGTTAGGGCTGCGGCGATAGCGGTATCCGCAGTTTCTGCATCACGGATTTCTCCAACAAGGATGATATTTGGATCCTGGCGGAGCATGGTTCTTAGTATTGTGGGGAAATTAAAACCAATTTTATCATTTACCTCACATTGATTAATGCCCCGTAGTGTATACTCAACAGGGTCTTCAGCGGTAATGATCTTTGCATCGCCTTTGTTAAGTTCATTAATGGCGGCATATAGTGTGGTTGTTTTTCCACTACCGGTAGGACCGGTGATGAGCAATATACCATTGGGTTTTTTGATTACGGAATGAAACCGCTTGTAGTCGTTTTCATAAAATCCCAAATATTTTAGGTTCATCAGTATGGTCGATTTTTCGAGGAGACGCAGAACAACGCTTTCTCCGTAAATAGAAGGCAAACAGGATACCCGAATGTCCAAATCCTTGCCATGATAATTAATACCAATGCGCCCGTCTTGCGGTCTCCTCTTTTCTGAAATATCGATATTGGCAAGTATCTTGATTCTGGAAATAACCGAGTCCTGTAATTGCTTCGGAAGCACATCTGCCTCCTGACACACGCCATCGATGCGGTACCGGACGCGTAATCTATTGGAGAGAGGTTCTACATGGATATCACTGGCGCGTGAGACGATGGCCTTATTGATAATTAAAGTAACGAGTTGAATAATCGGCCCTTCGTCTTCCATTCCTTTCGCCTCGACTTGAGGCTTTTCTATGTGTTCAATCTCCGCTGTAGTTGCGGGAGACTCGCGGACCGTCAGTTCCTTCAGTAAGGTGTCTACGGTTTCAGTCGGTTCCAACTCATAATATTTATTTATAGCCTTTTTTATGTTTTCTGGTGTAGTGAGAACGCATTTGAAATCTGCGTTGAACATAAAACGCATGTTGTTTATGAACCCAAGATCCGGTGGACTACTCACTGCAATGGTGATAACGCCATTATCTTTTGATATGGGCATAATGTGATGTTTTTTTACGAATTGTACGGGTATTAGATTAATTATCTCAGGTGTAATATCAGCTTTATCAAGATCAATTACCGGTAAGTCATATTGTGAGGAGAAAAACTGGATTATTTCTGAATAGGTCAGAAATCCAAGCTTAACGAGTGCGTCTTCAAGCTTGATACATTGTTTTGCCTGGACGTCTTTGGCCTTATCTAGTTGTTCTTTATCAATTAAACCATTATTTAATAAGGCATATTCAATTTTATATAATGGAGTTTTCATAGTTGAATTTGCTTGAATTATGTAAGTGGGATGTATAAAATTTCATCCTTCTCTGTAATTCATAATATAGTAAAAGTTGTTACCTGTTTCAACATTTATAATCTGTAAACAATGAAACTATTAAAACATACCTTAAGGCATATAGACGAGGTTGTGCTCGACGCACAAGGAGACATCAGAAATAAATTCAAGGCATTTGCCATACCGAGCGGCAGTTTGGGAAGGATGGAAGAGTTGGCGACGATATATGCCTCTATAAAGGGAGACTTGAATTGTACAATACAAAATAAGAAGATATTTACGATGGCAGGCGATCACGGCGTGGTGGCGGAAGGTGTCAGTGTTTTTCCACAGCAAGTGACGGAACAAATGGTGCAAAATTTTATGGCGGGCGGTGCGGCTATCAACGTCCTTGCCCGTCATATTGGCGCAAAGGTGATTGTGGTCGATTGCGGCATAGCTTCACACCTGGAAGCGAAACAATGTTTGAAAATAAAGAAGGTTGGTCTGGGTACGAGAAATATGGCAGTGGGGCCAGCTATGTCCAGAGAAGAGGCCGTCCAATCCATTGAGGCTGGCATTGAGTTGATAGAAGAAGAGATGGAAGAAGGATTGGATATTGTCGGTACAGGAGATATGGGAATTGGTAACACAACTCCAAGTAGCGCCATTCTTGCCGTTTTGGGTAAACTAGACGTTGAAGTGGTGACAGGCTGTGGAACAGGATTAGGCGGTGAGTCGCTGCAGAAGAAGATTGGTGTGATAAGAAAGGCAATTACCGTAAATCAGCCAAATCCCAATGACCCAATAGATGTGCTGGCAAAGGTCGGTGGATTTGAAATTGGCGGAATTGCCGGTTTGTGTTTGGGTGCGGCACGCTATCGTGTGCCAATAATGTTGGATGGCTTTATTTCAACGGCAGGCGCCCTGATTGCCAATGCGATAGAGCCAAAGGTAACCAAATATCTCATAGCCTCCCACGTATCTGCTGAAAAGGGGCATAGGATAATGTTAAATCTGTTAAACAAAACCCCATTATTGGATTTAAACATGAGATTAGGGGAAGGAACAGGTGCCGCCTTGGGGATAGGCATTATGGAGGCGGCAGTAAAATTATTGAACGAAATGGCTACCTTCCACGAAGCGGGGGTGTCAGACCCATACATGGCTGAAGGGAAACCTATCGTATTTTTATAAAATCGAGATGATTGGGATATAGATACAAAACCTTGTTTTATTTTTCTTTCTTTTGATCGTCATCTTTTTTCTTTGGCTTCTTTGACCGGTTCATAAACTTCGTACTAAAAAAATCTTTGAGTGTTTCTAGTATATCGTTTCATTAAAATATAGACAATTAATTTGTTAAAGATTCAAATTTGCGCCATCGGTGTACCACGGGTTGCTCATTGATTTCTTGTACACCTAACAATATTCTTTTCTCAAGG
>Ga0233425_10010475_pt1 | contig 11267 bp, 13 predicted proteins | sample Watercolumn_Towu_2_FD_181712 | JGI IMG/M metagenome (GOLD analysis project Ga0233425, IMG submission 181712) | Freshwater microbial communities from Lake Towuti, South Sulawesi, Indonesia - Watercolumn_Towuti2014_140_MG | ecosystem: Environmental > Aquatic > Freshwater > Lake | place...
ATATCCTGCCGGATTCGCGCTACGGCGTGAGCAAGGCTTTCGGCGAAGCGCTCGGCGCCTTTTACGCTCATAAATTCGGGCTCGGCGTGCTCGCGATCCGGATCGGGAATTTCGGCGACGCGCCGATCGACCGGCGCCGGCTTGCGATCTGGCTCAAGCCCGAGGACCTGGTCCGGCTCATTCGCATCGGCCTCGAACGGCCGGGGCTGGTCTACGAAGTCGTCTATGGCGCCTCCGACAACGCGCGCGCCTGGTGGGACAATCGGCGCGCGCGCGAACTCGGCTACACGCCGGAAGGCAAGTCCGAGGACTTCGTCGAGCAAGCGATGCGCGCCCAAGCGCTCCTGCCGCCCGACCCGGTCGGCGATTTCTTCCAGGGCGGAACCTATTGCTCGGACGAATTCGCGGCCGATTTCGAGCGTCTGAAGAAAGGCGCGTCGTGACTCCGAAGCCGCGGCCGCTCTCGGGGCGCGCGCCGCGCGTGGCCACGCCGCCCGGCGCATGCGACACGCATATCCATTTCTACGACTTCAAGCGTTTTCCGGCGCGGCCCGGCACGCCGACGCCGCCCGATGCCTCGGTCGAGGATTACCGGAAGTTTCAGGCCTGGCTCGGGCTCGAGCGAGCGGTGGTCGTCCAGGCCAACGCCTATGGCGACAACAACACCCTCGCGATCGACGCGGTCGCGGCGCTTGGGGCCGAGCGCGCGCGCGCCGTGGTCGTGGTCAGACCGGGCGTTGCCGAGCCCGAACTTGATCGTCTGAGCAAGGCCGGCGCGCGGGCCGTGCGCTTCATGGCGCTGCTCGGCGGCACGCTCTCCTGGGATCAGATGGACGAGGTCGCGGCGCGCGTCCATCCCTTCGGCTGGCATGCGCTGGTGCAGCTCGACGGGCGCGAGCTTGCCGAGCGCGAGGCCCAGATTCGGCGCCTGCCTTGTCCCTTCGTCATCGATCACATCGGCAAGTTTCTCGAGCCCGTCGGCACCGATCATCCGGGGTTCAAGGCGCTTCTGCGCTTGCTCGAGACGGGGCGTTGCTGGGTCAAGATCGCGGCGGCCTACGAGACGTCGAAAAAGGGCGGGCCGGATTACGCCGATGTCGCGCCGCTCGCTCGCGCGCTGATCCGCGCCGCGCCCGAGCGCATGATCTGGGCGAGCAATTGGCCCCATGCCCAGGCGGACAAGGTTGGCTATCCGGACGACGTCGGTTGGCTCGATCTCCTCGGCGATTGGGCGGGCGACGAGACGGCGCGGCGCAAGATCCTGGTCGAGAATCCGGCGCGGCTTTACGGCTTCTGAGCGCCTTGCGCATAGTCCTGACCCATCCGAGGCCGGCCTTCGAACGCTATTTCGGCGAGGAGGCCTTGGCGCGGCTTGAGGGCGCGGGCGAGGTTCTACGCAATCCGACGGACGCGCCGCTTTCGACGGCGGCGTTGATCGAGCGGGCAGCGGGCGCCGCCGTGATCGTCTCGGATCGGCAGACCCCGGGCGAGGCGGCGCTCTTCGAGGCGCTGCCCGATCTCGTCGCCTTCGTCCGCGTCGCGATGGACATCAGAAACGTCGATGTTCCCGCGGCCGACAAGGCGGGCGTCCTGGTGGTGCGCGCGACCGCCGGGTTCATGGACGCGGTCGCGGAACTCGGGATCGGCTTCATGATCGACCTTGCCCGCGGTATCAGCCGCGCGACCCACGCCTACCGCGTCGGCACGCCGCAGGACATCCGCATGGGGCTTCAGCTCAAGGGCTCGACCGTCGGCATCGTCGGCTACGGCGCGATCGGCCGGCGGCTCGGCCAGCTCGCCCGCGCGCTCGGCATGACGGTCCTGGCGAGCGATCCTTATCGGCGGGACATGGAGTCTTATGTCGAGCGCGTCGGCTTCGAAGACCTGCTCGCGCGCTCGCGCTTCGTCGTCTGCCTCGCGCCGGCCAATGCCGAGACCGAAAAGCTGATGAACGCGCGCGCCTTCGCGGCCATGGCGCGGGACAGCTATTTCGTCAATCTGTCGCGCGGCGACCTGGTCGACGAGGCGGCGCTGCGCGATGCCCTCGCCTCGGGGCATCTCGCGGGCGCGGCCATGGATGTCGGGCGCGCGCCCGATCAGATGCCGACGCCCGCGCTTGCCGCGCGGTTCGACGTGATCGCGACGCCCCATATCGGCGGCCTGACGCCGCAAGCGGTCGCGCATCAGGCCCTCGAAGCCGCCGATCATGTCCTCGCGCTCGCGGCGGGCCGCCTGCCGGCCGGCGCGGTCAACGCCAAGGCGGCGACACGCCTCGAGCGCCTCGGGATCGGCGGAGGCTAGAAGCTATTTCAGCTTTCGTTCGAGGTCGTCCATGACCCGGTAGCAGGGCAAGACCTTGGCGACCGAGGCGTTGGGCTCGCGCCCCGCGCGGATCGCCGCGACGAATTCGCGGTCCTGGAGTTCGATGCCGTTCATCGAGACGTCGACCTTCGAGACGTCGATCTTGTTTTCCTTGCCGTCGACCAGGTCGTCGTAGCGCGCGATGTAGGTACCACTGTCGCCGATATAGCGAAAGAAGGTGCCGAGCGGCCCGTCGTTGTTGAAGGAGAGCGAGAGCGTGCATATCGCGCCGGTCGAGCTTTTCAATTGGATCGACATGTCCATCGCGATGCCGAGCGTCGGGTGGATCGGTCCCTGGATCGCGTTGCAGGCGACAATCGTGCCGCCGTCCTGATACTGGAACAGGTCGATGGTGTGCGCCGAATGGTGCCAGAGCAGATGATCAGTCCAGTCGCGCGGCTGGCCGAGCGCGTTCATGTTGGTGCGCCGAAAGAAGAAGGTCTGGACGTCGAGATGCTGGATCTTGAATTCGCCGGCGCCGATCTTGCGGCGTACCCATTGATGGCTCGGATTGAAGCGTCGCGTGTGGCCGCACATCGCGACGAGGCCCGACTTCCTCTGCGCCTCCACCAAGGCCTCGGCGTCCGCCAGGCTGTCGGCCATCGGGATTTCGACCTGGACGTGCTTGCCGGCCTTGAGGCAGGCGATCGCCTGGGCGGCGTGGAGTGGCGTCGGCGTGCAGAGAATGACGCCGTCGATCGACGCGTCGGCGAGCGCCTCGTCGAGATTTTGGATCGCGCGAGGGACCTTGAACTTCTCGGCCGCGGCCCTGGCGCCGGCAATGTCCTTGCTGACGACGGTCGCGACCTCGACGCCGTCGATCTTCTGCAGTCCCTCGAGGTGCTTGAGGCCGAAGGCGCCGGCGCCGGCGAGCGCCAGCTTGACGGTCTTGCTCATGCGGCCTCCAGAATCAAATTCCCGACCGCCGTGTTCGACGCCGGCACGTGATAGAAGCGGTGCGCGACGCGGACCTTGCCCGGTCCCATCGCGCCGCGGCCGATCAGCCACATGACGAGTTCGATGCCTTCCGAGCCGCCCTCGCGCACGTAGTCGATATGCGGCATGACGGAAAGCCCCGCCGGGTCCGCGATCAGGCGATCGAGGAACTTGTTGTCCCATTCGCGGTTGATCAGTCCGGCGCGCGCGCCTTGGAGTTGGTGGCTCATGCCGCCGGTGCCCCAAACTTGGACGTTGAGCGGTTGGTCGAAGCGCTCGACTGCCCGCCGGATCGCCTGGCCGAGGTGATAGCAGCGTCGGCCCGAGGGCACCGGATACTGCACGACATTGACGGCGAACGGGATCACCGCGAAGGGCCAAGCGCTCGGCTGGCCGCACATGAGGGAGAGCGGCACCGTCAGGCCGTGATCGACGTCCATCCGGTTGACGATCGTGAGGTCGAAATCCTCCTGAATGACCGACTGGGCGACATGCGCGGCGAGTTCCGCATGGCCCTTCACCACCGGCACGGGACGCGGGCCCCACCCTTCGTCGGCCGGCTTGAACTCGGCGGCGCAGCCGATGGCGAAGGTCGGGATGACCTCCAGGCTGAAGGCGGTGGCGTGGTCGTTGTAGACCAGGATCACGACGTCAGGCCGATTGGCGGCAAGCCATGCCTTTGAAGCGTCGTAGCCCCGGAAGAGGGGCTGCCAATAGGGTTCCTGCGTCTTGCCCTGATCGATCGCGACGCCGATCGCCGGTACGTGAGAGGTGTAGACCGATGCCGTGATATGCGCCATGTCACGCTCCCTTCGCGATCTTGGCGCGGCCGGCAGCGCCTTGAGGTTGGCGATGGGGCTGGGCGTCGCCGTCCTCGCCGAGACGGCGGTTGCCGTCGATCTTGCGGCCGCCGGCGACCATCATGGCGCGGTACTCCTCCTCGGTCATGCCGGTCATCGAGCCCGCCATCTGCTGGAAGGACTTGCCGTCGGTCGCGCCGATGCGCGCGAGAAAGTAGATGTTGCCGCCGAGCGCGATGCAGCGGTTGAGGTCGCGCGCCATCACGGCCTGCTTCTGGTCCTCGCTCAGCGGCCACTCGTCGAGATAGGCGCGCTCGTTCGCCTTGAAGCGCGCGCGGTTCTCCGGCTTCATCAGCGAGAAGCAGAACTGATTGAGGTGATAGCCCTTGCGCGACTGCTCGGCGTCGAAAATCGTCGTGCCCGGGACGTCGGCATAGGGTTTGTCGAGCGCCATCTCTCACTCCTCCGGCCAATAAAGCCGCATCGGGTTGTCGACCAGCAGCTTACGCTGCAGTTCCGCCGTCGGCGCGACCAGCGGAAGGTAATCGACCAGCAAGCCGTCGTCCGGCATGTGGTCCTTGAGGTTCGGGTGGGGCCAATCGGTGCCCCAAAGGACGCGGTCGGGAAAGCTCTCGACGATCTTGCGCGCGAATGGCGCGACATCGCGATAGGGCCTGCGCTCGGCACCAAGGGCCGGCGGCCCGGCGAGCGAAAGCCGTTCCGGGCAACTGACCTTGGACCAGACGTTCCGATGCTCGCGCATCAGCTTGAGGAACAGCCCGAACTCCGGGCCGTCGAGCGGCTTGGCGACGTCGGGCCGGCCCATGTGATCGACCACGACGATGGTGGGCAGCGCGGTGAAGAAGTCCCAGAGCGCCGGCAGATCGGCGGCCTCGAAATAGACCACCACGTGCCAGCCGAGCGGCGCGATGCGCCCGGCGATCTCCATGAGCTCGTCCCTGGGCGTGAAGTCGACCAGGCGCTTGACGAAATTGAAGCGCACGCCGCGCACACCCGCCGCGTGCAGCTCGCCGAGTTCGCCGTCCGAGATCGCCCGCCGAACCGTCGCGACGCCCCGGGCCTTGCCGCCGGAATGACGCAAGCAATCGACCATCGCTCGGTTGTCGGCGCCGTGGCAGGTCGCTTGAACCACGACGTTGCGCGCGACGCCGAGCAAATCCCGAAGCGCGAACAACTGCGCCTTCGAGGCATCGCAAGGCGTGTATTTGCGCTCGGGCGCGTAGGGAAACTCCGCGCCGGGACCGAAGACGTGGCAATGCGCGTCGACGGTTCCCGACGGCAACTTGAACGTCGGTCGCGACGGCGCGGCACACCAATCGAGCCAACCGGGAGTCTTCTCGAAGTCCACGGGCACGCTCCTTCAGAGTCCGCGCGCCTTGAGTTGGGCGTCGAGCCGCGGATAGACCCGCCGCGCGTTGCCTTCGTAGATCTTGCGCCGGTCGGCGGGGCTCAGATTGGGGGTCGCCTCGATGTAGCGCTTGGTGTCGTCGTAATTGTGACCGGTTTCGGGGTCGATCCCTCGCACGGCGCCGATCATTTCCGAGGCGAACAGCACGTTGTCGACCGGAATGACCTTGGTCAAAAGATCGATCCCCGGCTGGTGATAGACGCAAGTGTCGAAATAGATGTTGTTCAGCAGGTGATCCTTGAGCAGCGGCTTTTTCAGTTCCTGGGCGAGACCGCGATAGCGGCCCCAATGATAGGGCGCCGCGCCGCCGCCATGCGGAACGACGAATTTGAGCGTCGGGAAATCCCTGAACAAATCGCCCTGGATGCACTGCATCACCGCGGTCGTGTCGGCGTTGATGTAGTGGGCGCCGGTCGTGTGGAAGCAGGCGTTGCACGACGTCGAAACGTGGATCATCGCCGGGATGGCGTACTCAACCATCTTTTCGTAGATCGGGTACCAGTGACGATCGGTCAGCGGCGGCGAGGTCCAATGCCCGCCCGAGGGATCGGGATTGAGGTTGATGCCGACGAAGCCGTAGTCGCGGATGCAGCGCTCGAGTTCCGGGATGCAGGTCTTGGGATCGACCCCTGGACTTTGCGGCAGCATGGCGACGCCGACGAAATTGTCGGGAAAGAGCTTCGCGACGCGAAAGCAAAGCTCGTTGCAAATCGACGCCCAAGTGCTGCTCACCGCAAAGTCGCCGATGTGATGCGCCATGAAGCTGGCACGCGGCGAAAAGATCGTCAGATCGGTGCCGCGTTCCCGCATTTTCTTAAGCTGATTGATTTCGATGCTTTCGCGGAGCTCGTCGTCGCCGATCTTGAGCTCGGAGGCCTTCGGCATGGCCGAAGGATTGCCGATGGCGGCGACTTGCCTTTCGCGCCAAGTCTCGAGCGCCTTGGGCGCCGTGGTGTAGTGGCCATGGATGTCGATGATCATGCGCGTATCCCGATACTGAGGGGTCATGGCGGCAACATGCCGCGGCGACGCTTGGCGCCGGCGGTCTCGGCGGAGGACAGGAAGTCGATCAACGCCTGAGCTTCCGTCGGATTTCGCGCCGTCTTGCAGCGCGCCGCCGAAAACACCGTGACGATCGCGGTATCCCCCGGCAAGGCCCCGAGAATGTCGAGCCCCGCGACGGCGACGAGTTCGCTGTTTTGCTGAAAGCCGAGCGCGACATCGCCTCGCGCCAAGAGCGCGCCGACCGGAACGCCGGGCGGCGCTTGGATCAAGCGTCCCGCGAGATCGCCCGCGATGCCCCAGCGCTCGAACAGCTTGAGCAGCGCCGTGCCGCTCGGGCCCGTCGAATAGCCGATGCGCTCGGCCGCGAGGATCGCCGTCTTGAGCGCCGTCGGCGTTCCAATGTCCGGTCGCGGGTCGCCCGCCTTGACGGCGACGACGACGTCGGACCGCGCGACATCCCGACGGCTCGCCGCGTCGAGAGGACCGGCAGCGACGAGCTTGTCGATCGCGTCGGCGGCGAGCACGACGACGTCGAAAGCCTCGCCGGCGGCGACCCGCTTGGCGGCGTCGACGCCGCCGACCGACTCGAACCTCGCGGCGATGCCGCTCTTGGCATGAAACGCCTGGGCGAGATCGGCCAGCACCTCGCGCGTCGCCATGGACGAAATCCCGGCCAATGCGACGGTCTCGGCTTTCTCGCTCATGGCGGCGAGTAGATTACGGCGCGGCCCGGTCGGCGACAGGCGTTTCGCCGTCGGTCGCGATACCGGTTTCGGTATCGCCAAGGCTCCGGTCGAAGCCCGCCACGGATTGGGCTAGCGTCGCGGTCTCGACGAAGGGAAAGGAACATCGACGATGCTCGCACGCTGGGCGCGACGCTTGATCGCCGGGACGGCGATCGCCGGATTGACCCTGGCCTCGGTTGCAGCGCAAGCCGAGGAGGCCTATCCGACCAAGCCGATCCGGATCGTCGTGCCCTTCGGCGTCGGCGGGGTCGCCGACATCACCGTGCGTCTGGTCGGCGAGCGCCTGGGCGAGCGGCTCGGCCAGCGCTTCGTCGTCGAGAACGTGCCGGGCGCGGGCGGCACGGCGGCCGCGCAACGCGTGCTCGCGGCGCCCGCCGACGGCTACACGCTCGCGCTCTTTTCCAACGGCACGGCGGTCAGCGTGCCGCTGTTCAAGAGCCTCGGCTTCGATCCGATCGGCGAATTCGCGCCGATTTCGACCATGGGGCTCTTCGATTTCGCGGTCGTCGCCAAGGGCGACGGCGGCACCCCGTCCTTCGAGGATTTCGTCCGGCGCGCCAAGGCCGAGCCCGGCGCGATCAACATCGGCACGATCAATGTCGGCAGCACCCAGCATCTCACCGGTCTGCTGCTCGAGCGCGAGGCCAAGCTCAAGATCGTCATGGTGCCGTATCGCAACACGTCCGAGGCGATGCTCAGTCTGCTCCGGGGCGATGTCCATGTCGTGATCGACAGCTACGCTGCGCTTAGACCCGGACTCGACGACGCGCGCCTGCGGCCGCTCGCGACCACGGGGCCCGCCCGCTCGGCCTTCTTGCCGAATGTCCCGACGCTCGCGGAGCGGGGCCTCGCGGGCTTCGACGTGACGTCCTGGAACGCGCTTTTCGCCAGGGCGGGGACGCCCAAAATCGCGATCGATCGGCTGAGCGGGGCGATGCGCGAGACCCTGGGCGAGACGGCGCTGCGCCAGCGCCTCCTCGAAGCGGGCATCGAGGCGAAATTCAGCACGCCGGCCGAACTCGGCGAGCGGCTCAAGCGTGACATCGATCGCTGGGCAGCCGTGATCGACGCCGCCGGCGTGCCGAAGCAGTGATTTTCTTGACGATGCAGGCCGAGCGATGTCGGCAATGGCGCGCTGTAACTGACAAAACCGAGAACTGGTCGATTCACCGGGGCTTAAGTGCTTTGCCCAAAGGAATCTAGCCAAGATCGATACCTTAGATGTGAGCTTTCAAGAGGTTGTCCATCCGGCCCTGACCGAGGAAGCTGAAGTTGCTGAGGCTTCACGCTTGATCGGGGGAACCGAATGGACATCCACAAGAATGCCCGCCTGACGCCGCATAGTCGAGCCGAACTGGCGCGGCGGGTGACCGTCGAAGGCCAGTCGCCGCGCGCCGTGGCGGCGGCCTTCGGGATCTGCGTCAAGACCGCCCACAAGTGGGCCGCGCGCTTCCGCCTGCACGGCCTGGCAGGTCTCGCCGACCGCTCGTCCCGCCCGCGACGCCTCCATCGGCCGACCCCGGCGGCGGCCGTCGAGCGGATCGAAGCCCTGCGTCGGCAGCGCTGTACCGGCAGGCAGATCGCCGCCGCCGTCGGCGTCTCGCCGGCAACCGTCAGTCGCGTCCTCCGCCGGCTCGGCCTCAACAGCCTCAAGGCCCTCGAACCCGCACCGCCCGTCCGGCGCTACCAGCGCGAGCGGCCCGGCGAGCTCCTCCACTTCGACGTCAAGAAGCTCGGCCGGTTCACCAGAACCGGCCACCGCATCACCGGCGACCGCACCCGCCAGAGCAATACCCGCGGCGTCGGCTGGGAGTTCGTCCATGTCTGCATCGACGACGCCTCGCGCGTCGCCTGCGCCGATATCCTGCCCGACGAGCGCCTGTTCGACATAGGCGAGGTGGCCTGTTGCCGGTTCCGATGACACCGAGTTTAGGTGTTTGATCCCTTCCTGCCCCAGAGTCGGCTTGAGCACTTCTATCGATTGATCGAATTGGCCGTAGCCGCGCGATCAAAGACATCGGCGAGCGCAATCAAATGTTCATCGATCTTAGCAGCGACGTCTGCTTCAAGCGTAACAATAATGCGTCGGCGATCCGCCGGATCCCTAGTGCGCGAAACAAAGCCTTCGCGTACAAGCGAGTCGATGTGACGGAGCGCCGTCGCCTGCGGCAGTCCCGAAGCAGCACACATGGCAGTTATCGTGGTTTTCCGCCCGGCCCTCTCGGCACCCAGCAAATCAAGCAGCATAATCCAGTCAGGGTCGCCGACAGCCCCTTTTTGGCGGCCCGGAAACGCGCGCAAAGCGGCAAGGTAGCGTTTCAAAATCCGCAGTGTCCGGTTGTGATCGGAGTATGAACCGATCAACTCTTCCGAAGAATCGGAATCCGAGCCGGCGGTCGACCGCGACAAGTCTTGTCCACTTATCACCCGCCGGATACGCCTCGCGCGATCTAGCCCTCTGATTGCGGACGAAAGCAGCGCTTGCGGATCCAGCGGCTTAATCAGAAAATCAACCGCGCCTTGACGCAAAGCATCGAGAATGTAGCCCCTTCGCGCCTGGCCCGTAATGAATACGCATTGAAGCCAGTAGCGGCTTGCGTAGTCCTTACGTATGCCTTGCAAAAGACTCAATCCCGTCGAGTCCGGCAGCTTCACGTCGAGTATCAGCAGGTCGATATGCGGAGCCGAGTCGAGCTTGAGCAATCCGTCCTGGCCCGTGCGGCATATGTCGACCAAGGGAAATTGGCGTTTGAGAAGTTCGACCATTTCCTCAGCCGCGGCCTGATCGTCCTCCACAATCAGGATTCCGCCGCCGGCGGATGCGTTCCCGATAGCTGCCTCACTCATGGATTCCCGGCCGTCGGCAACGGCTCGCGCGGGAGATCGGAAATGATCTCAACACCTACGCCACCGAACCGATCCCATATCCGGACATGAGTGACGCCTGTGCCGGAACTATCAAGAAAGACCATGACCGTGTCCCCGGTCATACTTCGGAATACCGGTCTTCGACCCGACCGGGCAAGAAGGCTCTCAACCTGCGCCTCGGTTGCCGCACGGAGCGCCGAAGTCTTGAGAATGATCCGACCGCTCCATCCTGTCCTGTTTGCGAAGACGAGCGACCCCGGCTCGTCGACTTCCGCCCCGTCGGGCAATGCGACCCCGGCATAGGCGGGACGTTCGACCTGCGTCGCCGATGCCAAAGAGCCCGGCCTTTGCCCCGAATTGGAACAGGCGGCGGTCAGTAGAGTGATCGCCAAGATCGTGTTCAGGCGTCGGAGGCCCCAGAGAATCATGGCCCGGATCCGAGCCGTTGAGTTTCTTGCCGTTCCGTTTCTTCGGCAAGATAATTGGAGATCTTCTGACCGATCTCCGCCGCAAGGAATGGCTTGAGCATAGTGGCTATTGCCCCAGCGTCGGTAAATCGGCACAAGTCGTTGACGGAGCCGTGCCCTGTCATCCCGATTACGTGCAACCGGCGAGGCATGGCGAAAAGCGGCCGAAGCGCGGCTAGTACTTCAGTCCCCGACATTGTAGGCATCAGCAGATCGACGAATGCCAGACGAATGGCAGGGTCCGAAACAATAATACCGGCGGCCTGGCGAGGGTCGTTGATGGGCACCGGTTCGTGGCCCAATCCCGCGATCAATTCCGACAACTCAGTCAAGAGGTCTTCTTCGTCATCGACAATGGCAATCTTCATCGAGTGCCTGCCTTTGCCAGCGGCAGGATAACGGTTACGACGGCGCCTGCGGGCTGTGGTATCTCTCGATCGTTCTCAATCGTGCGCGGCGCCTTATTTGCGACACTGATAGATCCACCCATTTCCGAAATGATGTTGTGGGCGATCGAAAGACCCAGTCCGGTTCCCTTCCCCCTGGGTTTGGTTGTCACGAATGGTTCGAACAACCGGTCAAGTACGATCTTCGGGAATCCGGCGCCATTGTCCTCGATGGTAATGACGGCCGACCCGGTCCGCTCATCGGACTT
>Ga0233425_10010476_pt1 | contig 11267 bp, 11 predicted proteins | sample Watercolumn_Towu_2_FD_181712 | JGI IMG/M metagenome (GOLD analysis project Ga0233425, IMG submission 181712) | Freshwater microbial communities from Lake Towuti, South Sulawesi, Indonesia - Watercolumn_Towuti2014_140_MG | ecosystem: Environmental > Aquatic > Freshwater > Lake | place...
GACCGGCGATGGCATGACCTTCGAGCGGCCGCCCTTTACCGGACCGGTCGACGACGCCGAGGGCGCCCGGGGCCAGAAGAAGAAGGCGGCAGCCAAGAAGGGCAAGTAGGCGCAAAGAAAAAGCCCGGCGCACCGGCGCCGGGCTTTGGAAGAACGTAGTCGAGTTGCCTGCTCGGTTACGAGGCGGCCACCATCACCTTCTTGATCTCCGGGATGGTGAAGGCACCGCGACCCGTGCGCTTGGTCAGCCGGCTCTTGTTGGCCGCCGAGACGATCGTCTTGTCGGAGCCCACGAACACCTCGTTGGCGGCGTCGATCTTCAGGAGCGGGCCGACCACCGTCTTGGTCGAATCGGTGTTGACCTTGTTGGCCTTGAGGTGATCGAGCATCCGGGCGAACGAGTCCTGCGTATTCTTGTCGGACTTGATCGCCTCGGCCAATGCCGCGTTGGTCTTCTCGGCGCCGACGAGATAAGACACATTGGCAAGGTGGCACAGCGCCGAGGACACGTGGCATTCCTCGACCAGCCCATTGACCACTTTGCGGCTCTGCACGGCCTTGACGAAATTGGGCCGGTGCTGGCCGAGCGTGTTCTTGGCCAGCTTTTGCACCGGTTTGTTTTCGTTGTCGTAGATGACGACGGTGCCGTTCTCGCTGATGTGCACGTGGCCGCCTTCGTACTGGACGACCACACCCACCGAGGCGCCCCGATAACGATCCATTGCCCGCATCTCGGCTTTTTGCGGCAGGCCGCGAACCTCGAAGATCAGTGGAGCCTTGGTGTAGCCCAGGACGGAGATCAGGGTATTCGGGGTTTCCGCGTCGTCGAGGTAGCCGAACCGGCCGCCGAAGCTCATCACGGTCGGGGGCAGGCCGGATTCGCCGAGGAACCAGCGGGCGACGTCCATCTGGTGGATGCCCTGGTTGGTGATGTCGCCGCCGCCGTAATTCCAGAACCAGTGCCAGTCGTAGTGCACCGGGCCGTTCTTCGAGTTGCGGCGCGGAGGCGTGAGTTCGGCCGGGCCGGTCCAGAGGTCGTAATCGATGCTCGCCGGAACGGTTTGCCCGCCGGTTGTCCGGCCGATCGAGTCGCGCTGCTTGTAGCACAACGCCCGCGCCCACTGAATCTTGCCCAACTTGCCCGACTTCGCGTAGTCGAGAGCCTCCATGATATCGAGCGACGAGCGGTTCTGCGTGCCCGCCTGCACGATGTTCTTGGTGTATTTCTTCGCGGCCTCGACCGCCTGCCGCCCTTCCCACACGTTGTGCGACAGCGGCTTTTCGCAATAGACATCCTTGCCCGCCTGCAGCGCCCAGATCGTCTGCAACGCATGCTGGTGATTCGGCGAGGCCAGCACGACTGCGTCGACGTCTTTCGACTCCAAGAGTTTGCGGTAATCGCGGTACGTGGCCGGCGTAACGCCCGCCTCCTCGCAGTTGGCCTTGCGCTGGTCGAGCACCTCGCTGTCGCAATCGCAAATCGCGACCAAGCGCGCGCCCTTCAGCTTGTTGCAGTAATCCATCATGTGGCCGCGCCCCTGCGAGCGGAGGCCGACGACCCCCACGCGGATATCGCCACCGGCGCTCCCCTTGGCGGGGGCCGTCTGGCCGTAGATCCGGGTGTGGCCGGCCAGCAGCGCGGCGCCACCGCCGACGGCTGCGGTCTTCAGGAACTCTTTGCGTGTCCAGTTATTCATGGGGCGGATTCGGGAGGTTGGATGATATCTCGACTACGGGCGGAAAGACGGCGGAAAAGCACAAAGGAAACAGTCAAATTACGGCACCGCCGCCACCGCAGGTCAATCCTGCTCGCAGCCGCATTCGAACGCGGGATCCTTGCGCTCACCGGCGCCGCGAGGTGAGCTCAATTCCCGCGCTGCAACTGCCCCGCCCCCAGCGCCGCGCGCGTGAAGCGGACTTCGCGGATGGCCCCCTTGAACCAGTACACCCGGTTCTGCCGCACCCCGAGCGAGATCTTCCCCTGCCCCATCGGCCCGAACGCCACCGCGCCCTCGAGCTCCTTCGCGCCATTCACGTAGTGCGTAAGAGTCTTCCCGTCGTAGCTCAACGCCGCCCAATACCATCGATCCGTGGCGTGCACGCGCTGCGGATCGATCAGCGTCAGCCCGCGATCGGTGTCGCCCATCCGGACATGCGTGTCGAGCCACCACCCGCCGCGGCCGTTGAGCCGCGTCTCGATCAGCGCGCGCCGGCCCTGTGTGTCCTCGAGGTGCACGAATCGCTGCGCCTCCCCGCCGCCCTCCGCCGGATTGAACAGCACCTCGACCGTCCATGCGCGGGCCCCGGCCAACGGGAGGTCCGGGACGAGCAGCCCATCCTGCTTCCCGTCGAACACGACCGCGCCCTCGGCCACCCGCGGCGCCCCGATCACCTCCGTGGCGTGCCCGCCCACGCGCGCCACGTCGTTCACCCGCCAGACGGTGGCGGTCGCGGTTTCCGCCGCGCTCAGCGGCGCAACGACGGAAGCCCACGCCAGCGCCGTCCACGCCAGCAGGAGTCGGGGAGAAACGCCGGTTTTCATTGGTGCGCTGCACCGTAGCGCTGGCAACTCCGGGCGTCAATCGCTCCCAAGGCGGCGCGGCGCAGCCGCAACCAGCCCCCGCGTGGCGATATTGACGATGCGCGAGTCGGTGGTCACCGCGAGGTAGACCGGAGCGACCGCGGCCGTGGTGTTGCGGGCGATGACCGTGACCTCATAGCTACTGCATAGAAACCATGAAAAAGGCAGGCGCCGCGGCGGCCAGGCGCTGCCGCACGCGCCCACGGCACCGGTCGCGGCGCATACCCGGAGAAAGCCTCACCTACCCTGCCGGAGCCATCGGAGGAGGAGGTCACGCGCGGCGCGCGAGCGTTTCGCGCACCACCTCCACCAGGCGCTTCTGCCGGCGCTCCACGCCGGCGAAAATCCGCTTCACCTTCGCGGGCCCCCTTCGCCGGGTCGCGGTGGATCGGCTCGAGGCGCGCCCACAGTTCCGCGCCGCTCGTTTCCTCGATCTCGAAGAACCAGTCGTCCATCCCGATATCGCGAAACATCTGCCCCTTGCAGGTATCGGTCGGGTTGCGGACGGGGAACGTCGGCGTGGAGCGGAGGCGGGGAATCACGGCGATGAACCTGCCCTCTTCCAGGCGATGCTCGCGCAGGTAACCGCCACCACCACCTCGCGGCCCGCTGCCGGCAGGCGGGCGGGCGACGCCTCAGCCTGACCGATGGTGTGTCGTTCGAAGTGATGCATCGCGAACGCGTGCGCGAGTTCATCGGCGACGACGAGCTTTTCACGGACGAGGGTTTTTCCGCGGCACGATGACACCGCCCGCGGCTTGCCGCCGGAGCGGGCGCGGTATTGACTGCGAGGCGCCGCCGGGCTGCGTTCCGCGGCGGTGCTCGCGTTCATCGTTCAACCACCTCAAGGTCCGCCATGAAACTCCGTCCTCGCCTCCGTTCCCTGCTCGCCATCGCCCTACCCTGCCTCGCCGCCTCGCCAGCCGCCAACGCCGCCCAGACTGCCGCCAAATCCCTCGCCGGCAGCGCCACCTCCGCCGCCGCGCTGACCACGCCGGAACCGCGGCGCATTCTCCAAAACAAGCGCTTCGACGACAGCGACGCCGCCCGCCAGCGCATCCTCGAGCTCTTCCGCGACCTGCGCGTGACCGACGTCTGCGACGGGCTCGACGCGATCGGCCTGCAGGATATCGGCGCGATGGACCAGGCCATCCGCCCGCTCTGGCGCGACACCGAGAAGTTCAGCCACCGCTTCGTCGGCTTCGCCGTGACCGTGCGCTATGTGCCGGCCCAACTGCGCGTCGGCCAGAATTCGTTTCCCGGATACGAGGGCTACAAGAAGTTCAAGAGCGAGCAGTACCAACAATCGTCGGAGAAGGCGTGGGTCGAGCTTGGGAAGCGCGGCCACGCCGTCGTGGTCTTCGACGCCGGCGAGGTCGGCTATGTGGGCTTCATCGGCTCCAACAACAGCCTCAACTGGGCGAAGAACGGCTTCGTCGGCGCGGTGACCAACGCGAACGCCCGCGACACCGACGAAATCGTCAAGACCGGCCGCATCCCGGTCTACAGCCGGAGACAGGGCGGCGGCGTGCGGCCGGGGCGGATCTGGCTCGACGCCGTGAACGTGCCGATCGCCTGCGGCGGCGCGCTGGTTTTCCCCGGGGACGTGATTGTGGCGGATGGCGACGGCGTGATCGTGGTGCCGCGCGAGCACGCGGTGCGCGTCGGCGAAATCGCACGAGAGATTTTCGTCGGCGATCAAAAGGGCCGGCTGCAGCACTACCAGAACCTCGGCCTGCCGCTCGATCAGACCGTGGCTCCGGCCAAGGCACCCGCCCGGTGACGCATCGCCCGGACCGATCGCCGCGCGACATGAAACCAGCCCCCCACACAAGATCCCACCGCCAGGGCGTCGCCGGGGGCGCGCCCCGGTCGAACCCATGAACTCCCGGGAACTCGTCGCCGGCGCCCTCCAGGGCCGCGAGCTCCCGCGGGTCCCGGTTGGCCCGCTGGCCGTGCACTTCTGTGCCCGCCTCGCCGGGTACACTCTTGGCGAATACACGGCCAATCCGCGCGTCCTCGCCGAGTCGATCCTCCGCTACTACGAGCGGTTTCAGCCCGACGCCGTCTGGGTTTCCGCCGACACCTGGGTCAGCGCCGAGGCGATGGGAGCGACCGTCGGCGCCGTCTCCGCGGATCAGCCTTATGGCGGCCTGGGTCCGCCCCGCGTGGGCACGGCGGCGGATATCGATCGCATCCCGCCGCCGGACGTCGGGTCGCAGGGTCGCTATCCGCTGATGCTCGAGGCGCTGTCGCGCGTGGTGTCGGCCCTGGGCGGCGAAGTCTGCGTGGTCGCCTGCTTTGATCAGTACCCGTTCGCGCTGGCCGCCGCGCTGATGGGGATCAATGAAAGCATGCTTCGGGCAGTCGACGATCCGCCCTTGCTCGAAGCCCTGCTGGCGCGCGGCGCGGAATACGCCATCGCGTACGGGCGGGCGCTGGCCGCGGCCGGCGCGGATGTGCTGAGCGGCGGAGACTCGCCCGCGGGGCTGCTCGGTCCGGAGCGGTACGGTCGCCTGGCGCTGCCGTTCGAGCGGGAGGTGATCGCGGCGTTGCAGGCCACGGGCAAACCGGTGTCGCTCCACATCTGCGGCAACGCGACGGCCCTCCTTCCCGCGATGGCCACCTCCGGTGCCGATGTGCTGGAACTGGATCAACTGGTCGATCTCGGCACCGCCGGCCGCCTCGCCGGCCCCGAGATCGCGCTCTGGGGCAATCTGGATCCGGTGCGCGTGCTGGCGCGAGGCACGCCGGAGCAGGTGGAGGTGGACGCCCGGGCGGCGCTCGCGGCGGTGCGGTCGGCCGGGCACCGGAGGTTTGTGCTCAGTTCCGGCTGCACGCTGGCGGTGGAAACTCCGGCGGCCAACCTCGACGCCCTCATCCGAATCGCCCGCGCCTCCCCTCCCGGATGATCCCCGGTTCCCCTTCCCCGCCTTGACCTCGCGCGAACGAGTCCTCGCCGCCCTTGCGCACCGGCCGACGGACCGCGTGCCGCGGCTGCTTTACGAGGAGGCGATCGGCTACACGCCGCCGATCGAGCGGCTGCTCCGCGAACATTGTGCGCCCCGTTCACCGCGCGACTACTTCGGGATGGACCTCACCCGGGTGACGTTCAACCCGACCTCGCTTCCGCGCACGCGTTTCACCGGCTGGCTCGGCGCGGAGGCCGACACTGCCCTGGCCAGCGGCGAAGTGGATGAGTGGGGTGTCTGGCGCCGATCGGGGGATTTTCATCACTTTGCGCGCCTCCAGCCGTCCCTGGCGGGAGCAGAGGATCCGGCGCGCTGGCGGGAGTATCCGTGGCCAGACCTCGATCAACCGTATCGTTGGCAGGGCGTGCGCGAGCGTGTGGCGGCCTTGCACGCCCAAGGTTTCGCCGTCACGGGGTACGCCGGATCGGTTTTCGAGCGCTCCTGGTATCTGCGCGGCCTGGAGAATCTCCTGATGGACATGCTCACCGCTCCGGCCCTGGCGCACGAGCTGTTCGACCGGACGGCCGCCTGCCAGCGGCACGCCGCCGCAGAGTTTGCCCGCGCCGGAGTCGACATCGTCATCACCGGCGACGACATCGCCGGGCAGGCGGGCTTGTTGATGAAGCCGGAGACTTGGCGGGAGTTCCTGAAACCGCGCCTGGCCGCGACGGTTCGCGCGGTGAAGCAGTGCCGGCCCGAGACGTTCGTCTTCTACCATTCCGATGGAAACCTCGAGCCGGTCATCCCCGAGTTGATCGAGATCGGCATCGACATCCTCAATCCGGTGCAACCGGAATGCATGGACCCCGCCGCGCTCAAGCGCAGATTCGGCGATCGCCTCTCCTTCTGGGGCACCGTGAGTGTCCAACGCACGATGCCGTTTGGCACGCCTGCGATGGTGCGCGAGGAGGTCGCGGCTCGCGTGCGCGACGTCGCCCGCGGCGGCGGCCTGATTCTCGCTCCGGCGCACGTGCTCGGGCCGGAGACGCCGTGGGAGAACGTCGGGGCGTTCTTCGAGGCGGCGGACGCGCTGCCGGTGCCGGCGGCTTGACCGCGCAACTGCTCGCGTGGCCGCGGTGCGCGCCGCGCTTGGCCCGGACGGGGCGCCCGCGAAACTCGTCGCCAAGACCTCCGAAGCGGGGCAATGCTGGCGGGGTTGACCTCATGACCTCACCCAAGGCTCTTCGACTCGCCTGCCTCGGCTGCGGGGCCCGGGCGCAGACGTACACCCAATTGGCGGCGCGCCATCCGGCCCGGTTTCAGATTGTCGCCGGCGCGGACCCGCTGGCGGAACGCGTGGAGAAGATCCGCCAGACTTCCGCCCACCCGGGGTTTCGCGGCTTCCCCGACGCCGCGGCCATCCTCGCCGCCGGCAAGCTCGCCGACGTGATGATCGTCGCAACCCAGGATCATCTGCACTTTGAGCATTGCCGGGGCGCGCTGGAGGCCGGCTACGACGTCCTCCTGGAAAAACCCATCGCCACCACGGCGGCGCAGGTGCTGGAAATCGAGCGTCTCGCCCGCCAGGCGGGCCGACGCGTGATGGTCTGCTTCGTCCTGCGCTTCGCCGCATTCTACCGGAAGGTGAAGGAGATCATCGATTCAGGCGCGCTCGGGGAGCTTGTTTCCATCCAGGCCAACGAGGGTGTGAATCCGTGGCACCAGGCGCATTCGTTTGTGCGCGGGCATTGGTCGGTCGTCGGGAAGAGTTCGCCGATGATTCTCTCGAAATGCTGCCACGACACCGACATCGTCCACTGGCTGGCCGGGCGGCGCTGCACGCGGGTGGCGAGTTTCGGTGCGCTCGAGTTTTTCCGGCCGGACCGCGCACCCGCCGGGGCACCCGCCCGTTGCACCGACGGATGTCCGGTGGGCGGGACCTGCACGTATAACGCCCTCCGGTACGCCGGGGATCAGCGGTTCCCCTGGCTACCGATGGTGTACGATCGCGCCCGGGAAGCCACGGCTGAGGAAGTCGTCGAATGGCTGCGCACGAGCCCGTGGGGGCGGTGTGTGTACCGCTGCGACAATGATGCGGTGGACCGGCAGGTTCTCGCGCTGGAGTTCACCGGGGGATTGACCGGCACGTTTACCATGACGGCGTTCGCCACCGGGCGGCACCTCGAGATCTGCGGTACGAAGGGAGTGTTGAAGGGCGGCGAGAGCTACCGCCAGCATTTCGGAGCGCATCTCATCCTGCTGCCTCACGAAGGCGCGCCCGTGCGCTCCACCGTGCAGGCCGAGGATGGCGGCTACGAACTCCACGGCGGCGGCGACGCCGGCCTGGTCAACGCGCTCTACGACGAAATGACCAAACCACCGGGCGTGCCCCTCGAGGCGGGCCTCGACTCGACCGTGCACAGCCACCTCATCGCCTTCGCCGCCGAGGAGGCGCGGCTCACCGGCCGGGTGGTTGACCTGGCGGCGTTGGGCTGAGCCTGCATTCGGCAGTACCCGCGAGCTGGCGCACTGCGACGTGAATCGGCAGCGCATGCCTGTAGGTCGCACGAGCCAGCCCGATCCGCCGCCCCCGCCTGCCGCGCGATTGAGATTTTGACAGCACTGTCTCTTCGCCAGGAAGACGGCCTGTACGGCGCACCCGACCTCGTCATCGAGGTTCTCTCCCCGGCAACCTCGCAGTTGGACAAGAAGGCCAAGCGGGCGCTTTACGCCCGGACCGGGGTGAAGGAAATGTGGCTGGTCGATCCGATCCTGCAGCAAATCCATCGCTATGACTTCGCCCGCGACCCGGCGAGAGTGGTTCGCTTGATCGAAGACGACGAGTCATTCGAGTCGCCGCTGTTTCCCGGCCTGCGAGTCAACGCAGCCGAGGTATTCAAGAGATAGCCGCCCCCCTTTCCTCACCGGCGCCCGATTTACCAATACTCCTCGACGTGCAGCGTGCCGGACTGCTTGCCCTGATCCCGGGTGAAGCCGCGCGCCAGCAGCAGGGTCTTGACCTGATCGATCATGTCGGGGTTGCCGCAGAGGAAGACATCGGTCTCGGCCGGATCCAGGCGCACATCCGATTCATGCTCGATCACCCCGTGCTCGAGGAGCCGCTGGATTCGGCCGGTGTGGCCGCGGAAATGGGGATCCTGCTCCGGGCGCGTGATCGAGGGAATGTAGGTGAAGTTGGGCCGGATCCGCGCCAGGCTTTCGAGTTCGCCGCGGTAACCCAGATCCCAACTGCAACGCGCCCCGTGCAGCACCACAAACCGGCGGGTGGTCTCGGTGATGAGCATCGTGCGCAACATCGAGACATACGGCGCCAGGCCCGTTCCCGTGCTGATCAGGACCACCGCTTTGCCGGGCGCCACGCGATCGAGGGTGAAGAGCCCGCTCGCCTTCGGGCCCAGGAACAGGCGGCTGCCGTGCTGGAGCGCAAACAGCCGGGGCGTCAGTTCGCCGGTCGACACCAGCGTGAGGTAGAACTCGAGAAACGCGCGTTCGACGCTCGACGAGGCGATGCTGTACGCACGCTTGATCAGCTTGTCGGGGCCGGGAGCCGTCTCCTCGGGTGCGGCGTCCGGTACCCGGGGTTCTCCGCCGGCCAGGCCGAGCACGGCAAACTGCCCGGGCGTGAAGCCGTAATCGCCCGCGTCGGGTCGCACCCGCAGGATCAGCAACTGCGGATTGATGGCCTCGCGACCGACCACGGTCGCATTGTACTGCGGTGAATCGTGGGTGCTCATGTGGTCGGGCGGAACTCTGCGGCAGGCCGGCGACCGACCGCAATGCTCGATCGAGCCCGGAAATTTCCCCACGCGACCGCAGGCCGAACCCAAAGACGTAAGCCTGAGCGTCGCCGCGTTGGGAGATTTCCGGGCTACTCCCCGCTTGCCTTGCCCGCCCGTGGCCGTCAGCTCTCTGGCGAATCCCCCACCCCGTGAACACCTCGCGACGCTCCCTGCTGTCCGGCGGTCTCGCCCTGGCCGCCACGACGCCCGCCCTGCTGCGCGGCGGCGCGGCCGAGCGCCCGGCCGCCACCCGCCCTTCGCTGGCCGCGAGCGCTTCCGAACTCGTCGGCCGTTCCAAACATGAACTGCCGACCCCGGCCCTCGTGCTCGATCTCGACGTGTTCGCGGCGAATGTCGACCGCATGGCCCGGCACGCGAAAGCGGCCGGCATGGAGCTGCGCCCTCACGCCAAGACCCACAAGTGCGTCGAAGTGGCGCGCCGACAAATCGCCGCCGGGGCCCTCGGCGTGTGCGTCGCCACGATGCGCGAAGCCGAGGCGATGGCCGACGGCGGAATCGGCGGCTTGTTGATCACTTCGGAGCTGGTCGGGGCGGACAAGATCCGGCGCCTCGTGCGGTTGAGCGCCCGCCAGCCCGACACGATGTCGGTCGTCGATCATCCCCGCCACGCGGAGCAGCTCGCCGAGGCGGCCGCCGCCGCGAGGCTGCGGCTCAACGTCTTGATCGACATCGATCCGGGCAGCCGGCGCACCGGGGTGCCGGCGGGCGCGCCGGCGAAGGAACTCGCCCGCCACGTGGCGCGACTGCCCCACCTCGCGCTGCGCGGCATCCATTGCTACTCGGGCGCGTCGTCGCACGTCGTGGGTTTCGCGGCCCGGCAGGCGCACTCGGAGAAAGCAATGCTGCCGGCGATCGCGACCTTTCGGGAACTGCGCCAGGAGGGGCTGCCGCTCGAGATCCTGAGCGGCGGCAGCACCGGCACCTACAACATCGACCCCGCGTTCAATGGCATGACCGAGCTGCAGGTGGGCTCGTATGTGTTCATGGATGTCGATTATCGAAAAATCGGCGGCCGGCGCGGGACGCTGTACGACGACTTCGGCGCAAGCCTGCGGGTGATTGCCACGGTGATCAGCAAACAGGAGGCCCGCCGCGCGACGGTCGACGCCGGCTTCAAGGCCTTCGCCACCGACCGCAAGTTCGGCCCGGAATTGACGGAGCCCGCGGGCGCAAGCTACAGCTGGGGCGGCGACGAGCACGGCATCCTCGACCTGCAGCAGGCCGGCCGCGACGTGCAGCTCGGCGAGCGCCTCGAGTTTATCGTGCCGCACTGCGATCCCAACGTGAATCTCTACGATCGCCTGTTCTGCGTACGCGGCGACCGGGTCGAGGCCGTCTGGCCCATCGCCCGCGGCTACGGGTAGCCTGCGTTGTTCCCAGCGCGGCGGAGGGCGGCAACCAAAGCTGCAGATCGAAAGGTGCCGCGTTGGGAGGGAGGAGTGAAAGTGAGAGTGAGAGTGGGGGCACGTGGGAGTGAGGGGGAACCCGGAATAGCATGATTGACCGGAGAACGCTCTGGAGGCGCGTCCGCAAAATCATCGCGAAACGGCACGAAGTGGATCGAGATTGGTACAGCACGGCAGGGGCCCAGCCTCGCGGTCGAGCCGCCTTTTGGGGCGTCTCATTGCCGGCCCAGGTAGGTTCGGTTGACGAACGGTCTTTCGACCGTGAAGTAAAAGAGGTAGACGAGCAGCTGGTTGATCGCCCCGAAGATGATCCCGTAGAGCGAATTCCAATAGATCGCCATCGCGTAGACCTGCGCCTGCCCAAGCCCGTACATCGGGTTGCGCAGGTACCGGTAGGGCCCGGTAACGACGAACTCACCCAGCTTCCTCCCCACGAACATGTCCTTCCAGTAGTAGATCGGAATGCCTGGGCTTGGCTCGAAACAGGGGCCGATCCGACAGCGTCAGGACGTTCGATGTTCTCAGTCGCGAGAAAGGCGAAATCCTC
>Ga0233425_10010477_pt1 | contig 11267 bp, 8 predicted proteins | sample Watercolumn_Towu_2_FD_181712 | JGI IMG/M metagenome (GOLD analysis project Ga0233425, IMG submission 181712) | Freshwater microbial communities from Lake Towuti, South Sulawesi, Indonesia - Watercolumn_Towuti2014_140_MG | ecosystem: Environmental > Aquatic > Freshwater > Lake | place: Indonesia...
GGCGACGGGATGGTTTTGATGACAGGCAGGAATGCCTGTCCTACTGGCGACAGGCAGGAATGCCTGTCCTACCCCATGACTCACCTTGAGAATTTCCATCGGATGATGAACCGCGATCGGCCCTCGTGGCTGCCTTTGTCGTTGCCGATGACGCCGCCGATCGCGGACCTGCTCCAGAAGAAGAAGGGCACTCGCAGCGCCGTCGAGGCGTTCGACCTGGACATGCGCGGCGTCGGGCCCAAGATCAGGAGCGACGAGAAGGCCTGGCGCAAGGCGTTTGCGCGGATCGGGGCCGACGTGCCCAAAGACGCCGAGGTGGGCTTCGCGGGAATCTCGCACCTGGTCCCGTCGCGCAAAGACGTGGGCAAGGCGTATCACTTCCGCGAAATGCTCCATCCGTTGGCCGCGATCACCAGCGTGAATCAACTGCGCAAGCTGCCCTGGCCCAACGTGAAGAAGCGCGAGAACTTCGCGCACCTCTCCGCGGCCGTGGCGAAGATCCACGCTGAAGGTCGCGTGGCGACGGGCGGCTGCGCCTGCACCGCGTTCGAGAGCGCCTGGTATCTGCGCGGAATGGACAACTTGTTTGGCGACCTGATCGAGGGCAACGGCATTTCCGACTGGTTGCTGGATTGGTTCACCCAGCGCTCGATCCGGGTGACGAGGGCCTACGCCAAGGCGGGGGTTGACCTGATCCACCTGGGCGACGACGTGGGGACCCAGCGGGGCATGATGATGGCCCCCGACTTCTGGCGGCAACATCTCAAGGGGCGGCTCAAGAGTGTGGTCGACGCGATCCGCGATGCGTCGAAGCGGCGGTCCAGGGTCTGGATCGAGTACCACACCGACGGCGATGTGCGCGACATCATCGATGAACTCATCGAGATCGGCATCGACATCCTCAATCCGTGCCAGCCCGAGTGCATGCCGCCGGCCGAGTTGGTGGCCAGGTACAAGGACCGGTTGGGCTTCTCGGGGCTGGTGGGGACGCAGACGACGATGCCGTTCGGCACACCCGACGACGTGCGGGCCGTGGTGGCGCAGGCCGCCGATTTCGTGCGCGGCGGCGCGGCCGTGCTTCTGGCCCCCACGCACGTTCTGGAGCCGGAGGTGCCGTGGCGCAACATCGCGGCGCTGGTGGGGGCCGTGAAGAAGACGCGGCTGTTCTAAGCGGCCCCCAGGAAAGCGGAGGAGGTGGGATTCGAACCCACGGACGAGCGAGGCCCGTCACCGGCTTTCAAGACCGGCCCATTCAGCCGCTCTGGCACTCCTCCGTGGAACGCCATCTTTGCGCCGGTGCCCCGTCAAGTCAACGAACGGCGCCACGTGAACCGGCTCGCGAAAGGCTGGATCCGTTCGTGACCCGCTCCATCAGCCCCCCCGCCCACCGTTCCTCTGATTGCCATTGCGGTTGTTCCTGTTGTTCTGCTGGTTGTTCCAGTTGGCGATCTGCTGCTGGCGCTGCTGCTCCAGCCGCATCTCGTTGGCGACGGCATCGTCCAGCGCCTTTTTGGCGGCCTGCACCTTCTGCTTGGCCGAATCGAGCGCCGCCTTGGCCGATTGCCACTGGGCGTTGTTCTTCAGGGACAGTTCGAATTCCTTGATGAGTTCGGAGACCTTCTGGCTGGCGGCGGCCAGCTTCCCCTTGGCCTGGGCGTAGTTCGGATCGGCCGCGAACGCGTCGTTCTCCATGCGGCTGACGACGTTGCCGGCGTTGAGCACGGTCGTCGCCGCGGCGGTGCGCTGCTCGGGCGTGGTTGAGGGATCGGCCAGCACGGCGTCGCGCGCGTCCTCGGCCTGCTGCTTTTCGAGCTTGGCGTTCTGATACTCGGGCTTGCTGGCCAGCGCGGCCAGAATCGGTTTGCGCACGGCCTCAAACTCATTCTGGGCCCCCTTCAGGGCTTCCATGGCGGCCTTGAACTCGGCCGACAGCTCAAACTCCTTCCTGAGCGTCACGACCAGCGCAGCCAGGGAGCCGTTGGCCTTCTGCAGATCCTTCTCGGCCGCCTGGCAATCGACTCGCGCCTTGGCCGACCCGCTGTGGTCGACGGGAGCCGGATAGTTGTTCTTGTTGTTTTGGTTGTTCTTGTTGTTCTGATTGTTCTGGTTGTTGTTCTTCTTGTTGTTGCCGCCCTCAGCCCAGGCGCCAACGGCAAACACGAAGACGCAATAGATCGCGGCGAGCAAGCGAAGCGCGCGGTTGCCGATCATGGTGGTTCCTCAAAAGGGGGCCGGTTCTTCAGACGCTACCGCCAAGGCGCTGTAGACGGCCGAATGTTACCATGCCCCGCCGCGGTCCCGCAATGATTGATTTGGCGGGCAGGATTGCGGCCTGTAGCGCGGGCTGTTATGATGCAACCTGCTTCATCCGATAAGGGCGAAGGAGTCGCCCCGGCGTCGAGGAAGTAGAGACCCCACGCCGCAAAGGAAGGAATCCGGCATGGCCAAGGCCCTCCTGGATGTGCCAGCCACCCCATCAAAGCCCAGCACGGCTGTCGGCCCAAGCGCGGACGATCTGCTTGCCCAGATGGCGGGGGACGAAATCGACCGGATGCTGGCCGACGCCGATGCCCCGCGCCCTTCCGAGCCGGCTCCCGTAACTCAGCACCAGCCGTCGGCCGCGGGTTCGCCGGCCGAGACGGCGATCAACGGGCTGGAAAAGCAACTCGACGACCTGTTTGAGCAGCTCGGTGGCAGCGACAAACCGGCGGCGGCCGCGCAGCAGCCTGCCGAGCCCCGCCCGACGTCGCCTGTCGCGCCGGCCGAAGATGCCGTCGCGGCGGCCACGCCGCCCGTCGTGGTGAGCAGTCCGTCTGGGCCCGACCAACCCCAGACCAGTCCCCCGGCCGCAGCGCCCGCTCAGGCGAGCGCGCCGCCTCCGGCCGAGGAGGCCAGTTCGGCTCAGGAACGCCAGGCGCTGGTCCAGTCGCCGGCCCCCTCGGCCGAGGCCGCCGCGGGCGCCGCGGCTCCAAGCGCACCGGCGGCCGCTGAGGTGGCGGCCGAAGGAGAAGACGAGCCGTTGCCGTGGTATCTGCGCCCGCTGGAATGGATCAGCGCGCCCGCGCAAGGGTGGTCGGATCGCGCGCGGCAGTTGGTCGGCAAGATCGCGATCCTGACGGCGGCCAACGCGGTGGCGATCCTGATCTATGTGCTCTTATTTCGGAAGGGCCAGTAGCCTCGACTCTCCAAACGGCGGTTGGCTGCCGCTATAATACGTTGCGGCCATGCGGATTCCGAATGCCGACCGCGCCATAATCGCGCCGGAGAAGCTCCGCGATTATTTGCTGAATCCGTCGCACCGGCGCGGAGGCGGCAAAGCCCGGTTGCTGATCAGTCTGGGCTACCAGCGCGATGGCTGGGCACTGCTGGAACGCGACCTCAGGTCGCAGCATCTGTCCGCCGACATGCACGTGGAGTCAATGAACGAGTACGGCCGACGGTTTGAGATTCTCGCGCCCATCCGGACGCCGAGCGGCAAGACGCTTGTGGTGCGAAGCGTATGGCAAATCGACCGAGGCAGTCAGAATCCGCGTTTCATCACCCTCTATCCGGGTTAGGACCATGGCTTTTGACCTTTACAGTGACGTGATCCTGACGGCGGATCTGCCGGGGACCGATCTGCGCGCCGGCGATGTGGGGACGGTGGTTGAGCGACATCATGTGGAGGGGCTGGAGGAAGGGTACAGCGTCGAGTTCTTCGATATGGCCGGCGACACTGTGGCTGTCGAAACGGTGCGCGAAGGCTTCCTTCGGAGGCCAACTCACAAGGATCGACCGGCAGTCCGCGCCGCCGTTCGCGCCTGACGCAGCCGCGATCGCGCCGGCCTATGAGGGGCTGGATGGCGGGGACGACGGCCTGGGGACCACCTGTTCGTATCGCTGGGCGATGGGCATGCGACGGCCCGAGCCAAAGGCGCGGCTGGTGACCTTGATGCCCGGGGCGGCCTGGCGGCGCTTGTATTCGCTGCGGTCGATCATTCGGATCACGCGCATGACGGTCGGCGCGTCGAATCCCTGGGCGATGATCTCCTGCGCGGACTTCTCCTCCTCGACGTAGCGCTGGATGATCGCGTCGAGCAGATCGTAGGGCGGGAGCGTGTCCTGGTCGGTCTGATTGGGGCGGAGTTCGGCCGACGGCGGCTTGGTGATGCTGGGGCGCGGGATGACGTCGCGCCCGGCCTGGCGGTTGATGAACTCGGCCAGCTCGTAGACGGTCGTCTTGGGCACGTCGCTGATGACGGCCAGGCCGCCGCACATGTCGCCGTAAAGGGTGCAGTAGCCGGCCGCCAGTTCGCTCTTGTTGCCGGTGGTCAGCAGGAGGTGGCCGAAGTTGTTGGAGAACGCCATGAGGGTGGCGCCGCGGATGCGCGCCTGGAGGTTCTGGTCGGTCAGGTCGTCGGCGATGCGCGATCCGGGTTTGCCGTTGAGAGGCGGGGCGAGCTGTGCCTCGTACGCGGCGTGCATGGACTCGATGGAGACAACGTGGTGGTGGATGCCCAGGTTCCTGACCAGTTCCAGGGCGTCGGTGACCGAATGATCCGACGAGTAGCGCGAGGGCATGAGCACGCCGGTGACCTTGTCCGGTCCCAGGGCGTGGGCGGCCAGCGCGGCCGTCAGCGCCGAGTCGATCCCGCCCGAAAGGCCCAGCACCACGCTCTTGAAGCCGCACTTGCGGACGTAGTCGCGCAGGCCCAGGACCAGGGCCTTGTAGATCGATTCGACGCCGGTGGAAGGGGTGGGGGATTTTGGATTTTGGATTTTGGATTTTGGATTTTCTGAACTCTGAAGTCTGACCTCTGAACTCTCGTCCGGCACATCGACCACTAGCAGGTCTTCCTCGAAATCTTTGGCCTGGCCGATGACGTTGCCGCGGGCGTCGAAGACGACGCTGTTGCCGTCGAAGACCAGGTCGTCGTTGCCGCCGACCTGGTTGACGTAAACCAGCGGCCGGCCGAAGCGGCTCGCCTGGGCGGCGAACAATTCCAGGCGGAAGTCGTGCTTGCCGACGACAAAGGGCGAGGCGCTGGCGTTGATCATGATCTGCGCGCCCACCGCACACAGATCGGCGATGGGGTTCTGGTGATAGAGCCGCCGGGCGATCAGCCGCTCGTCGTTCCAGAGATCCTCGCAGATGGAAAGCCCCAGCGCGCAGCCGTCGACGTCGACCAGGTGATGGAGCTGATCGGTGGGGCCCGGCTCGAAGTACCGCGTCTCGTCGAACACGTCGTAGGTCGGCAGGAGCGTCTTGTAGTGCCGGCTGTGGACGCGCCCGTCGCGCAGGACGGCCAGCGCGTTGTGGAGCGGCCGGCCGACGGGCTGGGCGTTCCGGTCGGCATAGCCGGCGATCACGTCGATGCCGACGGCGCGGGAGGCGACCAGTTCGATCGCCCGCAGGTTGTCGTCGATGAACTGGGGTTTGAGCAGCAGGTCGCGCGGCGGGTAGCCGATGATGGCCAACTCGGGAAAGACGACGACGCGTGCTCCGGCCTGACGGGCGAGGTCGACGAACTGGAGGATGTGCCGGCTGTTGGCGGCGATGTCGCCGACGGTGGGATTGGTTTGCGCGACCGCGATGCGCATGGGGTTCACCGACAGCCCTTGGGCCTGGGGGGCCGCTCCGCAGACCGGTGCGTCCCGCGACGCTGCGTCATGCGGGCAGTTTGACGCGAATCGCCGTCCCGGGGAAACGGGCCATGATATCAATGTCTCCGCCCAGCGCGCGAACGACCTTCCGCAACGTGGCGACGCGCATGTCGGGTTGCCTCTCGATCTTCGCAAGCGTTGGCTGTGCAATGCCAATGGACCGGGCCAGGCCGCGTTGAGAGATATTCAGGGCCTCGCGGATTTCGCGGAGTTCCATTTCCTCAAGTATCTTCGCGGCCTTGGTCTTGGCGCGTGCCAGCGACGCCGGGCTGAGATGTCTGCTCAGGACTTTGTCGATGGCGATGACTTTCATGACTCACCTCGATTCCAGGTATTCAGCAAAGAGTCGGTCAGCCATGCCTCAAACACGGGCGTTGCAAGCACGGTCCACACACGCCGAATGATAGCATTCAGGCTATCGGGTGTCAACATAAGACTGCTACTCCCCCCGAGGCAATCCGCGTTGCTCGACCCTCCTGGCTGTCGCCAGGGCGGTGGACCTCAAAGTCACGGTCGAGCCCGCGGGAAGCGGGTCGCCTGCCTCCGGCCGTCGTTGGGGGAGATTCCCGGGGGTTGTCGGACGGCGCGCGGCGGGCGTGGCGCGCCCTCCTGGGGCGATGACGAACTCTGGGTGGCCTGGGCATTGGCCGCTGCCGGTGCCCCGGGCAACAGCCCCGCGCGCTCCAGCGAGCGGGTCGGGATGTGCCGCTGGAGCACCCAGGGAAACTCCTCGTGATGGTCGCGGTAGAGGATTCCCAGGTACCAGCACAGCAGGTGCATCAGATAAAGGCCGACGAACAACATCGGATACGCTAACACCGGCTCCAGGCCCAGGATTCCGCTGATGCGCCAGCCCAGGAAGGTGGAACTCTGGCTATGGAGCGTGAGGCTGATCCACGACAGAAAGTAGGTTCCCACGGCCGCAATGCTCAGGATTCCGGCCAGCGCATACCGGGTGCCGCACACGCGGATGAGGCCCATCAGGCGGTCGGGCCGCAGGTTCCGCAGAGCACCGGCTGTGGTCGTCGTCAGCAGGAAGGCGGGAAAGAAGAATGCGCCGATTGCCAGCAGCGCGATGGCGGGGCTGTCCCATGCAAGGCGGCGCAGGTCGCCAGCGGCCAGGGCGGCCGGAGCGAAGCAGATCGCGCCGGCGATGACCAGATTCACAAACGGATACCAGATGTCGTCCACGACGTGGACGCCGCGCAGCAGCGACGGCAGTTCGTTGCGCGCGCAGGGCCCGGTTTCGTCGATGATGTTGCCCCAGTGCGCCAGCAGCGCGACCAATAGCAGAACCAGCCCCGCGGCGGCGAAGAGGAAGCCGGCCGCCACGATATAGACGCTGGCGTTCCACATCAGGTGCATGCCCAGGAGGATGACCAGGACGATGAAGTTCCAGGGCATGAGCAGTTGCATCGGGACGCGCCAGGCGGGGATGGCCGGTTCCTCCTCGGTGGCCTTTCGCGCGTAGTGAATCTTCTGATCCTCGACGGGAACCGCGGGGACGGGCCTGACGGGGGTGACGGCCAGGGGATCGATGATCTGGCCGGTTTCGGGGTCGTACTTGGGATGCGCCGGGCGTTCCTGCTCCTGCGAGGAGGGGGCGACGATGCCCGCGGACTTGACCTGCTCGATCGTGGGGCGCAGGTCGTATTCGCGGCCCTGATCGTCGATGCGCGCGGCGCCGAAGGTCCGCTCGAGTTCCTTCAGGCGATTGGGGTCGTCCTCGACCTTCAGGGGGATGTCCCTGAACGTGCCGTCCTCGTTGAGCGTCGGCAGGACGTCGACGGTGGGCACGTCACAAAGCGTGCGGCACTTGGGGCATTGGATGAGGCAGCCGGCCTGATCGTCGGGGAGCGTAAAGCGGTGGCCGCAACGGCAGGGAAACTCGATCATGGGCTACCGTGCGGGATTATACACCATCACGGGTTGAACCACATGGGCGGGCCGGGCAAGCCGCAACGGCCAACGGGCGGCGACGGCCGCACTCGTCCGCAACATTGAGCCACGGGGCGGATACTCTACAATGGTCGCGCGAACGCCGTGGATTCATCGACGAGAAAGGACAGTCCTATGCGCTGGTGGCTATTGGGCGCGCTGATGGCGCTGGGGATCGCGGCCCCGGCGGGCTTGGCGCAGGACCAACCCACTTACGAGCAGCTCAAGAAGCTCTACGACGACACGCTTAAGCAACTCGAAGCCGCCCAGAATCGCAAGAACCAGCTTTCCAGCGAGAACGAATGGTACAAGGCGGAACTGGCCAAGGTGACCAAGCAACTGGACGACACCAAGGCGCGGTTGGATGCCCTCCAGCGCGACGCCCAGCAATGGGCTGAGAAGACGTTCTTCTACCGCTCGCATTACGCGGCCTGGCGGCAGTTCATCAAGCAGTACCCGCGCCTGTGTGTACGGTGGGACATCTGGCTTGAGGGCAAGGATCTGGACACCGGCGGGACGGACCTGGAGATCCTCGATCCGCCGCCGCTCCCGCCGCCGCCTCCTCCTCCTCCTCCTCCCCCGACGACAGCGCCCACGACGCGGCCGTGAATTGGGCGCGGGATCAGGGGACTACGCCGTCAGCACCTCCACCACGGTCGACTGCGAGTAGCCGCTGACGATGCCGCCGCCGGCCACGAGTATCTGGCCGCCCGACAACAGCGGGAAGATGCCGTGCCGCGCGGTGGGCATGGCCGGGCCCAGCCGCCAGGTGTTCGTCAGCGGATTGTAGATGTCCACGCGGTTGTAGACCTTCTGCGCGGTGGCGCCGGCGCCGTTGAGCGTCTCACCACCGATCACGTAGAACTCGCCCTTGTAGTAGACCGCCTTGCCCATGCCGCCGCGCGCCTGGGGAAGGGGGGCGAGCGTGGAGGGGGCATTGGCGCTGGATTGCCACGTATTGGTGGCCGGGTCGTAGCTCTGGACGGTATTGAAGCCGTTGGCCACGACGTTGCCGCCGTCGCGGCCGCCAAAGACGTAGAGCTTGGCGCCGTCCGTGTTGGCGGCGGCGTGATTGCGTCCCTGGGGCATCGAGGCGATGCTCGCCCAGGCGTTGGTGGCCGGATTGTAGACGGCCGCCTGGCTGGTCGTGGTGTTGTTGGAGAGGATTCCGCCGGCCGCGTAGATTTTGCCGCCGATCAAAGCGGTGGCGCAGGAGCCCGCGGCGAAGGGCATGTTGGCGCCGGCGCTCCAGGAGTTGGTCGCCGGGTTGTAGATCTGCACCTTGCCTTCGGACGAGTTGCCCAGACCGCCGATGAGGTACAGCTTGCCGTTGTACACCTCGGCCGCGTGGTGGTGGCCCTGCCAGGGGCGAGGGGCGACGGTGGTCCAGGTCTTGGCGGCCAGGTCGTAGGCCAGCGTGGAGCCGGATCCCTCGCCGACGATGTACATCTTGCCGTTGATGATGCCGCCGGCGACCTCGCCCAGCGCCACGGGCATCGACGTTCCGGCGGACCAGGCGGCCTGCACGCCGGAGTTGATCTGGATCCAGTTGAAGTTGCCCACGAAGCCACTGGAGGCGTTGGCGTCCAGCGCCAGCCGCAGGACGTGCTGGCCGGCCGTCAGCGAAACGTTGTTGATCACCACCGTCTGCCACGTCTGCCAACCGCCGGTGTTGGGCACGCTCACCGAGCCGGTGACGTTGACGGCGTCGATCTCGACGTGGAACTTGCCGCCGGCCGCCGTGTTGGCGACGCGCACGCCCAGGCTGTGGATCCCGCCCGCGGCCACGTTGATGGTGTATTCCAGCCACTCGCCGGCCTTGGTCCAGCCGACGTTGTAGCCTCCACCGGCGTCGGTGGTCGGCTGGATGTCGACACGCTCGGTCGTGCGATAGGCGCCGCCCTGGTTGGCGGCCTCGGCGTCCGAGTAGGCCACGCCCTGGCCGCCGTTATCGAAGTTCTCGACCTGGATCGTTCCCGGGATGGCGATCGGCGTGCCGCCAAAGGGCGTCTGCGTGGCGACGGGGCCCGTGAGCTGGAGCCAGTTGAGATTGCCCGTGAACGTCGTGGCGCTGTTGGTATCGAAGGCCACGCGCAACACCTGCGTGCCGGCCGCCAGGGTCACCGTCTTGCTGATGGTCTGGTACGTCTGCCAACCACCGGTATTGGGAATGGTGATCGCGCCGGTCTTGTTCACGCCGTCAAACTCGACGTGTATCGTGCCGCCAGCGCCGGCCGACGCCACGCGCAACGACAGCGTGTAGGAGCCGGCGGTCGGGATGTTGACGGTGTATTCGAGCCATTCGCCGGCCTTGGTCCAACCGACGTTGTACCCGCCGCCCGCGTCGGTCGTGGGCTGGATGTCGATGCCCTCGGCCGGGCGGTAGGCGCCGCCGAGGTTGGCCGGTTCGAGATCGTGGTAGGCGACCCCTTCTCCGCCGTAGTCGAAGTTCTCGGCTTGGAGCGTGCCGCCGGGAACATAGGGCGTTCCGCCGAAGGGCGTCTGCCCGCCCACGGACGCGACCTTGATGAAGTCGAACGTGGCCGGGAACGTGCCGACGGCGCCGCCGGTGGTCGTGATGAGGCCGACGGCCGGCGCCGTGGCGGCGCTGAACCAGCCGAGCGGGATCGAGACAGTCGCGCCCAGGTTGATCACGTTGCCTTTGATACCGTTGATCGTGAGCTGATAGGCGGGCTGGACGGTCCCCGCGGATGGATCGACGGTCAGGTAGAGGTCGACCGCTTCGGGCCCTGGCCAGACCACGACGGCGCTGGCGCCTTGCGTGACCGCGCCGCCGATTTCCTTGAGGAAGCTGACGCCTCCGGCCGTGACGACAAGCTGCGCATAGTTGTCCTGGTTGCCCGCGCCGAAATAGACGCCCATTTCCCAGCCGCTCTGGGGCGTGAGCCCCACGAATGGCCCCAGGACGGCCGTATGGACGACAAAGGGGGCGCTGGTGCCCATGACGCCGATGCCGAACTGGAAGGCCTGTTCCTGGGTGTTGGTCGAGCCGCGCGCCGTTCCGGCGTTGGGTTGGTCGATCGTGAACACGCCGGCGGCGCCGCCGGCGGTGAAGCCGCCGGGATCGAAGAGCGCCTCGTAGTTGCTCGACCCGTTGGTCATCAGGCCCGTGAAGCCCAAGCCCAGCAGGCCGCCGGGCTTGGGCGCGTCGTTGTCCCAGGTGTAGTTGATCGGGAGGAAGGTGGCCTTGCCGTTGTTGGGGTCGATGGCGAAGGGGTCGCTCGTGTCGGGCAGCAAGTCGTTGTCGTCGTCGGGGTCCAGGAGATTCGAGTCGTTGGTCGGGGAGTTGGGGTTAAAGTCCCAGTCGGGCGGCACGTCGGCCGCCGAGAGCGGGTCGGTGCCGTTGAGAATCTCGTCGTGGTTGTTGTAGGTGTCGTGGTCCTCGTCGAGGTTGGGGTCGTCGGCGCCCGTGCCGCCTCCGCCCCCGCCGCCGTAGTCGTTGGGCTCGAACGCGATGATCGCGCCGGTCTGCCAGTCGCAGACCCAGATCGTCCCGGGGAACGGCCCGGCATCGCCGATGGCCGTCACGTCCAGCGGGAACGCGCCGACGTTGCTGAAGATCGTGGTATTGCTTGTGACGCTCGTGCCCGCGGCGTTGAGCTGGATGCGGTACACCTTGTTGTCGAGGCTGGCGGCCAACAGATTGCCCTTCATGGCGTTGCCGA
>Ga0233425_10010478_pt1 | contig 11266 bp, 9 predicted proteins | sample Watercolumn_Towu_2_FD_181712 | JGI IMG/M metagenome (GOLD analysis project Ga0233425, IMG submission 181712) | Freshwater microbial communities from Lake Towuti, South Sulawesi, Indonesia - Watercolumn_Towuti2014_140_MG | ecosystem: Environmental > Aquatic > Freshwater > Lake | place: Indonesia...
CATCAAGAAGGCAGAACTTGACAGGATGCTTGGAGATGGTGCGGATGCGCATCTGTTCAAGCAGTCTCGAAAGTGTATCTACCATCACTACAATGGATCGAACTACACGGATTATGATGTTGAGTTGACTCTCTACATCATGACTGCTGCTTCGTTGACTTTGTTCTCCGGAGCAGCGACGCAGGTTCGAGGTCTTCTGCTTGGAGAAGATGGAGCAGTCACCGATGCGACTGATACGCAGTACACCATCGCCGGGATGATGTTTCCATACTACTATACGTCTCCTCGTGCAAATGACTCTTGTGTCGAGGATGCTCTTGAAGTTGGTGATGCAATCTGGGTCATCAGAAATGGCGTCTGTGAACACAAGAACTCTGGCGGTTCCCTCGATGAGGCGTTGCTGACTACTGCGGCATCCGGAGCGATGGCGACTTCTGCTGCGTATGTTGAAGCCGGGCCTCAGACGCAGGAAATCTGTGAAGAGCACAACTGGCTTGAACGTGCAATCGGACGCGCGAAAGCAGCCGTGCTGACAGGAGCGTATGGGATGTGTCGTCTCTGTATGCCTCCAAGGCATTTTGATCCTTGAGTAGTTAGACTACACTTAGTGTAGGATATAGATGGTTGGTGTCGTATTGATTCTTTGGTACTTCTCATCAATACGACACTTTCCATGTGTATCTTACTTTTAGATGAAATCATTGTTAATGAGTTAATAAAATCATTAATGGATTTCTCATGCAATACTTGGTCTCTCTTCTTGTAGAACGGATGATGATTGACCATAATAAGTCATCTGCAAGAGATTTGTTTATTCAATATCTTGAAGAGACTTGGGATCGTATAAAAAATTTGCCTTGGTCTTGGAATTGGCGTAATGATTTTCGTGCAACTCGTATATCAGTAACTCTTCCAGCACAACAGACTTATACAGCTACTCGTGGAAGTAATGTAATTTCTACAGCTACAGCATGTACTGCAACAACAGATATGGTTGGACGAGAAATAATTCTTAATGAAGAAGTTTATGTTGTTATTGCTGTATGTTGGCCTACGAGTAAAGATATTACTTTGAATAGAATTTATACTGGTCCTACTACTTCTGGACTAATTATAACTCTATATCGTAGAGATGTTGCAGTTAAAACTTCTGCTATTAAGACGGTACGTCTTGATCAATGCGATCTTTTCCGAGTTTCTGATGAACAAGAATATAGAAATTATCGTGGATATTCTTATACTTATCCTACAGAAACTCAACCAACTTCTTATCATCTTGATAGAACTGATACTCGCATTCCTACTCCAAAATATCCTCCATATATTGTAGATACTGCTGCTGGTACAGGACTTGATGTCGGAAATCATTCTTTCTTTTTTGTATACGAAGATCCTGAAACTGGACAACAATCTTTGCCTGGACCTATTCTGAAACAGGATGTATCAGGAAAGGCATATACTGCATATTATAGAGCATCTGGAGCTACAAATATCGGTGAAAACGGGTATAAACTTGTACTATATGCAAATGCTAAAGCAGATGCAGTAAACGAAAATGTTCGTAGACCTTTCTTTAAAGTAGGAGAAAAAGTATCTTTGTCTTCTACATCGACTATCAGTATCGCTATTGCAGACTCAACTTTGATTTACAATGATCGCCATTACAATGGTCGTTGGATGCGTGTTTCTTTGTATGAATATCCAGATGATGTTTATACAGTAGAACTTCGTGTTGTTAATAATTGGAGTCAGAGACTTCAACTTTCTGATATTCTCCAAGTTGGAGATGATACTGATTTGATTAGGCTTTTTGAAACGCATATGATTGCTTTCAACAATAAGGAACCAGAAAAAGCTATTCTTATGATCGAGGCATTTGAACGTCATCTTGGACGTCTTCTTACAAAAGAAATTGATGAAGATGCTGATCCTGAACTTGGAGGACTCGTACATCAGTCTCCTTATGTTGGAATGTATGATAGTGCTCTTGAATTTGATCCATCTACTTTGAAATTGCCTGCTGGGTATTGTTAATATAATAAGATAATAAGATAATAAGATAATAAGATAATAAGATAATAGAATAGGATATAAATAGTATGTCAATTCACGTACTTGTTCCTCTTAATGGAGTTTCTGATCTGCCAATTTCGGCAGGTGAAGTTTTGTCTTTAAGAACTCGTAATTTTTATCCAGATGATCAGGAGTATCTTGTAAATTATCCTGGAAAGACTGATTATTTTCTTCGCGAAACTCCTCAATCGAATACAAGAGGTACTCCTCCTTCTCTGAGTCTTGGAACGTATTCAAGAATTATAATCTTTAGAGATATTTTCTCTAACGAACATATTGTATTTGTCGTTGGATACAAACTATATGAAGTAGTAGGTAATTCATGTAGGGAACTTTATACTTTTCGTGGTTACACTATAAATAGTGTAGCGTATCCTCAAATGTTTGTCCATAAAAATCGTCTTATTATTTGCAATCAAGGCGATCCGGTGATGCAGTGGGATGGTTATCAAGATGTAACTCCTCTTGGAGTTACTGAGATTCCAGCACCTCCTACTGTTATCGTTCATGAAGATCCATTTATTCGTTATAGAGCGGATATGTCTGGTGCAAATCCTTTGCTTCCAAATGCTACATATTTTCCTGATGGACATTGGAACTTTAGAGGATTGTGGCCTCCAGGTTCTCCTCCTGAGAATAATCTTGGAAATCAAGTTGTAGATACTGAACGTATTCCAGGATTTTACTCTTGGTGTGTGGTGTTTTATGATAGAGATGGTAATCAGGGTCGACCTTCTATTGCATCTCCAGTTGTCTTTGTTGGTAAGGATGAAGAAAATACTGTAATGTCTCCAGGAGTTTATGCTATTAAAAATTGGGCGACTGTTGAATGGGTTAATCCTATTGAGAATGAGCACATTCATTTTGTAGGAATTGGACGTACTACAAATTTACATGAACTTAAAGGTGGTGATCAGTCTTTGTTTTATAGAGATTGGTTTCAATCTAATATAACTCAACAAAGATATACTGCGCGACGCAGCGATGCAGATATTGCAAATGATACGCTTATTGATTTTGGTATTTCACCTCCTCCTTCATCTAAGTATGGATTTTCTTGGGGTGCGAGGATTGGTGTTGTTTCCGAAAATACGATTTATTTTTCGGACGAAAATAAAAATGGTCAATTTAGACTGACTTCTAATTTTTATAAACCAAAAGGAGAATTTCAGTCTGCACTTCCTATTGGTGATCGTCTTATGATTATTACCGATAAGACTTGTGAAATTCTTTATACTGATAATAATGGAAATGTCCTTCATCTTGAAACTTATGAAAATAAGGGTTCTTATTATTCGGGTTCATTTGCTGTCTATCGTGATGTGGCGTTTGGCTACTTCAATGATGGATTTTATATGTTCGATGGATCTAGATTTGAAGAAGTTGATACTCCTTATTTCCTCAAACCGGAGTATGTTTCTAAATCTGATCCAACAACTAAGGCAGTAATTACTGGAGAATGGTACTTTTTTAGCACAATGTATTTAAACAAGTCTAAAGTTATTCTTATGTTTCATCTTCCTACAAAAAGGTGGTATATTATAGATGAAAATATCAATGATATTGTTGTCGCAGAAGATTGTATTCTTGGAGTAAAAGATAGTATTTATGTTCTTTATAATGGCAACTCTTATCCTGTAGCAACTTTGCATCTAAAAGGGATAGTCCCAAAGAATTCTACTTTGTATCAAGAACGTGGAATTGCGCAAATCGGACTCGTACTTGATCCGAGGTCGTGTGCAACTTTAAGTATTCAAGTGTCTAACGAAGACGAGTTTTCATACGAAGTTGGTGTAGGACGAACGTATCCATCTTCCACAAGATTGTTTAAAGCTGATAACTATAAACAGTATTTTAATAAGACTGGTGCTGTCTTTGGTGAAGATGTCAAATGGGTTTCGCCGAATGAAGTAATGTTAGTATCAGAACTTACAGAGCATGTAGGTGGAGTAAAACATAGTCTTCTTTTCTCCTTTGAAGTAGGAAAACCGCAACGTATCAGAGCAGTTTATATTGACTTTACTGATGGCGAAGATAAAGCTATGAGTGAATAATGAGTAAATAATGAGAATTAAATCACTATCAGATAAACTTGTGATGAAAAAGATAGGTCTTGATGAACCTTTATCTGATGAATCTTCATTTAATAAGCGTATTACTATTCAACTTAAAGAGTTAAATCTTAAAACTCGTAAAGAAGATAGAATAATCATTTAACGAGATTATTCAACAAAATGTTTCACAATAGACTGCATATTCTTGTTGCTGGAGAATCCATTGATAGACGGATTCTCGAAGAATTATTTATGAATTCAGCGGCGAATCTATCTTATGTTGATGATGGAGCTATTGGACTTAAACAATTTTCGAGACAGGATCTTGGTTTATCTGATTTTATAGATTTAGCCTATGCTTGGAATAAACCGACTGCTACGGACTATTCCGGAGATCAATGGGTTAATGGAGATTTTGAAGTAGTAAGAGATACAAAGATTAGTGTATCAGGTTACGATGGAGCATCTTCGTATAAAATTATTTGGAACATTGATATTGAAGTTCGTAATGCTACTACTTGGTTTGCTATTGGTTTTCCGTTTATTGGAGATGTAAAACTTCCAGCAGACAGATCGTATGTAATGAATCCGTTTTCAGCGAGGTATGGAGTTGCGTCTGATCCGCTTGCGCCAAATGTATACTATGTAAATGGAAACGAGATTTCCCTTGGAGGTACTGCTATAGCAGAACTTGCAGATGATTCGCCTGCTCTTGTTGGAGTGGTTGTTGGTATGAATCCAGGTGGAGAGTTGAAAATTAAGCGTGCCTCTCTTTCTTTGGTGAAATTCAAGAATGTCTGAGTACAAGAATATCTGAGTACAAGAATGTCTAAAATTCAATTCTCTATTACACTTGATCAGAGTCTATTTAAAGCCTCTGAACTTGTAACTTTATTTACAGAGATTGAAACTCAAGTTAATGCAGGACTTTCATCTGATCAGTTTAAGTTGAATACTATTAGATATAGGCATCTCGAAGAACCAGTTTATTTTGGATTGTCAGCAAGGGCTCTTGGACTTGATATTGATACGTTAGGTCATATTCCTCATGATGGAAATCAGTATACGACTGAAAGACCTTATCTTGAGTTTCAACCTACATTCAATAAAAATATCGCTATTGTAGTTGAAACATGGTATTATGGATATTACTATCAAAGTCTTAATACAAAGTTTGGATACGCTAAGCGTAATGCATCTACTTTGGTTTATACAGTATTACCTAATACTGAAATCAACTATGGAGTAGATCGTGCTGATCCTAATGGTTATTCTGCTTTTGCTCCTCTTGGTGGTGGCGGAGGTTCGCAGGCACATTATATGACTGGAGTTGCTGGATGGCTTCCTCCATCTGCTGGACTACAAAGACCGGTTATTGTAACTGCTGCATTCGGCCCTTCTTCTGTATCAGAAGAAACAGCATATGGATTTGATAGATATAAGACTACTATTAGAATGCAAGGTGGAACAACTGATGCTATTGGTGTATTTGACAGATTGTATATGTTTGCTTATGCAAGGGATAACGGACAATGAAATTACTTGTAGCATGTGAAGAATCACAAGTAGTAACGAAAGAATTTAGAAAATGTGGCGTCGAAGCATTTTCTAATGATATTATTGATACATCCGGAGAACATCCAGAATGGCACATTAAATGTGATGTTAGAGAAATAATCAATGACTTTAATGCTATTATTGCGTTTCCTCCATGCACTCATCTGGCATCGTCTGGAGCAAGGCATTTTTATAAAAAAGAAGTATTACAAAAAGAAGCAATATCTTTTTTTATGATGTTTCTTAAATCGAAGGCCAAGTATGTTTGTATAGAAAATCCTGTAGGTATTATGAGTAGATATAAAACACCATCTCAGTATATAGATCCATCAGAGTTTGGACATTTGTATAGAAAAAAAACATGTATATGGTTAAAAGGATTTCCATTTCTTCTTAGAACAACTAACTTCAAAAAAGATAATCTTGCTTCTTATGCTCATACTGTTGTTAGAGATCCAAGATTAAGAAGTAGAACATTTTCTGGCGTAGCATATGCTATGGCTAATCAATGGTCACATTTGCTTATTGAGAAAGACTAATGTCAATTACTCTTACTAAAACTTTTTCAGGTTCTCTTGTAATCACTGCGATTAATGAGAACTTTTATACGATTGAAAAAGTTCTAAAAGAAGGATTTCTTGCCGCTGATATTACTGGTACTTTTACTCATTACCATGTAAATATGTATACAGGTGGTAGACTTACACATATGTTCGTTGGGACTAATCCTTATATTTCTGATGAACGTCTACTTCAAGAAGGAATCTTTGAATCTAATTTTAGAAAGACAGGAGATGCTCCTGATGATCTTTTTGCTTATACTCCTGATTTTATCAGTGGTGTAAGAACTCATGAAATGATGGAACTACTTGGACGTCCTGGCCCATCATTCTATTTTGATTGGCAACAAGATGGAATAAATGAATCTCTGCTTGCGCCAGGTGCAGGAGTAGCAGGATGGCCGCCTGCTAAATGGCCGTGGACCAGATATTCTAAAGATGAATGTTATTCTTATTGGTTGACTGTTCCACATGCATCTGGACGTGTATATGTCCATGAACCATGCGTTGCAAAGGTTACTGGAAATGCTTGTGGAGCATTGAAATTTTCTAAAGCTATGTTTAATATGTTTTTCGACATGGAAGGAGTTGAATTTCTATCTCCTGAGCAATGTTCATTTAATGACGGAGTAACTCGTTGTGGATTGTTTGTTGATACGAATCCACATGTATATTCTGACGAGTTTGCAAATACTAATCCAAATGTAAAAATCTCTTCAACAGGAGTTCAAGCTGCATATTGTTCTTGGAAGCAATTGCAAGATTTAACTATTCGTGATCAGCATATGTCTATTCTACAAGTTCCAGGACTTGTAAAACTAAAAGGTGGACGAAATTATAACTTCTCTATGAGATTTAGAAGAGCTAATACAATTGGCCATGTTTATCGTGGAGGCATGGCCCCAACATTTTATGATCATGATTGGGAATTTAAAGATATTGTATCTTATCTCCCAACAATCTATCCATCAGATAGAAAGTTTAACGGAACAGCAACTTGGGGTGTTACTCCAGTTATGTATCCTTATTTTGCTAATGGGATTACTCCTCATACGATTCTATGGGCATCTACAAACTTGCAAGTTGAGTTTATGTATGGACGTGGTTCAGTAGAAACTGATGGATGGACTTATTCTTATTCTGCATCTGGTGCTGAATTTCAACAGAAACCATAGGATAAATCAATGTCCTTTGATCCTGACGACATCATTGGCGTTCTTGGTTCAACTGCCACTGGTGCTGCATCTGGGACTACTTTTGGTCCAGTAGGTGCTGCAATTGGTGGTGCTGCTGGACTTGGGGTTGGTCTCGCTGGTGCGATTAGTCAAAATCGTCTTCAAAGAGAAGCAGAAGAAGAACAGGCTGATCTTGAGCGTAAACTTGCAAATGCAGATCAATACGCATTCGATATGATGCGTGATGTTGGGGCCGCAAACGCGAATCAACGTCGGAATCTTCTTGCAGAATCAGAAGCAACGGCTAACCGAGTTGGACTTGTTGGCGGTGCGGCATCTCAGTATTCGCGAGATGTAACACGTGAAGTCTCCGAGGCACAGGGCGCGCAAATGCCGTCTATCGCGAGTGGTGTGGCGCAAGCTATTCCTCTTAGACGAGAACAAATCGCAGATGAAGCTTTGCAAAAGCAAGAACTTATGAATATGCAGACTGCTACTGATTATCTTTCTGGCGCAGCGAATCTTGTTGGTCAGGGTGCAAAACTTGCTGGAGGTCTTAAAGACTACGCAGATAGACAAGCTAACGATTGGACTAAAAGAGAACCAACAGATGAACAGTTGCTCGAAGCGGCCTCTCGACCGGATTATCAAACTTTGATGGATCCTGCGGCGCAAGCTCGACGTGAACAGCAACAATACGTTGATTATATTTTACAGCAACAGATGGCAAAACAACCCTCTATAATTCAAAATCCTGACATATCCTATTTGAGAACAGCGGGATTTGGAGGTCAAGAAGCGCGTCAAATTTTGGGCTCTCCAGAATATAGTATTCCTGATGTTTCGATGGGTGCTATTGAACCGTTTAAACCTCAGAGTAATAAACCTTCTTTAAATATGTCTCAGTATAGAAATGTTGATCCTGCTAAGATTTCTACTCTTTACGGGTATATTCAATCGCTATCGGCACGACGCGGACGTTCTTTGGCGTCAGATACATCAACACGAACTTTTTTGGATGCTCAGACCGCGCTCAATTTGTATAGAGATGCTTATGGAGATCCAGATTTCAATAGTATCGAATGGAGTGAATTCTTTAAAGTTCTTCCTACTTCGATGAAACTTGATGTTGTTAGTATGATTGATAAATAGTTAGTAACTATAATTTAGTAACTATAATAGTTAGTAACTATATACTTAAGGACAATGCAAATGCCTGTACCTCAACAGAAGACTACCGGTTTTGATGTCGCCGCAACTGGTACTCTTGGGCTTACTCAAGCACTTGAATCTGATAGGCAACGTTTCGAAGCTGATAGAGCATTCAAGGAATCTCAACGTCTATCTGATGCCGAGATTCTACATAATACTCGTAATCTTCTTGAAAATGCACGTCAGTTTAATTTATCTCTTGAACAGCAGAATGAACTCGCTCAAATCGAAGCACAACTTCGTGCGGATTTGCAGGGTGCTCAACTTGCTACAGAAATCGGAGAAGGTGCTCGTCAACGTGCTGCAACTGAGAAAATTGCGGCACGAGAGGATGTAACTCGAAATCGTGATATTACTGAAACTGCTAAAACTCAAAGATATGATATTTCTGAACGTACTAAGATTGCAAGACAGCAAGCTGATCTTGAAGCTCAGCGTATGCGTCAACAAGCTCAGACAAGACAAAATCTTGAAGATATGGTTTTATCTTATGATTGGTCTGATTCCATCGAAAAGGAATATATTGGATCAGATGGTAGACCTTATCTTGCAAAGAAACCTCTTCGTGAAACTGATCAACCTACTGGAAATCAGAGATATACTTCTGCACATGAACTTCGTATTCGTGATTTAGCAAGTCGTATTCTTGGTGGTACTGGAGAGTATGCTGGTGCATATCCTACTGTTACTCAAGAAGCTCAAACGCAAGCTAGAAGTATTGCTGAAGATTTGTACAAGAACATCGATGCTATTAAGCAGAAACATATCGACGATGTGATGGCTTATGAGTCTGCTGCTGCAACTGGACGTGCATCAGAGGCAATCGCTATTGGTCAAGCTGGATATGGACGAAGTGGAACATCAGGTCAATCTGCTTATGGATATGGTTCGTCTATTCCTGGTCAACCGAGGCAAGATTGGATTCCTACATTTGTCAATGATGATGATCTATATCAAAGACAGATAACAGAACTTGGAATCGATTCGTTTAATGCAAAACAGTTTTCTACTCTTTCAAGGGAATCTCGTGATCTAATTTTCCAAAATAGTACATCTAATGAACGTTCTGTTTTTCAGCGAATGGAAGATAGATTACAGAATTTACAAACTTCTGCGATTGGTGCTATTCAGCAAGGCGGAACAGTCTCGGACGCTAATCTTCAAGAAGCTAAATCAGATTTGATTGACATGATTGATACTTCATCTGCTTGGACAGATACTCCACAGATAAAAACTGCAATCAAAGATCATATTAGTAATTCTATTGATAATACACGTTTTAGAATTCAACTTGGCCTTCCTGTTGCTGGTACTGATATTTATACTCAGCAACTAAAAGATGCAGAATCGAAACTTGCTGTTTCTGCTGCACAACTTGCCGCCTCTCAGAGACAAGTACAGGAATTGCAGTCTCGTTTGAGTTCTGGTACTCAGCCACCAGTAGAGCAACTTCAGACTGAGGCACAATCTAATCCTGATGCTGTGATTGATTTGTTTTATCTTGGCAACCAAGAAAGAGTAATAATTAGATAATAATTAGATAATCCATTCGATAATTGATGGTGATTAAATGCCTCCTTACTATCCAAGTCTCGCTGAACGTCAGTCTGCAATTAGTGCAGAAGATACTCCTACTGCACTTAGGACTGGAAATGCTTTTCAAGATAAAGAATACGCGAGGTATCAACTTTATGTAAGACAGGCTCTTGCTCGTGGTCTAATCGACGAGAAGACTGCTGCTCGTGTTCTTGAAGATCCTAATCATAGAAATGTGATCGAAAAAATCTTGCGTTTTGAACCATCCGGCAGCGATATTATGCAGCCGTTTGTAGATATTTTTTCTCTTGATAATTACGCTATGGCATCATTGGCTCATGCTCGTAATCTATATAAGCAACGGCATACTCCAAATAGTGATTTTGTTACTATCCCTACTGTTCCAAATCTTATGGGAGTAGCTGGTGTTCCGGTAACTAATCCAGTAGGAGTAGTTCGTAATGTCATAGAAGATCCATTTGGTGCTCTTGGAGCATATACACTTGGATTTAGTATTGGTGATTTTTGGAAAGCGTGGAAAAAGCGAACGTCGTTTTCTGATGTGCTTGGATACGAACCAGCGCCAGGAGATAATCTACTTGATGTAGTTTCTAATCCGGATTTTCTTCTTGGCCTCGGTATGGATATTGCTCTTTCCCCTTCGACGTGGCTTACATTTGGTATTGGAGGAGGAACTAAAGTCGCTGCTGCTGGTTCTAAGTTCTCCAAAGCTGCTCGTGCAGCTCGTTCTGTAGTTGGAGCTGAACAGAAAACTCTAACTATGTCTCGATGGGGTGGACGAGTATATAAAGAAGCAGTTCGTGAGATGCTTCCGAAGTTCGTTGATGAACTTGAAGCGACTAATAGATTTCTAAAAGAAACAGGAAATGCAGAAAGACAGACTATGTGGGGCACGCAAGAGATGCTTCAGCGTCTTCATGCTGAAGTTGTGCCTTATATGGAAAAGAATTATAATAGACTCGCAAAGAATGTGATGGCACAAGATAGAGGTATCTTGTCAAGACTCTTTTCGGAAGATGCTGTCGTTACTCAGGCACTTCGTGGTATGTCTAATGAAGTTCCAAGTATGGAGAGACTT
>Ga0233425_10010479_pt1 | contig 11266 bp, 10 predicted proteins | sample Watercolumn_Towu_2_FD_181712 | JGI IMG/M metagenome (GOLD analysis project Ga0233425, IMG submission 181712) | Freshwater microbial communities from Lake Towuti, South Sulawesi, Indonesia - Watercolumn_Towuti2014_140_MG | ecosystem: Environmental > Aquatic > Freshwater > Lake | place...
CACACCGCCGGCGCGGGGCTGCTGGTGCGCGAGCCTGTGATCGTCATTGCCGGCGTGGCCACGAGGGCCAACGCGCTCGTCCACGAGCGCGGCTCCGGCATCTGCGTCGGGCTGCTGAACGGGCTCGCCGCGGTGCGGTACTCGGGGCTCGTCGGTGGATTCGAAGGTCTGGTCGCCGGCGCGCAGTACCACGTTGGCGCGGCCGCCGGTGTTCTCACCAACGCGCCCGTCCCGGCGAACGCCGCGATCATCCCCATGGGCATGGCGATCAGCGACTCGGAGTTCTTCGTCAGAACCGGTCCCGAGTTCCCGGCTTGATTCAGTCCTCGCAGGTATGTATGCCCGAGCAGCAGCCAGAGACGTTCGAGTTCGTCAGCTACCGGCTCGCCGGGTTCCTCTTCGCGAGGGGCGTCCCGTTCACTGGGACCAGGCTCAACGAGCGCGGCGAGACGTCGTTCCAGTTCACCGACAGCGACACGGCCAGGAAGCTCGTGAACGAGTACCTGGGCAGCCCCGAGAGCAAGTACGACGACGCGTGCAAGAGGATGCACGAGCTGACGCAGGTGCGGAGGACGAGACGATGAAGAACCCGAAGGCGACGAAGAACAGCCGGCCGGCGGTGCCAGCCAAGCAGCAGGCCAGGCGGCCAGGCCAGGCCGTGGCTGTGCAGGCCACGCCCGAGGAGGTGGCGCAGCTCGCGGTGATCCGCGCGAAGAAGGCGCTCGACGAGGCCGCCTCGCACGCATCGACCGCCGAAGATCTGGCGTTCGCGCAGATCCAGCAGATCACCGACGCGGCCGGCGTCCGCGACAAGATCCAGGCGATCGAGCGCGGCCGCGCCCGGGCCAGGCTGATCCGCGAGCGCGCTGGGCTCATGCACGCGCTGGCCGAGGTCGAGCTGGAGCTGGTCAAGCTCGGCAACGGCGGCACTGCGCAGATGAAGCCCGCCAAGCCAGCCGCGCCTGCGAGCCCGCCGCCGACCGCCGAGGACAAGTCCGCCGAGAAGGCTTGAAGCCCGGCATGGCCGGGCCATAGACTTGCCCGGCTGACCCGTCCCCGCCAGGGGCCGCCCCGTCCGCCTGATTCCATCTCGATTCCATCCACCAGGACGCGAGCACACACAGACGCGAGAAGGAGTACCCCGTGGCGGCACAGAACCTGCTTTGGATTGCGGAGTTGGACGGCGGCGGTGCGCGAACCGGTCGGTTCCGGCCGCTCGGCACCGGTGACGATCTCACCATCCGCGCGAACACCTCGACGTTTACCAACCTGGCGACGTTCAGCGCCGGCCTGGCCATCGCGGCCGCGCAGGCGATCACCGGCGCCGGCGCGATGACGGTCAACACCTCGACTGGCGACCTGACGCTGAAGAGCGACGACGGGCACGTCATCACTCAGCTCGGCGATGCGAGCGGGTCGAAGAAACACTCGGTCCGCGACTCGGGCGGAAACGAGATCTTCTACGTCGACTCGGACGGCAACGTCGTCATCAATGGCAACATGACCGTGGCCGGGACCGCGCTCGTCCAGGGCGCGACGTTCCAGCACCAGGGCGCGACCACGATCTACGCGGACAACCTGATCAAGGTGAACGCGGGCGTGGGCGCGTCCGGACGCGACGGCGGCCTGCTGGTCGAGCGGTACCAGACCGCGAACGACGTCGGTTCTGGCGACGTGGTCGGCGATTCGCCCTCGCGGAGCAACACCGCGCAGAACGGCGGTACGACCACGAGCATCGTCCTCGATCTCAACGCCAGCGGAACTGACGACGCGTACAACGGCGCGTGGGTGCAGATCACCGGCAGCCATCTGCTCGGCAGCCAGGTTCGCCAGGGCAGCGACTACAACGGTGGATCCAAAGAGATGACCGTTGCGACGGCATGGACCGCCCAGGATGCGACCGGCACTGTCTCTGTGGCCAACGGCAGCCCGACCGTCACCGGCGTCGGCACGGCGTTCCAGGACGAGCTGGCGGTGGGAGACACCATCGTCATCGGTGGTGTGACCAAGGTGGTCAGCTCCATCGCGAGTCAGACCAGCCTGAATGCGGACACCAACTATGCTGACGTTCAGGCAGGCGCCACGCTGTCGGTGACCGCCCCCGGGCAGGTTCCATTCTCGATCTACAATCGCCCGTTCGTCGGGTGGATCTACGACGAGAGCGCGGACGAGTTCGGCTTCATCGCCACGCTCTCCGACCCGGGCGCGGCCGCGGCCACGATCCAGGCGTACCTGCCGATCCGCGCCGGGACCGTCTTCTCATCGATGCTGCACAACACCGGCGGGGACGTGACGATCAAGTCCACCGGCGGCGGCGTCTTCCTCTCGATGGGCATGGGCGGCGGCGCCAGCAAGGTGTCGTTCCGTCACAACGACTCCGAGATGGCGTTCGTGGACTCGTCCGGCAAGGGCTCGTTCGCGAGCCTGGTGATCAACGGCTCGACCGCCATCACGAGCATCGACACGGACCTCTCCGAGGTGTCCGGCGCCGACGACACGCTGGCCAGCGCCAAGGCGATCAAGGCCTACATCGATGGCGAGATCGCGGGCGTCGTCTCCGGTGCGACCGAGCTCGACGAGCTGAGCGACGTCGCCCTGGCGGACTTGGCCGAGTTCGACCACCTCGAGTACGACGGCGCCGAGTGGTCCAACGTGCAGGACCACACCCTGGGCGCGGCGGCCGAGCGCCTGCACGCCGGCTACGACCAGGCCGCGGCATCCGCCGCGGTGAACAACGCCCTCTTCGTGATGGTCAACGAGGGCGACGCGATGAAGGTGCGGCTGCCGGACTGCAGCTCGGGCGGCTCGTTCGCCCTGGCGCAGATCAACGGCGTCTGGCGCACGGGCGACAAGGCGGTCACCGAGGGGCACTGCAACGCGCTGCTCATCGAGGACAACGTCGCGGTGGACATCAACGATCTGCTGATCGCGTCCACCGCCCAGGACGGCCGCGTCACGCGCCCGGGCCAGACCGGCGCCCCGGGCGACGCCGCGTTCTACACGGTGATCGGCTACTCGAAGGGCAAGGTCGCCGGCAACGCCAACCAGGGCAGCGGCGCCGGCGTGGACCGCGTCGTCCCCGTCGATCTGCACATCCAGCCCCCGACGCAGGTGTAAGAGCTGGCGCGGGCAACCGCGCCGCTCTTTCGCCGGCATCCCGCCTCGCGTACTCTGCCCTCCGTGGCAGGCACCGTCCCACCGCCAGGCAATCACGTCATCGTCCCGTTCGGCACGGCGCTGCGCATCCTCATCCGCGCAGAGCTGGGCCGGCGGGCAGGGTGGAGCCCCGATGGGTCTGATGCGCAGATCGCGCAGCTCATCGAGAACTACCTGAACTCGGCCAACGGTCCGCTCGACCTGGGCATCGACTGCGACGGCAGCGGGACTGTGGACATCGCTTCTCCGAAGGCCGCGTTGACCGCCGCGGCGACCGGCTCGTGCGACTGCCGCGTCTACGAAGCACGCGCGCCTGAGCGCACGATCCATGCGCAGGCCGCGGGCACGACGACCCAGTCTGCGAAGGGGGGCTCTCGAGGATGGTGATCGTCCAGATCCTGGCGATCTACGGGATCGCCTTCGGCGCGAGCCAGAAGGCCGCGCCGCTGGTCTTCCGGCTGATCGGCCTCGAGCGGCGGCTGTGGGGCGCGCCTGATCTGAAGAGCCAGGGCCTCGCGCGGTGGTTCTTCAACTCGCTGTTCTCCTGCCTCTTCTGCACCGGGTTCCACGCAGGCTGGGCGGGCTGGCTCGTCTTCGAGCACCTGCCGCCAGCGGTGACCTGGGCGTTCGCCGGCGCCGCGGTCAGCTACCTGCTCGACGGCGTCTCGAAGCGCCTGGAGCGGTGATGCTCGAGGCCAGCCCTTCGCATCTGGTGCGCCTGCCGCGAGACACCCGGGTCGGGCTCGCGTTCTACCGGCTGATCTGCCCTCAGCCCGGGTGCGATTGGGTCACCATGGTCACCCGCGATGCGGGCGGGATCGTCGAGGCAGACGGCCATGTCCGGTTCGAGAAGATCGTCTGCTGCGCGAAGTGCGGCAACGATGTGAAGGTCAACCAGTGCGCCATCGCGGAGACGAGCCGTGTGCGTAGCTGCTGCCGATCTTGATCTCGTCGGCCAGGCCGCGCACGTCTCCCGCGTCCTGCTGGAGCGGTGCTACGGGCTCGTCGAGCTGCGCAAGGCAGGCCTCGACATCTCGAACAAGGCCGGCTTCGACCGGTTCGTCGGGGCGATGGCAGAGAAGCTCCGCGGCAAGACCCGGGAGCAGGAAGCGGCGGCAGTTCGAGCCGCCCTGGCCACGCTGGACGTGGACTGGAGCAAGACCGATCGCGACAGCCGGCGCAGGCTCGTGAACCGGGCGATGGAAGACGCCGGGCGGCACATGGACCTCGTCCCGACGAAGATCGAGACGACGCTCGAGGTCCGCGCGCACGACGTGATCGAGACCACGCGGGACTCGTTGCGCGGCCGCGGTGTGACCATCGGCGCGAACTGGAACGCGATGGACAATCGGATCTCCGACCACCTCGTGAAGAGCACCGGCAACTTCGTCACCAACGAGTACCGCGAGCGCAACGAGGCGTTCGGCGAAGAGGCCAAGCGCATCATCGAGGCCGGCGTCGAGCGTGGCGCAGGCCGGGCCGAGCTCGCGGACGAGCTCGAGGCGGCGGCGCGCGGGAAGATCGAGGGGCGCTCCAACTTCTACTGGGAGGTTATCGCCGGCGCGTTCGTCGGGCGTGGCCGGTCGTTCTCGCAGCTCAGCGGCTATGCAGAGGCCGGGATCGATGAGTACGAGATCGTCGCGATGCTCGACGAGCGCACCACGCAGATCTGCCGGTACCTGAACGGGAAGACGTTCTCGGTGCGCCAGGGCCTCGACGCGTTCGAGCGCCAGGAGCGGATCAGCGATCCGGAGCTGATCAAGAAGGTCGCGCCGTGGGGCCGGATCGCGAAGGACGGCCAGGGCCGAGAGATGATCTACGTCAACCACCAGGACGGGCGGCGCGCGGTGGCAGTCGTGGAGCGGTCTGGTTTCGGCAACCGCGACGACGTCGGCGAGTTCTCCAGGGGCAGGTCGTCCGCCGAACTGGCATCACTGGGCCTGGGCTTCCCACCATACCACGGGCTCTGCCGATCGACGACGGTGCCGGTGTAGCCGTGGCAGGCCAGACGTTCATCCCGCCGCAGGCGGTGGCCGGCGCTGTCCGCCCAGGGCCTGGGCGCCTGGGCAAGATCGCTCGGGCGCTGGCCGATCGTGAACGCATCCCGCTGGAAGACCTGCACCGGCTGGCCAGCTTCTTCGCCAGGCGGACCGCCTACGACGGCCAGCAGCCCACATGGCGTATGCTCGGCGGCGACGTGTGCCGCGCGTGGGTGGATCGCATCCTGGCAGATGTCGAGAAGGACCAGGCGGAAGATGGATCGATCTGCGTCGCGGTGATGCTCCCGCCATCGCTGGCCAGGCAGTTCCCGCCGCAGGACGCGCCGGACGTCGACCAGCAGATGCCGCCGCACATCACAGTCGTCTACGCGACGATGGACCGAGCGCGGCTCGACCTCGCAGAGCGGATCGTCCGAGACGTCTGCGGACTGTTCCAGCCGTTCGAAGTGAAGGTGGGCGGGCTCGGTCACTTCGACCACGACGACCAGAGCGTGGCCTGGGCCGGCGTCGAATCGCCCGATCTGATGCAGCTCCGCGAGCGGCTGCTGTTGTCGATCCGCGGCTGCGGCATCGGCGCTGATCAGACGCACCCGGACTACACCCCGCACGCCACCATCGCCTACATGCCGAAGGGCGACCGCTGGGACGGGCCCGTGCCGGCAGGGTCGTTCACCGCGCGCGTCGCCTCGGTGTGGGTGCTCGGGCGACCGTCGTCGTTCTGCGGGCTCGGGCAGGACGACGGCCAGGTCGAGGCATGGCCCGAGGACATGGCGAAAGCAGCGTCGCCGGTCGGCAAGCCGTACCCGAGCGAGCACGCCGCCCGCCAGACGCCGCCGGACCCGCGACGCTACTCCAGGTTCAGGCGGTCGCACCCGAACGGATGGCCCGCCGGCGTCGATGCGATCTACGGCGTCGTCCGCGCGACCGGCGACGCAGAGATCCAGAGCGTCCGGTTCGATCGGTCGGTCTGGAGCGAGCGCGATGCGAAGCTGTGGCTGGATCGCAACGGGTTTTCCGCCCGAGGCTTCGAAGGCGCGCTCTCGAAATGCCCTGTGCAACGCCATGTTGGCCCTGATATACATTCCGCTGGACACAGCCCCGGAGGCGCCGCCGTGAAGGAAGTCGAAAAATCCCTGCGCGATCTCGAGGAGAAGGCGAAGGACCTGTCCCCCGATGACCAGGAGAAGCTCGCCAAGGCCCTCGAGGCCAGCGCCGGCAACGTCCGCAAGGCGGGCAAGAAGCCGGGCGATCCCGCGATGGACGACGAGGAGAAGCGCCTCGCCAAGGCCAAGCAGGACGAGGAAGCCGAGAAGACGCGCAAGGCCAAGGAAGAGGCCGACGCGGAGGCCGAGAAGAAGGCCAAGCGCGAGCAGCAGGAGAAGGCGGCCGGCGGTTGGCCGATGGATCTGGCTCGCGGCTGATCGATGGACCAGGGCGGGACAGACTTCTGGCCGGACGATCTCGCCATCGATGTGGCGGTGAAGTCGGCGGTCGAGAAGGCGGCGATTTGGGGGAGCCCGGCTGGCAAGGCGCGCTTGGCCCCCAGGCTCGTCAAGATGCTCCCGCCTCACGAGACCTACGTCGAGCCATTCGCCGGTGCTGGTTCGGTCCTCTTCGCGAAGGAGCCCGCAGAGAATGAGGTCGTCAATGACCTCGACCCGGACATCGCGCACGCCTACAAGACGATCAAGGGGCTCACCCCGGACGGGCTGAAGAAGCTCCGCGGCATGGAGTGGAAGGGGTCGAAGGCCGCGTTCGAGCGGGTCTACGACTCGAAGCCCACCGGCGACATCGAGAAGCTCCACAAGTTCCTCTACCTGGCCGCGCACTCCTACGGGTCGATGCGCAAGCGGTCGATGGACCCGTCGAGCGAAGGCCAGACGCCGAAGGTCGTCGACCGCCTCGAGAAGCAGCTCGCGCGCGTCAAGAAGCTCACCGTGCGCAGCGGCGACTACGCGCAGGTCGTCAAGGACTTCGACGGGAAGAGCACGCTGTTCTACCTGGACCCGCCCTACACCGGGTACAACGCCGCGGTGAAGGAGGACCAGTTCGACGACGAGAAGTTCTTCGACGTCCTCAAGTCCATCAAGGGCAAGTTCCTGCTGACCTGCGGCATCCGCGGCCCGCTGCCGAAGAACGTCCGCTCGCAGAAGGGTTGGGTCGCCAAGACCATCCGCCCGCCGCGCACCATCGGTTCGATGAAGGGCGTCGGCGGGCCGAAGGTGCTCTCAACGCTGCTCGCCTCGAACTACCCGCTCAGCGAAGCGACGAAGAAGGCCATCGGCGCGCTCGAAGCGGACGGCTGGGTGATCAAGGACTACGAGCCCGAGGTGGACGAGGCCTGGGACGACGTCGAGAAGGCCGAGATCGAGAAGCGCCAGCCGTTCGGCACGTTCGGCGGATCGTTCCGCTACGCCGAGCGCCTGGCCAAGAAGATCCCCGCGCACAAGCGGTACGTGGAGCCGTTCGCCGGCGCAGCCGCGGTGCTCTACCGCAAGGAACCGTCCGACGAAGAGATCATCGCGGACATGGACGACGACGTGGTGTTCCTCCACAAGTTCGTCCAGAAGATCAGCGATGCCACCGTCGAGCGCCTGAAGAAGTTCGACTGGTCCGGCAGCCAGGCCAACTGGCAGCGCGTGCTGAAGCTCTCGCCGAAGAGCGACGACGAGCGGTTCTTCAAGCTGGTTTACCGCCGGACGATGGGGCGGGATGCCCGCCCCGACGCCACGCACATGGCCGGCGCGCGCGAGGGCCAGGCAGGGCCGAACCCCGAGAAGTTCTTGAAGGCCGCGGCCCGCATGAAGGACGTGACGGTCGTCAAGTCCGACTACAAGGCCACGATCAAGAAGTACGACGGGCCGGACACGTTCTTCTTCATCGATCCGCCGTACCCCGGCGAGTGGTTCGACAAGTCGAAGGCGGTGGACATCCACGACTTCGTCGAGGTGCTGAAGACGATCAAGGGAAAGTTCATCGCGGTGGTGAACGACAACCCGGAGCACACGAAGGCCTTCAAGTCCGTGGGACGGGTCTTCCGCATGGCCATCAACGAGGCGTCCGGCACGGGCGGCGGCAAGCAGGCCACGCGCCTGTTCGTCAGCAACTTCGGCGTGCGCAAGGCGGATGGCGAGGACCTGGTCGAGCTCGACGAGGCGGGGCGCACCAGCGCGGTCAAGAACGAGCTGGCCATCGAGTGGAAGTTCCACCGCGTCGAGAAGGCAGATCGCGGCGAAGTGCCGCACGAGGTCTTCGGCGAAGTCCTGATCCCCGACGACGTCGACGCCCAGCTCGACACGTACTCGGTCGAAGAGGTCGAAGCCGCCTGCCGGAAGTTCAACGAGGTCACAGCCGAAGAGGGCCAGGCAGACCACGCGGGCCGTCAGCACAAGAACCGGCTGACGCTCAAGGGTGTCCGCATCATCGAGAGCTACTGCGCTCCCGCCGACATGGTGGTCGAGGGCAGGAAGATCAAGAATGGCACCTGGCTGATGCGCTGGCAGATCCTCGACGCCGCGCTGTGGGCGGACATCGAGGATGGCAAGGTGACCGGGTTCTCCATCGGAGGATCGGCGGTCAAGACGCCGGTCAAAGCCGGGGACTGCGTCTCCAAGAGCGCGATCAGCAAGGCGGACCTCGACGGGATTGTCAAGCCGGGCGCGCTCGCACAGAATCGCCTCACCGACATCGAGGTCGAGGAGGTGTCGGCTGTGGACCGCGCTGCGAACAAGCGGCGGTTCATCATCATCAAGAGCGAGGACGGCATGACCGACGAAGAGCGCAAGGCCGAAGAAGAGGCCAAGGCCAAGAAGAAGCAGGAGGACGACGCGGTCGCCGCCAAGAAGGCAGCCGACGACGAAGCCGCTGCGAAGGCCGCGCGCGACGCGGAAGAAGCCGAGAAGGCGGCCAAAGCCAAGCAGGAGGCGGACGAAGAGACCGCCCGCAAGGCGAAGGAGAAGGAAGACGCCGAGAAGGCGAAGGCCGCCGGCGCGCCGAACCACCCCGCCAACTGCGACTGCGCGATGTGCAAGAACATCCGCGCCGCTGCCGAAGCCAAGAAGAACGATCCCGCCGAGGATGACGAGGATGACGAGGTCAAGAAGGCCGCGTCGCAGCATCTGCAGCTCCTGGCCGAGAAGAAGGCCGCGCTCGTCGCAGGCGCGGAGAAGCTCCTGGGCTCGGTGGACTCCCTCGACATGAACGAGGCGATGGCCACGCTCGACGCCATGTCCTCGGTGCTGTGGCGCGCGCGCGACGAGATGGCCGTGGTCAAGCTGGCCAAGGCGGACGGCGCCACCATCGAGAATGCCGCGGGCGAAGCCGCCGAGGTGGCCAAGGCCGCGCAGCGGATCGACGCGAAGCGCGCGCTGATCTCGGTCCAGAAGGCCGCGGGCGTCGAGCCCGAGAAGAAGGCCGGCAAGCCGGACGCCGATCTCGAGAAGGTTCTCGATGCGCTCGCCGGCGTCACCAAGTCGATCGGCGACGTTTCCGACCGGCTCGGGAAGCTGGAGAAGGCGCAGCAGGACGACGCCGATGCCAAGAAGAAGGCCAAGGAAGAGGCCGACGCGGAAAAGGCGAAGGACGAGAAGCTCGCAGGGGTCACCAAGGCCCTGGGCGACGTGTCCGCCCGCCTGGCGAAGGTCGAGAAGAGCACCCAGGCGCCGAACAGCAGCGCGCCGGCAGGCCAGCGCAGCGGCACGAGCAAGGCCGACGACGATTCCTGGCCCGAAGACATGGCGCGCAGCAAGTAGGACCCACGGCCCGGGGTGAACCCGGCGACACCACAGGAGCGGCGAAAATGCCCATCGAGAATCGAGACCTGATCGCGAAGGCGGATCTCGGTCTTCAGGAGCTGACGGACGGCGGGGGCGCGCTGACTCCCGCGAACGCCAAGCAGTTCATCCGCACGTCGATCATCGACAGCAACTTCATGAAGCGGTGCACGGTGAAGCCGATGGCCGCGCAGAAGGAGCGCCACTCGCGGATCGGGCTGAGCCAGCGCGTGCTGCGCCCGGGCACGCCGAGCACTCAGTTGCCGGACGGCCAGCGCGCCAAGCCCGACCTGGGCTTCGTGGAGCTCGACTCCAAGCTGTTCAAGGGCGAGGTCCGCATCCCGGACGAGGTGCTCGAGGACAACATCGAGTCGGGCAACTTCCAGAACATCGTCATGCAGCTCATCCCCGAGGCGGTGTCCCGCGACATCGACGAGCTGCTGCTCCAGGGCGACACCGCGTCCGGCGACGACTACCTGGCCCAGCTCGACGGCGTGCTGAAGCAGGCCACCGCGCACCCGGTGGACTTCAACAACAGCCGGGTGAACTTCGACGACCTCTCGTCGATGCTTCGGGCGATCCCGAAGAACTTCAAGAAGTACCGCGACAAGTACGAGTTCCTGACCTCGTACAACTGCGAGGACGACTTCCGGAAGCTCTTCGACGATCGCGAGACGGCCTACGGCGACGCGGTCCTGCAGGGCAACGAGCCGGTGAAGTTCCGCGGCGTGCCCATCATCGCGGTCGGCATGATGCCCGACGAGCAGGGCGGCGGCGGCAACCAGACCTCGATCTTGCTCTGCAACCCGAAGGACATCGTGGTCGGCTTCTGGCGCCAGGTCCGCGTCGAGGTGGACCGCGACAAGCGCGAGGGCGCGACCAGCTTCATCGTCACGCTGCGGCTGGACGTGAAGATCGCGGTGCCGGACGCCGTCGTCCTCGGCTCCGAGGTGCTCAACTCCTGAGCCGACATGGTGTAGTGTGCGGGCGCTGGCGATGAGCGCCCGCACACCACCGCCCAACCCACCCGGGAGATTCCATGGCCGCCAAGATCCTGTACGCCCGCCTCAAGCCGCACGACCCGAAGCGCGGGTGTCTCATGCGCACCTACACCATCTGGAAGTTCCATTTCGTCGCAGGCGGCCCGGCGCTCGATGTGCCCGAAGAGATCGGGGAGAAGCTCAGGGGCGTCGTGAACCAGAGCGAAAAGGAGGCGCTGGCGTTCGACGTCTCGGACAAGCCGTTCAGCGAGGCCGCGCCCAAGCGGTCGGCGCAGCCGGTGGTCGAGACGGGCGAGGTGCGCAGCGCCCGTGACGAGAAGCGCGCGGCCAAGGCCGG
>Ga0233425_10010480_pt1 | contig 11265 bp, 10 predicted proteins | sample Watercolumn_Towu_2_FD_181712 | JGI IMG/M metagenome (GOLD analysis project Ga0233425, IMG submission 181712) | Freshwater microbial communities from Lake Towuti, South Sulawesi, Indonesia - Watercolumn_Towuti2014_140_MG | ecosystem: Environmental > Aquatic > Freshwater > Lake | place...
GTCAAGTGCTTTCAGATGTCGGACTCGGGTATGAAAACGGGGGCGGTCGATGTGCCCGGGTTGTCCAACGCATCACGCAGGGCGGCCAGGAGAACCGGGCCGTCGTAGGGTTTGCTGAGGACGTGGGTGACGCCGAGACGGCCAACTTCACGCAGCCGGTCGCTCAGGTCCCGGCAGGAGCCCACGCCCGTGGAAATCAGAATGGGCAGGCCCGGGTTCTGCCACCGCAGCGCGCGCGTGAGGGCGACCCCGTCCATGACGGGCATCATGATGTCCGTTACCACAGCGCGCACGTCCTGCTGCTCACGGGCATAAAAGCCAAGCGCCTCGGCCCCGTCTCCCGCGATGCGCACGCGGTAGCCCGAGTGTTCGAGAGTGTCCTTGGTGATCTGCTGGATGCACAGCTCGTCGTCCACCACCAGGACTAGCTCCCCATGACCCGCAGGCCCGAGCGTGGGCGCCGCAGGCAGGCGCGGCTCGCCCCCCTCGGCCGGAGTGAGCAGCACGAATCGGGGTTGACCGTCGGAATCTCGCACGAGCGTCCAACGCCCGCGCGCGGTCATGGCGGTTCCGTCCCTGGTCCGAAATCGGAGTTCACCGGACCACTCACCGACGCGGAGGAGGACCCGCGACGCGGTTGCCATGCGCACGGGCTCTTCGGGAGTCAACTCCCCGAATTGCGAGCCGATGCCGCCGTCCGCCCGCCATTCAAAGAGGCGCAAAGCGCCATGATTCACGCAGTGGGCGGGGGTTTCGCAGCGCCTGGCCGCCTGGGGAGGAGCGTCCGGACCGGATGGCGCGGGCGTCCCCTCTGCGTTGGGCAGCGGAACATCGGGATGAGTGAACTTCACAGGCGCATTCATAGAACCAGCGTGCAAGGTGGACCAAAGCAACTGGCGTGCCACCGCGCGTTGCGGCTGGTTCCTCCTACACCACGCTTCGCGAGGGCTCGCGAGCTACTTGGCCAAGGCCACCAGGTAGCGTTGGAACCGCGCCATTTCCTCCCTGAGTTCGAGGTGCGAGTAAATCTGGTGGAGATTGGTGCAGACGCGCAGCAGCGTGCGGCAGGGGCTGACGGGCGCGAGGAAGCTCTCGTGGAAGCCATGCGAGGTCTGCTGGAGGTACTTGATGCACTCGGCGCGCGTGAGCAGCTTGCCGTGGTTGAACGCATCAACGAAGAGCGCTTCGGTCGAGGATTGATAGCGGCAGAGGAAATGGCTCGGAATGGCGATGCCCGCCATCGGGAGGCGCAGGCGCCGCGCCAGGAGGAGATACACGATGCAGAGGCTGATCGGGTTGCCGGTGCGGCGGTCCACGACGCGATTGAGGAAACTGTTGTCGGGGTCGTGGTAGTTTTCCTGGTTGCCGGTGAAGCCCAACTCGGTGAAGAGGTACTGGTTCACCACCGCCAGGATGCCGGTGGGGCGGTCCTCGCCCGCGAGGCGCTCGCGCAGATCGCCGGCGAAACTGTCGAACAACGCCTGGTAGGCCGCGATGTTGATGTCCGGATACTGCGTCTGCGCCAGGCGCCAGACGCCTTCCTCGAGGTCGAGGTCCTCGCCGTGGCTCACGCAGTAGCTCAAGAACCGGTTGTCGGTTTCCTGCCGGGCGAGGTGTTGGACGATTTCCTGGGCGCGACGTCGGAGCACCGGGTCGCTGCTCAGTGTGTGGGGGCGCAACCAGGCGGTGGCCTCCTGGCCGTAGGAGAGGATTTTGCCGCGCACCGCGCGATAGACTGACGTGTCCTCATCCGACAGGAGCTTGACAAGCGCAGTCCTTTGACCTTCCGAAGGCGCCTTCGGCGCAGCATTGGCTACAGGCAAGTTCATCTGAACGGTCGCTACTATTGACAGTTCAGCCACTAAAATCATTCAAACATGGAACGCGATCGTAGCGACCCGTCCCAAGGCGGTCTCGGGTGTCTCGAAACGGGACAGTTCTGCCCAGCGGCAAGGCGGGTGCGAATCGACCCGGAGGAGTAGGATTCCGTCCGCTACCAGCTCAACGGCCAGGCGTTTCCAGGGGCGGCAGGCGAGTAGCAGGTCTCTCCGTCCCCTGGGCCGGGGCGAAAGGGTGTGGGCATGGAGTCGGCCCTCCGCGCGAGCCAGCGCTTGATCAAACTGGCGGGAACGGTCAGACAAAGCTGGAACAGCAGCCAGGCGGCGGCGCCCATTCCCAACAGGCTCAGCGCCAACAGGTCAGGCCGATCCAGGATGATCGTGGCAGGCACTCCCAACATGCCAAGGAGGACCCCCAGGCGCAGACCGGATTTGAGCCGGTCCCAAGCGGTCGCACGCGGGTGGGCGGCACCCCGATGCGAGCGGTGCGGGCGGGGCGCGCGGCAGACCTGGACCAAGGCGAAGGCGTTCACGACCAGTCCTAACACACTCAGTACGAAGATGTAAGGACGACTCGCGATCATCCCGGCGGGGACGCCCGCCAGACAAAAGAGCATGGTAAGCCGGAGTGTGTTTTTGAGAAATTTCATATCATGAATATCGTTCTAAATACCTGCCAAGCATCGGGAGTGCCAACCGTACGGGGCCAAGTTGCGGGTTGACCGGCGGGGCGGCGGTGGCGCATCCTTCGGGGAGCGTCCGCAGCGCGCTGGACGCCAACAAGCCGTTCGCCCAGAACATGGACATGCAACAACTTCGAGCGGGGATCATCGGCACGGGTTTCATCGGCCCAGTGCATTTGGAGGCCTTGCGGCGCCTGGGGGTGCAGGTTACCGCGATCTGTGACACGACCGAGCGAGCCGCTTCGGCGGCGCAGAAATGGCGCATCGCCGAATGGCATGGTGGGCTCAAGTACCGGGACCTGATTCATTCTCCCAACGTGGACGTGGTTCACATCACCGCGCCGAACCGGTTCCATCGCGAGATGTCGCTCGAGGCTCTCGCCGCAGGCAAGCACTGCATCTGTGAGAAGCCACTGGCCATGAATACGCGCGAGACGGCGGAAGTGGTCCGGGCGTCACGGCGGCGCGGGTTGGTGTTTGCGGTCAACTACAACGTGCGGTTCTACCCGGCGGTGTTGCAGTTGCGGCGGTTGGTGGCGCGGGGTGAGTTGGGCGAGATAATCCATGTTAATGGTTCCTATTTCCAGGACTGGCTGATCAAGGAAACCGACTATAACTGGCGCCTCCTGCCCGAGGAGGGCGGACGCTTGCGCGCCGTGGCCGACATTGGCACGCACTGGCTGGACACCACCACGTTCGTGCTCGGCGCCTCGATCCAGTCGGTGTTTGCCGACCTGGCCACGTACCATCGCAAGCGCCTCCGCCCTTTGGGAGAGGTGCAGACCTTCGCGGGCTCGGGCGGCGCCCCGAAGCGGTGGGCCTCGTACCGGGTTCGGACGGAGGATTTCGCGTCGGTGCTGTTGAAGTTCGCGAACGGGGCGCGCGGCAATCTCGGGGTGTCGCAGGTGGCGGCGGGGCGCAAGAACTGCCTGCGCCTCGAGGTTTATGGCTCGAAGCAATCCGCCTGGTGGGACTCGGAGGAGCCGAACACGCTGCGGATTGGCAATCGCGATGGCTGGAACGGAACGGCACTGCGCAACACGCCCGGGTTTTCCCAGGACATCGCCCCGCACACGGACTACCCGGCCGGTCACAGCGAAGGGTTTCCAGACACGTTCAAGATGCTGTTCCGGCACGTGTATGGGCGGATCGCGGGCGCGAGCGGGGAAACCCTCTACGCGACGGCGGCGGATGGCCACGCCGAAGTGCGCGTTTGTGAGGCGATCCTGGCCAGTCATCGGACCGGGAAGTGGGTGCGGATTTAGCCGGGCGGCATGGGACATGGGTCCACGGTCGCGCGGCGTTCGAGAGCAACGAATGAACAACCAACCCTGCCTCAAACGGCGGGCTCACTCAGGAACACCATGAAACTTGGATTTGTCAGCGCGATTCTGCACGACCTGACGCTGGAGGAAGTGCTGCGGTTTGCCGCCGAGGAGCAGTTCGACTGCGTGGAGTTGATGAGCTGGCCGGTCGGCAAGGCGGAGCGGAAGTACGCGGGGGTGACGCACGTCGATTCCGCGAACCTGACCCGGTCGGGGGCCGCCGAGGTGCTGGCGCTGGCGAAACGTTACGGCGTGGGCATCTCGGGTCTGGGCTACTATCCGAATGTGCTGAGCGCCGACACCGCGGCGGCGCGCGTGGCGATCGCCCATCTCAAGAAGGTGATCCGCGCCGCGCGGATGTTGGACCTCCCTGTCGTGAACACTTTCATCGGCGCCGAACCTCGCTGCAACGATGAGGAGAACTTCAAGGGATTCCTCAAGGTCTGGCCGGGGCTGATCCGGCTCGCCACCGCCCAGGGCATCCGCATCGGCATCGAGAATTGTCCGATGTTCTTCACGTACGATGAATGGCCCGCGGGGAAGAACCTGGCCCACTCGCCCGCGCTCTGGCGGCGCATGTTTCAGGCGATCCCGTCGAAGCATTTCGGCTTGAACTACGATCCTTCGCACATGGTCTGGCAGCACATGGACTGGCTGCGGCCGCTGAAGGAGTTTGCGTCGCGATTGCACCACATCCATGCCAAGGACGTGCTGATCCTGCGCGACCGGCTCAACGACGTGGGCACGCTGGCCACGCCGCTGCAGTATCACTTGCCGCGGATTCCCGGGTTCGGCGAAATCGACTGGGGCCGTTTCATCGGGACTCTCAGGCAGGTTGGCTACGATGGGCCGGTGTGCATCGAGGTCGAGGACGACACGTTCGGCAAGTCGCTGGCTGGCCGGCAGCAGGCCTTGCGCGTTGCCCGCAACGTGCTCAGGCCGTTCGTCGGGTGACTACGGGTTGCGCAAGAGCCTCCGCAGCCGGTCGAGGACTTGAGTGCTCAGGCCGGCGCGCGAGACCTCGCTGGAATCGCGTAGCGACAGGGGAACGATGGTCGCGGCGCTGCCTGGCGAGCGGATGGCCACCCAGACGGTGCGCGCGCCCTTCGGGTCGATGCGCGGCGCGCTGACCGCCACCGCCCATTGGCTGTGGGTGGAATCGGCGGCAGCCGCGGCCAGGCCCGACGCGGCTTCTTCCCCCCCTTTCCATCCTGCGGCTCGATCAGGCGGCACCTGGAGCAACCGGCTCAAGGCCGCTTCGGAGGGTGCCGCGAACGCGCCGGTCACCGCGTTCGACGCGCCTTCGGCCGCGTGCAGCGCGGCGGCCAGGCTGCCGCCGCTGCCAACCTCGGCCAGCGCCAGGAACCCCTGCCGCGCGCGAAGCTCGTTGATGACGACGGCCTCGAGCGAGACATCGCCTTCGCCATACATGTAGTCGCCGAGGTGTTCGTGGATGGCCTCCGCGAGGCGGCGCAACCGCGCCTGGTCCACCGGTGCGTGACCAGGCAACGAGAAGGTGAAGTCAACGCGGCTGCCCTCGAAGAGCGAGGTGGTGATCACATCGGGCGCGATGGTGACGTGTTCCTTGATGGTCTGGTCGATGAGCGATTGGCCCGCGCCAACGAAGCGGAGGGTGAGTGAAGCGCCGAAGAGCCGCACGCCAAACCGCTGGCGCAGGAACGGGACGAGCTCGTTCTTGACCATCGGTTGCAGCTCGCGAGGCGGGCCGGGCAGGGCGGCGATGACTGGGCCGCCGGCGTCGTAGATGAGGCCGACGGCGGTGCCGTTTGGGTTCTTGAGGTGACCGCCGCGAACGGGTACCTGAGTCTGGCGCCGGAGATTGGGCCGCAACTGGTCGCGGGTTTGGTTGAGGCGCTTTTCCATGTCCGCCAGCGCCTGCTCATCTTCATGAAGCGGGGTGCCGGTGAATTCGGCGAGGGTCTCGCGGGTGATGTCGTTCGGAGTGGGGCCGAGCCCGCCGGTGACGATGACCAGCGGCGCCCGGTTGGTGGCGAAGTGCAGGCCGCGATGGATATCCTCGTGCTCATCGTCCACCGTCACTGACCCAACACACCGGCAGCCCAGCGGGCGGAGCGTGCGCGTGATGAAATGCGTGTGGGCGTCAGGGTAAACGCCCTCGAGGAGTTCGCCCCCGGTGACGACGATTACATAATCCAATGGCTTCGGGTCGGCACCCGAGGCAGGGGCGGCCGGGGCGGGCGACTCGGCGGACGCCGTAGGCCGGAGAAGACCCAAAACCCCGACGATCAAGAAAGCGGCAAGCCACGCAGAAGTCCACGTCCTCTCCCGGGCGGGCTCCTCGAGAGGCACGGCTGCTGGGCTGGCTCGGCTCGCCGGTGTGTGGGTGTCAAGGCGCTTAGCTTCCGAAGGAGACATAAGTTGTTTGCGGGGCGTTTTGGTTCACACGATGTACAGAGCGACGGGTGGGTGCAATCCTGCAGAGCGGACGGATCGAGCCTCGAGAAGCGTGTTGTCACCGCCTGCTCGAGGCGGGAGAGTGGGCTCATGGCGAACGGACCTGAGTCAGGGCGCGGAGAACTCCCCGTGAACAGAGTACATCCCCGGTCGGCCGTGTGTGACGACGCGGCGCGAGGGGCTGTGGGGCTCTGCATTGCCGTTGGCCTGCTGACCGGGAGCCTGGGCATCGGGGTGTCGGCCGTCAAGGCCGCGGCTGGGACCGAAGTGAAGCCTGTGGCGCCGCGTGTACAAGCTCTGGATCTCTGGGCACCCTCGAGTCAGACCGTGGTCTGCTACACGAAAGATCAGCCGCCGCCGAGGCCGGCACTCGAGGAACTGCCGCTGCGCTCGAGCGTGGCCCAGTATGGCATCACCTGGACGTTCGAGCGGCCCGCGCGGGTGGGCCAGTTCGTGAACGGAGATTGGTATGTGGTGGGGCCGGTGGCCGTGCGCGAGATCGACCCACGTCCCCTCTATGGGAGGGAGATTCCAGAGGCCGAGTTGGACCACATGGACCTCGAGCGGCCTGTTCAGCAGCGTGTGCGGCATGGGTTCATGCTCAATCCACCCGCCGCGATGAAGGTGGCCTACGACAGCGGGGTGCGGAACTGGTTCGACCCAGCCCTGATTCAACGGCTGCCCGCGAGCATGAAGCCGGGCGACTCGCTCGTCTCGACGGTCAGCATGCCCAAGGGATTGGTGTTGAAGCCGCAGTTGTGGGAACGAGTCGAGCGCGGCGTCGAAGACAGCAGCCCGATCCGCACCGCCGCGGTGCTGACGTGCGTGGCGGGGCCGCAGCCGCCCGACGCATTTCGGCCCGGCGTTTGTGATCGGCAGCAACGAGTGTATTACTCGCGGAACCTGCGGAGGGACTTCTTGCCGTCGGTGGGGGCGCCCGAGCGCCGGCCGGATGTGGGCCTGTATGTGCGGTTCACGCAACGGCCCTGGGTGGGGACGGGTTTCTTCGGTTTCGAGGGGCCGGTCGAGAACATGCCGCAGTACGGGCGCGACTACGGGCGCGTCGCCGGGATCAGCGCCTTGTTGCTGTGCACGGACATCCCACGCGAACGCAAGGAGACGTTGTTGATCGACTTTGTGCAGGTTGGGATTGACCTCGGGAGCATGGTGCGGGCCGGGCACCCGGGTTGGTCGGCCTGGGGTGGACATGGGAGCGGACGAAAGCTGCCGATCGTTTTCGCCGGGTTGCTGCTGGATGACGACGAGCTGGCGCAGGTTCATCAGCGCTTCCCGAAGACGAGTTTTGGCGAGGACGAGCAGACCGCCTATGGCGATGCGTGGACGGGCGCGAAGGTGGTGTTCACGGGCCATTCGGGGATCGACGCCGCGACCGGCCAGGGGCGCGAACGGGACCATGGTTGGGGGCCCTACGAGCACCGGCCGCCGTCGGAATGGAAGGATGGCCAGAACACCAGCGAGAGCTACCGGCGGTGTTGCACGAGCGTCGCCTGGGTGGCGCAGGCCCTGGTGGTGCGCCTGATGCGCGCCGAGCGGGCCTGGGGCCACGATCCGTTCTTCGATTACGTCGATCGCTGGATGCACGAGCCGGATGCCGCATTCGTCCAGACCATTCGCGAGGCGACCGGACGGGACCACGACAAGGAGTGGGCGCGGCAGGGCCAGGCGTGGGATGCGTTTGTCAACGAGATGTGGGCGCGCCACCGGCCGGGGTTAGCTGCCCCGTCGGACGGCTGGAAACAGCGGCACGACGACGCCTACTACCGCGGCGCTGTGGCTGGTTCCCGATAACCACCGGAGAGAACACGAAGGGTGGGTCCAGGCGGCTTTTCCCTCGCCAACGCGGGTTGGCGCGGCATACTCGCGCCGGTCTTCGCGAACATGAAGCTTATGCGGATCAGCACGTACCTAGGGACCGTTGCCGTCGCGGCCGGAATGGCGGCTTTCACCACCATGAGCCAGGAATTCAAACCAGACTCGAATCAACAAGTTCTCGAGGTCGCGGCGAAGACGACGCGCGATCTCAAGCTCAAGTACCTGCTTTTCCTCCCGAAGGACTACGCGGCGAAGCCGGACAAGACGTGGCCGTTGCTGCTGTTTCTCCACGGAGCGGGCGAACGCGGAACCAACATCTGGCTCGTCACCAAGCACGGGCCGCCGAAGATCGTGCGGGACAAACCCGATTTCCCGTTCCTGGTGGCTTCGCCGCAGTGTCCGTCGGGCCAGGTGTGGCAGGATGACGCCCTGCTCGCGTTGCTGGACCAGGTGACCGCGGGTTATCGGGTCGATAAAGCGCGCATCTACCTCACCGGTTTGAGCATGGGCGGCTATGGGAGTTGGAGCCTGGCGGTGGCGCACCCCGAGCGGTTTGCGGCGGTGGCCCCGATCTGTGGCGGAGGCGACATCGTTCGCGTGCTCCTGGCCGAAGGCGCCAAGGCCGAGGCGCTGCGCAGCCTTCCGGTGTGGGCGTTCCATGGCGGGAAAGACAACGTGGTGAAGGTCGCGGAATCCGAGCGCATGGTGGCCACGCTGAAGCAATTCGGGTGCAAAGCGGTGGAATTGACCGTCTATCCCGAGGCGGGCCACGATTCCTGGACCGAGAGCTACAACAATCCCAAGCTTTACGATTGGTTCCTGTCGCACCAGCGCAGGCCCGCCGCCCGGAAGCGAACCAAGCCGCGCGCCACCCGGCCCCGCGCCGTGGCGAAACGCCGCACGCGATAGGCGAGCCGCCGCGGCGGTCTTCCACGACGCCGGCCCGCGATCAATCGAGGCCGCAGGCGGCTTTGGCGCGGTCCAGGACGGCGCGCGCGACGGTTCGCGCGCGCGTGGCGCCTTCGCGGAGGACTTGGCGCACGCCGTCGAGGTTCGCGGCGAGTTCGGCGCGCCGGGCGCGCGCCGGGGCGAAGCAAGTCCAATAGTGCTCGAACAAGGCCTTCTTCAAGTCGCCATAACCCAAACCACCCGCGCGCAAACGGTCTTCGTAATCCTGCGCGGTCGCGGGCGGAGCCACCAACCGGAGCAGTTGGATGGCCAGGTTCTGGCCGGCGTCCGGCTTGGGCTCGGCGGGGCTGCGGCTGTCCATGACGATGCTCATGACCTTCTTGCGAAGGGCCTTTTCCTCGCCGAAGATTTCGATGGTGTTGCCGTAGCTCTTGCTCATCTTGCCGCCGTCGGTGCCGGGCACCACGGCCGCCTCATCGCGGATTTCGGGTTCCGGGATCACGAAGGTTGTGCCGTAGGTTTCGTTGAACTTGATCGCGATGTCGCGCGTGACTTCGACATGCTGTTTTTGGTCGCGCCCCACGGGCACGACGTTCGAGTCGTAAATGAGGATGTCGGCGGCCATGAGCACGGGGTAGGCGAAGAGGCCGTGGCCGACGGGCAGGCCCTTGGCGACTTTGTCCTTGTAGCTGTGGCAGCGCTCGAGCAGCGCCATGGGTGTCACGCTGGTGAGCAGCCACGTCAACTCGGTCACTTCCGGCACATCCGATTGGCGGAAGAAGACGGTTCGTTGGGGGTCGAGCCCGCAGGCCAGGAAGTCCAGCGCCACCTCGAGGGTGTTGCGGCGCCGTTCGGCGGCGTCGAAGAGCGAGGTCATCGAGTGGTAGTTCGCGATGAAGTAAAAGGCCTCGCCCCGGGTCTGCAACTCGAGCGCCGGCTTCATCATGCCGAAGTAATTGCCGATGTGCAGCGCGCCCGAGGGCTGGATGCCTGATAAGATTCGCATGTGGGCAGGGTAACAAGGGGTTCGGACCCGGGCAAGCGGAGGGGCCGGGCCGGGCTTTTTGCTGGGAAAGGGCGCTGCGCGGCTTACACTGAGCAGCGATGGCACACGATGCCGAGAATCCAATGGATTGGCTCTGGGCGGAATACAGCCAGGTTTTCCGCGGCTTCGACGACCTGAGCCTGGCGCGCTGGCTGGCGCAGACGCTGGGGCAGTTGCAGGGGCGGGCCTGGCGGTTGTCGCACCCGCTGCTGGCCGCGTATCGCCTGGCGGCGCAGGTCTCGCATGACCGGCAGGTGTGGCTCAAACGGCTGGCCACCTGCCCGCCGCTCTATGGCGAAGCCGAGTGCTGCCGGGCGCCGCTGTTGCCGCTGCTGACACGGGATGTGCGCGAGTCGGGCCTGGTCTGCCTGCATTGCAACGGGACGGCCGTGCCGTTCGACGAACTCGCTCCCGAGCTGCAGCCCCTGGTCCGCGGTTGGGCCGAGGAATACGAACCGGTCCACGCGGTGGCCCATTGGGAGGAACGGCAGCAGCAATCGGCGGAGGTTTACGACCGCGCGCTGGAGGAGGCCGCCACCAAGGCCGAGACACTCCTGGTCTTTGCCGGGCATCAACTCCTGCCCAAGCTCCTGGAGCGCTATCCGGCCGTCGTGTGGGAGGACCAGGACGAATGTCTCGAGGTGCGCCCGGAGGACGTCAAGCTGTAGCGCGGTTGCGAAGCGGCGCCGCTAGGGCCAGCGTGCGCGATAGAATCGGGAGTCGAGGTTGGCCGCCGCCGCATCCAGCGTGGTGCTGGCGCTGTTGACATTGGTGAGCGTCGCCAGGACCTGCCAATGCAGCAGGTCGGCGGACATCTGCAGCTCATAAACTTCGCCCGGGATTCCGTTGAGCGTGATGCTCGCGCCCGTGCCGGGCACAAAGACGGGCGGGCCTAACGCCGGCCCGGTCTGCGAACCAGTGAGGAATATCTGCCGCCGTCCCTGGAAGGCCGCCCCCTTCCCGTCGAACGCGGCGCCACCGAGGAACCGCACGGTGGATCGAGCGTCGGCGGTGGGCGTGATGCGATAGCTGAGCGTTCGCGGTTGCGCGTCGAAGAACGGTCCCCATTTGACCTTGCCTCGAGCGGAGTCATAGAACCCACCCGTGCTGATGTCCGTTACCGGCCAGGCGGCGGGCGGCTGATCCTCGGCGGCCTGAACCAGAACGTTGGTGGCGGGCGTGAGGGAGATCGCCAC
>Ga0233425_10010481_pt1 | contig 11264 bp, 10 predicted proteins | sample Watercolumn_Towu_2_FD_181712 | JGI IMG/M metagenome (GOLD analysis project Ga0233425, IMG submission 181712) | Freshwater microbial communities from Lake Towuti, South Sulawesi, Indonesia - Watercolumn_Towuti2014_140_MG | ecosystem: Environmental > Aquatic > Freshwater > Lake | place...
GCCAAGCGTGAAGCCTTCGGCGAAACGGTCATCTCGACCATCGAGAAGCACGCGCCCAACATCCGCCGCGCCATCATCGGCAAGCAGGTTATCACGCCCGTCGACATCGAACGCATTGCGGGCATCACCGGCGGCAACATCTTCCACGGCGAGCTGCTGCTGCACCAGCTCTTCTTCATGCGCCCCGCCACCAAATGGTCGAGTTTCCGCACGCCGATCAACGGATACTATCTTGCGGGTTCAGGCGCGCATCCCGGCGGCGGCATCATGGGATCGCCCGGCAAGTTCGCGGCGGAGTTGGCGTTGAAGGACGGCATCTAATCCGTCATTGCGAGGAGGGCTTTGCCCGACGAAGCAATCTCATGGTTATTTGGGGATTGCTTCGCTATCGCTCGCAATGACGAAAAAGGAATGACTTATGAACAAATACGATCACATCATCATCGGCGCGGGACACAACGGTTTGGTCGCCGCGGCATATCTGGCAAAGCAGGGCAAAAAAGTTTTGGTGCTTGAAAAGCGCGACATCGTCGGCGGGCAGGTTGTCACAGAATCTTTTGGCGAAAATTTCAAAGCGGATTCCCTGCACGCAGGCGGGACTCTGCGCCCGGACATTATCAAGGATTTGAATCTCGCTTCATTCGGACTTGTAGCTGATTCCGTCCGAAAGCCATTCATCTCCCTCCAGGCAGATGGCAACCACCTCGTGCTCGATGCCGATCCCGCGAAAGCAATCGAATCCATCAAACACTTCTCCGAAAAAGACGCGGCGAACTGGATCCCATTTTTGGAATTCATGAAGAAGGCGACGCAATTTATTCACAGCGCAAATGAAACCGTCATGCCGCGCCTGCCAAAGGGCTTCAACTTTAGCGAAGGACTTGGTCTCGCAGAACTCGGTCTCGACCTGCGGCTGATGGGCGGCAAAGACATGATGCGCATTGTGCGCGGCATCCCCATGACCGCCGATGAATTCGTGGACGAATGGTTTGAGTCAGATGTCGTTAAGGCAGCGATTGCTTCATTGGGCATTCACGGATTAACGCTCGGCGTGTATGGCGCAGGGACAGGCTACACCCTCATGCACAACTGGGCGAATCGCGGCGGCCTGTCGCATGTTTCCGTGCAGGGGGGCATTGGGCAGATCAGCGAAGCGTTGTCAGCGGCAGTAAAAGCCTTCGGCGGCGAGATCCGTACCGGCGCGGAAGTGAAGCGCATTAACGTGGATACGTTCACCTGCAAAGGCGTGACGCTTGCCAATGGCGAAGAAATTTCCGCAGGCAATGTCATCTCCGCCGCAGACCCGAAACATACTTTCCTGAGTCTCGTTGGCGCGGTCAACCTTCCGCCCGAATTTGTGTGGAACGTGCAATCCATCAAAATGCGCGGATCGGTTGCCAAAGTCCATTTGCTCACCGATGGCAAACACGGCATCCCGGATGGGACAGTTGTGCTCGCGCCCTCCATCAAATATTTGGAGCAAGCCTACGACGCGGCGAAGTATCACGGCATTGCAGAGAAGCCGTATCTCGAAGTGACGACTGCGGGAAATGTCGTCAGCATCCACTTCCAGTTTGCGGCGTATGAGTTGAAGGAAAGCAGTTGGAATGTTGAAGGTTTGAAGGTTGAAAAGATTGCAGTTAACACGCTGGCGGAATATTTCCCCGATCTAAAATCGTCAATCAAAAATACAAAGACGATTACGCCGAAGGATATGGAAGACATATACGGTCTCACCGAAGGCGACTTGAATCATGGCCAGCTCATGCTCGATCAGTTCATGTTCATGCGGCCCATCCCAGGCTGGTCGAACCACAAGACGCCGATTGATAATTTATATCTCTGCGGCAGCGGAGTCCACGGCGGGGGTGGCATCAGCGGCGCGGCAGGGCGGAATGTAATCAAAATGTTGAAGTAGAAATCACAGGTCACGTTTGAAAAAGCGTGGCCTGATTGTTTAATGCAATTAATGAAAATCAAGCAGGGCGGTTGTATACTAGGATTGCGCCCCGCAAAAAAGGAGACGACATGTTCAACAAAATTCTGCTGGCAGTTGATGGTTCCGAGCACGCCCTGCACGCCGCACGCACCGCCGCCAACCTGGCGCGCACCATGAACGCAAAAGAATTCCGTATCGTGGTGGCCTACGACTTCATCCCGCCCTACCTCGGCGAGCCAAACCTGCAATATGCCATAGATGCCCGCATGGCAGAAGCCAAAACCATTCTCGAAAAAGCCGTTCAGGCAGTCGGTGAACTGCCATGCAAGGTCCACACCGAGTTGATCGAAGGTCCCTCTGCCGATGCCATCATTGATGTGGCCGAAACACGCAAGAGCGACGTGATCGTCATGGGGTCGCGCGGGCTGGGCAAACTGGCCGGGCTGCTGCTCGGCAGCACAAGCCAGAAGGTCCTGGCACATGCCCCCTGCCCGGTGCTTATTGTCCGCTAGCGCGCTGCTCGGCCTGCAAAAATTCTTCGGGCGTATTTAAATTCCAAAAACACAGCCCTGACGGGTCAAACGAGTTCACCTCGCCGGGATCAAGCGTCCGCACTTTAACCTTTGAAAACCACGAGATGACTTTCCATTGATCTGCCTCAATGGCCGATTCAATCGCAGGCAGGCAGGTCTCGCGGCGATAGAGCGCATGGAATGGCTCATAGCCTTCATTGTTTTTTGCGATGACGACATCCGCATCTTCGCCGGCCATGAGTTTGCGCGCGCCTTCGAAGAACATGGCGCTGGCGAAGGGCATGTCGCAGGCGACCACCGCCGCCAGTGGATGCGCCGCAGACGCGATCGCAGTGTAGAGTCCGCCCAATGCGCCGCGCCCCGGCCTCAGGTCCGCAATGAGGCGCAGTGCAAAGTCTCCTGACTTTGCAAGAAAGGCATAATCAGCGGGGCGATTCGTCGTCACGATGATCTCATCTGCAATCGGCGACATCCTTTCGATTACGCGTTGAATGAGCGGGCGCCCGAGAAAAAGTTTCAGGGCTTTATCCTCGCCCATGCGCGAAGACACGCCGCCGGCTTGAATGACAACAGTCAGCATGGAAGTATTATAAACAGTACTGTGCCATATACAATGACTTCGCTCGAGAAAATACTGGATGACTTGACGGTTGAAGGAGGGCTGGGCGAAACGCTGCCTGACGGCGCAGTGCGCTGCCTTGCCTGCGGCCATCGCTGTTTGATCCGCGAAGGCAGGCGCGGAATTTGCCAGGTGCGGTTTAACAAGGGCGGAAGATTACATGTGCCGTTCGGGTATGTGGCCGCACTGCAAAACGACCCCATCGAAAAGAAGCCATTTTCACATGTGATGCCCGGCGCAAACGCGCTGACCTTTGGAATGCTGGGCTGCGACTATCACTGCGGTTACTGCCAGAACTGGCTGACATCGCAGGCATTGCGCGACCCGGCTTCTGAAATTTCGGCGCAGTTCGTAAGAAGGATCGCCCCCGCTCAAATCCTGGAACATGCCAAAAGGACGAATGCAAAAGTAATTGTCTCATCATACAACGAGCCGCTCATCACCAGCGAATGGGCAGCGGCAATATTCAAGGAGGCAAAGCAGGCCGGGCTGTTGTGCGCCTATGTGTCCAATGGGAATAACACGCCGGAAGTGATGGAGTACCTGAGCCCATACCTCGATGCGTACAAGGTGGACCTGAAGTGCATGAACGAAAAGAATTATCGCAAACTGGGCGGGACGTTGCAACACACACTGGATGGGATCAAACGCGCGCGAGAGATGGGCATCTGGGTTGAGGTGGTGACCTTGGTGATCCCCGGCTTCAACGACTCAAATGAAGAGTTGTGGGAGGCGGCGCGTTTTATCGCGGGGTTATCGCCGGATATTCCCTGGCATGTGACGGCCTTTCACAAGGACTATAAAATGATCGAGCCGGATAACACCGCCCCGCAAACATTGATCCGCGCGGCGGAGGTTGGGCGCGAGGCCGGCCTGCGCTATGTGTATGCCGGCAATTTGCCGGGCAATGTCGGGGAATATGAAAGTACCCATTGCCCGCAGTGCAGTCATCCACTTGTGAAGCGAAGCGGGTATGTCATCCAAAAATACAAAATCACGGGGGAGGGAAAATGCCCGAACTGCGGCGAAACAGTCGCGGGGTTGTGGCCGAAAGACCCTTCCACAGTAGGGTTAAATGGAATTGGACGTCCGCTGCCTGTCTGGTAGGATATTTTTTGTTGTATAATCTGCGCTTGTCGGGAGGTATGAGGAGAGAATTTTCCTTTCCCCTGTCTCCAAAACCCACAATTTCTCTAAGGAGGAGAAACGTGAAACGAAACCTTTATGTTCTATTTTCGTTGGTAGTGCTTGCGAGCGTTTTGCTTTCAGCCTGTGGCGCGAAAGCGACTGAAGCTCCTGTCGCTACCGAAGCACCCGCGGCAACCGAAGCGCCTGCGGCAACTGAAGCACCTGCGGCCTGCGCTCCCACTGGTACAGAACCGATTGCATTCCCTGACGGAGGCAAATCTGTTACCGGCGCGTGGTCACAGGAACCGGACAATATCACCCCCTACTACACCCAAATGTCCTATGCGATCTGGATCGCCCAGCTTACCCTGGTCGGCCTCGCTGAATGGGATGAAAACGGAAACTTTGTGCCCGAACTGGCGGCGGAAGTCCCCTCAGCCGACAACGGCGGAGTTTCCGCCGATGGCCTGACCATCACCTGGAAACTCCAGCCCTGCCTGTTCTGGTCTGATGGCGAACCGCTCACCTCTGCCGATGTCAAATACACCTGGGAACAGGTTGTTGACCCGGCCAATGCCCCCCTCAGCCGCGTTGGTTACGAAAAGATCTCCAGCGTCGACACCCCGGATGATCAGACTGTTGTACTTCATTTCTCCGAACTGTATCCCGGCTGGCAGACCCTCTTCACCCAGGGACCGAACAACTCAGGCTCCATCCTTCCGAAGCACATTCTTGAAGGACAGACCGGCCTGGAAAGCAATGCCTTCATTCACAACCCGAATGTCGGATCCGGCCCATTCGTGATTACAGACTGGGTTCCCGGCGATTCCATGACCCTGCTTCCAAATCCGAACTTCCACGGTGGCCGCGCAAAACTTGACCGTGTTCAGATCAAGTTCGTACCCGATCCTGAAACCGCTCTTGCCGCCCTGCAAACTGGTGATGTGGACTGGTACCCCGACTTCTCTGAAGGCGATATCGAGACCGTCAACGCGCTCGAACCCGCTGTTCACCTCCTTGTTGTGCCGGGCTCTGACTTCGAACACTACTTCTTCAACCTCGGCACAACCGCCGGCGTAGACGGCAAGGGCGTCAGCGATGTGGACGGCTTCTGCCCGTTCAAAAACATCAATGTCCGCAAGGCCATCACCCTCGGCATCAACCGTCAGGCCTTTGTAGACAGCCTGCTCTCCGGCAAGACCACCGTCCCCGCCACCCAATGGCCGAATTCTTCATGGACCAACAGCAGCCTGACCCCTGACGCCTACAATCCTGATGAGGCCGCCAGACTGCTCGACGAAGCCGGCTACACCCTCGGCGCTGATGGCATCCGCGAAGGCGACTGCGACGGCAAGAAGACCAAGCTCTCCTTCAACTTCGAAACCACCACAAAGCAGATCCGCGTGGACATTGCCCTCGCGGTGCAGTCTGACCTCGCCAAGATCGGCGTTGAATTCAAGCCGATTCATACTCCTGCCGGCACCTTCTTCGCCGGTTACACCGACGGCGGCAATATGCCCCTCGGCAAATACGACATGGCTGGCTACACCACCGGCTTCTACCCAGACCCGATGTCCGGCGTGTTGGACAGCTACGCCTGCGACACCATCCCGAACAAAGACAAGCCTAGCGGCACCAACAACTACCACATCTGCGATCCCCAGTTGGATGAACTTATGGCCGCTGTGAACGCCTCTGCCGATCCTGCGGTCCGCAAGACAGCCCTGGATGCCGTACAGCAACACATCTTCGACCAGTATTATGTGGTCATGATGTATGCCCGAGCCAACGTGTATGGCTACGTTGACCGCTTTGTACCGGCTCCCTTCGGCTTCTTCAGCAACCTGAACTGGAACGCCGAACTTTGGGACGTCAAGTAAATCAGTAATTTAGATTGAAACATGAGAGGCAGGGAATTCCCTGCCTCTCATACTATCCACTGTCCGGCATTTTTCAAGGAGACGGCTTATGTGGGCATATATCGCGAGACGATCCATTCAAGCGCTGTTCACGTTATTGATCATCACCATCCTGTGCTTCATCCTTACGCGCCTTTCGGCCGACCCGCTGGCGCAGTATGCCACCAATCCCAACATGAGCGCAGCAGACAAGGAAGCGCTGCGCGAACGGCTGGGGTTGAATCAACCCATGCCGGTTCAATATTTCAGGTGGCTGGGGCTTGCCATTCAAGGTGATTTGGGTATCTCCTTCTTTTCGAAGCAGCCTGTGGGGTTGATGATTACACAGCGCCTGCCAAATACCCTTAAATTAATGGTCACTGCCGAGATCATCACCATCCTCGTCTCGCTGTTTCTAGGCATCATCTCTGCTGTCAAGCAGTATTCATTGCTCGACAATGTCATTACGACTTTTTCATTCATCGGGTATTCCATGCCCATTTTTTTCATTGCCCTGGGCGCAATGCTCATCTTTGCGGTTAAATTCAAGGAATGGGGCTGGCCTTACCTGACTACCGGGGCGGATATCTGGGATCAAAAAGATCCCATGCAATTCATCAAACATATGATCCTGCCGGTGTCATGTCTGGTTATCATTAGCACGGCTGGATACGCCCGCTTTATTCGAACCAGCATCTTGGAAGTCCTCGGGCAGGATTACGTGCGCACAGCACGCGCAAAAGGGCTTAGCAACCGTATGGTGCTTTACAAACATGCACTGCGGAACGCTGCATTACCCCTTGTAACCATCATTGGGCTGGATATCCCATACCTGTTGGGAGGGGCGCTTGTCACCGAATCAGTCTATGCCTGGCCGGGCATGGGGCGCCTGTTCTGGGAATATGCACAGCGCGGCGACTTCCCCGTTGTGCTTGGCGTATTGTTGATCATATCAACTGCCGTTGTTGCATTTACGATCATCACCGACATCGTGTACACATTTGTAGATCCCCGTATCCGCTTAAACTAATTGACGGAGTCTGATATGTCTTCTGAATCCATTAGTCCTGAAAACACAGCGCTCAAAAGCGAAATCAGCCCGGCGCTTACACCCCGTCAATTGATCTGGCGGCGTTTCCGTAAGCACCGCCTGGCCATGTGGGGCATCATTGGATTTGTGCTGTTATTGGGTTTTATCATTATTGGCTCAATTCAGATCGGGGAAAAGAAAGCCAACGAGGTCGACTTGAAAGCCCGCCTGAGCCCGCCTTCGCAAGCTCACTGGATGGGCACTGACAGCACCGGCCGCGATATCTTTGCCCGCATAATACACGGCGGACAAATTTCATTAATTGTCGGAATCCTTGCTGTTACATTTTCTGTCAGTCTGGGAGCCATTGTCGGCGGGGTCGCAGCATATTATGGCGGATGGGTGGATACGCTGTTGATGCGGTTTACAGAAGCCATGCTGTCCATCCCCTCTCTTTTTCTGCTGATCGTATTAGGTAAATATCTCGGCAGGAATGTACAAACTATAAATGTGTTTGGTCAAAGTTATAGCGGAAGCGTCGGCATTGTGATCGTGGTAATTGGCGCCACTTCATGGATGTACCTCGCCCGAATAGTGCGCGCCAACGTACTTTCCCTGCGTGAAATGGATTATATTTCCGCGTCGAAATCGCTTGGAGCAAGCGATGTGCGCATCTTCTTCCGCCACCTCATTCCGAACACCATGGGAGCAATCATTGTTTCCTCCACACTTGGGCTGGCTGGCGCGATCCTGAACGAGGCCTATGTTTCCTTTCTGGGATTAGGCGTGCAGCCTCCCACCGCTTCATGGGGCAATATGCTTACTAGCGCGCAGTCGTTCATTCAGCGCGGCGCGTGGTGGATGTGGGTTTTCCCAAGCCTTTTTATCATCCTGACGATCTTGTGCATCAATCTGATTGGAGATGGCCTGCGCGACGCCTTTGACCCGCGCAGCAATCGAAATCTATAATCAATAAAAAATCCCGCCGTGATTGGCGGGATTTTTTTAATATCAAAACATTCCCCAGACGGCCAGCGCTCCGAAAATGATAACCACCAGCCCCGCACCCAAAATCATCTCGCGGAATTCACGCTCATCACGCAGGTGAAAGTTGGGCGGGATGCCGGCCACTTCCCAGCGCGGGCTGGAGAACCAGGCAAAGACCGCGCCGCCCAGCAGGCCGCCCACATGTCCCCAATTGTCAATGCCGGGCGACAATCCAATGAACAGGTTCACAGCGATGATGAAGATCGCGTTGCTCATCGCCTGCCTGGCCTGCCCGCCGAACAATTTTCGGTTGTGAAAAAAGAAGACCACCTCCGCCGCAATCAGCCCGAACACGGCTGTGGATGCGCCGACCGAATATCCGTTCTCGCCGGTCAACAGGAAGGAAAAGACATTGCCGGCAAACCCGCCAAGAAAATACAAGGCGGCGAAACGCCCATGCCCGAAATGTCTTTCCAGCAGCGTGCCAATGGATAAGAGCGCGTACATGTTGAAAAAAATATGCGGCACAGAGCCGTGCAGGAAGACCGGCGTGATAAAACGCCAGATCTCCCCGGCGCGGATGGCTGTGTTGAAACGCGCGCCGTACACTTCAAGCCAGTCGATCTGATTGGCGGCATATCCCACGAGTGCCACGCTCAACAACTGCAAAACATACACGAGCACAGTCACGCCGATGATGGCATAGGTCACTGTGGGGGCGCGCAGCGGCAGGGCGACGCGAACTTCCCGGGTTTCAGGAGCAGGCCCGGGCTGAATCGGTGCTGCGGGGGCTTCGTTCATAAAATCACCTTGCGGTGCTTCACCCGCAAATGTTCCGACTCAATAATGGCGCGCACCTTGTTCACCGTATCATCCAGGTGAAAATCGTGGTTGACGATCACATAATCAAAGGCTTCGATGCGCTGCAACTCCTTGCGCGCCGTGGCGATCCGCAGCGAGAGTGAGTCGGCGGTTTCGGTCTTGCGCTCGCGCAGGCGGCGCTCCAGTTCATCCTCGCCTTCACAGGTGATGAAGATCAGCAGGGCTTCGGGCGCGAACTTGCGCACCGACTCTGCGCCCTGCACATCCACGCGCATCACCACGTCCTGCCCACTGGCAAAAGCATCGCGCACTTCGTGTTTGGGTATGCCCTTGTAATCGCCGTACACAATGGCATACTCGATCAATTCATTCTGCTCGATCATGCGCGCGAATTCGTCATTGGTGACGAACCAGTAATCCCTGCCGTTTACTTCGGTTTCGCGGCGCGCGCGCGTGGTGGCGGTCACTACAAAATGAAATGGAAAACCGCGCTCGATCATGCGCTGCACGACGGAATCCTTGCCAACACCGGACGGGCCGGAGATGACGATCAAAAGCGGATTGGGCTTGCGGAGTTCGAATGTATTGGACATGGCGTTATTGTACCAAAGAGGCGCGCGCATCTTTCCGGCCTTTGGCCTGCTCCAGCCTGCGGAAGGCTTTGCCACGCTGAAAAAAAGCGGCGGTAAAATATGTCCATGCCAACCTATGACTTTATCTGCAACAATTGCGAAAAACGATTTGAAGTATTCATGACCTTCAGCGAATACGGAAAGAAGCCCGTCCGCTGCGCTCACTGTAACAGCGGCAATATCCGCCGCAGAATGACGAAGGTGCGCATTGCGCGCTCTACAGAAAGCAGAATGGAATCGGCGGCTGATGACTTCTCGAACCTCGACGGGCTTGAAGATGACCCCAAGGCCCTCGGCAAAATGATGCGCAGGATGGGCCGCGAAATGGGAGAGGAACTTCCCCCGCAGTTCGATGATGTGGTGGACAGGCTGGAAGACGGTCAAAGCCCGGAAGAGATCGAATCTGCGCTGCCGGATTTGGGCGCAGATAATTCCGAAGATTAATAACAACATCCCCGTTTTACACGGGGACGTTATATTTTTGCATGTGTGCAGCATCAACTTCGGGCGATCTGCATCAGCGCATCTTTCAGGCGCTCCACTTCATCGAGGGTGTTGTAATGCGCCGCGCCGACTCGAACCATGCCACCCTCTGATTCCAAATCAAGGCGTTCGGTCACATTGATGGCATAGTAGTTGCCGTCCCAAACATAGATTCCCTGCTGTGCAAGTTTTTCTGCAACCGCCCGCGGGTGCATGTCTTTCAGGCGGAAGGAGAAGGTGTCCACGCGGTCTTCGAGGCGGCGGACATCGGTAAGTCCATATATCCGCAGGCCGGGAACAGCTTCCAGCGCGGAAAGAAGCGCACGTCCTAGTTCAAATTCATAGGCACGGATGGCGGTCATGGCCTTCTTAAGTTCCAGCCGCCGTCCCTGATAGCCTTCTTCTTTCAGGTCATTTGCATCGCCGCCGAATTCCCTGCCGACCCATTCAAAATATTCAACAGCGCCGAGCACGCCTGCAATGCATTCGTGGTTTTGGGTGCCGGTTTCAAATTTGCCGGGCAGGCTGTTTGTGGCCGGGCGGACTTTGTAGGCATACAGTTTTTCCAGCAGTTCCTGGCGCCCATATAAAATTCCGCAATGCGGGCCGAAGAATTTATAACTTGAACTCACGAGGAAGTCGCAATCAAGTTTTTGCACATCAATCGGGCCATGCGGCGCGTACTGCACCGCATCCACATAGACCTGCGTGCCGGCGGCATGAGCCATCTTGATGATCTTCTCGATCGGGTTGACCGTGCCAAGCGAGTTTGAGGCGTAGCCCACCGCCAGCAGGCGCGGCTTTCGTTCAAGCGCTTTTTGCAGGTCGTCCAATTTCAGCGTGCCGTCTTCCACGTCGAAATCTACCCAGTTGACTTTGACGCCGCGATCCTGCGCGGCCAGCACCCACGGGGTAACGTTGGCGTCGTGGTCGAGGCGGGTCAGGACGATCTCATCTCCCGCATTCCATTCGCGTGAAATTGAGCGGCTCATGTGCAGGGTGAGGGTGGTCATGTTATTGCCGAAGACGATCTCTGACGCAGAAGCAGCGTTATAGAAATCTGCCATGGCGCGGTGGGCTTCGTCCAACACAGCGTCGGAGGCGATGCTTGTGGCAAACGCGCCCTCATGGTTGGCATTACATTCCAGCAAATATTTGACGATGCGGTCCAGCGATTGTTTTGCGATCTGGGT
>Ga0233425_10010482_pt1 | contig 11262 bp, 9 predicted proteins | sample Watercolumn_Towu_2_FD_181712 | JGI IMG/M metagenome (GOLD analysis project Ga0233425, IMG submission 181712) | Freshwater microbial communities from Lake Towuti, South Sulawesi, Indonesia - Watercolumn_Towuti2014_140_MG | ecosystem: Environmental > Aquatic > Freshwater > Lake | place: Indonesia...
GTTACGACGCGTGGCAGGCGGGAGTCGTCCGCAAAGACGGCAACCGCAAAGCCGTTGAGATCGCGCCGCTGAATCTGACGTACGGCGGCGACACGCTTCACATCCGGTAATTTTCTTGCCGGAACACGAATTTTTCTGCCGGAACATAAAGAGTCCATGTTCCGTCGGCAAAAATACCGGCGTAAGGTTGGATTGCGACTGACGCTTTTGCAAAGCCGGGTTGGCCGGAACATTTCCGGAACTTGACGCGGCGAAATGACGAACGCGGTGCGCGGTTTACTTGCCGCACTTGGCGGGCGCTTTGGTCTTCGGCAGTTCGACTTTGCCGAAGCGGACGGCGCTGAGGTAGTCGGTCAACAGTTGCGCGTCGTCGCCGCTGATTTTCGCGGTGCGGAGCATGTCGTTGAGCATGCGGCCCCATTTCGCGTCGTTGCTGAACGCTTTTGGATTGATGTCGCCTCCGTGTTTCGGGTGGCACTTGAGGCAACCGGTCGTGAAGAGTTGTTGCGCTTTGGTGATCTGGTCTGGCGTGAGGTCGGCAGCGCGCGCGACGACGGCGGCCATGACGAGAACGACGAGGGAAAGAAGGATGTGTTTCATGGCGGGATGACTACTGCGTACACGTTGCCATGTCAAGCGTGTTGCGATAAGATGCAACCATGAAACGCGTGTTGTTGATTGTAATCGTCGTCGTCGCTGTCGTCATGCTGTGGCAGTTGGGACGCCGTTGGCTTTCTTCCGACGATCAACTGATCCGAACGTTGATTACAACGATGCAGCGCGCGGTCGAGCGCAACAAAATCCTGACGCTGAACGATTGCATCGCCTCGGATTATACGGACGAGCACGGGTTGGATCGCTCGTCGTTGCTTGCCGCCGTCCGCGCGACGCGGTCGCAGTACGACATCATGTTCATCCAGATCAGCGATCTGATACTGAAGATCAACGTCATGGACCAGACGGCGCAGGCGGCGTTCACGGTGAGTGTTGCCGGGCACCGCTCGGGCAGCGGCGCGAAACTCACGATGGACGGCGATCACGTCCAGCTTTTCTTCCGCAAGGCGGACGATGAGTGGAAACTGGTGCGGGCGGTCTACCCGGCTATCGAATGGAAATGACATCCCTCACCCGACAAATCCCGGTGACGAGGGCGATGCGGCTGCGCGTCGAGTTCTCGCCGCCGCACACGGCGCGCGTGCGCGCGCCGCTCGCGCCCAACCACAACGACAAAGGAACGGCGTTTGCCGGCGCGATCTACAGCGCGCTGGTGCTCGCGCCGTGGAGCTTGCTGACGGAGTTGCTGCGGCGCGACGGCATCGAGGCCGACGTGATGGTGTACCGTTCCAGCGTGAAATTCCTTCAAGCGATCCGGGAAGATTTTGTCGCCGAGTGCTCCGCGCCGTCAGCGCGTCGTAAACTGACGACGTTGCCGGCACGCGTGACGCTCGCGTCCGGGATTCGCGGCGCCGACGGCAAACCGGCGGCGGAATTTCGCGGTTCCTTTTATATCCGAAAACGTCGCTCAAAGTGATTGAACCGCGAGGCGGTTTCCGGTACTGTGCGCCGCACTATGGCGATTCGACGTGCTTTAATCAGCGTTTCAGATAAGACCGGCCTCGTGGAGTTTTCAAAAGAACTCCGCCAGTTCGGTGTTGAAATCATTTCCACGGGTGGGACGGCGCGCTCCTTGAAAGAAGCGGGCGTGCCGGTGCTTGAGATCAGCGAGTACACCGGTTTTCCCGAGATGATGGACGGGCGCGTCAAAACGCTTCACCCGAAAGTCCACGGCGGACTGCTCCACATCCGCGGCAACGCCGAACACGAAGCCGCCGCCGCCAAACACGGCATCGAGCCGATCGACCTCGTCGTCGTCAACCTTTACCCGTTCGAGAAAACCGTCGCCAAGCCGGGCGTGAAACTCCACGAAGCCATCGAAAACATCGACATCGGCGGCCCCTCAATGCTGCGCAGCGCGGCGAAAAACCACGCCAGCGTCACCGTCGTCGTGGACATCAACGATTACGCCACGGTCATCGCCGAAATGAAAGCGCACCACGGCGACACAACGCCGGAATTCCGCGCCACACTCGCCGTGAAAGTTTTTGCCGCCACCAGCCGTTACGACGGCGCCATCGCCGCGTACCTCGGTAAAAGCGACGGGTTGCCGGACACCCTGACGTTGTCGCTGCCAAAAGCACAGGCGCTGCGCTACGGCGAAAACCCGCACCAGAAAGCCGCGCTCTACGGCGACTTCGGAAAATGTTTCCAGCAGCTCCACGGCAAGGAACTTTCCTACAACAACATCCTCGACCTCACCGCCGCCGCCGAACTCGCGGCGGAATTCCCCGAACAACCGACCGTCGCCATCCTCAAACACATGAATCCGTGCGGCGTCGGCAGCGCGCCGACCTTGAAAACGGCGTGGGACATCGCCTACGCGACGGACAAACAAGCGCCCTTCGGCGGCATCATCGCCGTCAACCGCCCCCTCGACGCCGACATCGCCGCGGCCATCGCGGAAATCTTCAGCGAAGTCATCATCGCGCCGGAATTTCAACCGGGCGCGCTCGAAATTTTGCAGAAAAAGAAAAACCTCCGCCTCATCAAACAGTTGTCAGTGGTCAGTTCTCAGTTGTCAGTTCGGAGCGTGCTCGGCGGAATGCTCGCGCAGGACCGCGACACCCGGCTCGTCTCCGCCGACGACATCAAAGTCGTCACCAAACGCGAACCGACACAAGCCGAGCGCCACGCGATGTTGTTCGGCTGGCGCATCGTCAAGCACATCAAATCCAACGCCATCGTCTTCACGGGCGCCGACGAAAAAACCGCTCGAACACTCGGCGTCGGCGCGGGTCAAATGTCTCGCGTGGACTCCTCCAAAATAGCCGTCTGGAAAGCGAAAGAAGCCGGCCTCGACCTGCGCGGCAGCGTCGTGGCCAGCGACGCCTTCTTCCCCTTCCCCGACGGCGTCATCGCCGCCGCCGAAGCCGGAGCGACCGCCGTCATCCAACCCGGCGGCAGCCTGCGCGACGCCGAAGTGATCGCCGCCGCGAACGAACGCAACCTCGCGATGGTGTTCACCGGCATCCGACATTTCCGACACTAAACCTTTTTCACCATGTCAAAGAAATCCCAAAAACAGCCCTCCGGAACAAAACCGGAACAAACCTCGACGCAACCCGACGCCGTCGGAATCAAACCGGAACAGAAACCGGCAGCGTCCGGCGCTGACGGAACATTGACGGAACAAAATCCGACGCCGTCCGACGTTGCCGGAACATTGACGGAACAAAAACCGGCGTCGCCGGAACAGTTGGCGGACGTTCCGGAAACGACGCACCTGCCGCATCTGTTCAAGTGGCGGGATTGGGCGGTTGCCGGTGCGGCGTTTTTGATCGCGGGCGCGCGGTATCTGTACGACATGTCGCCGGAGATCACGTTGCAGGATTCGGGCGAGTTGGTGACGGGCGCGTACCATCTCGGCGTGCCGCATCCGCCGGGGTACCCGGTATGGGCGTTGATGTGCTGGGTGTGGCGGCATTTGCTGTGGTTCAATAATCCGGCGTGGAAGATTTGTTTGTTGTCGGTGGTGACGGGCGCGGCGACGGCGGGCGTGCTGACGTTGTTGATGTCGCGGAGCATCATGGTGTTGTTGCGCGCGCTGAAGTGGGCGGATGAGGTCTCGGACGACGTGAAGCACTGGATCGCGTTGACGGTGGGGGCGACGGTGTCGTTGATGTTCGCGTTCAATCGCGGTGTGTGGTTGTGGGCGTGCGTGCCGGAGATGCGTATTCTGAACGTGTTCATGTTTGTGTTGGTGGCGTGCACGTTTTTTGCGTGGATGATACGCCCGCAGCGGCATGGTTTTTTGTTTGTGACGGTTCTGGTGTACGGTCTTGGGATCGGCAATCACCAGACGATCATGGTGATGGTGGCGCCGTTCCTGGTGGGTGCGTTTGCATTGGAAGCGTTGGAAGCGCGGGAAGAGAACACGGTAGAGACATGGAAGGATGCGTTGTTCAAGGCGTTGTCGTGGGACTGGATTCCGGCGGTAGGCGCTTTGGTGACGGTGTGGCTGTTATTGTGGATCGGCGTGGGGTTGCCGCAAAACGCTCGCGCTTGGGTGCTGGCACACTGGGGCGAGTTTGCCTCGCACGTGTATTGCATGGGCGTGGCGCCGCAGGGGATGCAGTGGTTAATGGGTGAATTTTTGAAGGCGGTGTTCGTGTGGTGGTTGGGGTCAACGATTGTCGGCGTGTTGATGCGGGTGAGCCGGTTCAAAGTGGTGATGGAATTGTTGGTGGCGATTTTGTTGTCGGCGTCGGCGTGGGCGTTCGTGATGGCGTGGACGGGGATGCGCCAGTTGCAGGAGTTCATGCCAATGCCGTTGGTTGGGAAAATGCCGTTGGAGGCGCTGGCGGTCCTGCTGTTGGCGCTCGGCGTGTGGTATTTGGTGTGCGGCTGGAAGAAGAAGTTGGTGAGCGGGCCGCGGACGTTGTTGTACACGCTGATATTTTTGATCGGCGTGGGATTTTATGCGTACATGCCGATCGCGTCGGCGACGAATCCGCCGATGAACTGGGGCTACACGCGAACGCCGCAGGGGTTCTTGCACCACATTACGCGCGGTCAATATGAGCGGTTACATCCACAGAAGTTATTCAGCCCGGGATTCAATATTCAGATCAATTTGTTCGCGACGGCGTTGATCAAGCAGTACTCGTACGTGTTCGACCTGCCGAAGTCCATCGGCCAGATGTCGCCGTTGGAGTTGTTGAAGTTGTTGTGGAACTGCGTGGACACCTTGTTGCTCGGCGTGTTGTCGTTGGGGTTGCCGGTGTTGGCGTTCTTCAACATGCGGAAACGCGGTCGCGCGTGGTTGATATTTGCGTGGGCGGCGTTTGTGATCGCGAGCATCGGTTTGATTTTGATCATCAACCCGGGACTCGACCGTCAGAACCAGGAGATTTGCATCAAGTTCTTCGCGCCGGCACACGGGTTCTTCGCGATGTTGCTCGGCTACGGAATGGCGTTCGCGTTGGTGGCGATGGTGGCGCGATGGAAACAATGGGGTTCCAAGGCGATTTGGATCGTCGGCGCCGCGTTGTTGTTGTTGCCGTTCCTTCCGTTCTACCGGAACTGGGAAGTGTGCGAGCAGCGCGGACACGATTTCGGTTATCAATTCGGGTACCGGATGTTTTATCCCGGCGGCGAGTATCCGCCGATGGATCGCGATGCGGTGTTGTACGGCGGAACGGATCCGGGACGTTTCGTGCCGACGTACATGATCTTCTGTGAAAGCCGGGCGGAAGCGAAGGATCGTTTCAATGATTCGCATTTCGATCCGCAAGGCGGACGCAATTTCGACCGCCGCGACGTCTACATCATCACGCAGAACGCGCTCGCGGACTCGACGTACATGAGCTACATCCGCGATCATTACGATTATTCGCGGCCTGATTGGAACAATCCGGTCACGTTGACAAACCGCCCGTCATGGCAAAATCACCAGCTCGGTTGGGCGTGGAAGACGCTCGACCGTGAGACGATGTATCCGCGCGAGCCGATTTGGATTCCAAGCGAGTTGGACGTGCAACGCGCGTTTCAGGAATACGTCAACGGCCTGAAGACCCGTGCGCCGTCACCCGAAGAACAAGTCGAGGTGGTGGACGGTCGCGTCAGCGTGAAAGGCGTCGCGGGCGTGATGAACATCAACGGCATCCTGACAAAATGGATTTTCGACAACAACAAGGCGCGTCATTCGTTTTATGTCGAGGAGAGTTACGTGATTCCGTGGATGTACCCGTACCTCGAACCGGCCGGCGTCATCATGAAGATCAACAAGGAACCGTTCCCCGGCCCGGAACAGGACCCGGCGCGTTGGCAGGAAATCGTCCGGAAAGATCGCGCCTACTGGGACAAACTCGAAGCCGAATTCAAAGCGCGTCCCGAGTTCAAGCGCGACAGCGACGCGCAGAAAACGTTTTCCAAACTCCGATCCGCCATCGGCGGCGTGTACGCGTTTCGCCGCATGGCCATCGAAGCCGAGTACGCTTTCAAACAGGCGCAACGCCTCTGTGCGGAAAGCCCCGAGGCGAGTTTCCGTTGCGCCCAACTCTACATGGAACTCGGCATGGTGGATAAAGCCATCGACACTCTCAAAGCCCTCGAAGCGCTTGACCCACTCAACGTCAAAATCACCGAGGCCCGCCGCCAGTTGGAAGGCGCAAAGAAAACCCGCGAAGACATCGCCACCTTTGAGAACGCCCGCCGCACTGATCCGCACAATATCCAGATCCTGATGCAACTCTGCCAGGCGTACGCCCGCGTCGGCCAGTTCGACCGCATCGTGGCCGTCTGCGACGGGTTCATCACGCAACCAAACCTCAACGGAACCGAGTTAATCATCATTGCACAAACATTCCTGCAAGTCGGCCAGATTGACCGTGCATTGAGCGTGCTCCAACGCATCCTCGCCGCGAACCCGCGCGACAGCCAGGCGCATTACGCTGTCGCCATCATCCGCGCCAACCAAGGCGCGCTCAATGAAGCGCTCGAATCCCTCGACAAAGCCATCAAGATCAGCCCGAACCTCCGCGAGCAAGCTCGTGGCGACCAGCGCCTCGCGCCGCTGCGTTTCAATCCGCGCTTCCAGGAACTCACCGGCAGCGGACAACTGATCCCGATGTACTGAGCGGCGCACAATGCGATTGATTGATCCACACACGCACATGGTGACCCGCGTCACCGACGACTACCAACGCATGTCCGAAGCCGGCATCGAAGCCGTCGTCGAACCGTCCTTCTGGCTCGGCTCACCGCGCACCAGCGCGGGCACGTTTGCCGATTACTTCGAGCACATTATCGGCTTCGAAACACAGCGCTCGAAACAATTCGGCATCGAACATTTCTGCGCCATCGCGCTCAATCCCCGCGAAGCCAACAACGAACCGCTCGCCGCCGAAGTGTTGCCGCTCGTCGAAAAATTCGCGCAGCGCGAAACCGTCGTCGGCATCGGCGAAATCGGGCTCGACCGACAGACCGACGCCGAAGAACGCGCGTTCCGCCACCAACTCCGCCTCGCGAAAAAATATAATCTCCCCGTCGTCATCCATCTCCCGCACCAATACAAACACCTCGGCGCCGAACGCACTTTGAAAATCGTCACCGACGAAAAAATGGATCCGGCGAAAACGCTCCTCGACCACAACACCGAAGAAACCATGCCGCTCTACACCGGCACAAGTTGGTGGCGTGGCCTCACCATTTACGCCGTCACCAAACTCACCGTCGAACGCGCCGCCAACATCGTCGAGCAATACGGTGTCGACCGCCTCATGGTGAACTCCTCCGCCGACTGGGGCGTCTCCGATCCGCTCAGCGTTCCGAAACTCGCCGCCGAACTCCGCCGCCGCGATTACCCGCGCGATAAAATCGAACAACTCGTCTTCCACAATCCCATCGAGTTCTACCGCCAAAGCGGCCGCTGGACATTCCGCGCCTGATTACGCGCCGCGTTTCTTCGCCACAAAAAAATAATTCTGGCATACCGGCGACAACAACACCGACAGCGCCGCGTCCGCCGCGTCGTACAACCGCGCCGCCGCAAAACTTTTTCACCGCAGAAATACTGGCGCGACGCTGCCGACAATGTTATCGTCGCCGCCGATGAAACACCGACTCGGCATCTGCATCGCCGGACTCGACGGCGCCGTCGCCAGCACCATCGTCGCTGGCGCCGCACTCCTGCGTCGCGGCCTCACCCAACCGCTCGCGCTCCTCTCCGAACCCTTCGTCAACTCCCACGCGCTCGCCCGCTGGGACGAAATCATCTTCGCCGGCTGGGACACCCGCGCCGAAAATTCTTACGACGCCGCGCGCCGCAACGCCGTCATCGGCCCGTGCCGACTCAAACCCATCCGCCGCGAACTCGCCGCGCTCAAACCGTGGCCCGCCGCCGCCGACCGCATCGCCGCGTTCCGCCGCGCGCACCAGCTCGACACCGTCGTCGTCCTGAATCTTCTCCCGACCGGCCAGCACGCCGCGTCGAAACAATACGCCCGCCTCGCCGCCAAACACGACTGCCCCTTCGTCAACTTCACCCCGAACGACTGCGGCGAAAAAAATCTGCGCCACGTCCCGTTCGCCGGGCGCGACGGCAAAACCGGACAGACCTGGCTCAAATCCGTCCTCGCCCCCGCGCTTCGCGACCGCGCGCTCCACGTCACCGGCTGGTACTCGACCAACCTCCTCGGCAACGACGACGGCAAAATCGTCGGCGACCCCGTCCTCGGCGAAGCAAAAATCCGCGACAAAACAAAACTGCTCGGCGAAATGCTCGGCTACGAACCGGTGCACAAAGTCCGCATCGAATATTTCCCGCCACGCGGCGACACCAAAGAAAGCTGGGACTACATCGAGGCGGAAGGCTTCCTCGGCCAACCGATTCAGTTCCGCGTCAGCGCCCGCTACCCCGACTCAATCCTCGCCGCGCCGATGTGCCTCGACCTCTGCCGCTTCATCGCCCTCGCCGCGCGCCGCGGCGAAACCGGCAACCAAAAATGGCTGTCGTTATACTTCAAAGCGCCGTACGCCGGGCCGCCGCACGATTTCTTCCGGCAAGAACAACTGCTTCGCGCCTATCTTGCGGCACAATTGTAGTCGCGGCGCTCTGTCGCCGCGCCCCGACGAAGCGGGGCGGCTACAACCGGAACATTGGCCGACACCACAAGCGTCAGTAACAACGCAACCTCGCGCCGCCCGGCAAGCGCGGCGTCATGTTCCGGAAATGTTCCGGCAACGTCAGCCCCGACGCAATCGCCGCACAACCAACCGCGCGGCAACGCCGAGAAACAGCGCGGCGCTCAAGTTCAGGTAAAGCAGTTGGCGTTTATCGTCGAGACCGGCCAGCATCGGATACCACAAACCGAACATCACCAGTTCCAGCGCGAGCATTCTGCCTTCGACATCCGGCACGACACGCCGCACGGCGACGAACAGCAAAATGAAAATTGGCAACACGACAATCGCGCCGGTTCCCCAGAATCCGAGGACGGTGTCGCTGAAATCGCCGAGCAGCGCGTACGCGAACGCGACGGCGGCGGCGACGAGCACGGTGAGCAGCGCGGTGTGTTTGCTTTCCGCAAGCGTTCCGCCGAGCAACAGCGCGGCGAACAGCAACACCCAGCCTTTGCGGACTTCGTTGAGCACCTTGCTGGCGAGTTCGCCCGGTTGCGTGAGTTTCGGAATCTCGATGCCCATCCCTTTGTTCGAGAGCGCATGGTCAAGCCGGTAGGCGAGCGTGACGCCTTTGCGGTCCGCCGTGTCGGTGATTTCCGTCGGTGTCATGCAGCCCTCGGGGTAGTTCAGACTTTTGCGCGGCGTGTCGGGCAATGCGAGTTTCAATTCGAGGTCGCGGATCTCGCGCGGCTCGCGGACTTGGAAGTACCAGTAGTTCAGGCCGCGACTCTTGAAGCTGACTTCGTATTTGAATTCTTCACCGGCCTTGAGCGGTTGTTCGAGTTCGAGCGCGTTGTCGCGAATCCGGAGCCGCTCGCGCACGCTCGCGCCGTTGAGCGCGACGGCGAGGTCGTCGTACATCGCCGACGCGGCGGGCAACGGAAATCGCAGCGCCGCTTTCACTTCCCGGTCGGCGGGGTTGCGGAGTTTCCAGCCAAACTTGCAGTCGGTCGTGTAGCCGGGATAAACCGCCGGGCCTTTTTTGCGCGGGCTTTGTTGCAACGTCACCGCGTGTCGCGCGCTGACGAACGGGTTCTCGTCAATCGTGTGCGTGATCTTGCGCTTGCGCGTCACGGTCGGCTTTGTCGGGTCTTCGGATTCGAGGCGCTCAAGTTGCTCCTCTTCCCAGCGCAACGCGACCGCGAGTTCGCCTTGCGTTTGTTCCGGCCCCCAAATCGTGCGGACGGCGTCGAGGTTCGCCTCCGTCACGCGCCCGTGATCGTGACGGAAACTCGCGGCGGTGCGGTCGAGATAATTGCTCAACCCAACCGCCGCGCCGAGCAACAACGCGACGAGCGTCGTTGCCCACGCGAACCGGCCGAGCCGCGTCCAGATCGTCCACGCCAGCGTTGACGCCGCGTCGGACTTCAACGAGACCTGCAAAAACACCGCGACCAGCGCCGCGCCGAGCAACAACGTGAACAGCGGTTGCGCGCCAAGCGACACCGAGGCGCGCTCCAACAATGACTGCAAAAACGGCAACATACTACTTCCTCCTTGTGCGGTCGCGGGTGGGGTGAGCGACCACGGCGGCACCATACTCCGCAGAAAACCGGTGTCAAAACAAATCTGGAATTCTGCGCCGTCTGTGGCAAAAATGGCGCCATGAAATCGAGTTGGAATCTTATCGTAACAATCGCGGCTTTGTTCGGCGCCGTCGTTGCGGGCGCGCAAGTGAATTCGAGCCGTTATCAACAGGCGCCGAAAGAAAACTGGTGCGTCGGTCCGATTGTCGCGCTCGACGCGGCGGCCGGCATGCTCACCATCGAGGTCAAGGAATCCGGCCAGACCGCCGCGACGCAAACCGCCGGCCCCATCCGTCTCGGCTCGTTCATCGTCGCGTCATCGAGTCCGTCGTCCGAACTGCCGCGCACCTTCCAGTGCGCGCCGCAATGCCGCTTCGCCACGTCGGCCAAACCGGCAGGCGCGACACTCGCCGATTTCAAACTCGGCGACATCGTCCGCGTGACCTGCACCGGCAGCAACAACAACTGGAGCGCGCAACAAGTCGTCCACCACACGCCCGCCCCGCCGCAACAACCGCAGCAATCGCCGCCACGAAGGTAAACCGCCATGCTCGACACCGCCATCGAAGCCGCGTACGCCGCGGGAAAATTATTGCGCCAGAACTTCGGCGCAACCCTCAACGTCAACGAAACCTCGCACCACGACATCAAGCTCGAACTCGACGAACAGGCGCAGAAAGCCATCACCAAAATCATCCTCGCCGACTTCCCGCAACACGCCATCCTCGGCGAAGAAGGCGTCTCCGGCAGCGCTGACGCCGAAGTCCGCTGGGTGATTGACCCGCTCGACGGCACCGTGAACTATTTCTACAACATCCCGTTTTACGCCACCAGTATCGCGGCCCAACAACGCACCGGCAACGACTGGCAGACCATTGCGGGCGTCGTGTACGCGCCCGAGATGGACGAAATGTTCGCCGCCACGCGCGGCAGCGCGCCGACGTTGAACGGCCAACCGATCCGCGTCAGTGACCGGGCGGAATTGTCGGAAGCGATT
>Ga0233425_10010484_pt1 | contig 11261 bp, 13 predicted proteins | sample Watercolumn_Towu_2_FD_181712 | JGI IMG/M metagenome (GOLD analysis project Ga0233425, IMG submission 181712) | Freshwater microbial communities from Lake Towuti, South Sulawesi, Indonesia - Watercolumn_Towuti2014_140_MG | ecosystem: Environmental > Aquatic > Freshwater > Lake | place...
AAAAGAAACTATTTTTCGTTCATTAAAATCGATGCGTGACAAGACTAAATCTCGCACGAGTCAGATAAAAAAGCTCAAAGAAGAGCGTGACGAATTCACCAAGCAGGTAAAAACCCTCAAAGGCGAGCGTGAACAATTAAATCTTGCCGTTAAAGAAAAAGCATCCGCAAAAAAAGAAGTAGAAGAGAAAAAACAAGAATTTACGCAGAAACATCATATCCATGAATCTCCCTCTCAAATAAAATCACAGATAGAGCGGCTAGAGCGAAAAATAGAAACAGAAGTCATGCCATTTGAAAAAGAGAAACAGCTCACTAAAACGATTAAAGAATTAAAAGCAAAATACAAAGAACTTCAGCAGTTAGGAAATGTGTGGAAAGAGATAAACACCACCTCTGCTGATTATTCCGAGCAAAGAAGAAAAGCAGAAGAGTCTCATCACCTTGTGCAAGAAAAAGCCAAAGCCTCGCAAGAAAAGCACGAACAGATCAACAAACTCTTTGAAGAAGTCAAGAAGATTCGTGAAGAAGAAAAACCGCTTGTAGAAAAATATCAGCAATTAAAATCACAATTAGAAGAAGGCAGGACTAAATTAGATGAGCTTTCTGCAAGAGTGACCGAACTTGCCAAGATCTTTCATGAAGAAGAAGAAAAAAGTTACAAATCCAAAGCGCAAGATAGAGTGACAGAAGTCCAAGATAAAATAAAGAAAGGAAAAAAATTAAGCACGGAAGACATCTTGGCATTTCAAGCGTTGAAAGAATAATCCTAATTAATAAGAAGTTCTCTAATATAATACCTTCAAAATAGTTGGTAAGAATTCAAGATCGCCTACAATCATTCCTATAATTGCTTGAGTTACAAAACTTTCTTCTGTCTCAGACTCCATTTCTTTAGCAAGAGCCAAATTTAACTTTTGAGAAACAGTTCCTTTAAGATAATCCTCAACAAAAGGATAGTAGTCTGAAAAATCAGACATTGTTTTTAACGCGTTGAAAAAATCATTATTTATTTCTTTTTTAGCTCGTAATATAGTCATGGCAAGAGTAGCTTGATCCCGCGCATTAAAGTATCCCTGTCGGACTGAAAAAGGAATAAACGTTTGGGTTGCAATCCAATCTGCCATAAACTCATCGAGGGTATCGTAACCTAAATTAAGATGTTCACCTTCTCCGAGATTAAAATCGAATCGCAATCCAAACGAACGCATTTTTCCCTTAGTGCGACGAACTTTTGTTAATGCCTCGATTATATCTTCATTTTCTTCAAAAAGAACTTCTGCAGCATACAAAAATGTTTCTCGCACCTTTGCATTCTGATAAATTCGTCGCGCTGACCGATGAACATTTTCATGCATTAAAGTAGATAGAAAAGTAAAATCACGAACGTCCTCATAACTTGGAGCTTTACCTTGACATTGATGGAGTAAATTCCTCGCTCTTTGTATGTATTCAGAAAATTGTTCTTCTACAAAATAAATCCTACCTGATTCTAAATGAAAAAAAGCCGCTGCGTTCTCTAATGATTGCTCCATCTTATCCTCCAACACACGCTGCTTTTCAACAAATACGATTCTTCTATCTTCTGGAATAAATCGCAAATCCTCGCGTTCGGTCTCTTGTCTGTAAAATGCTAAAGCTCTATTTATAAGAGAAATTCTACTGTCAACATAATCCTGTGTCAAGACCATTTATTTCAAAAAATAAAGATGACTTATAAATTATTCCTATAAGAATATTATTAACACAAATATTATTATAATAAGAATATATTAAGTGAATCTATGGATCCAATAATTCAAGACATTATGGTTGGACGTTTAGTTGAAATAGAGATACGCAATAAAGAGAACGGCGGAAAAATATGCACGAGCTGTGGCATAAGAAGGACCGATCCAACACGATATAGAAGAGTGAAATGGTGTTATGTTTGCTTAGATGAACATAACAGGAAAGAAGTTGGAAAACTACTTGATCGCCTGATTGGAGGAGAAGAATGATAATGTTTCCTGTAACAAGAAAGGAAATAACGAAAGTTCTAAAAGAAAAGCAACAACAAAAGTACAAAAGTGGAATAGGAGCACACTACGAAAAAATGTTCATTCAAAGATCAATAGACCGTTTAGAATCATCTTTGGAATTTGAAGATGGACGTAAAAACATGGAATATTTAATAGGTATAAAAGTTAAGAAAATCGGTCCATTTTATGTACGTATTTAGTTAGTAGGCCAATAAGTCAATTTTGCGTAGCTATTTTTCTGGAACAGGAGCAAAAACCATCGGTTTTGAAGTAAGTTTTTGCCAAAATTGATGGCCAACTAAATCGTACCATTTTATTTTTGGTAATGCTAAACTTAGACCCACAATCATCTTCACTCCATCAGTCCAAGCAGATCTGTCTTCGTAATAACTCCTTTTACTTCCCCCTTCTCTGCAACTAAAACAATAGGATAATCAAATAATAATTGAGAGATGGTTTTGACCCCAATCGTCAAAGAAACAATCGGTGGTGCTTCTTCCATCACATCACCAACATGTAAAGAACTCCATTTATCCAAAAGAATATGTTTGAGTAATATTCCTTCCGTTACAATTCCACACACTCTCTCTCGCGACAATACCGGCATTTGCGAAATACCCTCGCTTTTCATCACCGTAACAACATCACTAAGCAAATCACCAATTTGTGCAAACCGAACATTAGTATTCATCAACTGCGCTGCTTTAAGTTCCTCTTTAACTCGAAGCTCCTCCAGCGCCAAAAAAATACTCTTTGTTCGAGTATAGGTTGGATCAATTTTTCCAGCTTCAATCTTCGCGATAAAACTTTGCGAAACACCCGCTCGAGAAGCCAAAGCCTTCTGGCTCAACTTATACTTTCGTCGAAGCGGTCCAATTTCAAGCAAAGAACGGATCATTTTATTTTTTTAAGCTTATCTATTAATAATACTTTCCATAAAATTATTCCAATAGGAATATTTCTGTCACAATAATTTAAATTCAACCCCAAAATCTTAAGATCAGAAAAATGGAGGAATAACATGGAACAAAACAACTTTTTATTTACATCAGAGAGTGTAACAGAAGGTCATCCCGACAAAATATGTGACCAAATTTCCGACGCGCTGCTCGATGCCATTTACCAAGAGGATCCAAACGCAAGAGTCGCTATAGAAACATTGACCAAAACAGGTTTTGTCGTTGTCGCAGGAGAAGTAACAACAAGTACCTATGTTGATGTGCAGAAGATAGTAAGAGATACCATCGTAGGGATAGGCTACGACAAACCAGATTACGGCTTCGAAGGCTCAACCTGCGGTGTGCTTGTCGCCCTATCCGAGCAATCACCGGATATTGCCCAAGGCGTAAATGAAAACGAAGGACTTCATCAAGAGCAAGGAGCAGGTGACCAAGGTCTCATGTTTGGTTTTGCCTGCAACGAAACCCCTGAATTAATGCCACTTCCGATCATCTTGGCGCACAAACTAACGCAGCGTCTTGCCAGTGCTAGAAAAAGAGGTGAACTATGGTATCTTCGTCCTGACGGCAAATCGCAAGTGACTATCGAATATGAACAGGGCAGGCCAAAAAGAGCCGACACTATTGTCATCTCAACCCAGCACCATCCTGATATTGATTTAGAGACAATCAGGCGCGACCTCATCACCAAAATCATCAAACCCCTGTGCCATGAATGGATTGATGAAAATACAAAATACTTTATCAACCCGACAGGGAGGTTTGTAATAGGAGGCCCTGTCGGAGACGCCGGTGTCACCGGCAGAAAAATAATCGTTGATAGCTATGGGGGATACTCTCGTCATGGTGGTGGCGCCTTTTCTGGAAAAGATCCGACCAAAGTTGATCGTTCTGCCTGCTATATGGCAAGGTACATTGCAAAAAACATCGTCGCCGCAAGGCTCGCTGAAAAATGCGAAGTCCAATTGGCTTATGCAATAGGTGTTGCGCAGCCCGTTTCTATCTTAGTTGACACATTCAACACGAACACAATACCAGAAGAGAAAATAGTAGAGCTAGTCAAAAAACATTTCAAGACAACCCCAAAAGGAATTATCGAAATGCTGAACCTGCGTCGTCCCATCTACAAAAAAACAGCAAGTTACGGTCATTTTGGCCGAAACGATCCCGATTTCACCTGGGAAAAGACGGATAAAGCAGAACTCATAAAAGAAGAAGCAGGAATATATAGTGGCGGACATAAATAATTAATCAATAACTGATCGCCAATACATATGAAGGACACGACTATCTTAATCAATTATTTGTGTCCTTCGGTATAATTTTCACTTCTTCTTCCCTTTTTCCATCTCCCTCAGCCACAAAAGTCCAATCTTAATCATTAGCTTATTGAACTTATCAGAAATTTTGTACTTCTTTCTAAACAAATCATAATCGATAAGGCCCATCCCTCTCATCGGAGTTAATATCCTATCATAAAACTGCCTTTTATTATAAGAAATATTAACCTCCCTTTGTAAGACCGATCTTCCTTTCTCTCTCACCACCAACTTTCCTTCGTGTAATTGCGCCGCAAAAACGCCCATCTCCGTCTTGCCGATTTCACCCCCATTTTGCCACATATATTTAATCAGCAATTTACCCACTTCTTCCTGCTGCTCTGTTGCAAAAATAATCTTATAGATATCTTCTGAAAGATTGAATTGATCGAAGAGAACAACCATGCCTCTTCAAAAGAGATATTATTATATAAATATTACGAAAACGTATACTAGGAGACTCATTTGAAATCATCCAAAAAATCGTGTTCTTAATCCCTCAACAACGCAGCGTACACCATCTTCTGTCTCTTCTAATATGTCCAAGAAATTTCTGCTAAAACGAGTAAAAGCACCAGCATAAACCTCAAATCTCTCTCGTCTTAAAGCATCTCCTTCCTCTTCCATGCGAGAATAAAAATGATCTTGTCCTTTTCCTGCCAAATCCTCACAATATCTCTTAAGTTCTTCTGCTTTTTTCAAATCAGTTGATTCAAGCGCAGAACTATGACGCTGAAGCTGATGAACCACAGACGCATAAAACAGTTCATCAGCTAAAAGAGTATTTCCTTTATAAGAGGTAGTACTTATTTTTCCCGTTATTTCTTCAAATCTATCTCGAACCTGTTTATAATCTAAAATCAATTGGTCGCAATGTCGTGTTTCCTTCAAATTAAACTTTCCCTGTTGCAAAAGAGTAACCATATTTTGCACAACTGCACCATAAAACACTTCAGAAGGTGACGCTTCTCTCATCATGCCTTCTCCCGCAGGCATACGAACGGTTACCAGTTCAATTCCCTTTTCTCTAAGCACTCTTTCTGTATTTTCATATTGAACAATAAATTGACGACTGAAAGATCCAGAAGTAACCATTTTCAAAAGATGCGACTGTAATTCCTGGGCATAAGATGGCGCTCGCTCAACTAAGTCTTTTTTAAATGTATCCCAATTTTCAATTAATGAAGTATACGTTCTTTCTAGATCATTATCAACAATTATATCTCCAAGAATCCCCAATTCTCTTTCTAAACGTGAAGAAAATAATGCTCCCAATAATTGATTCCCAACAACTCTTTCCATAACCCCCAAATCATAAAGTGAAGAATGAGGTGATAATCTCATTAATGTTTTCAGATCAAGTAATGCCCTTGCCGTATTAGCATGAGTCTCCGCACTCTCAGCTTTAGCAACAAGGCGTTCAAGCTCATCTACTTCTCTTCGTACATCACTTCTGAAAATATCAACCATATCACACTACAAAAGAGCAGGGATTTTATAAACATTTCTAAAATAACTACTATAATGTGACAATAAGTTCTCCAAAACCCCTACCACAATCTTTATAAATAATCCCCTCTCCAAACCTCAAAATGGGAAGAATTAAGACCAAATTGATCAAAAGAAAGACCAAAGAGCTTCTTAAAGTTCATGGAGAATCATTCACCAAAGACTTTTCCGAAAATAAGCTGCTGACCAATAAGCATGCAAAAGTTCAAAGCAAGAAATTAAGGAATGTTATCGCTGGATACATGACGCGTTTAAAAGAGAAAGAATAAATTTCTCTTCTCAACTTGAGTAAAAACGTATAGAGGTGTCTTGCCATGGGAAATGAGAATTCTATCTTTATTGGAGAAAAACCTTTCATGAATTACGTAACCGGTGTTGTCATGCAGTTTGCATCCAAGGGTGCCAGCGAAGTTATCGTAAAAGCAAGGGGTAAATTTATCTCACGGGCCGTCGATGTCACCGAAGTTGCCCGAAAACGTTTTATGGACAACACCATCAAAATAAAAGACATCAAGATAGACAGCGAAGAATTTGAAAATAAAGAAGGCAAAAAAGTTCGCGTCAGCAACATTGAAATTATTTTAGGGAAATAATTTTTCTCATTTTTCTCATCGCTTTGAATAAGTATAAAACTTTATAAATAAAGTCTTTTTCTACCAAATTAATGGTCGCAAAAAAGAAAATCAAAGAAGAATCCTCTCAATTACCCAAAAAAGCAGAAGAAAATAAGCCGTCTTCTCCCGCTCAATCCTCTCCGCAACCAATTCCTATACAGCCTTTGCTCAACATCGCGCTTGTCGGTCACGTAGATCATGGCAAGACTACCTTAACTGAACGCCTGAGCGGCAAATGGACTGACACGCATTCTGAAGAGCTCAAGAAAGGGATTACCATTCGTTTAGGATACGCAGATTTTACGATTGGCAAATGTGACAAATGTAACTTCTACACGACAAAAGACAAATGTCTCAAATGTAATAATGCCGTAACACCTCTTCGAAAAATATCTTTAGTTGACGCGCCAGGACACGAATCATTGATGGCAACAATGCTTTCAGGTGCTGCGATAGTAGACGGCGCCTTGCTGTTAGTTGCCGCCAACGAAAAATGTCCTCAGCCGCAGACCAAAGAACATTTGATGGCTTTGCAGATAGTTGGCATCAAAAACGTCATCATCGTGCAAAATAAAGTTGATTTAGTTTCCAAAGAAGAAGCGTTGGAAAATTATAAAGAGATAAGAGCGTTCCTCAGTGATACAAATTACAAAGACATTCCCATCATTCCTATCTCTGCAAGAGCCAACGTCAACATCGACATGCTGCTCAAAGCGATCCAAGAACAGATCAAAACGCCAGAGCGTGATATCAATAAAGAACCCCTCATGCTGGTCGCAAGGTCTTTTGACATCAACAAACCAGGAACAAAGACTGCCCATCTCTTAGGTGGAGTTTTAGGGGGTACGGTACGTCAAGGAAAGTTCAAAGTAGGCGATACAATCGAAATTGCGCCAGGATATATGGTCGAAGAAAAAAACAAGAAAGTCTGGAAACCCCTTTTCACAAAAATAACGCAGATCTTCTCAGGAGGAGAGCCCGTCCAAGAAATATTCCCCGGAGGAAGTATGGCCTTTGGAACCTCGCTCGATCCCACTATCGTCAAATCAGATTCATTAACCGGTTCACTCGTTGGTATATCCGGAAAATTACCTCCCATTCACTACCAGATTGCGCTCGATACTAACTTATTAGAACGTGTTGTTGGAACAAAAGAAGAAGTCGAAGTAAAGCCGCTTGCCAAAGGAGAAGCGTTAATGTTGAACGTCAACTCCGCCGCAACAGTAGGAGTAGTTGTCGATCCCTCTAAAAAAAATACAACCTGTATTCTCAAAAAACCAGTGTGTGCCAACGTAGGAGACAGGATAACTATCTCAAGGAGAGTAGGAGACCGATTTAGATTGATTGGTTATGGAATATTAAAATAAATAAGGAAATTCTTAAGATGAGCAGTTACCAAACACAAAGTTTAGCACCATGTGACAACGATACCCTTCGTCAGATGATCAATGCCCGGTTAGATTATGCACACCATCTTGTTCAAGCAGAACCCCAATCCATCATTCGATTAGAAGAACCAGCTTATCAAGCTTTGTTTGACCTTGCGCAAGGAAATCCTGGACACATGCTTTATGCTTTTCGGCAAGTTCTCATCCTCAGTTCAGAAAGCGTAAAAAAAAGGCAAGAAAGACCCCACATAGTAACAGCAGATCACATAAGAGCAGTATCGGCATCTTGTGATAGTTACCAAGCCTGGCAAGACTCTTCAATAAAAGGTGCAGTTATCTTAAATATGGGTAGAGCCGGACTCAGAGACATCTCATTGGAGGAAAAGTTAGTGAGAGAGTTTAACGAAAAGAGAGAGTAAGTATAGAAAACCGTACCAATCCTGTTCGCAGGTCAATTCAGTAAACTAACAATCCTTTAAACAGACCACCATCATCTTTAAATATTTCTCATCATTTCTCAAAACTATGTCCAGCAACACTCAGATGGCGCAAATGATGGAAAACTTTTTTCACATCTCATTGTTTTTTGCAAAAAAATTGCATCAAGACACTCAAAAAGCAAGAGAACTAATTACAGAATTAGAAAAAGCAACCAATTATAAAGCAGTATTGGTCAAAGCACAAAAATCGCAGGAAGATTTTGTAGAACAAGCCCAATCTTTTGCACATGCTATTCAAACGTGGATTTCAGATTACCCTCAACTGCTCAAAGAATTTAAAAATATTATAAGCACTTTAATCACAAGTCTTCAAAGTAGTGGATATATCATCGTTCGAACTTTTCCAACAATAAACATTAGTTTTAACGAAAAACAATTTATCTATCAATTACAACATCCTCACAATAGTCCCGTTGCTAATCTTAATCTTGAATCTATCCAAACAAAAAATGGCGCTCAAATTACCGCAAAAGAAGAAGAACTAGCCAAGAAAGAAAATAACCTTATCAAAGAATTTGCCGAAATTGTCGCATTAGAATATCATCTTTTAATCTTCTTGGAAAAAATAGAAAAAAGTATTACAGACCAAAACATCTCATCCCAAGCAGGTCAAATATGGAAATGGCAGGGAGATATAACTGGAACTTTTATCGACACCCTTCATAACATAATTCTTTGGTGGTCGCAAACCATGGATTTACTGCAAGAACTCCGTAAAGTAACGTATATCGCCGTTGAGTTAGATCAAGACGCCGCCAAAAAAATTAAAAAAATGGGTACCGGCGACTCCCGATTTGATAATCGATCACTAAAAGTAAGTCTTGGTTTTGCCAAAATTGGACTTCGCATCGGTTTGATGCTTTGTGGTGCAGGGTTATATCAGAATGTTCTTGATGCATTAGAAACCGCCGGTGAAGCGAGAGATATAAGAAGAGAAATAACAGAGATGAAAAAACAATAAGAAGTACCACTCCTCAATAATCAACAATCCTTTTAAACTCACTTTCTTTAAACCCTTCAATGGTCAAGCTCATCACCTACAACATCGAATACTGTGAAGGCATTGAAGGCATTTGGTATCAATATCTTAAATTCTGGAAAATCTTCTTTCCTCCAAAACATCTTGATGAGCGGATCATCCACGCACTAAAGAAATTAAGCCCAGATATTCTCACACTGATTGAAGTTGACACCGGTTCCATTCGCTCAAGGGGAAAAGACGAAGTAAAATTCATCGAACAACAACTTCATTTTAATTCTTTCGTTGAAAAGATTAAATATCCCCTGCATGGCTGGCTAAAACTGTTTCATCACGTTCCTGTCTTAGACAAACAAGCCAACGCCATCGTCTCAAAATACAAACTAAGCAACATCAAATACCACGTTTTTCACGAAGGTACCAAAAGGATGGTCATCGAAGCGACCGTCAGCTGTCCCAAAAAAGTAACGCTTCTCGCCGCCCATTTAGCGCTAGGAACAAAAGCTCGCGCTATGCAGATAAAAGAATTGATCAAGATCGTCAACAACATCAAAAATCCCGTCATCCTCATGGGTGATTTCAATACATTCAACGGCGTTGCAGAAATGAAAGAACTTCTAAAGAAAACACATCTCAAAGACATGATAAAGTTAGATAAAAATTCTCTTCCTTTTACAGAGCCCGCGTGGCACCCCAGCAAAAGATTAGATTACATCTTAACATCGCCACAAATCAAAGTCAACAAATATTCCATTCTTAACTTTCACTTCTCCGATCACTTGCCTTTATTTATTGATTTTAAAGTAAACTAATCACCCTCTCCTTCTTTGTTGACGGTATATTGCCAACGCGCTTTCCAAAGAAATAGTTCCTCCTCGTAATCTTTCTCGTTCCGTTTGGGGAGCATATAATCCGGTTCTATTAAAATCGATCTCTTCTCCATACTTGCCATTTTCCTCTTGCAAAAAGGCAGGTCCAAAACGAACATTAGCATTCACTTCTTCCAATTTATCATTTAAAAAGTGATAATTCTCACAACATAAGGGCAGATTTTCTTTAAAATAAAAATAAGTCATTTTCCTCTCTCATCAAAAAAATGGCCCCGCCGAGACTTTCACGTTCGTTTTGAACTCAGGACATCTGCCTAACTTGCCAGTGGTCCAATGAATAGGGCGCACTTATATAAGAGCAGCGCTCTACCGGGCTAAGCTACGGGGCCGCAATTACCAAAGAATATCCCCACTTTAAAAGATTTGTCATTCGTTAATAAAGCACCCTTCTTTTTTCTCATCAATTTATAAATAAACCTCAAAATTACTTTTAGCTACAACAAAGTTACTACAAAACTATATAAACCCAAAAATAAACACTTTCCCAAAAAAGAGTGTGAAAAATGAACTTTAACTACGTTAAAAAATTAATGGAAAGAAAGAAAACTTCTCACAAAGGAGAAAATGGTTACTGTCTCATCATAGGGGGTTCCGAGGATTACGTAGGAGCTCTCGCTTTATCCGGATTAGCCTCATTAAGAGCCGGTTGTGATTCAGTACATATCGCTTCGCAAGAAAAAGTAGCATGGACCGTCAATCGTTATGCTCCTGATTTAATCACCCACAAAATCAAAGGGTTGTATAGCGTAAAAGACGCCAAAGAGATGGTAAAATTGGCAGAGCGGTTTGATGCCGTTCTGATTGGACCAGGAATCTCCAGAAAAGCAGACAAATTTACGCAGTACTTCATCAAAAAATCCCATCGTCTAAAAGTCATCGATGCCGACTCTCTCAAATCGCTTTCCTTCAAAGATTTCAGCAACGCCATCTTAACTCCTAATGAAGCAGAGTTAGAACTGATGCTCATCAACAGCGGCAAAGAATTCTTATTGCCAAAATTAAAAGAATCCAACATCAAAGAAAAAGCCGAAATCTTGCAGGGAAACCTTCGTTACTTCCTTCAGAACAACAACGTTCTTCTTC
>Ga0233425_10010485_pt1 | contig 11261 bp, 9 predicted proteins | sample Watercolumn_Towu_2_FD_181712 | JGI IMG/M metagenome (GOLD analysis project Ga0233425, IMG submission 181712) | Freshwater microbial communities from Lake Towuti, South Sulawesi, Indonesia - Watercolumn_Towuti2014_140_MG | ecosystem: Environmental > Aquatic > Freshwater > Lake | place: Indonesia...
ACAGGAAACTTTCAATGCCAAAAGAGTAAATAATATTAAAATATGTCATCACGGCTATAGGAATTTCTGTTTTTTCCCTGATCTCTTTTATTGATTTGAAGAGAAGATGCGTGTTAAACCCTTTCTCCAGAGAAATTTTTGAAGAATGTTGAATTACCGGGCCGTCTGCCAGCGGATCAGAAAAAGGCATGCCTATCTCAATAATATCTGACCCCAGGTTCTCAAGCCTAAAAAAAAGCTCTATAAATGTCCGGTAATCCGGGTAACCTCCGGTTATAAACGGAATTAATGCTTTTTTATTTTCTTTTTTTAAATCAGTAAATGTTTTTTCGATCCTGTTTTTATAATCCAATTATCTGCCCTTCTCTTTATAATTATTCACAATATCCAGATCCTTGTCCCCGCGGCCGGACAGGCTGACAATAATTATCTTATCCCCTGAAAGACACGGGGCTATTTTTGCCGCATATGCCAGTGCATGGGAGCTTTCCAGCGCCGGAATTATTCCTTCAAGAACAGACAGTAATTTAAAGGCTTTAACCGCCTCGGTGTCGGTTACATTGCAGTATTTAACCCTGCCTGTATCCTTCAGATATGAATGCTCGGGTCCAACTCCTGGATAGTCAAGTCCCGCTGAAATCGAATGCGCCTCATTTATCTGCCCGAAGCTGTCCTGAAGCACATAGCTTAAGCTTCCCTGGAAAACCCCTTTCCTGCCAAGGCAAAGTGTGGCGCCATGTTTTGAACTGCCGGTACCAAGCCCTCCTGCCTCCACTCCAAAAAGATTTACGATCTTTTTATATTTTTTATCTTTTTTAAGGAATGGATAAAATATGCCTATGGAATTGCTGCCGCCGCCGACACATGCAACAATATAATCCGGAAGATTTCCTTCGGCACTTATTATCTGCCGCCTGGTTTCTGCTCCGATCACTGTCTGAAAATCACGGACAATGAGAGGGTACGGGTGAGGGCCCACAACCGATCCGAGAAGATAGTAGGTCGTATCCGCATTTGCCGCCCAGTACCTTAAAGCTTCGCTGCAGGCATCCTTTAAAGTCCTGCTTCCGGACATAACACTTACGACCTCGGCACCCATAAGCTTCATCCGTAAAACATTTGCTTTCTGCCTTTCAACATCAATAGCTCCCATAAATATTTTGCACTTAAGCCCCAGCAATGCGCAGACCGCTGCAACCGAAACCCCGTGCTGGCCCGCTCCGGTTTCAGCAATGACATTTTTTTTATTCATTTCCCTGGCCAGAAGCGCCTGCCCGAGGGTATTGTTAATCTTATGGGCGCCTAAATGGCACAGATCCTCTCTTTTAAGGTAGATTTTTGCGCCTCCAAAATGGGCAGTGAGCCTTTCGGCAAAATAAAGCGGTGTGGGCCTTCCCGCATAATCTTTCAGGCATGCGCCCAGTTTTTTTAGAAAAATCCTGTCTTTTTTAAACCTGAAGTAGTTTTCCTCAAGCTCCTTTAAAGGTTTTATAAGCAATTCAGGCACATACTGGCCCCCGAACTCCCCGAAGTATCTTTTAACTGATTTTTTAAATACTCCTTGCATTTTTTACAAACTCCGTCATCTTATTAATGTCTTTTTTACCCTTATACAGTTCCACGCCCGATGAACAGTCAACTCCATACGGGCGGATTATTTTTATTGCTTCTAGGACATTTGAGGGCCCGAGTCCGCCGGCTAACATTACCGGATATTTTTTACCGATGTTTTCGATTATTTTCCAGTCAAATGCATATCCCGTTCCCCCGTATTGAATTGGGTCAAATGTTTCCAGGAGAAAATAATCAACAGGACCACAGTCTGATGAAACATAGAAGGAATTTATTTTTTTATAAATATCTTCCCTTTTATCATCCTTTTTTATTTTTATGGACCTTATTGTTTTTACTCCGGGAAACTGTCTTTTAATTTCACTTATAAACGCAATATCCTCGTCACCTGAAAACTGGGCAAAATCAAACAGGCCCGTATCCAGGTATTTTTTAATACAGCCTGATGATTCATTAACAAATACACCGGCAAAGCTCGCTCCATATTGATCTTTGCTGCCGGGAGCACTATTATCTGCTCCTGTATCTGCCGGAAAATTTTTTCCGGAAATATCTGATCTGACTGCTTCAATAATTCTAATTGCTTCTTTTAAATCCACCCTCCTCGGGCTGTCAGTTGAAAGTATAAGACCCAGAACATCTGCGCCTGCCCTGAATGCATCAAGAGCGTCAGCAGGATTGGTAATCCCGCATATCTTTACCCGGACCCCGCTGTTTTTACAAAATCTCAATTCCTCCAGCTTTTCAACCAGGTTTGACCCCTGCATAAGATGACTCCCGATTAAAAATGTGTTGATGCCAAAGGCTTGAATTTTTCTTATTGCACCTGCAGAATCCAAACCGCTTTCACAGACTATAATTTTTTCGTCCATCACCTGTTTTCCCGCAAATTCAAGGATCTTCGGTGTGTTATCCGGGTCAACTTCCATTGTTTTTAAATTTCTATTGTTGATGCCGATAAACTCTGCACCTGCATCAACTGCCTTTTGAAAATCCCTTTCCGTATGGGTTTCAACCAGGACATCGAGTTTCAGCTCCCTTGCAAAACTGCAGAGTAATTTAAGTTTTTTGCCCGACATTATAGAGCTTATTAAAAGTATGCAGTCCGCACCAAGCATGGCGCTTTCCGCAACCTGGAGGGGATGAAATATGAAATCTTTTCTGAGCACAGGAAACCCTGTAAACTTTTTGACTTCACTGATAAAGCTTTTACTGCCCCTGAAATATATTTCTTCGGTTATTACGGATATTCCGCTGATAATATCTGAGAATCTGTTATAAGTGCCAACAATCTTTTCAATATCAAGATCCTCCTTTAAGGTACCTTTTGAGGGAGAGGCTCTTTTTATTTCAGCAATAATGTTTAAACTATTTTTCCTGATACCTGAAACAAACCTTCCCGGCATCCTTTCATCGTTTTCAACGTTTTTTAAAGCTTTTATCAGATTATCATGTTCCGCCGGATTAATTTCCTTTTTTTTGTTTACAAGTATCTCTTTTAAGTATTTCATAAAAACCTGATCCCTGCGCCTTCCTGATCTTTATAATTTTCTTTTGTGACTGTCATGAAATTTCAGAAGCTCCTTTTTTAATCTTCAGCCAATTCTTTAATGCAGCAGGGCTGATTAAATTTTTTTGTTTGATAACAATATCATTTTGTTTAATATGCCGGCTGCTTTGCCATTTTCAACAGACTCTTCGGCCATCTCAACAGCCTGTCCGAAATCCGGGGTCTTTTCACTTACATAAATAACAGCAGCCGCATTAATGACCGCTATATCTTTCTTTATCCCCTTTTCTTTCCCCTGAAGAATATCTGATATGATTTTTGCATTTTCCCCTGCACTGCCGCCCTGCAGGTCCTTAAGACCGCAACCGGAACTGTATCTGAAACCATATTTTCCCGGCTCAAAAATATAATTTATCAGCCTGCCGTTTATAAGCTCGGTAACATGGGTGGATGAAAATATCGAGATTTCATCCATCCCGTCACTTCCTGTAAACACAAGTGCCCGGACCACTGCAAGCTTCTTTAAAACTTTGGCAACTTTTTGTGTATAGCCTTTATCGTACACCCCCATAACCCTGTACTTTGGAAGGGCAGGGTTAACAATTGGCCCCAGAATGTTAAAAACCGTTTTAAATCCCAATTCCTTCCTTGTCTTCGAAGCATGAAACATCGCCGGATGAACAAGAGGCGCATAAATAAATCCCATCCCTGCTTCCTGTATGCACAGTTTTATAATTTCAGGACTGATATTTAAATTTACCCCAAGTGCCTCTAATACATCAGCGCTGCCGCACAGGCTTGATACGCTTCTGTTTCCATGCTTTGCAATCTTCACGCCCGCACCTGCAGCAATCAGAGCCGCAGTAGTCGATATATTAAAAGTATTTTTGCCATCCCCGCCTGAGCCACAGGTGTCCACAAGTCTCTCTTGTCCTGCATCTATCAGCACTGCTTTGCCAAGCATTGCCCCTGCAAAACCGCTGAGTTCAGGCACCGATTCACCCTTCATCCGGAGTGCGGTCAGAAAGGCAGCCTTCGTGCAGTCATTTATTTTATCCTCCATTATAAGATTCATCACGTCTGCGGCTTCTCCCTCACTCAGGTCATTAAAAGACATAACTTTTTCAATAATTTCAGTTACTTTATCTTTCATAATTATTCTGATTTTGCCCTCCCCTTATCACAGCATAAAGCAGTGCTTTTGCCTTATTTAAAGTTTCCAGGTATTCGTTTTCCGCCACTGAATCATAAACTATCCCGGCACCGGCCTGGATATATACTTTATTATCTTTTGCAAGAGCCGTTCTGATGGTTATGCAGCAGTCAAGTGAACTGTCATAACCGAAATATCCTATAATGCCCCCATAAGGGCCCCTTCTTACGGGTTCAAGCCCGCTGATTAACTGCATTGCCCTTATTTTCGGTGCGCCGGTCAGCGTCCCTGCAGGGAATGTTGATTTGAGGGCATTAAATATAGTCTCCTCCTTCTTTAAAAGACCTTCCACCCTTGACACAAGGTGCACAACATGTGAATATTTCTCAACTTTCATATACCTTTTAACTTTGACACTCCCATACCGGCAGACCCTTCCAAGGTCATTTCTTGAGAGGTCCACCAGCATATTATGTTCAGCCTTCTCTTTATCATCACTTAAAAGGGAGGTGATAATTTTTTTATCCTCACCTTCATTCCTGCCCCTTTTTCTCGTGCCGGCAATCGGGCATGTGATTATCTTCCTGCCTGTCACCTTGATGAGCGGTTCGGGAGAAGATCCAATAATCTTAAAATCATTAAAACTCAAATAATACATATACGGAGAGGGGTTCAGGTTCCTTAAAATCCTGTAAATGCTGAAAGCATCAATCTGGCCGGAAAAATTTCCGACTTCAAATCTTTGCGACAGAACAAGCTGAAAAACCTCCCCCTCATTTATGTATCGCTTTGCCCTGTTTACTGCTTCGGTGAAAGACCCCATTGTAAAATTTGATGTTAATGAAAGATTGCTGTTTTGAAAAATGCCGTCAGGTGCGTCTTGAAATATGCTTTTGGAGAGGTTTTTTAACTGCGGTATTGTACCATTATTTTCAAACAAAATTCCATCGGTATTTCCGCCAGTATGGCTTTGCTGCATAAGATTATAACGGATATTATTTTCATGATTTGTGCCATGTCTGAATGGTTTAAAAATTATGTTTTCTATCTGCATTATTTTCTCGCAGGACAGTCTGTAGGCTTTTTTACAATCCATATCAGAAGAATCATTCTTGACAGTGGCAATTATATTTACGGTGTTTAAAAGATGGTCAAAGACGATAATGCAGTCTGTAAGATAAAGCATCATTTCAGGAAATCCGGTTCCAGCCGGTGGAATATCTATATTCTCGAAATACTTTACAAGGTCATAGGACATATACCCTACGGCCCCGCCAAGGAAATGAGTTAGTTCCGGATCTTTATAAACCCTGTATTCTGATAAAAATTGTTCAAGCTTTGAAAGGGGCCTGTCCGTTCTCATGCTTTTGGGTTCTGATTCCAAGAGACCGGATCCTTTGAAGATACTGAAAACACCGTTTGAAAATTCAATGAGATGTGAATACCCCGCGCCAATAAATGAATAGCGGGAAAGCCTCCTGGCGCCTTCCACACTTTCAAGCAGAAACATTTCTTTCCCGCAGTCTTTTTCCATGCTAAGTTTTAAAAATATGGTCGCCGGGGTTTCGGTATCCACAAAATATTTTTTATACACAGGAACAACATTAAATGTCCCGGATTTTTTTATATATTCATTTTCACCTGGATAAATCATCGAAAAATTCCCTCACACTGCAAACTAAAAAAATTTTATAAAAATTTCTTACCGGTTATTTTTGTTCCTGCAACAATGGCAATTTATCAGATGAATAAAAGCATAAATTTCACAAAAAGTTCCTTAAAACAGGATTTAATGGAAATAGCCTGCCGAACAGATTTTTCACAAAAAAATTTACTTTAGAAAAAATGGGCCCCGCAGGAGAAGAGTTAAAAATCTTTTTTGAAAAATTTAAAATAACCGTAAGAGAGCACAGGCAAAATATTAAATTGTAGAATTAGCTTTGCCAGCAGTAGTTGTCTTTTAGCCACGCCAATCCTAAATTAAGCGGATTTAAATAAAAAACATTAAATTTTTTTAAAACTGAAACCATAATGTTAAACATTGTATTAAACCTTCAGTTAATATGCAAACTGAATCTGGAGCCTGTAACCAGAATTGAACTGGTGACCTTTTCCTTACCAAGGAAACGCTCTACCAACTGAGCTATACAGGCTCACCACAATAAACAGGTTCCGCTGTTTGTTTAAATATGCCACCGGCATATTTAAAACTTAAAATAAGATATCTCTTTAAATTTTATAGTTTATGGTGGAGGAGAAAGGATTTGAACCTCTGTAGGCTTGCGCCGGCAGATTTACAGTCTGCTCCCTTTGACCACTCGGGCACTCCTCCGCATTATAAAATATTCAATCCAAAGAACTTGTACTTCCTTAAAGCAGAATCCTGCTCTCCGGTACTTACTGGAGCCGGCGGACCGACTTGAACGGACAACCTGCTGATTACAAATCAGCTGCTCTGCCAATTGAGCTACGCCGGCAAAGTTATAACTGAAAGCATGATTATAAAAAACACATGCCCCGGTTATACATTGCTAATTATATTTTTAATATATAATATTTACAACAAATAACTGGCTAACATATTATCCAAATCTGACCCGCAGTTGTCAAGATTTAAGTTTATATCCGGCTCTCTTATAACTTTAAAATATTTTATAATTATTCCGGAAATAATATAATTAAAAACGAATATATAGTAATTATAGAATTTTCCTATTTATAAAATCTGCATGTCATGTATAACATAAACAGGGATAAAGATGTAATGGAAATTCAAGATATAAATATTACTGTAACGGAAAAGTTGTTATTTAAATTTCAAATAATTCTGAAATAATGACTGATGAAGAAATTTAAAATTCTATATTTTTTATCAATTTTTTGGAAATGAAAAGGTGTAAATATGTTTAAAAGGATTATATCATTTATAGCGATATGCATTATTGTTGTTTTTTTGACAACAGGCTGCATAATGGTAAAACCTGAAGCCCTTGAAAGCCAGATTGAAGAAATAAGAAAAAAGATAGATGACACTGTAAATGCTCCGGATTACCTGTCAGGCACTGACAATGAAAATTTGAAACAATTCAATTCTGAGGTCAGCTCCCTTGTCGAGAGAGTAAATCCGTCTGTGGTTGCCATAACTGTTACAGTGATGCAGGAGGATTTTTTTGGTAATGAGCAGGAGGCACAGGGAGTGGGTTCAGGTGTAATATTTTCTGAAGATGGATATATAATCACCAATAACCATGTTGCCGGAGGTGCGGACCAGCTTCTTGTAACTCTTTCGGACGGTTCCAATTACGATGCCACACTTGTCGGAGCAAGCGCCGATACCGATATTGCGGTAATCAGAATAGATGCAGAGAATCTTCAGCCTGCATCCTTTGCATCAATCGATGACCAGAGAGTCGGTGACTTTGTTATTGCAATCGGGAGCCCTTTCGGTATCCAGCAGACAGTGACCACAGGAATTATAAGCGGGAAAAACAGGACCATCCCGGTATCATCCGACCAGCTGCCCATTGTTGATCTTATTCAGACAGATGCGGCAATCAATCCCGGCAACAGCGGCGGGCCCCTCATTAATATTTATGGCCAGGTGATAGGAATAAACACCCTTATTTTTTCAACATCCGGATCCAGCGCGGGAATAGGATTTGCCATACCCACAGACACTGCAATAAATATTGCAAACCAGATAATAAAATACGGTGAGGCCAAAATACCTTTTATAGGTATCCGGATGGGTGCCAATGAAACTGAAATACCGGGAGTATATGTTGAGGGAGTAATTGCCGGCAGTCCTGCGGAGAAGGGCGGCCTTCTAAAGGGAGATATTGTCACTGAATTTAACGATATCGAAATTAAAACAACTTTCGATCTTCTGACACAGATTATAAGGCAGAATTGCGGTGAGGTCATTAAAGTCAGGGTTTACAGAAATGAAGCCTTCATGGACTTCAACCTTCAGCTTGAAGAATGCCCGGCTGAGCTGAGATAATCAGAATCTTTTTCTGGCAATAAGATAATCCCTAGCAAAACCCGCAGACTTCCATCCGTCTGAAATAACGGATTTTGCTTCAAGCTTTTTATATGTTAGGAAAAAATTTTCAATTTCCGTCAGCATATGAGGAGGTATTTCGTGAAGGTCGTTTACATAATTCCAGACAGGGTCCGTTGCCGGTACGGCAAGCACCTTATTATCAATCCCTTTTTCATCTTTCATCTGAAGCATTCCTATGGGTCTTGCTTCAATCAGGCAGCCTGAAAATGTCGGTTCTTCAATAAGTATCAGTATATCCACCTCATCCCCATCCTCAGCAAGCGTATTTTCAACATACCCGTAATCTGCAGGGTAGTGAACAGAGCTGAATAAAACCCTGTCAAGCTTTATCCGGTTGGTTTTTCTGTTAAACTCATATTTGTTCCTGCAGCCTTTTGGAACCTCAACAACTGCATCCACTATCTCAGGAAAATTGCTTTCCTTCATTTTAAATTCCCGTCTTTTGAATAATTTAAATTTCATAAAACCTATATATTAAAAAAATTTTCCTGTTTTTTCCAGTCTTTTATATGATAATATAAATTTCCGGTTTTGTGACTGCAATAAAAGCAAAATTTTAATCCCCCGGAAATTGTGTGTTTCCCCGATTATAGAACTTTTGGCATTATTAATGTAAAATAAAAAAATGAGCTAAAAAAATAATTTAGCGTTTCTTTAAAATAAACAGTCTTTAATCTTATTATACCGGTAAACGGGAAAATGATTACGGAAAAAGAACAAATTAAAAGAATTACCATAAAAAACAGCACTTACAGGGTCCTCTCGGTTGCCGCATTCCTGCTGGGGATATTTACTATTATCACACCGGGCCTGGGATTTTTTATAGGCATCGCAGCAATAATCATTGCACTGGTTGATATTTCAAGAGAATTGTATATATATGACAGGGTTTGGGGCATCTGGCTCGATATATATGCCATAGTTATGGGGTTTTATGGCATCCTTGAAATGTTTTTTTAAAAACAGGCAATAAAAACATTGCAGTAAATATATTTGCAACAGGTGATCAATATGAATGAAAGTTATGTAAGAGAGAGCGTTGTGGCAGGAAGCTTCTACCCTTCAAATCCTGAAACTTTAAAAAAAACCATAAACCAGTATATTGAAAAAGCAGAAACGGAAATAATTCACAATGTAAAGGGTCTGGTGTGCCCCCATGCGGGATATATTTACTCGGGACAAGTAGCTGCTTATTCCTATAAGCAGTTGAAAGACAGAAAAATAGATTGCATTTTCATTATAGCCCCATCACATTCGGAATATTTTGATTTTAACTCGGTTTTCCCCGGAAGCGCCTACAAAACACCTCTTGGAAGCGTCAAAGTTGATTCTGAAAGAGCTGAAACGCTGGTAAAAGGCTCGGATTATCCGGCAAATATCCGCTACTCGGATTACGGCCACAGGCGGGAGCACAGCCTTGAGGTGCAACTGCCATTTTTACAGACTGTGCTCACTGACTTCAAAATCGTACCCATAGTTATGGGAAGCCAGGTAAAAGATAATATTGAAAGTCTTGGCAGTTCGATAGGCAATCTATTTACCGGACAAAATATAGCAGTAATTGCAAGCACGGATCTAAGCCACTACCACCCTTATAATGATGCCGCCTCTCTGGATAAAAGCGTGATTGATTATATTGAAGATTTTAATAATAGTAATTTCAAAATTGAAGACTTTACGGATGCGATTACATCACAGGAAGTGGAAATGTGCGGCGGCGGTCCGGTAGCTTCTGTGATGGTTGCTTCAAAAATTCTTGGTGCAGACAAATCAAAAGTTTTACAGTATAAAAATTCCGGTGATGTAAGCGGGGACAGAAATGCAGTTGTGGGTTACCTTTCCGCCGCGTTCTTCTAAAATATTTTAAAAAAATAAAAAATTTCCATGAAAGGAAATAGCTATGTTGCCAATTGGCCCTTTAATGATTGAGCACAGATTGATTGAAAGATTGATATATGTAATGCAAAAGCATGCAGACAGGATAAAAAAAGGAAGGATTACTGATGTAGATTTTATTGACAACTGTATTGATTTTATTAAGACCTACGCCGACAGGTGCCACCATGGAAAAGAAGAGGAAATATTATTTAAAGAGTTAGGCAAATTTACTCTTTCAGATAAACACGCCAGAACCCTAAAAGAGTTAATTGATGAACACAACTACGGGAGAAACCTGACCACCAGACTGGTTGAAGTCAGAAATAAATACTTCAACGCAAGCACTGAGGCTGAAAAGCAGATACATGCTTTTAAGATATACGAATATCTTAAGGAATTCATAGACCTTTACCCGAAACATATAAAAAAAGAAGACAAAGACTTTTTTCTGCCTGTTATGGATTATTTCTCTGATATACAAAAACAGGAAATGCTCGCACAATTTTATGAGTTTGATAGAAAATTGATTCATAAAAAATATAAAAAACTTGTTGAAACTTATGAGTAGTTTTGATTTTTTTCCAGCTAACAGTAAATATGGCAATGGAGGTATTCAAATGGTTGAAACTTTAAAAAAGACTTACCTGGCAGGTTTGGGACTGATTTCAATAACGTATGAGAAAGCTGAAAAACTTGCAAAAGATCTTGTTAAAAAGGGAGAAATCGCAAGGGAAAAGCAGCAGGAATTTATAAATTCTCTTGTAGAAAAAGCAAAGCAGAACAGTTCACAGATTGAAAAAATCGTAAAGGAAAGAATTGAGGAACTCGCTGAAAAAGGAAAACCGCTTAAAGAAAAACAGGATGAGCTCGTTAAAGAACTTTCAAAAAAAGCAAAAGAACTCGGCGTGGTTTCTGAAAAAAACATCAGGAAGCTTGTATCGGATATGGTTGAAAGGAGCAAAAACACAAAAGAAAAAATTGCAAAGACAATTTCTTTTGATGAAAAGGTTGCGGCGGTGCTCGCCAGGCTTGAAGTTCCTACCCGGCGGGACATCGACGAATTGAAGAAAAAGCTCAATGAG
>Ga0233425_10010486_pt1 | contig 11259 bp, 9 predicted proteins | sample Watercolumn_Towu_2_FD_181712 | JGI IMG/M metagenome (GOLD analysis project Ga0233425, IMG submission 181712) | Freshwater microbial communities from Lake Towuti, South Sulawesi, Indonesia - Watercolumn_Towuti2014_140_MG | ecosystem: Environmental > Aquatic > Freshwater > Lake | place: Indonesia...
GACAGTTTCCGTGATACCATTTTTTCTCCGATAATCATTTCGACATCTTCTCTTGAAGAAACTGCATCAAAATCCACTGAAAGCATAGCATCCATGATATCGAGATGTTGCTGCCTTGAAGTATAATTGAGTACACTAATATCCACCACAACCAGTTTCGCGACGCGGTGGGGATGCTGAAGGGCAAAATTCATCGCCACCTTACCGCCCATCGAATGCCCGATTAGAACAGGATCCGCAAGCTCATGATCTTCCATGAATTCAAACAGGTCATCGGTAAGCGCATAATAACTGAATGTATCGCTGTGGGGTGACTGCCCGTGATTGCGCTGATCGGGAATAAATACACTGAACTTTTCAGCCAACCGCCTGCCGATTGTCACCCAGTTGTCAGATATGCCAAGGATTCCATGCAGAATTACAACAGGTTTTCCTTCTCCGAAATGCCGGTAAAACAATTTCACTGCTTCAGATGATTTCTTTTCCGGAAACCGAAAAGGATGGCAAACAAAATAAAGATACCGCTGATTGCTGAAGAAATCTGCCCAATGTAGTCACCGAACTGTGAATAGAAAGTTAATTCATGATTAAGGTTGATGTCCTGGCTGATTACCCGTTTCTCCCAATACGGTGTAGGCTGCAGAATATCGCCACGCTGGTTCACGAAGCACGAAATTCCTGTGTTTGCCGACCTTGCTATGGACCTCCGGGTTTCGACAGCCCTCAGAGAAGCAAAAACAAGGTGCTGTTTATGTCCGGGAGTATTACCCCACCAACCGTCGTTGGTTATGATCAATAACGCACCGGCTCCCTGCCGGACATAGGATCTGCAAAAATCACCAAAAACCGATTCGTAGCAGATTACCGTTCCGGTTTTGACAGAATCAGGATCTGCAAACGGACGCGATAAAACCTCGGTTCCCAAAGTTCCCACGGTTCCTCCCAAATCAATAGCGTACTTCTCGATAAATTTAAAAATCCCGCCAGAAGGCATGTATTCCACACCTGGCGTTAGTTTCGATTTGTGATGTTTTTGGAAAATGCCTTCCGAATCAACATAAAGAGCGGTATTGTAACTGTCGTAATAGAATCCGGAATACTTGTGATACCTGGCTGAACTGGGCAGCTTCTCTCCTTCGCGGTATCGTCTGAAAGTTGAGGCTCCGATCACGATTCTCGTTTCAGGGTGATCATGTGTGAACGCTTTCAACTTGTTCAGACTGGGCGATGCGGCAAAGCTCCCTTCCCAGATATCTTCCTGGATAGCCGATTCGGGAGCTACGATATATGAGGGCTGCCCTCTCATCTTCGTTTGAGCCAAATCCAGATTGATATCAACAGCTTCGTGTGGCGGAAGCGAATACTGGGTTGAATAAGGATCAAGATTTGGTTGGCAGATAATTACATGGATGGGATCGTGTTGCTCCTCGTAGCTGTAATATCTTGTAAGCGACAGGATGATCGGGATCAATATGACTGCGAAGGCACCGGAACCATATTTTACAATAACTTTCCTGTCAGGCTGCCGGTTCAGAAATGGTTGTATGGTTTTAAAGATAAGTATGTTTGTCAGGATCACCCAAAAAGTGCCGCCCAGTGCACCGGTAAATTCGTACCATTGAATCCAGTTACAATGGGTTGCGAACCCATTACCAAGGTTGAGCCATGGCCAGGTCAGCTTCCAGTTCAAGTGAAAGAATTCGAACCCGATCCAGAGGAAGATCAGGATAAAATAGCCCTGGTCACTTTTGTAAAGCCTTCTTCGTACAGCGTGATAAACATTCATGACGATGCTCATGAACATGGCATTCAGAACCCAGGCAAGGGCTGCTACAGGCGTGGAATTCCAGATCCACCACGTGGTTGCAACATTCCAGATGAAGAAAGCAGGATAAGTGTAAAAGAAAACACTGAAACGGTTAAAATGCTCTTTGTTTTTCAGAATATATCCTTCGATGATCAGCAGGGGAATAAAGGCTGTAAAAAGAAATGCAGGAAAGCCGTTCACCGTCCAGCCAAGTGTAAACAGGAGACCTGATAAACCGGAAAGCAAAACCAGATGGAATTTTTTCATAGCCGAATTAACGAAGGCGAGGCAAAGATATTGAAAACGCTTTTTATGCAGGACTGCATGACTTTGAAACCGAAATTCCGTTCTGTTTGAACCGTCATCGAAAACAGTGATAAGGATTCATGGTTCGAAACAATTTATAATTACAGATCAAACAAAAAGTCGTTGAACGGATACCGTTCGATGTGAATTTCCTTCACTTCCCTGTAGAGAATTTCTTTTAATTCATCAATGTTTTCATTATTAAGGGCTGAGATAAAAATAGTGGGAACCGGCGATCGTGCCATCCAGGTTTTTTTAAGATCATCCAGACTGATGTTTGCTCTGGTGACGGGTGTAAGATCATCTTCGTCCTTTTTAATGTATGTGTAGGCATCAATTTTATTGAACAGAACTACCGTTGCTTTGCCGTTCGCGTGGATTTCACTGAGGGTCTGCTGAACTATCCCTATCTGTTCCTCAAAATCGGGATGTGAAATATCCACGACATGGATCAGCAGGTCGGACTCACGAACTTCGTCGAGTGTGGATTTAAAGGATTCCACAAGGTCATGCGGAAGTTTTCGGATAAATCCGACAGTATCGGTAATGAGAAAAGGCAGGTTTTTGATCACCATTTTCCTGACAGTCGTATCGAGGGTTGCGAAAAGTTTGTTCTCCGCAAAGACGTTCGTTTTGCTGAGAAGGTTCATGATTGTGGACTTCCCGACGTTGGTGTATCCGACCAAAGCCACCTGTACCAGTTTTCCACGGTTCTGCCGCTGGGTGAATTTCTGTTTATCGATCTTTACCAGCTTTTTTTTCAGCAATGCAATCCTGTCGCGAATAATACGCCGGTCGGTTTCTATTTCCGTTTCGCCGGGACCACGGAGACCAATGCCTCCACGCTGTCGTTCCAGGTGGGTCCACATACCGGTAAGCCTGGGAAGCAGGTATTGGTACTGGGCAAGTTCCACCTGTGTTTTTGCATGAGCCGTGCGAGCTCTTATCGCAAAAATATCCAGGATGAGGTTATTCCGATCGAGGATACTGCACTTTAAAACCTTATCGAGGTTTCGCATTTGCGATGGATTCAGTTCATCATCGAAAATCGCAGCATCGATTTTGTTTTCCTCTATATATGACTTGATTTCTGCCAGTTTGCCTGAACCGACAAAGGTCTTCGGATCCGGAGCTTCCAGTTTTTGTGTAAACCGTTTTACCGGGATTCCACCCGCTGTATCTACAAGGAACGATAGCTCATCCAGGTATTCCCTGAGACGGTCTTCATTTTGCGTCCGTGTGATCAAGCCTATCAGCACAGCCCGCTCTTTTAAAACTGCAGTATCAATCATTCCTGGAAGCCCATCATAATATACGCCGCAAAGTTAACACATTCCATACTCCATCCTGCCCGAAGTTTTTCCGTATTTTTGACGAGGAGTATTCAAGGATATGAAATTAAAATGGTTGCTGATATTTTGTCCGGCGTTCACTATACATCCCGGATTAACTCAGACTTTTGATGATTTTATCGCGGATCTCCAGCAATTGCCATCCGGTCAAAGGCAGGCGGTTGTTGACAGTTTTGTAACCGTGAATCCTCAATCTCCCATTACCGAAACCGATACACTGGCTCATTTTTATTATACCGGCAACGCGCAGAGTGTGTCTGTTCCGGGTGATGCAACAGGCTGGGACCCCGGCATAGATTTGATGAGCCACATCGATGGAACAAACTTCTGGTTTCTCACAAGGATTTACGAAAACGATGCCCGGCTGGATTATAAATTTGTACTTAACGGTAATAACTGGATTTTAGATCCCAGGAATCCCAACACTGTAAGTGGTGGCTATGGACCGAATTCCGAACTCTCGATGCCCGGCTATGTTCAGCCACCTGAAATCGAATATTTTTCCGGTCTGCTGCATGGAACTGTTTTTGATACTTCATTTTACTCCGAATCACTTGGTAATTCCAGAACAGTCAAAGTCTATATTCCGCCGGAATATTCAACGTCACAGGATAGTTTACCGGTCATTCTTTTCCACGACGGGCTGGATTTCCTCACACTTGGAAGTGCTGACAATGTCCTGGATTACCTGATAGGCTACGATATCATTGATCCGGTGATTGCGGTTTTTGTTCCTGCCGTTAACCGCAATGAAGAATACCACGGCAATTTAAAAGAAGAATACTCCGATATTATTATCAATCATGTGATGGTATGGGTCGATTCAAAATACAGAACAATAACGAATCCTCAGCTCCGGGCTGTTGCCGGGGCTTCCGACGGCGGTAATATTTCGTTATGGATCGCGATGAATTACCCAGAAGCTTTTGGTCGGGTCGCTGCCTTTTCAAGCAATGTAATCGATGAGATATCTGACGGGTTGCAGAACGGACCTCTTGCTGCCCTTGAGTTTTATCTGGATATAGGAACCTATGATATTCCTGTTCTCATACCTATGGTTCACGATTTAAAGGACATCCTTGATGAGCGCGGATATCCCAACCTTTACTACGAATGGCACGAAGGACACAGCTGGGGAAACTGGCGGGCACATATTGACAACGCATTGCAGTTTTTTTTTCCGAACACTAATTCGGAAGCCAGTCCACAGGTGAATTTTACCGGAATCAATATTCAGGTTTACCCAAATCCTGGTTCAGGCAAAACCACCCTTATCCTTACAGGAAAACCAGGAAGTTCATCAGGTTTATACCTTCTTGACGGAAATGGATTGATCATTGAAAATATCTGGCAGGGCAGACTTATCAAAGGAATGCAACTTTTTACTATCCGAACCGATCATCTGAAATCCGGATTTTATTTTTTCAGGCTGATTTGTGAAGGAAGGACTGTAATTAAAAAGTGGATTGTTCAGTAATTTCAGTTAGTTCTGAACCCAATGATTTCCCTGACTATTTTAACCGTAGCTGCTGCGCTTACATGAGCTTTTTCTTTTCCCATGTCCATTACCTTGCGGATATATGCATCATTTGCTTTAAGTTCTTTGATCCTTTCTCGTATCGGATCAGTAAACCTGATCATATCTTCGGCTAATTGCTTTTTCAGTTCACCATACCTGATTTCACAGGAATTGTATTTTTCATCGAAATATTGAACGGTCGAAGGATCACACACCGCTTTCATCAACGTAAATAGATTCTCAATTGGTTCCGGCTTAGGTGAATTCCGAACTGTAGGACCAGCGTCTGTTACAGCTTTCATTACTTTTTTCCTGATCGCTTCCGGTTCATCAGCAAGGAAAATTGCGCTGCTTTCGTCATCCGATTTACTCATTTTTGGTGAACCGTCAAGTCCGGGGATTTTAACCAGCTCTTCTCCGAAATTATAGGCAACAGGCTCAGGAAAAATATCGGATTGATACATCCGGTTAAAACGACGGGCAAAGGTCCGGGTCATTTCAAGGTGTTGTTCCTGGTCTTTCCCGACAGGAACCTTTTGTGCCCGATGAATTAGAATATCAGCAGCCATCAGGGTAGGGTATGTTAAAAGTCCGGCATTGATGTTCTCCGGTTGTTTCCTGGCTTTTTCCTTGAAAGTGGTTACGCGTTCAAGCTCACCCTTGTAAGCGTTCATGTTCAGAAGTAGGTACAACTCAGTTGTTTCGGGCAGATCGCTTTGGACGTAAATTGTTGCAATTTCAGGATCCAGTCCGGCAGCAAGGTACTCAACCAAAGCTTGTTTTACATTACCCTGAAGATTTTGAGGTGTTGGGTGTGTCGTGAGTGAATGATAGTCAGCAATAAAAAAGAAACAAGTATTTTCATACTGCATTTTTGTGAAATTTTTAAGTGCACCAAGGTAATTCCCAAGATGAAGGTTACCTGTAGGTCGTATTCCGCTTAAAACGATGCCCATTTGATATCTATTTGGCTAATTCTTGTAAGTGTTTGATTCATTTTTTGAAAAACAATACCGGGAGATACGGTATTACATTTTGATTTCATCATTGTTCTTGTTGAAGAAATGGTATTCCAGGAAATGGTAGGTATTATTGGATTTAATTTTAATCCATGTCTTGTATTTGAGATACCATTTAAATTGTCTTGAATTGATACCTTTGGTCAAAAAGGAAAACAAAAAAGGATGAAGTATAAGCGTCAGGTTTTTTTCATTCTGATCCTGAATTAAATAACGGAGATTATTTTCCAGTTCATCGATGAAGAGAATACTGGGTTTAATTTCTCCTGAACCATTGCAGGTCGGACATTTCTCAACTATTTCAACATTCATTTCAGGTCGAACCCGTTGACGCGTGATTTGGACAAGCCCGAACTTACTCGGTGGAAGAATAGTATGTTTTGCTCTGTCCTTCGACATTTCCTCTTTCAGTTTCTGGAAAAGTCTGCGTCGGTTCACAGCAGATTTCATATCGATAAAGTCGATCACGATGATCCCGCCCATATCTCTAAGCCTTAACTGTCGCGAAAGCTCCGAGGCTCCCTCAAGGTTAACAGCAAGTGCATTTTCCTCCTGGCTGGCTTCTTTATTAACCCTGTGTCCGCTGTTGATATCAATCACGTGGAGAGCTTCAGTATGTTCGATAATCAGATATATTCCACTTCTGATCGTAACAATCTTTCCAAAAGAATTTTTAATCTGCTTATCGATGCCAAAGTTTTCGAAAATCGGTAGCTTGCCTTTGTAAAACTTTACAATATTTATCTTTTCAGGGGCAATGGATCGGATGAAGTTTTTTGTGTCTTCATACAGATTCTGATCATTGACGATAATATTGTTGAAAGATTCATTCAGAACATCCCGAAGTATAACCGATGTCCGGTCGATTTCACTTATGATTTTTTGTGGCGGTTTTGCATGTGAAAGCCTGTTTACCAGGTTGTTCCATTTCTCCACCAGGTTTTTCAGGTCGTTATCGAGATCAGCAACCTTTTTATGCTCGGCAATTGTTCGTATAATGACTCCGAAATTTGCAGGTTTAATGCTTTGTATCAAACGTTTAAGCCGGTTTCGTTCTTCGGCACTTTTAATTCGCTGCGAAACCGAAATCCGGTTCGAAAACGGGACAAGAACAAGGTACCTGCCGGCAAAAGAAAGTTCTGATGAAACGCGTGGTCCTTTAGTAGAGATTGGCTCTTTAGCAATTTGAACCAATATCTGCTGTCCGGCTGTAAGGACTCCTGTAATTTTACCAGTCTTTTCTATTTCCTTTTCAGGAATGAATTCAGCCATTGAAGGGATTTTCGACCTTCCTTGCAAAATCAACCGGGCAAGTTTGTTAAGTGATAAAACCTGAGGTCCCAGGTCAAGATAGTGCAGGAATGCATCCTTTTCGTGACCAACATCTACAAATGCTGCATTAAGCCCGGGCATTATCTTGCGTACCCTGCCAAGGTAAATATCACCCACGGCAAATCCGGTGTTGCTCTTTTCTTTATTGAGTTCAACCAGGATTTTATCTTCCAGTAGAGCTATGTTAACTTCCGCAGGACTCGCGTCAATAATCAGTTCTTTATTCACTATTAATATCTTAAGTTTAATTGGCACCACAGCTGATAAACAATGATGCTAACCGGAGAGCTCAGCGAAACCTGGAGGTAACTAAAACTATAGAACATAATGCAGATGCTGCATTATGTTCTATACCAATGATAAGCTTCTGTCAACTATTTCTTCTTGTGTCTGTTCTTCCGCAAGCGTTTTTTCCGCTTGTGGGTCGACATCTTGTGTCGTTTTCTTTTTTTCCCGCTTGGCATAATCCATCAACAATTATAAACTACTTTTTTTTGCTTTTAACCTCATTAACAAAAGTTTTAGCCGGCTTGAATGATGGTATATTGTGTGCAGGAATGATAATGGTTGTATTTTTCGAAATATTTCTGCCGGTTTTCTCGGCTCTCCTTTTTATTACGAAACTTCCAAATCCTCTCAGGTATACGTTATCACCCTTTATCATAGAACCCTTTACAGTTTCCATAAATGCCTCTACTGTATGCTGAACAGTAACTTTTTCGATTCCTGTTTTATTGGCAATTTCTGCTACTACTTCTGCTTTTGTCATGATAAAATTTATTTTAACAATTTGATAATTAATTCCCTAAACACGGGCTGCAAATATATAAATTTTTTAAAATGCAATACATTTTGTATTTTTTTTCATTGCGCATTGGTTTTAGTCATTGTCAAGGATTAAAACTGCAACGGTGAGTGTTTAAAGTTTTAAAGCGCTGATGACAAATCTTCGTATATCTTAAGGTTCAGAACTCTTGAAACAAATTGATAAATAACTTGCTCATATTACAGAAACCTTCCAATTTCGGAGATTTTTAACACAAAGAATATTAAACTCAAAACTAATAATGGTTTCAAAAATTGTAATTATGTTTCCCCTTTAAAATGATCCTACTAAGTCATTAGGATTTGATTTTTCATAACTGTTATTCAAGACTCACAGGAAATAAAACATGATTAAATATATCCGATGAACATTAATGCGCAAGATGGATACTTGCACTAAGAATTATTATTTAGGAACTACTTAGATAATCTACCTGTCCTATTAAGGAAAATGAATAAAGCGCTTTATTTCATTCGTATAGGAAATTTGGTTAAAATCTAATTTTGTTAAATTCTATTCATTAAGAAAATGTTTGAAATGCTGAATGTTAGGTAAGTCATTACTTGCAATAGAGGCCTCCCAAATATCCAGATAGTTTTGCGAAAAACCAAATGGTTCCTACGAAAGCGGAGATTCTCTCCAATGTTTTAACTGATTAATCTACTGCATATTTCATTAAAAACCAGGAGGTTATTAACAATTTGGTTGTTAATAACAGTTTGACGATTTCAGATTTTTAATTCATTGCTCACGACATTGTATTGATTATAAGTTATTTATAATATTTGGTACAAACATTGAAAATGCAACTTCAAATAATTCATTTTTATAATGGTAGGTCCAAATTTAATACGGCAAGAAAAGCGAAAAAACATCTGCTATCTGATGATATGGAATGCCATTTTGCTGTTGATTTTCTTGCTAATTCAAGGTAATGTTTTCGGACAATACCAGAAGCCTAAACCTAAAATTGCTGTATTGCTTAAAAACTGGTCAATAAACCTAAATGCCGGACAAACTTCCTTTTTTGGTGAGGTAAGTTTATATGATGATGAATTGTCAGAAAAGTTGTCCCACGAAGGATCATGGTCCTGCGGTTTTATATTATCGCGGCAAATGACTCCGGTTTTTGGATTAAGCGGTCAATATATTTTTGGTAAATTAAGGGGCGCTAATACACGTTCTCACTTCGAGGCTCAAATCAAGGAATATTCATTAAATACAACAATCAACCTTGTTAACTTATTGATTCCTGACAATGATGCAAGGTTTTTCCTCTATGCGAAAATCGGCATTGGGCAATTTGAATTTAAATCAAAACTGGTTTTTGATGATCCCGAAAAGAGCGATAAATATGTAGAATCTGAATCTCCTGAATTCTTATATCTGATCGGCGGAGGCGCTTTTTATAAATTGAATCGTTCTTTTGAAATCAATGTGGAAGGGACAGCCAGATTAGTTAACAATGACAAGCTTGACGGAACGACCAACAAAAGCGATAATGATTATTATTCATATATATCTTTAGGCATCACCTATAAAATCAATAACAAGCCAAGGGATACAAGATACTTTAAGAAACTGGGGATGAAATCTCCTTTGATCAGAAGAAAATGAAAACTTTCATAATGAAATATAGCAAATTCGGATTCAGAAAAAAACTAACTAATAATTGAAGTCGTGAAAACACGTATAAAGTTAATGGCACTAATGGTAATTGCAGGATTGGCAATTCCGCATATTACGAATGCCCAGAGCTGGGGAGGAGGAAAAAAGAAATCAGCCCTTTGGGAGCAATGGTCTATAAATATCAATGGCGGACTAACATCCTTTTTTGGTGACCTGAGCAAGTTTGATACAGAAATTATGGAAAAGTTAACCCAGGAAAGTGGACCCGCATTCAGCGGCATTCTCACAAAACACCTGGGTCATCATAAGAAGTTCGGGGTATCCGGTCAGCTTTTGTATGGAAGTCTTAAGGGTGAAAACAATAGTAAAGTTTCTTTTCAGGCAACTTTAATTGAGTATAATTTTCATGGCAGGGTCAATCTGGTTAATCTTATTTCACCAGATAACAGATCAAAGGTCGGTATTAATTTATATGCCGGCGTGGGTCAGTTTATGTTTAAGACAACAAAGTATGACAGGAGGAATAATGAAAATATTGTCAAAATTAAGGACACTGGCACTCCGGAATTTCTCTACTTTTTTGGAATGGGTGCATCATACAAGGTAATGCCTAGTATAGAAATAACTGTTGATGTTGCAATGCGCCAAGCTCAAAATGATTACCTTGACGATTTTGTAAAAAACGACAACTATGATTATTACACTTATCTAGATTTAGGTGCAACTTATTCAATAGATAGTTTCAAGAAATCAAATAGTTATTACAAGCGAAGTTCTGTTAAAGGAAGAATCCCGGGTTATCTGCCAATGCGCAGGCGCAGGTAATTTATTTAACAGGACGAAACGAAAATATATGAATCTCTTTCTTAACTGGTTCTATCTAAGATTTACCCAATATTGACCGGTTTTGCTTCTCTCACTGATTTCCAATATTCTTATTTGATTTCGCTTTTTTCATTCCTGTTTTAGATTCAACTTAACGTAATCAATATTAAGATTTACCCCTCATGGATTTATATGGTTCAGAACTTGTATCTCAGTCCAGTATAAAATGAGAAAGAATAAGGATGGTAATCAAACTCGCTATCCTTATTTATCGGGCTTAAAGCATATTTAAATAATGGTTCAATTGAAAATGAAAAACTTTTCGAAACTGAATAATTTATTCCTAAGCCAACTGTTGAATTGTAAATAAATGAATTCAGGTTCTTTGAATTGCCAATATTGTACTTATCGTGATCAACTCGAAGGTAGGTACTGTTTTTAAGAACGTACGAAGGACTGATTCCTCCACAAAGCATTAAGCCAAATTTTCTGGATAAAAGATTGTACTTTATTATCACTGGTATTTCAAGAAGGTTGAAATATTGTACAATTCTTACATTGTTCAAATCGATGGACTCTATTGTGTCCTTGGGCGGATTTATCTTCCTTATATCCTCCGGAATTTTTTCAAAGGCAACATTAAT
>Ga0233425_10010487_pt1 | contig 11259 bp, 10 predicted proteins | sample Watercolumn_Towu_2_FD_181712 | JGI IMG/M metagenome (GOLD analysis project Ga0233425, IMG submission 181712) | Freshwater microbial communities from Lake Towuti, South Sulawesi, Indonesia - Watercolumn_Towuti2014_140_MG | ecosystem: Environmental > Aquatic > Freshwater > Lake | place...
AGCCGAAAAAACAAAAGAGTATATCATTGAGCGATCGGCGCCCTTGTTCAACAAGAAGGGCTATGCCGGCACTTCGCTTTCCGATATCATGGAGGCCACCGCCCTTACCAAAGGCTCTGTTTATGGGAATTTTGAGAATAAGGACGAACTGGCGGTAGCGGTATACCACTATAACTTCTATTCGCTGAGAAAGCGGATCGCTAAGGAAGTGAGGATCCATGAGAAGGCCACCGACAAGCTGCTGGGCATTACCCGTTTTTACCGCAACAACTGGAAGCAGGTGTGCGAGCGCGGCGGCTGCCCTATCCTGAATGCCTCGGTGGAAGCGGACGATCACCTGGCCTACCTGAAAAAGCCGGTGCAGGACAGCATCAGAGTGTTTGTAAGGGATATCGTCTCTATCATCGAGCTTGGACAAAAGAACAGGGAGTTCAAGCGGAAGATCGACCCGACGGAATATGCCTATGTCATTATTTCCATCCTGGAAGGCGCCGTTATGATGCTTAAAACCATGAACAACCAGCAGATCCTGTTCTCTATGCTCGATCGCATCGACCACATCATCCACCATGAACTAAAGAAGTAATTTTTTTAACCATAAATATACCGATCGGTATTAAATCTTAAAACCCAACTATCCTATGAAACCCGTTTACATTGTATCTGCCAAACGCACGCCTATCGGAGGGCTGCTGGGCAACCTGTCGCACCTGACGGCCACACAGCTCGGTGCTCTTGCCATTCGCAATGCCTATGAACATATCGGGCTCGCCCCTGCTGCCATCGACAGCGCGTATATGGGCAATGTATTAAGCGCCAACCTCGGGCAGGCGCCCGCGAGGCAGGCCGCTATTTTTGCCGGTATTCCCCACGAAACAGATGCCACCACCATCAATAAAGTGTGCTCCTCGGGCATGAAAGCGGCCATGATCGCCGCCCAGCAGATCCAGCTGGGGCTGGAAGACATCCTCGTGGCGGGCGGCATGGAAAGCATGAGTAACGTGCCGCACTACGCCATGCTGCGCAGGGGCAACAAGCTCGGCGACATGACGCTTACCGACGGGATGACCAGGGACGGGCTGTGGGATGTGTACCATAACTTTCACATGGGGAGTGCGGCGGAGCTGGGCGTCAAAAAATACGGGCTGAGCCGCGAAGCGCTCGATGAATACGCCATCGGCTCTTACCGGAAGGCTGCCAAAGCCACACAGGAAGGCAAATTCGCGGAGGAGATCGTTCCTGTGCAGCTTGAAGGCAAACATGGCGCGACAACGATCCTGAGCGATGAGGATGTGGACAAGATCATCATCGATAAAGTGGCTAAGCTCAAGCCGGTGTTCGAAAAAGACGGCCTACTGACGGCTGCCAACTCCAGCAACCTGAACGATGGCGCTGCCGCACTGATCCTGGCTTCCGAAGAAAGCGTGAAAAGCCACAACTTAAAGCCGCTGGCGAGGATCGTGGCTTATGCCGATGCGGCGCAGGCTCCCGAATGGTTTACCACCGCTCCTGCCCTGGCCATCCCGAAAGCCCTGAAGCTGGCGGGGCTGAGCCTGAGCGATATGGATTATATCGAGATCAATGAAGCCTATGCTTCCGTGATCCTCTCGATCCGGCAGATCCTTGACCTGGATCCTGCGAAGATCAATATATATGGCGGCGCTGTAGCGATGGGGCACCCGATCGGGGCGTCGGGCGCACGCATCCTGACGACACTTACCTCTGTGCTGAGGCAGGAAAAGGGTAAGTATGGCATAGCAGCCATCTGTAACGGCGGCGGCGGCGCATCGGCGATGATCCTTGAGAATCTATCATTTACCTCCTAAGCTTGATACGACTATGGAACCAAACAGAGCGATCAAAAAAGTAGCGGTGGTTGGTTATAACCGCTTACCCTTTGCCAGGCAAAATACGGCTTACAGCACCGCCAGTAACCAGGACATGATGACTGCTGCCCTGAATGGCCTGGTTGAACGCTACCAGCTGCAGGGAGCCTTGCTGGGGGAGGTTGCAGGGGGAGCGGTTTTAAAGCACAGCTCCGAACGCAACCTGATGCGTGAATGTGTTCTGGGCACTTCGCTGAACCCGGCCACACCTGCCTGCGACATCCAGCAAGCCTGTGATACCGGCATTGAAGCAGCTGTTTATATCGCCAATAAAATAGCCCTGGGGCAAATCGAGGTGGGTATTGCCGGTGGCGTTGATTCCACCAGCAATGTACCCATTGTGGTCACTGAGCACCTCCGCACAACCTTATTGGCGGCAAACCGCGAAAAAACATTCGGCGGCAGATTAAAGCAGTTCTTTAAGCTCCGTCCTAAAGACCTGTTTCCCGTTGTGCTTGCCGGTGGCGAGCCAAGAACCGGGCTTTCCATGGGCCAGCACACGGAGCTGACAGCAAAACATTATGGGATCAAACGGGAAGACCAGGATCAGCTCGCCCTGGAAAGCCATCAAAAGATGGCAAAGGCTTATGATGAAGGATTTTTTAAAGATATGATCACGCCCTTTCTGGGTCTGGAAACAGATAATAATTTAAGAAGGGACACTTCACTGGAAAAACTCTCCAGGCTAAAACCTTCCTTCGATAAAGTGAGCGGAACCTTAACTGCCGGGAACTCCACGCCTTTCACCGATGGCGCATCCTGTGTGTTGCTGGCTTCCGAAGCATGGGCGCATGAGCACAACCTTCCGGTGCTGGCCTATATCACCTTTGCCGAGCTGGCCGCCATCGAATATGTGGAAAACAAGCACAACCTGCTCTTAGCGCCTGTACATGCCACTAACCGCATGCTGAAAAAAGCCGGGCTCCGTTTACAGGATTTCGATTTTTATGAAATACACGAAGCTTTTGCCGCGCAGGTATTAACGACCCTGAAAATCTGGGAAAGCGAAATCCTCAGCAAACAGTTTGGCTACGCGCCTTTGGGCAGCATCGACCGGAACAAATTAAATGTCAAAGGGAGCAGCCTCGCCGCCGCTCACCCTTTTGCCGCCACGGGAGGACGGGTGATTGCCACGATGGCAAAGCTCTTACACGAAAAAGGCTCCGGCAAAGGCTTTATTTCGGTGTGCGCTGCCGGCGGACAAGGAATCACCATGATCATGGAAAAATAAATCATCCGGCTTATCCCTGCTATGAGCCGGGTAAAGCTATAATCAAAAATATACCGATCGGTATAATAAAATCAAACCAACATCCTATGAAAACAAGCAAGCAAACTATCCTGATCACCGGCGGGAGCGCCGGAATCGGATTTGAAACGGCAAAATTACTATCCGAAAAAGGCAACCGGGTCATCATTACCGGGAGAGATGCCAAACGCCTGGAGCAGGCAGCCTCACAGCTGAAGAACGTGACAGCGATTGTGAGCGATGTGAGCAGGGAAGCAGACGTGAAAGCCCTGGTAGCAAGGCTCAATAGCGAATTTCCGGACCTGACGATGGTCATCAATAATGCGGGACGCGCCCTTCTGTATGATATCGCGGAAGAAGGCGTGAACGGTTTTGAAAAAGCCGCAGATGAAATGCACACCAATTACCTGTCGGTGATCCGGTTGAACGAGCTCCTGCTGCCATTGCTGAAAAAACAGAAAGAGGCCGCGATTGTGAATGTCTCTTCCATTGTGGCTATTGTTCCCGGCTCCTTAACCGGCTACTCTGCCAGCAAAGCCGCCCTGCATTCCTATACCCAATCCCTGCGCTTCGCTCTTGAGGAAACACCGGTTAAGGTATTTGAATTGATGCCTCCCCTGGTGAATACCGATTTTTCGCAGGCCATTGGTGGCGCCAAAGGCATTCCTCCTTCCGAGGTGGCAAAGGAGCTGGCAGACGCCCTGGAGAATAACCGCTATGAAATCCATGTAGGCAATACGGCTCATTTGTACAAGCTGTTCCTTTCTTCCCCGGCAGATGCTTTCCATCAAATGAACAGCAGGACAAAAATCTAATACACATTGTATGAAACAGAAAATTGCGTTTGCCCTCATCATGGGCATCATTACCACAGGCATCATTTCTTTTACGCTTATCTCCGTCAATATAGGATTTAGTGATGCCTTCTTTCGGATCTGGCTGAGATCCTGGGCTATGGCGTACCTGGTGGTGATCCCGGCTATCCTTGTCATAGGGCCTTTTGTGCAGTCTATCGTGGACAGGCTGTTTAAAGAGGAAAAAAGAGAACAAAGGGAATAACACCATGTACCTGACCTCGTGAATCATTCTTTGTAACGGATTAATTTATGCCTGCCCGTCACGACGCGTCGGACGGGCAGGCTATCACTGCTCCCGCCATGGCGTGATTTACTCCGTTGCGTAAAGGATTTCCGCCTGCCTACCAACAGAGGTTCTATCCTTCGCGGTTTTACACAGGCTCATGTTTTTGGTCCACTGTTTTCTTTCAACTGTAATTTTAAATAACCATCCTAAATGATGATCCTATGAATAACACCAACCAATTGTCCGTTTTGCAATCCTTTATCGGGAAAGAATTTACCGCTTCGCCCTCCCCTTTTATGCACTGGCTCAAACCCATTGTCTTATCCGTTGAAAGCGGGAAGCTGGCGTTTCAGTACACTGTCAGGAAAGAAATGACCAATCCCGTCAGGGGCCTTCATGGCGGCGTCACAGCCGCCATCATGGACGACATCATCGGCGCCACGATGTTCTCCCTGAACGAAGAGCACTTCTATACGACCGTGAACAATGTGATCGATTATTTTTCGCCGGCACGCGAAGGCGACCTGATCGTGGCGGAGACCAGCATCGTGCGGAAAGGCAAGCAGATCGTGAACGCCCAGTGCGAGATCTGGAATGCCGACAAAACCCGCCTGATCGCCAGGGGCTATTCCAACCTCCTGAAAACGACCCTGAAAAAAGAATAAGCGTCTCATTTGCCAAACCCCTGATTATAAGAAGCATATCCTGGATTTTTGGTGATCCGGCTCATACAGATCAAAAAAAACGGATTTTTTTTGATTGTCCGTGCAGCGTTTTCAGAAAAACGTGGTCTTATAAGTAAACACTTGCTTATGAAACCTTTCACCTTATTAACCCTTGTATGTGCCTTAGGCATAGCCTGCCAGGCACAGGCCCAACTGAATGACGCAGCCGGGCAGACGGATCCCTCCAAAAATCCCGCCCACGCAAAACGATGGAGCCGCGAAACCTCTCTCAATGTCTATTCCTCTGCCATCCGCGGCGGAAATTTTTACAGCGATTACCAAACGCGTTATGACCATTATGCGGCAAGCGGCCTTTCCCTTAAATTTTTTCACCGTAAAAGCGCTATCCGGACTTCCATCGATTATTTTCAGAAAATCATCCTGAACAGGGTACGCTCTGTCCATGAGAGAGACCTGTCTTTTAAAACCTTGCAAATTGCCGCTGGCTATCAACGGTATTTCGGTAATAAAAGGGTCATGCCTTACGTTTTTACAGACCTGGCCTACAGCTATGGGACCGAACTCACCCGCGTCCCTTATTATGATACGCCCTACTACGATACTTACCTGCCTTATCCCGGTTATTACGGCTATAACCTGACAACCATCACAAGCCACGCCTGGAGTGCCAACCCGGGCATCGGCCTACGGCTGAGGCTTGGTAAGAGCATGATCCTGAACCTCGAAACAGCGGCGGAGTTCTTTTATATGAAAGAGTCTGCCACCTATAGTTACACACCCGGCAGAACAAGCGGCATCAATCTCAAGCCCCTGAAATGTTCCTTTGGTTTTACCTTTTAAAACATACATTATGAAACAGCTGCTCGCTTTTTTGATGCTCGCCGCCTTTTTTTCCAATTGCCGGAAAGGCGTGGAATCCTGTAAAGACTATCAGAAAAAAGATGTGCAGGAACATGCTATAGATGTCAGCACGATCGATGTGCCTGAATTCAAAGCGTTTCTGGCACAATATCCTTACCTGCGTCCTTATGATTACAGGGACGATCCATATTCGTATACGATGAAATGCAATGTCTTCTGCAAAGGCCTTCCTGTGTTAAATGATCAATATGTGATCGTCAAAAGCAAAACAAGCAACCAGATCATTTCACCGGATACGCTTCCTGCTTATCACCTGACTCTTTCCACTGATCCCGGTATTTCGTATACCAATGCCATCAAAACGGCAAAACGGGCGATGAACTTTGACCACACCTGTATTGTCTACAGCCTTGGCATCTTTAATACCGGCTGGCAAGGGGCTTACCATCCCGATAATTATGTGCTTGCCTGGAAAATTGCGGGGAAAGACGGGTATCCTGTGGTCATTGTAGATGCCAGTACCAAACAGATTTACAGAAGCTATAATGGCATTATCATAAATTGAATTGATTAATTTTAAGATCTGAGGCGGAACACCATTTGACGGATTTAGAAAAGATACTGGAAGGATGCAAAAAAAAGGACCGGTCGGCACAGGCCGGTCTTTATAAGCTGCTTGCGCCAAAGCTGCTGGGCTTGTGCATCCGTTACCTGCAGGACCGGGGCGAAGCGGAAGACGCCATGCAGGATGCCTTTGTCAGGATCTTCACGAATATTTCCTCTTTTAAAGGAAACGGCAGCTTTGAGGGATGGGCCAGGCGCATTGCCGTGAATACGGCGCTCACCGCGTTAAAGGCAAGGAACAGGCTTTCCTTCGAGCGGCATACAGAGGGCCTGGAGGACATCGGGATCCCTGAGGAAGAAGCCCTGGCTTTAAGCAGCGATGACATCATGGCTTGTATGAAAGCCTTGCCTGTAGGCTACAGAACCATTATCAACCTTTTCCTGGTTGAGGAATTCTCTCACAAGGAAATTGCAGAAAAATTAAACATCACGGAAAGCACAAGCCGCTCACAGTATGCGAGAGCGAGGCAGGCATTGATGAAGCTCATGAAAGAAAAAACAGCGCCAATGGTAAAATAATTATAGAGCCAAAGAAGCACATGGAAAACCAATTTAATACAGATAAGCAATTAAGAAACACGCTCCGGGACTTTGAAGCGATTCCCGACAGCGGCTCTTTTGACGCCATCCTGGAAAAGATGAACCGGAAAAAAAAGCGCAGGCTTTTTATCATCTTCTTCTGGACGGGATTGATCGCGCTTTCAGGCATCGCGGTCCCTTTGCTTTTCAATTTCCACGGCCCGGAACAGCCATCCGCTGCCGGCACTGCCGGAACTCCTGCTCCTCTCCCTACTCCTGCTCTTCATAAAAGCCTGATGTCAACATCCTCTGACGAAAAAGCTTCGTCCGCTGAAACAGCAACCCCCGAAACAGTAACGGATCCCACAAGCCCGCACACGAGGCCTCCCGGTGAATCTATGACTGTTTCCTCTTCTCCTTCCGTAAAGCACCGCCCGGAACATCAACAAGGCAAACCAAACATTGCTGGTACAGGTACTGATTCCGGATCAGATCATAAAACGCATTCCCTGACTGCTCCCCTGGCAAGCGCCGGGAGCAACGCGTTTAAGGGGCGGGAAGCAGATGCCACTGCCTGTGATGTGATATACATGACTCCGATCCCAATCCGGGTGCCGGAAGACGCCATCGTACAGGATCTAAGCGCTTCCCTCACAGAAGGCGATTATCCTGCCGTTTTCATCAGCCCGGAAAAGAAAACGAGTTTTTCTTTTTACTTAGGCGCCCAGGCAAGCCCTCAGCTCAACAGCTTTAGCCTTTCCAGGAATCCCAACATGGATCAGGCTTATAGCACATCTGCCCAAAATTTTCCGGCGTTTTACCTTGATGCCAAAAAGAACCAGAGCCAGCTCAGGTTCGGCCTTCCTTTCGGCATCAAAGCAGGCTTCCAGATCAACAAGCGCTATGAGGCGTTTGCCGGTTTCGGCTACCAGTCGTTCACCGGGCAGGAAAAGCTCTATGCGACCGGTCCTTCCAGCAATACGGCCACCGTAGATCCCGGTATCCCATACAGTGCTGCTGGTTTTCCTATGACCTATAAGAGCCAGTTCCGTTACCTGTATTATTCGCTGGAAGCCAATTATCTCCTTCGAACTCACAGGGCCATCGCTTTTAAAGCGGGGCTGGGCCTGCACGGCAACCAGCTACTCAATTCCAACTATGGCTTCGTCGTACCTCCCAACCGCTACGAACAAACGGTGCGGGGCCGGGAAAGCCTGTCGCCCTGGCTGCTGACCACTAAAGTGAAGGCAGGCGTGATCTTCAATGCCAACAGGCGCTTCCAGCTCCACATCAGTCCGGGCTTCTTTTATTCGCCGACCTCCGTCTTCAGGAAAACGTATGTGATCCGGCAAAAGCCTTACGGCTTCGATGTCGAATGCCTGATGCTGTTTCGGCTGTTCAGCCGCTAACAAGGGTTCGTACTTTCCCTGGCATTAAAATTTAGCGCTTGTTTCATAAAACGTCTTTTATGAAACCTGGTTCTATCCTATGGCTGTTTTCAGCAAGCTTTTCCGCCTTCCACAGCATGGCCCAAAGCAGCAGCGCCACGCCAACAACACTGCCTCAACCCTACGAGACCAAATCGGTCATGAACCTGAGCCACGTCGTAGGCTGGGAAAACAATTCCACACCACTGGCTCCCAAAGGCTTTAAGGTGGTTAAGTTCGGGAACGATCTGAAAAGCCCGCGCTGGACCTACCAGCTCCCGAATGGCGACATCCTGGTAGCGGAAGTCAAAAAGGAGTTCAAAGGCCTGACGAAAGCCGTTGTGGCGGTTGCCGGAAAATTAAAAGCCGACAGCCGCGAAGAGAATATGAACCGTATCACCCTGCTGCGCGATAAGGACCACGATGGCAAAGCGGAGGTACAGGAAGTCTTTCTGGAAGGCCTGAATATGCCGTTCGGAATGGTGCTTGTGAACAAGCACCTCTACGTAGCCTGCACAGATGCGGTCTGGAAGTTCCCCTACAAAGAGGGCGAGACGCACATCGCTGCCTCCGGGGAAAAAATCCTTGACCTGCCGGCCGATGGGCGCCACTGGACGCGCAACATCATCGCGAACAAAGACGGCAGCAAGCTCTATGTTTCTGTCGGCTCCGCCAGCAATGTGGCGGAAGACGGGATCGCCAAGGAAGAAAGGCGCGCCTGCATCATCGAGATCAACCCCGACGGATCGGGAGAGCAGATCTATGCAGGCGGGCTGCGCAACCCGGTAGGCATGGCCTGGCAGCCGGGCACCAACGTCCTGTGGACAGCTGTAAACGAGCGCGATGAGCTGGGCGACAACCTGGTGCCGGATTATATGACCAGCGTCAGGCGTGGCGGCTTCTACGGCTGGCCTTATTCTTATTATGGAAAACACCTCGACCCGAGGATCAAGGACAAAGATCAGCGTCCCGACCTGGTGGCAAAAGCCATCGTTCCGGATCTGGCGCTTGGCAATCATACGGCATCGCTGGGCCTGAGCTTTTACGATAAAGCACTTTTTCCTGCAAAATACCGGAACGGCGCTTTCATCGGGCAGCACGGCTCCTGGAACAGCTCTCAGCCTACCGGCTATAAGGTGGTGTTCGTTCCGTTCAGGAACGGAAAGCCTCAGCCTTACGAGGACTTTCTGACGGGCTTTATGATCGATCCTGAGAAAAATGAAGTGCATGGAAGGCCTGTAGGCGTGACGGTACTGAATGACGGCACTTTGCTGGTGGCCGACGATGCGGGCGACAGTCTTTGGTTGGTAAGCTATGAAAACCCAAAATAAATGCGGGCTAACGCTGTTGATGCTGTGCTGCGCAGCCTCCTCGTTGCTGTACTCGCAGAGCGATTCGGTAAAGCTGGAGGAGGTAACGGTTAATGCTTACCTGCAGGAAAGGCCCGTGCTAAGGCTTCCGGCTTCGGCAGCGCTGATCGACAGTGCGCACATGAGCAGCCAGCACGGACAATCGCTGGTACCGGTGCTCAACACCGTTCCCGGTGTCCGCATGGAGGAACGCTCGCCGGGCAGCTATCGCCTCTCTGTCCGCGGCAGTGTGATCCGCTCTCCGTTCGGCGTCCGCAATACCAAAGTTTACCTGGATGAGTTTCCGCTGACCAATGCCGGCGGCGACGCTTATCTGAACCTTATCGACCTGAATGCCCTTTCTTCGATCGAAGTGCTGAAAGGCCCTGACGGCAGCCTGTTCGGCGCCAACTCGGGCGGCGTGGTGAGGCTCTCCACCGCCGATTTCAAACACCGGGATTCCTATGTGAACGTCGGCGGAGGCCTTGGCTCTTACGGTCTGTTCAGGCAGCACGTGAGCCTGAAACAGCAATTCAAGAACAACAGCTTATCCATCACGGAAGGCTGGCAGGCATCGAATGGCTACCGCCGCCACAGCGCTATGGACCGCAAATACCTGCAGCTGGCAGATGAGGCCCGCTATTCGCCGAAAGGCTCGCTGCGCCTGTTGCTTTATTATGCCGATCTTCGCTACGAAACGCCGGGCGGGCTGACGCTTCCGCAATTCCAGAACGATCCCCGCGCGGCACGTCCGGCCACGGGTTCAATACCTGGCGCAGAAACGCAGCTGGCCGGCATCCGCAACCGGACCTTGTTCGGAGGCCTGCAGCATGAGATCCGGTTCACAGAGCGCATCCGGCACGTGACGGCTGTTTTTGCCTCACGCACAGCCTTCGAAAATCCCTTCATCACCAACTACGAGCTGCGTGACGAGCGCAACGGCGGGCTCCGCACCTGGCTCGAGTTCCTGAACAGAGGCACGTCGGGGATCCGCCTGACTTACAACATCGGCGCAGAGGCTCAGGAGCTGAGCTCGCACATCAACAACTACGGCAATGCCAAAGGCTCGACAGACACGATCCAGGCGGCCGATGAGCTGAACGTATCCCAGGGCTTCGTATTTACACGCCTGACAGTGGATTTTTATAACCGCTGGATGGTGGAAGGATCGGTGAGCTATAATTTCAATCAGCTCTCGTTCGTGCGCCAGGAGCCTGTACGCAGCGGGTTCAGCCATAAGCGCTTCGCTCCCCGGCTGATGCCGCGGCTGGCGGTTTCGTTCCTCGCCAGCCCTTATGTTTCGCTCAGGGCGCTGGTAGCCAGCGGCTACTCTCCTCCTACCCTGCAGGAGATCCGCTCTTCCGACAATACTGTCAATACAGGCTTGCAGCCGGAAGAAGGCTGGAACTACGAAGCCGGCATCAGGCTTCGCACGAAGAACGGCCGCCTGTGGTGGGACGCCTCCGTATTCTTCTATCAGCTCAACCGGGCCATCGTGAAACGCATCAACAGCGCGGGGCAGGATTACTTTACCAATGCCGGCGGCACCTACCAGCCAGGCGCCGAATCACAGAT
>Ga0233425_10010488_pt1 | contig 11259 bp, 10 predicted proteins | sample Watercolumn_Towu_2_FD_181712 | JGI IMG/M metagenome (GOLD analysis project Ga0233425, IMG submission 181712) | Freshwater microbial communities from Lake Towuti, South Sulawesi, Indonesia - Watercolumn_Towuti2014_140_MG | ecosystem: Environmental > Aquatic > Freshwater > Lake | place...
ACATACTGATGCGCCGCATGTTGGGCAGCGCGCAGACGTCGGCGAGCTTGGCGTGCAGCCCGTCGCAGCAGCCGTAGCCGTTGAGCGCGAACGGGGCCAGCAGCTCGCGCTCGTACTGCATGGCGAACTCGTAGTGCATCGCCGGCGAGACCGGATCCAACTCCTGCGCCTCGGCCGACGCCCACATCTCGCTGAGCTGCACCTTGCCGCTCGCGCCCGGCGCCAGGCCGTCGATGTAGCCGTTGCCGCCGGTCGACTGGTAGGTGTTGTCGTCGTTGGGGCTGAGCAGGTCGAGGTCGACGTACTGCTGCAGCAGCCGCTGGTGGCCGTCGGTCAGGAACCGCAACGCGTCGTGCAGCATCTGCGGCTCGCAGACCATGTCCATGAACACCTGCTCGAGCCCGCGCAGGCCAGTCCACTGGTTCATGAGGTGGAAGCTGATGTGCGTCACGCCGACCAGTTTCACGTCGAGGAGGTCGCCGAAGGTCTCCTGGGCCAGGGCCAGCTCGGCCGCGGTGGCTTCCTCATCGACGCTGATGTCGGGCATCCGCAGCTTGTCGAGGTCAGCGGCCGAGTGGACGACCGGCTCGAAGGCCCACGCGCCGCGCGCGGTCGGGCTGGCATGGTGTTGCGCCGACAAGCCCCAGCCGGTCGAGCGGATCACTTTCGACACGGGCCAACTCGCCTCGACCACGTTGTCGCTGGCGAAGTGGTCGTAGGCGTACAGGCGCGAGCGCAGGTTCCACTCCCAGCCGCGCGCCTTGGCGTCCCGGCAGACCAGCGTGTCGCCCGGCAGCAACTCGCCCCACGAGCCCTCGGGGAAGACCAGGATCATCGGCCGGACGGGGTCCAGCGCGTTGTGCCGCTTCCACAGCGCCTTGCGCTCGGCCATCGCGGGCAGCTCGGCCACCCGGCGCACTTCCTGGGCGAGGGCGCGCAGCACGTGGCGGTCTGGGGCGTCGAACATGGTCAGGTCTCCAGAGCGCGGCGCAGGAACTCGCGCTCGTCCTCGAAGGTCAGGGCGGCCAGCGCTTCGCCGACCGGCATCCAGAGCACGGCGAACCGGTGGGCGTCGCGCACGTCGCGCGCACAGCGGCGCCACGAGCGCAGCTCCATCTGGAAGAACGTCGCGCTGCGTCGCAGACGACGGCCGCCGCTGGTGTACTCGGTGGTCAACGCACCCAGCTCGCGTCGCAGGCCCAGGTCGCCGAAGCCGGTCTCCTCGGCCACTTCGCGCAACGCCGCCTGCGCCGCCGTCTCGCCGGCGTCGCAACGGCCCTTGGGCAGCCGGACTTCGGAGTTGAGCCGCTTGACCAGAACCACCACGCGGTCGCCGACCACCAGCACACCCCCGGCGGACGGCGGCTGGTCAAGGATGGCGTCCATCATCCCTGATAGCGGCGCAGGACGAGCACGACGTTGTGCCCGCCGAACGCGAACGAGTTGCTCAGCGCCACATCGAAGCGGGCCGCGCGCGCTTCCCGCGGCACGTAGTCGAGGTCGCACTCGGGGTCCGGGTCGTCCAGGTGCAGGGTCGGCGGCACGAAGCCGTGGTTCATGCCGAGCAGCGTGGCGATGGCTTCGAGCGCGCCGGCCGCGCCGATCGTGTGGCCGTGCGCCGACTTGGTCGAACTGACCGCCACGCGCCGGGCATGGTCGCCCAGCGCCGCCTTGATGGCGCGGGTCTCCAACGGGTCGTTGATCTGCGTGCCGGTGCCATGGGCATTGATGTAGCCCACCTCCTCGGCGCGCACCCCGGCGTCGGCGAGCGCGTTGTTCAACGCCAACTCCAGGCCCTCGAGCTGCGGCTGGGTGATGTGGTGCGCGTCCGAACTGAGGCCGATGCCGGCCACCTCGCCGTGGATCACCGCCTCGCGCGCCCGCGCCCGCTCTTCGCTCTCGAGCACGAGCAGCGCCGCGCCCTCGCCCATGACGAAGCCCTCGCGGTCGCGACTGAACGGCCGGCAGGAGCGCTCGGCGTGGTCGTTGTCGCGCGACATGACCCGCAACGAATCCCACGCGGAGAGCAGGCCGAGCGTCGGCAGCACCTCCACCCCGCCCGCCAGACACGCGTCGCACACGCCGTGGCGGATGAAGTTGGCCGCCTGGCCGATCGCGTGCGCGCTGGAGGAGCAGGCGGTGACGATCATCTGAGACGGCCCGCGACAGCCGTAGCGCATCGAGAGATGGCCGGCCGGCGCGTTGAACATCGACCTGGGGATGGTCGTGGGCCGCGGCTTGCGCCCTTCGATGTGCACCTCGGTGAACATCGTCTCGATCGTCTCGCACGGGCCCATGCCCGTGCCGAGGATCACGCCCGCGCGGTGGCTGTCGGCGCTCGTGTCGAGCCCGGCCTCGGCGACGGCCTGGTCGGCGGCGGCGATCGCCAGCAGGCTGTGGCGGTCCAGGTGCTTCTGGTCGTTGGGCGGCACATGGGGGTCGAAACTGAAGCCCTTGACCTCGGCGCCGACGCGGCTGTGCAGCGACGAGACGTCATACTGGGTGATCAGGCCCAGACCCGAACGGCCGGCGGTCAGGCTGTCGCGGAACTGCGCCGTGTCGTGGCCCGCGGCACACACCACCCCGAGCCCGGTGACCACCACCTTGCGCATGTCAGCGGCTCTCCGTCGTTGCCGCGCGCGCCAACCGGCTAGGCCGTCTCCCCCTGGCTGGCGGCGCGCACCTTCTCGATCACGGCCATGATGTCGGCCACGCGTTGGGCGGTGTTGAGGTCGAGGGCGTCCTGGGGCACTTCCAGGTTGTACTTCTCCTCGATCTCGTAGATGATGTCGATCGCGTCCAGCGAGTCGATCCCCAACTCCTCGAAGGTCTTCTCCGGCGCCACATCGTCCACGCTGAGACCCTTGTAGTTGGCGATGATCTCGATGATCTCGCGATTGATGTCCATGCAAGCGACTCCCGGCCCGCAACGCGGCCCGCCCAAGGCTGCTGCCGACAGGCGCCGAGTATAGCCGCTGGTCTGGGGGCTGTCAACAAATCGTCGCGCTGTGCAGGGCTGGCGCGGGCGGGCGCGAAAACCGGGCCATGCCAACCGGAACCACGCGCTGGACACACCCCGCGACAACCATCACCGAGCTGTGGCCCGGCCCGGCGGGCTACCCCGAGCAGGCCAGCACCCAGCGCCTGTGGCTGCGCGAGGCGCTCCTGCGAGCGGTCGCTCCTGGTGAGTTGCTGGCGGCTTGGACCACCGGCGGGTTCTGCGAGCCATGGGCGGGCAACCACACCGTGCTCACCCGCAGCACGGACGACGGCCGCACCTGGCACCCAGCAGGCGCTTTCGCCCACCCCACGCGTGGGCTGTTCACCACCGAGCTGTTCTGTCCCGCGCCGGGCGAGGTCCACGCCTTCCTTCAGACTTACGACAACGGTGTGTGGATGACTCAACTCCACAGCTACCGCGCGGTCAGCCGGGACGGCGGCCGGACGTGGGACGGGCCGCACAGCATCCCCGGCGGGGTCGCCAACGTATGGGTCAACCGCGGCCTGGTGCACGCTGGCGGGCGCTGGGTGATCCCGGTCAGTTGGGCCGAACTGCACGGCGCGGAGTGGGCGCCGCCGAGCGTCGGTCGCGCCCCGGCCCCGCTGCGAGTCGGCGCGCGCGAGACCGAGCCGCCGGCCGTGCCCTACGGCGCCGATACCGCGCTCCACTACCGCCTCGGCAACGCCTGGGCCGACCGCAACCACCGCTACTGCTGCGGCGTGTTGCTCTCCGACGATGGCGGCGCGACGTTCCGGCTGCGCGGCTACCTGCGCGGCGGCAAGCACGGCCACCTCATTGAGCCGCGCGTCGTCGAGCTGTCCAACGGCGACTTGGCGATGCTCATCCGCTCGCAACGGGACGGCTGCCTCTGGCGCGCGGACTCGCGCGACGGCGGCGAGACCTGGCACGAACCGCAGCCCACGGCGATTCCCAACCCGGCGGCCAAGGTCAACGTGCTGCGCGCCGCCGACGGCCGGGTCTTCCTGCTGCACAACCCGGTCGGCCACGACGGCGCCATCATGGGCGGGCGCAACCCGCTCTCGCTGTGGGTGAGCGAGGACGACCTGGCGAGCTGGTCCGTGCAGGTCGACCTCGTACGCGACGCCAACCCGAGCGTGAGCCTCAATTACCCCGACGGCTACCTCGACGAAGCGGCCGGCGTGCTGCGCTTCGTGTGGGAGGACACCCAGCGCGTCTGGCTCATGTCGGTGCCGCTCGACATCGCCTGAGCAGGTGAGCGCGTCGGGGCCGCGAACCGGGCACGCAGGAGATACGCCCGATGGAATGCTGTCGCCTGCCGCGGACGGGCTTGGAGGTGTCACGCCTGATCTACGGCTGCATGCGCCTGCCCGCCGACTACGCCGCCGCCCGACCCGCCATTCACGCCGCGTTGGAGGCCGGCATCAACTGCTTCGACCACGCCGACATCTACGGCGGCGGGCGCTGCGAGACCGTCTTCGGCCAGGTCTGGGACGACGGTGTCGCGCGCGAGGACATCGTGCTGCAGTCGAAGTGCGGCATCCGGCCGGGCCGCTACGACTTCAGCTACGAGCACCTCACCAGCGCCGTCGAAGGCAGTCTGCAGCGCCTGCGCACCGACTACCTCGACCTGTTGCTGCTCCACCGCCCGGACGTGCTGATGGACCCGTATGAGGTGGCCGAGGCCTTCGACGACCTGTTCGCCGCAGGCAAGGTGCGCTACTTCGGAGTAAGCAACTTCACCCCGACGCAGATCGACCTGCTCGCGGCGGTGGCCAACCAGCCGCTGGTCGCCAACCAGATCCGGCTCAGCCTGGCCTTCGTCCACGCCTTCGACAGCTACATCGTGGCGGGCAACCGCGAGCAGAGCCCGCCGTTCCGCGGCGAGGGCGCGTTGGAGCACGCGCTGCTCAACGGCGTGTCGATTCAAGCGTACTCGCCGCTGGGCGAAGGGCTGCTCAGCGGCAAGCCCGTCGGCGCCGACCGGCCCGCGCTCGCCGCGACGGCGGCCAAGATCGCCGCGCTCGCCGACGAACTGGGCGCCAGCCGGGAGGCCGTCGCGCTGGCCTGGCTGCTGCGCCACCCGAGCAACATCCAGCCGATTCTGGGCAGCACCAACCCCGAGCGCATCGCCGGTGCGTGCGCCGCGACCGAGCTCGAGCTGACCCGCGAGCAGTGGTACGACCTGTACATCACCGCCCGCGGCCAGAGCCTGCCCTGAGGTCCGGAAGCCAACCGCGGAGGACGCGGAGGAACGCAGAGGGAGCAGATCTGGCCGGGTCGGGTGTCTTCCGCACTTGATGTCCTCGCCTTCTCTGCGGCTCTCCGCGCCCTCCGCGGTTGGACCGAGACCGGAGGTATGACATGCGCATCTGGGACTGTCACAGCCATGCGCGCGGCGACGAGACCGGTGAGCAGGTGCTGCGCTGGATGGACGAGGCGCGGTTCGACCGCATCAACCTCTTCGCGCGCTACCCCGAGCCGGTCGGCGGCGCGTTCGACCGGGACGCGGTACGCGCCAGCATCGACCATGTGGCGCGCGTCCAGGCGGCCGACCCCGACCGCATCTACGGCGTGGTCTGGGCCGAGCCGCGCGCACCGGGGATGATCGAGGAGCTGGAGTACGGCCTCGTCGACCGCGGCCTGCGCGGGGTCAAGATGATCCCCGACCACTGGGCGCCCACCGACGAGTGGCTCTGGCCGCTCTACGCGAAGATCGAGGAGTTGCGCAAGCCGCTCCAGTTCCACTCGGGCATCTTGTATGGCTTCGGCGACAGCTCGCGCTTCTGTCGGCCGGTGCTCTACGAGGCGCTGCTCCACTTCCCGCGCCTGCGCTTCTCGCTGGCGCACATCGGCTGGCCGTGGGTCGACGAGTGTCTGGCGGTCTACGGCCGCTTCCGCGCCGCGGCGGGCTACCAGAGCCCCGCCTGCCAGATGTGGGTCGACACCTGCCGTGGCACGCCCGACGCCTGGCGCGAGGAAGCCCTGCGCAAGGCCGTGCCCTTCTGCGGCGTCGAGCGGCTCATGTTCGGCGTGGACGGCTACCCCGCCCGCCTGCCCCAGAACGGTCCCGAGCACGCCGCCAAGGACCTGACCATCCTGCGCGACGTGATGGGGCTCGGCCAGGCGCAGCTCGAGACGTTCTTCTGGGGCGCGTGCGAGGCGTTCTATGCGGCGTGAGGTGCGGTGATGGGCAGGTGCTGCAACATTGCTGTCCTGGCTGTGCTGGCCCTGGGTCGGCTGGCGGCCGAGCCGGTGCGGCTGGACGTCGACTGGCCGACCTTCCTCGGGCGCAACGACCTGGTCTGGGAGTGGTTGCCCGGCCGGTTCGACCACGGCGCATTCCTGGGCAACGGTCTGCTGGGCGCGACGGTCTACCGCGACGGCGAGAGCGTGTTGCGCTTCGAGTTGGGCCGCACCGACGTCACCGAGCACCGCCGCGACAACGCGCGACTGCCGATCGGCGGGCTGCGGCTGCACACGGTCGGCAAGATCCAGGACGGCACGCTGCGCCTGGACCTCTGGAACGCCGAACTGCGCGGCGAGGTGCGCACGGACCAGGGCAGGATCCGTCTGCGCGCGCTGGTCCATACGTCCGTGCCGGCGCTGCTGCTCGACCTGGAGAGCGACGAGCCCGAGCGCGCCGCGCAACTGGCTTGGGACGCGCGCCCGTGCGTCGACCGCCGCAACGCGCGCTTCGGCGACCCACCCAACCCGCCGGGCCGCGCCGAGACGATCGAGGGCCTGCCGGTCTGGGTCCAGCCGCGCCACGCCGGCGGCGAGTTCGCCACCGCCTGGCAGGCCGTGCCGACCAGGACCGGGCGACGCGTGATCCTGAGCATCGCCGACACGTTCCCCGGCCAGGGCGCCGCCGCCGCCGCTGTGGCCACGGTGCGCCAGACGGTCGCCGCCGACTTCGACGCGCTGCTCGCCGCGCACCGCGCGTGGTGGCACGCGTTCTACCCGCGCAGCTTCGTCTCGCTGCCCGACCCGCGCGTCGAGAGCTTCTACTGGATCCAGTGGTACAAACTGGCCTCGGCCTCGCGGCCCGAGCACCCACCGGTGGACCTGCTGGGCCCCTGGTACCGTGATACGGGTTGGCCGCGCATCTGGTGGAACCTCAACATCCAGACGCTCTACCTGCCGGTCTACACCGGCAACCGGCTCGAACTGGGCGAGTCGCTCACCAACTTCCTGGATGCCAAACGCGCCAACTTCGCGCGCAACGCCAAGGAGATCTGGAAGTTCGACGACTGCGCCACGGTGCCGCACACCACCGACAACCAGGGCCTGCGCGGTGACGGCACCTGCGCGCCCGACGGCTACATCAACCCCGGCGACTTCACCTGGGCGCTGCACAACTACTGGCTGCAGTACCGCTGCACGATGGATGAGCGCTACATCACCGACCAGCAGCGGCACGCGCTCTACCCGTTGCTGCGCGGCAGCATCAACCTCTATCTGCGCCTGCTGCGCCCCGGCGACGACGGCCGGCTGCACCTGCCGGTGATGCACTCGCCCGAGTACGGCCACGACGCCGACAACAACTACAACCTCGCGCTGTTGCGCTGGGGCTGCCAGACGCTTCTCGACCTCAACCGCCGCTACCGGCTCCATGATCCGCTCGCGCCGCGCTGGCAGGAGACGCTCGACAAGCTGACACCCTACCCGCTCGACGAGCACGGCTATCGCATCGGGGCCAAGTTGGGCTTCACCAAGTCCCACCGCCACTGGTCGCACCTCCTGATGGTGCATCCGCTGCACACGCTCAACGGCGCCACCGCCGAGGAGCGCGCGCTCATCGACAAGTCGGTGCGCCACTGGCTGACCGTCGACGGCGCCCGCGGCATCTTCGGCTGGTCGCGCGCCGCGGCCGCCTCGCTCTACGCCACGCTCGGCGACGGCGAGAACGCGCTGAAGCAGATCCACGGCCATCTCGCGGACCGGCGCTTCGTGATGCCCAACACCCAGTACATCGAGGGCTCGCCGGTCATCGAGTGCTCGATCGTGCTCAACCGCTCGGTGCAGGACATGCTGCTGCAGAGCTGGGGCGACCGGATCAACGTGCTGCCGGCCATCCCCGCCGCCTGGTCCGACGTGGTCTTCCACGACCTGCGCGCCGAGGGCGCCTTCCTGGTCAGCGCCGAGCGGCGCGGCGGCCGCACGCTGTGGGTGCACGTGCGCAGCCTGGCCGGCGAGCCGTGCCGTGTGCAGCCCAACCTCTCCGGCCCGGCGCAACTGCTGGTCAACGGCCAGCCCAAGCCGCTGGCACCGACACCGGATGGTCTCTACACGCTGCCGCTGGCCAAGGGCGACGAGGCGGTGCTGTATACGGGCGACCGCTGCCCGCCGCTCGTCGCGCGGCCGGTGCCGGCCGACCCCGAGGCGTGCAACGCCTGGGGCTGGCGCCAGCGCAAGCCCACGATCACGCCGTCCCTGGCCAGCCGCAAGCCGGCGACGGCCTCGAGCCAGTGGAGCCCCGCCTACGCCCCGGCCAAGGCCGTGGACGAGGACCCGGACTCGCGCTGGGCCGGGGCGGGCGGCACGCGTAGCGGCTGGCTGGAGGTCGACCTCGGCGCCGAGCAGCCCGTGGCCCGCGTGGTGGTCATGGAGCTGCAGTTCCCCAGCACCGTGGAGTTCACCGTCTCGTGCCAGGTGGCCGGCGCCTGGCGTGAGGTCGGCCGCGGCACGCGCATCGACGGGGTCAAGACCCTCACCTTCCCGCCGGTGACCACCCGCCGCGTGCGCGTCGACCTGCTGCGCACCGAGGGCGACGTGCCGACACTTGGCGAGTTGCAGGTGTTCGGGCCGGAGTGAGAGGGCGGCGTGGTATGCTCCCGGGCGTGAGCACCGTCTACGCCTACCACGGCGCCCAGTTCCGTGAGCACGTGTTGCGCTTGCGCACGGCGCAGGAGCCGGCCTTCCCCGCGGAACGGGTCGTGGTCCGCTCCACGGCGACCGCGCCCGAGGTCGCCGGCCTGGCCTGGCGGACAGGCGAGTGACGCAGGTCGCGCTGACGGCAGGCGACGCCCGCGCGACGTCGTTGTATACTCCCGCCCGTGGAGTTGACCGATGGCTGGTGTCGTCCCGCGTCCGGAGTACCCCCGTCCGCAGTTCGTCCGCCGCGAGTGGTTGTGCCTCAACGGCCTCTGGGAGTTCGAGCTGGATCCCGGCGACAGCGGGCTCGAGCGCGGGTTGCGCGACCGGCCGCTGAGCGGCAACATCCTCGTGCCGTTCTGCCCCGAGTCGGAGCTGTCGGGGCTGGGACACGTCGACTTCCTCAACGTCGTGTGGTACCGCCGCGAGGTGACCATCCCCGCGGACTGGGCCGGCCAGCGCGTGCTGCTGTGGTTCCAGGCGGTCGACTACGACGCCACCGTGTGGGTCAACGGCGAGGAGGTCGGCCGCCATCGCGGCGGGTTCTCGCCGTTCTGCTGCGACCTGACGCCGGTCGCCTCGCCCGGTGAGAGCGCGACGATCGTGGTCCGCGCGCGCGACCTCAACCAAGAGGCCAAACCGCGCGGCAAGCAGTCGGCGGCGTATGCCAACCACGGCTGTCTCTACACGCGCACGACGGGCATCTGGCAGACGGTGTGGCTCGAGCCCGTGCCGCCCGCCAGCCTGCGGCGGCCGCGCGTCACGCCCGATCTGGGCAACTCGTGCTTCCATCTGGTCCAGCCGCTGCACGGCGCGCGGCCGGGCATGTGCGTGCGCGCCACGCTGCGCGATGCGCAGGGCACGGTGTCCAGCGCGACCGTGCCCGTGGCCGACTTCAGCCCGACGCTGACGCTGCCGGTGAGCGCCGAGCGGCGGCGGCTCTGGGCGCCGGGCGACGGCCACCTCTACGACCTCACCCTCGAGCTGCTGGCAGCCGACGGCACGGTGCTCGACAGCGCCGAGAGCTACGCCGGGCTGCGCGCGATCACGTTCGACGGCCTGGCGGTGCTGATCAACGGCGAGCCGGTGTTCCAGCGCCTCGTGCTCGACCAGGGCTACTACCCCGACGGCATCCTCACCGCGCCCAGCGACGAGGCGCTGCGGCACGACATCGAGCTGTCGCTGGCCGCCGGGTTCAACGGCGCGCGGCTGCACCAGAAGGTGTTCGAGGAGCGCTTTCTCTACCACGCCGACCGCCTCGGCTACCTCGTCTGGGGCGAGTTCGCCGACTGGGGTTGCGGCGGACGCGGACCCGAAGGCGAGCACCAGCAGCCGCCGGCCACCTACCTCACCCAGTGGCTGGAAGTGCTGGAGCGCGACTACTCCCACCCCGCGATCGTCGGCTGGTGCCCGCTCAATGAGACCTGGCAGCCGCTGCACGACCGGATCACCACGCTCGACGACGTGACGCGCGGGCTCTTCCTGGCCGCCAAGGCGATGGACCCCACCCGCCCCGTGCTGGACACCTCGGGCTACGCCCACCGCGTGCGCGAGGCCGACATCTACGACAGCCACGACTACGACCAGAACCCCGCGACCTTCAAGGCCCGCCACGACGCGCTCCTGGAAGGCCAGCCCTACCTCAACCTGTGCGGCGGCAACCGCGCCCAGTCCGTGCCGTGGGGCGGCCAGCCGTACTTCGTCAGCGAGTTCGGCGGCATCTGGTGGAACCCCGACGTGCGCGCAGGCGAAGCCTCCTGGGGGTATGGCAACCGCCCGACCAGCGCCGAGGAGTTCCACACGCGCTTTGACGGCCTGTGCGCCGCGCTGCTCGCCAATCCGGCCATGTTCGCCTACTGCTACACCCAGCTCACCGACGTCTACCAGGAGCAGAATGGCATCTACCGCTTCGACCGGAGCAGCAAGCTGGACGTGGAGCGCGTCCGCGCGGCGCAGGTGCGTCCAGCGGCCGTCGAGACCCGCCGATGACCGTCGACGCCGAGGGCCGGAAGCGCATCCAGGCGTGGGCCGCGCAGTGGCCGGCGGTGGAGCAAGCGACCGTGGCGGCCGAGCGTCTGGAGCGCGACGACCCGCACCGGCCGTCGGATCTCGACCGCCTGCTGGCCCTGCGCGCCGCCGCCCGCGTGCTGTTCCCTGACTGGGGACGCGATCCCGACCACGACCCCGAGCGCCAACCGGGCGTGGACCAGGTCCGCGCGACCTGGCTCAAGCTGCATGTGGCCCTGGGACCGGGCGGGAGCCAGCGCGATGGATGAAGCCTACCTGGTGGCTCTGCGCGCCTTCGCGGAACTGCTGCGGCAACTCGAAGCTGATGCCATGTTGATCGGCGGCTTGGCGTGCTCGTTGGCCGGTTACCCCCGGATGACGCAGGATATCGATGC
>Ga0233425_10010489_pt1 | contig 11258 bp, 13 predicted proteins | sample Watercolumn_Towu_2_FD_181712 | JGI IMG/M metagenome (GOLD analysis project Ga0233425, IMG submission 181712) | Freshwater microbial communities from Lake Towuti, South Sulawesi, Indonesia - Watercolumn_Towuti2014_140_MG | ecosystem: Environmental > Aquatic > Freshwater > Lake | place...
GCCTATCGTTTCAACCGCCGTTTTCACCTGGAGACTCTTCCTATGCGCCTCATCATCGCCGCCGCTTCCGTCGGGCCACGTCCAGAGCAGTGGCTGCGTGCAGCTGAAGTAACTTGCTAATCAAGAAGAGCCTTGAGCGCGGCCAGCACGCTGACCGGTTCGGTAACAACGGTCGTATCCCATTGACGCGCAACGATCGCCACCGGGCTGTTGACATCAAAGAGAAGCCCGACGCAGGCCCTCAGCACGTCGTCGGACGCGTCCGACGTGACTGCGTCGAGGATTGCAATGCCTACATCGGCGCCGAGCGGCCGCGCGGGAGCGAGCGAAAAACAATTCTTCGAAGGGTCCGCCGACCACTTCGCCTGTTCGGCCTGCAACTGCGCGTACGTCGGGCCGAAGCGCGCCAACCGCGGCAGCCAGTTCGCCGCATCGGCGGCGAGTTCGGGTCGAGTCAATGCAGTCGTCACCAGTTCTCTGTCAGGGCCCTTGAAGGCGTTCCTGGGCAGCCCCTCGTCGTAAGCTCGGCCCAGGAGCAGCAGCGCCGTACGGCTCACGAGTTGGTTTCCGTCGTTCAGAGCGGCGTTGAAGATATCCTGGCGCTGCGCGACACGACTGACCGCAGCCAAAGCGATCAGCGCGGTGGCGCGGGCGACGGGGTCCAGCCCTGGGTCGGTGGCAGCCTGCGCGGCGAACTGCACGACCGGCTCCGGCGCGGATCCCGCGGCCTGCAGGACGCGAAAGAACCACTCGTGGTTCAATCCGGATGACAACGGCTTGGCGTTCGTCCAGAATCCCTGCTGCTCAAGTAAGGTCGGCGATGGACGCACGCCCGAGAGCAACATCTGCCTGGCCACGGTCCAGTCCGCCGCCAGCAAGCGGCGCGTCAGTTCTGGCGCAAGATGCCGTGACAAGCTTGCAGAGCGCAGCTGCCAGTCAGGAAATTGCCCAAGACCATGTTGATGGAGCAAGGCGGCTAGTTCTGGGCCGACATCATGTCCCTTGCCGGCTTCCGCCAGGTAGGCATCGATCTCGTCACCGAACGAATCGCGACAGTTGTGCGTCCTGGTGGCTGCATGCGTCCAGAAGTCCTTCAGTGTGGGGTGACCCACCCTGCTGCGCACGGTCAGCACCGCGAGCTTGTAGCGAAGGGCATTGCAGTCCGCGAACTGCCCTGCGGGCGGGTCGTACAGCTCGAGCGGGAAACCGGCGGCCAACGCCGATCGCACGGAACCCGGAGCTCGCCTGAGCCACTCGGCCGCCAACTCGGCCGGCCAGGTTTTGGCGACAGACGCCGGCGGCGTTGCCCGGTACTGGCTCTCAAGCAAGGTCGGATTTCGCTCTCGCAGCAACTCGTAGGCATCCACCCAATCGCCCATTTGCTTTGCAGCACCGAGGAGACGTGCCACCTCGTCCGACATCGCGGGCGATAGGATCGGCGATGGCGAAGCGCCAGCGCCTGCCACACGCAGGTACCCGATGGCCGCCCTGAAGACCGCGAGGTCAGGTGACTTCAGCGCGGAAATGATCTCGTCGTCGGCTAGCGGTACGCGAAGCGACAGCAGGGCCGCCAGCGCGAGATCGCGCTTCTGCGTCACCACGGCGACGGGAGATCGGTTCGCTAGCCAGCCTTGAAGTTGCGATTGCACGGTTTTCAGGTCGTTCGGATGGCTGCGCAGCAAGGCGACGAGTTCACGCCGCTGCTGGTCCCCCAACTTGCCCGCCTCCAGCGCGACCGCGATCTTGCCCACCACCTCGGCCGGGAGATGACGGAACCCACCGGCGGTGGAAGCCACACTGGCCACTGAAAAGGGGTCTCCGGCAGCCAACGCTGCGTCCAGTTCCGAGATGAAACCTTCGGGCGCGAAATCCAGCAACTTTGCGGTGTTCATCACCCTCGCGTTCCGGATCCGGCTTCTGACCTCGGAACTGCCTTGAGCCCACACGCGGCCCAGACGATCCGTGCCGGTCAGTTTCGAAGCGATGGATTCGATGACCGCCGCAGGCGCGTCTATCAAAAGATCGAGGGCACCGACTGCAAGTCGGGCATCGTTTTTATCAAGCTGCGCAAGCCAAGCTTCGGCCAGCTGATTTGCTTCTAACGGCGTCAACTGCAACCGGGCACCAGAAAGCTTCAAATTCGACGGTGTCACGAAAGCCAGGGACTCTTCTGCGCCCTCCGCCGCCGATGTTGACCGCGCAGTCAGCAGTGCGAAACCCAACAAAGCGACCGCTCCAGCGACACCCGTCCATCGCACTGCCTGCAAGCCGTACCCCCATCATCAAATTTCGTGTTCCAACTACGCTAACCCTCACGAATTGGGCAGCATCTGAGAACGTAGGCTCTATCTGACTGTCGATGCACGAACAATATTACCCCGTGACATTACTCGCGCGTTATTGTAGCGGCTGTGGATAAGTGTGTTCCAGTGTGGGTTCACCCCGAAGAGCCGCGCCTCATCATCGAAAAAAAACGGACATCGGCATGTGAATGACGGCTTACGGGCACGCGGTCCAGTTGTACGTCGGTTCTGGAGAAGAAGATTCACCGGCCGTTACTGACCGTTGTCGGATGGCTGGAGTACGGCTGGGAAAACGTCGTCCCTCGGTTTCGGCGGCGACGGGCTAACGGCCTTTCCTCACGCAAAGAGACTCGCATGGGGTACCGTCGCCATCCTTATCCAATTTAGTCAGGCCGCAATAGGTCAGATACCATCGAGCTTCTTCGCACGACGCCATCTGTTTGCAGAATTTCTTAATGCTACATTCTGCTGAACTGGAGGGCGTTGATTGTCCTCCGGCCGTGGATGGATGCCGGAATTCCCAAGGTGGTGTTGGGTTGGATTGCGTCCAGAGCCCGATGCGGGAACGCTTCGCGGTATCCTCGGCCGTGAAATAGGCCGGATCTGAAGCGTATTTCCGATAGACCCACGCCATCCCGGCCTTTACCTGAGCGAGGTTGATGTCTTGCCCGTTGACCCAAACCTTGCCGACGAGGCGACCGTATTTGTCCTTGTCGGCTATATCTATGCGAGCTTCCCGCCCGAACGCCAACCTCGATAACGAGTCTTTGGATTTTTGCCCGAAGTCCTGGCCGTGCAGCTCGGGCGCGTCGATCTGATGAAGCCGAATGCGTTGTTCAGTATGATCGGCCGACAGCACTGAGAGGGTGTCGCCATCTGTAACGCCGACAACCTGTCCGAAAAAAAACTTGGCCACCGGCGAAGCAACTCGTCGCTACCAGGCTCAGCGCGAACAAGCACGCAGTCCGGGTGAGTGCTGGCATACCATATTTAATTTGCAAGGTTTGGCATCGTCCGTTTCATGAATCCATCAAACAGCGGCACAGTAAATGCCGTGTCTCCATGGGATGGACTGTATATCATCCCTTTTTCGATCAGTCGGCTACGGATTGGGGCAACCGCAGATATCTTTTTCTTAAGAAGCTCAGCGATGTCTCCCGATCGATGTGGCCCAGGACCCAGCTCCGCCATGGCCCGCATGTAGCGTTTTTCGGCTGGCGTCAGTCGATCAAAACGAACCCGAAAGAAACTGGCATCAAGTTCAGCGAGGGCAACTTCGGATGCACGGCGCGCATCCGACAAACTAATCGGGGAATCCTCGGCTTCTTGCCATGCGTGTTTTCCCCACTCCTGAAGGAAATAGGGATAACCTTGACTTCTTTGGAGAATCTCGTCGGTGGCCTCTTCATCGATATCGACCTCCTCATTCTTGATCGGGACCACTATCGCCTGCCGAGCAGCCTCATAATCCAAGGCCCCAATCGGCACAAATTCGAATAGCCGCTCGGCATATGATTTTGCGCGGCCCATATGGGCGAGCAGTTGTGGCAGCCCGGCTGCTACCAATGTGATAGGCAATTGATCCTGAATAGCTCGATGTAGGGCCGTGATGAGAGCAGCAGCCTGCATTTCTGGAATGTACTGCATTTCGTCGATGATCAGAACCACCGCAGTTCGATCTTCTGCAGCGGCTTCACCCACAGCATGAAGAAGATCGGTGAGATCTGTTTCCAAATCGCCACTATCCGCCAGTCCCGGCAGTGCCTCGAAGTCCACGCTCAATTCGACGTCTTCGTACTTGATTTTTGCAGCCTTTGTGAATCCTGCGAGTGCCCGGAGCGCTTTTTGAAGAGCCTTCTTGGCTGCAAGCCCGCGACTTAGCCGAATCAAAGTCGCTCGAAGCGCCGGTCCAAGGACGGACGGCAAAGAGCGATCTTCCGGGGCTTCTATAATGACTGGGACGAGGCCTTCGTGTTCTGCGTCCTGCCGGATCCTGTGCAATAGAACGGTCTTTCCGACACCGCGCAGACCATAGAGGATGACGCTCCGCGCTGAACGCCGGGCGCGGATTCGGTCAAGTGCGATCGCTGCTCGCTCAATGATTTCGTCGCGACCGGCCAATTCGGGTGGTGGCGTCCCGGCACCCGGAGCGAATGGATTGCGTCTTGGATCCATGGGTATACAAACGTTAACCTGAGTTATCAGAAACGAATAATATCGGTTAACCCCGGTATAAACAACCCGGCCTAAACCTCTTTGCCGGTACCAATTGAAGGAAACATGGAGGTTGACGTCCCAGCGTGCAGCATCGATCGAAAACGGGCAGCGCAGTGCCGCACCATTTGCTGGATGAAGCCGGATGCTTCGAAAGTGATCTGCGCCGATGACGTGGTTTGCCTGACGGCAAGCCAAAACCGGCCTAGACGCTGCCGGGCGTGCCCAACATCTCTTCCAGCCAATCGCCATCCGCGCGAATGACGCGGTAACTGGCACCGATCCGAGTCGAAGCGCTCGCCCGGCGGCGGAGAGACCGGCGGATATGACATTTCGCCAGGGCTTCGTCCAGGAAAATCCGATCCAGCCGGCGGCCTCGTTTGCCGATTCGACCGAACCGGATTTGTACGAACCAGTCGCCAAACAGATCTTGCCCGGCATTGACGTCGTAGGCCCGCAGCAGATTGCGCTCCGGTGCGCGCGCTTCCATCTGGACTAGCAACCGGGCCCCCGGAATCACCGGAGTCGGTTCGGGAACATGGACTGAGGGGGTGTCGGCACACTGAAGCATCAAGAATCAAGCAGCCTCGGCTGTCGGTGGATCATCGGGAATCTCCGCCGCCACCTCACCTTCCAGGACGCTTTCGGTATCGGCTGGAGCACTCTCCGGATTTTCGGCCACTTCGCCCGTTGCTTCAAGCACTTCTGCCTCTTTTCCACGTTTTTGGGCCGAAATGCGAGCCCTCCGCTCGATCGACACGATCCGCCGGCCCAGGCGAAGCAACCGCTGCTGCCATTGGTACAAGCCATCGGACCGAGCTTTGTTGCCCACAACACCGCACAGCCAGAGCGCATCCAGTGAGATCATCAGTTCATCCATCTTCTGCAGGACCGCCACGAACTGGCTGACCTGCGGCGAAACGATTCGAATGACGACCTCCCGCGGGTTGCTGTAATCCGGAAGATCCGTGATGCCGTTGTCATCACGCAGTTTGTCGTAGCGGGCCTTGGCCGCCTCAGCCTCGACCGCGCAGTCGCCGATCATCTTGCCGACGGCCTGTTCGACCTGATCGACCTCCTCATCGTCGCCGATGATGCGCAGGATCACGTCGATGGCATAGAGCGAACTCACGACCCGGGTGAATTCCCTCTCGTAAACGCGCTGCGCCTGTTCGCTCTTGATCTCGATGGTTCGATTGAATTCGGGCCGACTGTAGGCCCTCCGTTCTTCTGCCATGATCTCGTCCTCCAAGAAGACATAATGGGGGTCTTTGATCCTACGGTAAAATTATCAATCCGTGTCGCCAGTTAGCTCACCATATTTCAGCATCTATTGGGGGTTGACATTGCCACAAATTGTGGTGACGATAATTACACTTCTTGGTTGATCTGCTTTGATCGACCAGAAACCCCAGCTTCCATTATTGGAAGGGGAGGGTGGCGCTAGCTGGGCGCCCACAAAAACAGCCTCTCGATTCCACCTTTGGCCAAAAGGCCAGGGGTGTATTCCAAAACCCTTTCGGGGAGACATTCCCCGTCAGGGGCTCATGCTCCCCGGAAACTGTCGGCAAACCGCACACGCCGGCGACATCCTTTCATTTCCCGGTGCGGCGGGGGGAGCAACCACCATGTTGAACAAAGTCCAACTCATCGGTCGTTTGGGGCGTGATCCGGAAGTCCGCTATACCCAGGACGGTGCGTGCATCGCCAATCTGGCGGTCGCCACTTCCGAGTCATACAAGGACAAGGACTCCGGTGAACGCAAAGAAAACACCGAGTGGCATCGAATCGTCCTGTTTCGGCGCATCGCCGAAATTGCCGGCGAATACCTGACAAAGGGATCGTTGGTTTACCTCGAAGGCCGCTTGCGAACTCGGAAGTGGCAAAACAAGGAGGGACAGGACCAGTACACCACTGAAATTGTCGGAACCACGTTGAAAATGCTCGGCAGCCGATCAGACTCAGCCGGTTCCGGTCAAGCTGGCGCGCCTTCTTCAAAGGCATCGCAGCCAAAATCGAGCCCGTCATCGGATGCAGCCCCGTCGTACAACGGCGGGTTTGATACGGATTTCGATGATGACATTCCGTTCTGACGTCTATCTACGGATGGAATTACAATAGGGAGCATGTAAATGGGAGCAGTCATGATCAATACATTGGCCTATGCCCGCCGTCTGGTGGACGCGGGGTTCACCCAGCAGCAGGCTGAAATTCAGGCGGAAGTCTTGCTGGATGCGGTTTCAGAACACTTGGCATCCAAAGCAGATATCGAACGGCTTGAATCCAACTTGAGTCATTCGATCTCATGTCTGGATACAAAAGTCGATGTCGCCGTCGAGCGTCTGGATACGAAAATCGATGTAGCTGTCGAACGCCTGGACACAAAGTTCGATGCAGCCATCGAACGCTTGGATACCAAGATTGATTCGGTCGCTGAGCGTCTGGATGCAAAGATCGATTCGGTCGCTGAACGCTTGGACACGAAGTTCGATTCGGTCGCTGAGCGTCTCAACAGCAATATCGATCAAGTAGAGAACCGTCTCGACGACAAGATCGACCATGTGAGCAAAGACCTGAGCGGGACGTTTTCAACACGAATTGCCGAATCCAAAGCGGAACTCGTTCGTTGGGTCGTCGGCGTCGGGTTACTGCAAACGACATTGATCACCGGGCTCGTCCTGATGGTCTTGAAGCAAGGCACATAACACCCACCGCCTGGCCCGACCAGACAATTTATTCACCCACCGGGGACGCATGACCCCGATGGGGCCGTGACGTCCCCTTTTTTGGAGGCACGTCATGAGAGCCAAAGAATCCATCTTCCAGAAGTTCGCCGAGAAGTTTTCCATCGATCCCGACCGGGTCATGGAAATCCTCAAGGCTACGGCGTTCCGGCAAAGACCGGGGTCGCCGCCGGTCACCGACGAACAAATGACCGCCCTGTTGATCGTCGCCGATCAGCACGGACTCAACCCCTTCACACGGGAAATCTATGCCTTCCCTGACAAGCAGAACGGGATCGTTCCCGTCGTCGGCGTGGACGGCTGGTCGCGCATCATTAACCAGCACCCGCAATTCGACGGACTGGAGTTCCGGGCATCTGAAACCGTAGTCACTCCGGAAGGCGCGAAGCCTTGTCCAGAGTGGATGGAATGCGTCATGTACCGGAAAGACCGTGCGCATCCCACCGCGGTGCGGGAATACCTCGACGAGGTTTACCGTGAGGCCTTCAGCGGCAACAAGGACGGGCGCAACTATACCGTGGCCGGTCCCTGGCAAAGCCATACCAAGCGGTTCCTGCGCCACAAAACGATGATCCAGGCCGCGCGCCTGGTGTTCGGTTTCGTCGGAATTTACGACCAGGACGAAGCCGAACGAATCATCGATGGTCAAGCAGAGACGGTTTCCGCCAGTACGGATCTCGGACCGTACACCGGTGGCGGCACTCCCAGCGACAAAGCTCGTTCCATGGCCACGACGCTGGTCTCGCGGGCAACAAAGGCGGGCGGTGCCTGGCAGGCAGCCCTGGAATATGCCGGGCAGAACTTCAATGGCATCGACCTGAGCTTTATCACCCAGGAACTCGAAAAAGCTAAGGCCACATCTGCGCTCGCCGATCCGGTTAAACCGTCGCCTCCCGCTACGCAGGCCGCGGAACCTTCCCAGCAAGCGCCCGCAGCAACGACCGGTAAGGCCGGCAAAGGCAAGGCAGGCTCAGTCCACCCATCCGAAATCCTCGATCAGGCACGCCGCTCGCTTCAGGGCGAACCGGTTCACGCATGATCTGAACGAAGTCTAACCCCACCGGGGCGCCATGCATCGCCCCGCACGGGTGATCTGTCATGGCGCCTCCATACAGGAGCAACACCATGGACAAATCACCGAACCAACTGCCCGCCAGCACACCCTGGGGACGTTACGAGAGCCCCGCGGCACTGCGAAAGTACGGAAGACACTTCTTCGAGCGATTCTGGAGAACCGACGGCAATTCGCGGACTCCGCGCCGAAGCATCGAAGACATCGCCCTATCGTATGGCGGCCGGGTCATCGACACCGGCAATGGTCCGCTGCTCTTCTTCGACGACGTGGATCGTGCCGCCGCCTGCGCTCGGGATTTGACCGACACAGACGACGACATTTCGGTCGCCGCCCATCTGAGCATTCGGAGGAGGGCGGCATGAACATCGTCGACCTCAGACAGCGAAGCCCAGAATGGCTCGCCTGGCGGAACGCCGGCGTGACCGCTTCCGAGGCACCGATCCTGATGGGCTCGCCCTACAAAACGCCTTGGCGGTTGTGGGCCGAAAGGCGGGGCGTGGTTTTGCCCGAAGACCTATCGGGCAATCCCCATGTCCAGCGCGGCATCCGGATGGAACCGATCGCCCGCCAGCGCTTCGAAGAGCGGCACGACGTCCTTTTGCTGCCGATCTGCGCGGAATCATCCATCGAGCCGATCCTGCGGGCATCCTTCGACGGACTAACCGACGATGGCCGGCCAGTAGAGTTGAAGGCGCCGACGGAAAAGAATTTCCGCGAGGCCCAGGCGAACGGAGCGAACTGCGAGTTGTATCAGCGCTATTTTGCGCAGGTCCAGACGCAAATCTTCGTCGCTGAATCCGACCTGGGCTACCTCTCGCTGCTATTCGGTGACGAGGCGCTGGATTTGCCGGTACCTCGGGACGACGACTACCTCGATCGTCTCATTGATGCCGCTCGGACATTCTGGGAAAGCATCAAGACCGGAAAGGAACCGCCGCTCGATCCCGAGCGGGACATGTACGTTCCCCAGGGCGAAGATCTCGATGTTTGGCTGGCCTTGGCCGCCGAATACCGGCAGCTCGAAGAACGGCTCGCGCCTTACAAGAAGGAAGCGGATGCGATCGAAAAAAGGCTGACCAGCCTCGAAGATCGGTTCGTGGGGATGATGGACAACTTCACCCTTGCCGAATCCAGCGGTGTCCGGATCAGCCGGTACTTGCAGCAGGGAGCCATCGACTACAAGGCCGCCTTAGCTGCCCTTCAGCCGGACGTAACCGGCGAGGCGCTGAATCGGTTCCGGAAAAAGAGTTCGGCGCGCACCCGCATTACGGTGCGGGATGACGACGACCGGCGTACCGAGGTGCCCTTCGAGCCCGATGTCGTGAAACAGGCTGCGGGGATCGATGCCTGGTTTTAATTGGTAACTCGACAGGTGTGCCGTTCGCTTTGGCGGCGGTGCACCTGAATCCAGTTTTTGGAGACTCCATGTCAACGACCCCTCCCTGAAGGGAGAGGCTTGGAGAGGGAAACCGAACCGAGCTTGCGTTGACCAGGGGGTCAGCTATGGCAGCCGCGCTGGAACAGGCACAGACCCACCGCCGGATGCTTCCTCAGTTCGGCGCTCTGGAAGTCCCGTCAGCAGACAAGCCCAGGGTTTCGGCACGAAACGGAGCGGGACAGGCCGCAAGGCCAGGCCGGTTCCTCGCAACCCCGAGGGGAGATGGGCGCAAGCCCGCGTCACCAGGGGCCGTAAGGCCCGAACTACAGAAGAGGAGATCAAGTTGACTGAGCCCCGGGAATGACCGGGGCTTTTCCATTGATTCCGGATCATCGGGATCAGCGGAAAAGCCGAACTTTTAGTGTTGGCCCGAATGGACCACGCTGAAATCCTGCCCCGTGCAGGCGTTCCGTCCGAAGGCGGCGGGGAAGTCATCCTTCTCCGTGCCGGGTGCGTCAAACCCGGAGTATCCATCACAACCTTCAAACCCACTCAGGGGAGATCACTCCCCGCATGGGACGTCTCCTCGCCTTTTCGAAGGAGACGAGCATGAACAAAGCGTTCTGGAAGGACTTTCTGAGCTGGCTCGATACAGCCTCGCTCGAAGAACTGCTTTCGGCGAAATCGGAAGCGCAGGGCAAGCTGTTTACAGTTGATGCCGTTACTCGATCCGACCTCAGGCGAATGATTCGATTGATCAGCGAAGAACTCGTTACTCGGTCTGAACTGAATCGTTCGATACAGCGGAAAGCCTAGCGCGCCGGTTTAATCGCTCGTACAGGGCATCCGCTTCCTTCATCCGTTTAGCGTCTCCCTTGATGCCATCAAATAGCGCATAGAGGGCACGCTCATGGAGAGAGTCACGGCCGCCATTGAAGAGCTTCAATGGTGGCGACTCGTCAGGTGGAAAAGTCTTAAGAGCAACACCCCTGGGTGACTCTCGAGTTCCATCAACATCTGTTACATCCACCATCTGATTTTCCTCGGCTGGGGCAGATCAGTTATTCCAACCCACCAGGGGAGATCATAACCCTGACGGGGGCGATATCTCCTTTGGTTTCTAACCTCTAGGAGATACCACCATGAACCGTAACGACCATTTCTCTTCCAAGGCTGCCCGCATCGCCACCGAGGAGAAACTCCTCGAACTCGCGGCGATCAAGCCGGCCACCGTCGCCGGGGCCCTGCTGCAGAATCCGGAAATCTTCCGGGAACTCGGCAACGAGTTGGCGACGGCGATTTTGTTGTCGCTCATCGACCGCGGGCAGGCGGAAGCCCTTCGCCAGCTGCTCGGACGAAAAGCCATTGGCCGGCGCAAGTCGGAATTGCTGGCCGAATTACTTCTCCGGTATTCGTTCCGCTAGGGGCCTTGAGCAGGCTTGATCTGTACAGATGAGTCAAGTTTTCAGGCGGCCAGTTTGGCTTCCTCAAGGAGTCGATCGATGGCTTGGCTGGCTTGAACCAGGACACGAGGTGCGGTGCCG
>Ga0233425_10010490_pt1 | contig 11258 bp, 7 predicted proteins | sample Watercolumn_Towu_2_FD_181712 | JGI IMG/M metagenome (GOLD analysis project Ga0233425, IMG submission 181712) | Freshwater microbial communities from Lake Towuti, South Sulawesi, Indonesia - Watercolumn_Towuti2014_140_MG | ecosystem: Environmental > Aquatic > Freshwater > Lake | place: Indonesia...
CGGTGCCGAGGTCCGACGACACCGCAGCGGCCTGGTCGACGTCAGTGAGTCGCACGATCACGTCGCGGCTGGTCTCGTACGAAAGTATCCGTCCGGTCGCGTTGCCGTCGATGTATTCCTTGTTCGAATAGGTGTTGATCGCCCCGAGCGAGATGTCGTCGTCGTTGATGCCCGAGTTGGTGAGGAAGTCGACCACGATTTTCACGCTCGCGTTTGCTCCGCTGACCGAGCCACTGGCGGTCTCCGCCGACTCCGAGACGCTGAGCTTCCACACTGCGCGATCGGCTTTCACGTTGCGCTGTGCTGTGCCGCGCACGCTCACCGTGTCGCCGCCGCGCCGAGAGATGCCGTCGCCCACTTGGCTGAGGCCCCAGGCGAGCGCCACCGAGAGAATCACGATGGCAATCGCGACGGGAAGAAAGTGGATTTCTGAGTCGCGATTGTCGCTCATGACGTCGAGCCTACGCGCGGCGGGCTCGCCTGGTTCTGTTGGCTTGGGCTCGCGCCCGATTCTGTTCACTCGGGCTCACCCGATGCTGTTCGCTTAGGCTCGTGCCCGATGTCGCAGCGACCGCGCGTGATCCTCGACTGCGACCCGGGGCACGACGACGCGTTCGCCATCATCGTGGCTGCACGGTTCGCCGAACTTCTCGGTGTCACCACCGTCGCGGGCAACGCGCCGCTCGAGCTGACCACGCGAAATGCGCGCATCATCCTCGACATGTGCGGCGCTCGCGCGCCGTTGCACTCGGGTGCCAGCCGTCCGCTCGTGCAACCGCCGGTGTTCGCCGACTACGTGCATGGCAAGAGCGGCATGGACGGCGCCGTGCTGCCCGATCCGTCGCGGCCGGCCGACTCCGAGCGCGCGATTGATTTTCTCATCGACACGGTGCGCGCCAACGAAGGTGTCTGGCTCGTGCCGACCGGGCCGCTCACCAACATCGCGCTCGCCCTCGCGCGCGCACCCGACATCGCATCGCGCATCGCAGGAATCTCGCTCATGGGCGGCGGACGCCTCGGCAACCGCACGCCGACCGCGGAGTTCAACATTTGGCTCGACCCGGAGGCTGCCGCCGCTGTGTTCTCCTGCGGCGCGCCCGTCACGATGGCGGGGCTGCATCTCACGCACGAGTTCCAGGCTTCGCCCGCGCGCATCGCGCTGATCGAGCAGTCGCACGCCGCGGTCGGGCCGATTCTCGGCGGTCTGCTGCGGTTCTTTGCCCGCAGTTACGTCGACCGCCACGTCGGGTTCGTCGGCGCGGCCGTGCACGACGTGTGCGCAGTGCTCGCCCTCACGCACCCCCAGCTCTTCACCACGACCCAGAAGTTCGTCGGCGTCGACCTGCACGGCAATCACACGCGGGGGATGACCGTGATCGACGAGCGCCAATTGATCCACCGGCCGTCGGCCAACACGACCGTGCTCGAGACCATCGACGCCGACGTCGGATTTGCGGCGATCGCACAAGCCGTGGCCGCCTGCCCGTAGGCGCTGTGTTGTGCCGCAAGCGCAGTGTCGCGCGACTGGCGCCCTCGGCAGGACTCGAACCTGCGACACCTGGCGCCGGAGGCCAGTGCTCTATCCGCTGAGCTACGAGGGCAGCGGTTGACTTGTGTGCCCGACGCTATCCCGCGCCGCATGATGCCGCCCGCCGCGGTGCGCACATCGTCCGCAACAATGAAAGGGTGGAAGCAACGGCGCGACGCAGGCTTGCTGCGCGCGGCGGCGCGAGTCGATGACCGACGCAGCCGCGGTCGTCGTCGAGCGCATCGGTGCGGTCGTTGCGCGGCTGTATCCGGCCGCGGGTGATGACCTCGATTCTGCAGCGCGTCCGAGTGATCGCTGTGATGCGCAGATCAACATCGCCTTGGGTTTGGCGAGAAAGGTCGGCAAGAGTCCGCGCGACGTAGCCCTAGAAATCATCGATCATCTCGACGTGCGCGGAATCTGCTCGACGGTAAAAGTCGCCGGTCCGGGTTTCTTGAATCTCACCTACGAAGATGAGCACCTCGCTTCGTTGCTCGCCATGGTGTCCCACGACGATTTGCTCGGCATTCATCGAGCAGCAACGACGCAGCGCGTGGTGATCGACTACTCGGCACCGAATGTGGCCAAAGAGATGCACGTCGGCCACCTGCGCTCGACGGTGATCGGCGACGCGTTGGTTCGCATGTGCGAGCGCGCCGGGCACACGGTCGTGCGCGAGAACCACATCGGCGACTGGGGCACTCCCTTTGGCATGCTCATCGAGCATCTCGTCGATCTCGGCGAGGTCAGTGCTGCGCGCGAACTCTCGGTCGGCGACTTGGACGGCTTCTACAAGCAGGCCCGCGAAAAGTTCGACGCATCCGGGCAGTTTCAAGAGCGCGCGCGAGCGCGTGTCGTCTCGTTGCAGGGCGGTGATGCCGAGACGCTGCGATTGTGGCGACTGCTGGTGGCCGAGAGCGCGCGCTATTTCGCCACGGTGTACGAGAAGTTGGGAGTGCTGCTCACTGAGGCAGACCTGCGCGGCGAGAGCGCCTACAACGCGCTTCTCTCCGAAGTGGTCGCACGACTGAAAAAGTCTTCGTTGCTCACGGTCGACGACTCCGCAGAGGTGGTGTTCGTCGACGGGTTCACCAATCGCGACAACGAGCCGCTGCCGCTCATCATCCGCAAGCGTGACGGCGGCTACAACTACGCCACGAGCGACCTCGCCTGCGTTATCGACAGAGTTGAACGAATCGGCGCGACGCTGATGCTCTACGTCGTCGGCGCCCCGCAGGCCCAGCACCTCTCCATGGTCGAGGCGGTCGCCACCAAGGCTGGCTGGCTCGCGCCGCCCGCGCAGATGGTGCACGTGGCGTTCGGCAGCGTGCTCGGCAGCGACAAGAAAATGTTGAAGAGCAGGGCCGGTCAGGCCGTCAAGCTCGTCGAGTTGCTCGACGAGGCAGTCGAGCGGGCCGATGCATCGATCGCGCAGAAGAACCCCGAGTTGCCGGCCGCGCAGCGTCGCGTCGTCGCGCGGATGATCGGCATCGGCGCGGTGAAATACGCCGACCTCGCCAACGATCGAGTGAAGGACTACGTCTTTGACTGGCAGCGCATGTTGTCGTTCGACGGCAACACGGCGCCGTACCTGCAGTACGCCCATGCCCGCATCTGCAGCATCTTCCGCCGCGCGCAGGTGTCGCGTGAGTCGGTGCGCTCGGCGAAGATTTCGCTTGCCCACCCCAACGAGCGCGCGTTGGCGCTGTGGCTGTTGCAGTACGACAGCGCGTTCTGGGACTCGCTCGAGCGATACAGTCCGCACCGTTTGTGCACGTATCTTTACGAACTCTCCACGCGCTACACCGCGTTCTACGAGCACTGCCCGGTGCTGAAAGCCGACGACGCAGCGACGCGCGACAGCCGCCTGCACCTGTGCGACTTGACGGCTCGGGTGCTGTCTGACGGCCTCCTCATGCTGGGCATCGAGTCACCGGAGCAGATGTGAGCACGATCGCGCGCCACCTGCTGCCCGACACCGCCGAGATCGTAGGTGGTCGGCTGCGCGTCGGCGGCTGCGACGTGCACGACCTCGCCGCGGCGCACGGCACGCCGCTCTTCGTCTACGACGAGTCGCACCTGCGCGCACGATGCGCCGAGGCTGTGCGCGAGTTCGGCGCAGACTCGGTGATTTACGCGACGAAGGCCTTCTTATGCACGGCGATGGCCCGCCTCGCCCACGAAGAGGGTCTCTTGCTCGACGTCGCGACCGGGGGAGAATTCTTCGTCGCGCTCGCCGCCGGAGTGCCGGCCGCGCGCTGCGTGATGCACGGCAACAACAAGAGCGTCGCCGAGTTGCGCGAGGCGATCACCGCCGGCGTGCGCCACGTGGTCGTCGACAGTTTCGACGAACTCGACCGCATCGATACGCTCGTCGCCGGCGGACTGCCGGCACCGCGCGTGCAGTTGCGCATCACTCCGGGCGTGTACGTGCACACCCACGAATTCGTCTCGACCGGCCAGAACGATTCGAAGTTCGGCTTCAACCTCGCAAATGGCGACGCCCGCCGCGCAGTCGAGCGAGCGCGCAACTCGCGCTCGGTGCAACTCGTCGGCATCCACTGTCACATCGGCTCCAACGTGTTCGACACCGAGAACTTCACCAAAGCCGCCGAGGTGATGGTCGGATTTGCAAATGAGTGTGCACTGCCCGAGCTCACCCTCGGCGGCGGGCTGGGCGTTGCTTACCTGAACGAGGAGCGCACGCCGAGCATCTCGCAGTGGGCGGCGGCGTTGCGTAACGCCACACATGGCGAAAAACGCAGCGCGACGCCCGGCGCGAAACACGGCTTGCGCGCCGGTACGCGCGTGTTCGTCGAGCCGGGTCGTTCGATCGTCGCGTCTGCCGCGCTCACGCTGTACGAAGTCGGCACCATCAAAACGATCGCGGGAGTGCGCACGTATGTCGCCGTCGACGGCGGCTTGAGCGACAACCCGCGGCCCGTTCTCTACGGCAGCGGATACGAAGCGTTCGTGCCCGCGCGCAGCGATGCCGACCGGACGCTCGCGGTGCGACTGGTCGGCAAGCACTGCGAGAGCGGCGACGTGCTCATCTCCGAAGCGATGTTGCCCGCCGACGTGCGCGTCGGCGATGTGATCGCGACTCCGGTGACCGGCGCGTACGGGCACTCGATGGGCTCCAACTACAACAAGGTCACGCGACCCGCGGTGGTGTTCGTGCGCGACGGAGTCGCGCGCGTCGTCGTGCGTCGCGAAACGTACGCCGACCTCGTGCGCAACGACGTCACCGATAGCGTTTGATGCATGGCGAAAGCCGCCAAGCCCGCGCCGAACGCGCCTAAAAACGCGCCCCAGAGCGGGTCCCAGACCGCACCTCAGAGCGTGCGCATCGGCGTCGTCGGTCACGGGGTCGTCGGCTCGGCGTTCACCGCGCTCGTCGCCCGCCAGCACGATGTCATCGCAGCCCGCACCAGTGTGTCGTTGCGGGTCGCGCGCATCGCGGTGCGCGACGCTGGCAAGCATCCGTCGATGGTCGGCGACGCGCCCGTCGGCACCGACCCCCTCGCTCTCGCCGCCGACCCCGACATCGACCTCGTCGTCGAGGTGATGGGCGGCACCGGGCTGGCTGGCGACGTGATTCGCACCGCGCTCGAGCACGGCAAGCCGGTCGTCACGGCGAACAAGGCGCTGCTCGCGGCGCAGTCCGCCGACTTGTTCAAGATCGCCGACGAGCGAGGCATCGACCTGTTGTTCGAAGCAGCCGTGTGCGGCGGCATCCCGCTCATCCGTCCGCTGCGCGAGAGCCTGCGCGGCGAGCCGATTCGCCGGGTGCTCGGCATCGTCAACGGCACGACCAACTACATCCTCACCAAGATGACCGAGGAAGGCTCCGACTACGCCTCAGCCCTCCGCGACGCGCAGCGGCTCGGCTATGCCGAGGCCGACCCCACCGCCGACGTCGAGGGCCACGACGCTGCGGCCAAGATCGCCATCGTCGCCAACTTCGCGTTCGGTGTGCGCGTCGTCGCCGACGACGTCGCCGCAGACGGCATCAGCAAGATCACTTCCGGCGACATCGCGATGGCGCGCAAGTTCGGCTACGTGGTGAAGTTGCTCGGCGTTGCCGAGCGCGACGAAGCAAGCGGCGCCGTGAGCGTGCGCGTGAACCCGGCGCTCGTGCACCTGCAGCATCCGCTGGCGTCGGTGCGCGAAGCGTTCAACGCCGTCTTGGTGGAGGGCGAGGCCTCGGGCTCGCTCATGTTCTACGGTCGCGGAGCGGGCGGCGAGCCGACGGCATCTTCGGTGCTTGGCGATGTGATCGACGCCGCGGTCAACCTGCGCAAGGGCACGCACGCCACGCTCGGTGCGTTCGCCGAGGCTCGTTTCGCCTCGCCCGACGACGTGCGCAGTGAGTTCATGCTCACGCTCGAGGTCGCCGACCGCCCCGGAGTGTTGCACGCGGTGACCGGCGTGTTCGCGCGAAACAAGGTGAGTATCAGGGCCGCCGAACAAGACGGCATCGGCAGCGACGCGCGGCTCGTGTTCCTCACGCACGATGCGCGCACCGCCGACGTGAAGAACTGCCTGGCCGAATTCGCCACGCTCGACGTCGTCAAGAAAGTCGGCGGCGTCATTCGCATCATCGGCGCCTGATCGCTCGTGAAAGCCTGATCGCACGTGGAATACGTCTCGACGCGCGGCACCGCACCCCCGCTCGGCTTCTGCGACACGCTGCTCGCGGGCCTCGCATCTGACGGCGGGCTCTACGTGCCGGCCACATGGCCGCGCGTCGCCCACGGCGCATCGAATGCCACATTCGCCGCTCGCGCCGCAGAAATCATCGCGCCGTTCGTCGGCGACGAAATCAACTCGGCGACGCTCGAGCGGCTGTGTCGCGATGCTTACGCGTCGTTCCGCGACCCGCTCGTGGCGCCGCTGCGCGAACTGGGAGAGAACCGCTGGTTGCTCGAGTTGTTCCACGGGCCGACGCTGGCGTTCAAAGACGTCGCGCTGCAGCTCGTCGGACGATTGTTCGACCACGTGCTCGCCGCGCGCGGCGAGCACATCACGGTGGTCGGTGCCACGAGCGGCGACACGGGCTCGGCCGCGATCGACGGCGTGAAGTCGTGCCGCAACGTGACGATGGTGATTTTGTATCCGCAGGGACGCATCAGCGAGGTGCAGCGTCGCCAGATGACCACGGTGCAGGCCGACAACGTGCATGCCGTCGCCGTCGACGGCACGTTCGACGACTGCCAAGACCTCGTGAAGGCGATGTTCAACGATGCTGCCTTCCGCGCCGCGCACCGGCTATCGGCAGTGAACTCGATCAACTGGGTGCGCGTGCTCGCCCAAGTGGTGTATTACTTCACCGCCATCGAGCAGCTGCACAGGGCCGATTCGGCGCCGGTGTCGTTCAGCGTGCCGACCGGCAACTTCGGCAACGTGCTGTCGGGGTGGATCGCGCGGCGCCTCGGCGCCAACGTCGGGCATCTCATCGTCGGCTCGAACGCCAACGACATCCTCACACGATTCTTCGAGACGCAACGCATGACGACCGCCGACGTCGTGCCGACGCTCAGCCCGAGCATGGACGTCCAGGTGTCGAGCAATTTTGAGCGACTGCTGTTCGAGATGAACGGCCGCGACGGTGCAGCCACCGCGGCGCAGGTCACCCGCTTTCGCAAGAGCGGAAAACTCTCGGTGACGGCCGCGCAGTTCGGCGAGTGGATTCGCCCGGTCTTCCGCGGGCACCGCTGCAGCGACGCAGACACCGTCGCCACGATCGCTGCCGTTCACCGCGAGCACGGCGTGCTCGTCGACCCGCACACCGCCGTCGGGCTCGCCGCCACCGCGGCCTGCGCCGAGCCTGACGAGCCCGTGGTCACGCTCGCCACCGCGCACCCGGCCAAGTTCGCCGACGGGGTCGCGCAGGCCACCGGGATCCGCGTCGCCCTGCCAGACCACCTGGCAGGACTGCTGTCGGCCCCCGAGCGCAGCACCGCCGTGCGCAACGACCTCGCGGCGGTGCAGGCATTCGTTGCGAGTGTCTCTGGCGCACGGTAGTATGGAGGCGTTCGGTGTTCGCCGAACATGCCCATCGCCGTCACGTCTCTGACGCGCAAGCATCAAATCCCTGACGGGCAAGCATCAAAACGGACGACGCTTCATGTCGTCGCCCGGAAAAGAAGGACAGTGTGGCCGCCCCACAGCTCGGTCGAGCGCAACTCGAAGAAAAAGACCGCGAGGACTTGGCGCAGATTGCGTCGGCCCTCGGGCTGCGAGGCGTGGCGAAGGCCGACAAGTCGACGCTGATCGAAAAAATCCTGGAGGAAACCATGGCACCAGAACCAAAAGACAAAGAATCCACCCCGCGCGCTTCGGCACCGAAGGCGTCCAAGCGTGCTGACTCGAGCTCGGACTCGCGCGCCAGTACCGCGGCACCGCTCGGCGCCGACGGCCATCCGCTGTCGGAGTGGGAGATCGAACTGGCCGAGCATGAGGGCACGCCGATTGCGCCCGACGCGCGCGTCGAAGGCGATTCGCGCCGCGAGCGCGGCGACACGCGCGGTGAGCGCAACGACCGCGGCGATTCACGTGGCGATTCACGTGGCGACCGCGGCGACCGCCCGTATCGCGACCGCAACTTCGGCGACTCCGGTCGCAACTTCAACGACGGCGGCGGGCGCAACCGTCGCCGACGCGGACGTCGCCGTGGCGGCGGACGCGACGAAGGCCCGCAGGGTGACGACAGGTTCGAGATCGACCAAGCGGCGTCGAACGAGCCCGCCAGCAACGAGCCCGTGAAGGTGGAGGGCTACCTCGACCTGCGCGACGAGGGCTACGGCTTCCTGCGCCTCGGCGGCTACCTGCCGACTCGCAACGACGCGTACGTCTCGGTGCGCTTCACCCGCCAGTTCGGCCTGCGCAAGGGCGACCACATCACCGGGCTCTCCCGCCCCGCCGGTCGCAACGAGAAGAATCCTGCGCTGCTCGAGGTGTACACCGTGAACGGCGGCGACCCCGAGAAGGCGCGCAACCGCAAGAAATTCGAAGAACTCACGCCGTTGTTCCCCGACGAGAAACTCGGCTTGTCCACCTCGGGCGACCCGCTCAACATGACCGCGCGAATCATCGACTTGATCTCGCCGATCGGCAAGGGCCAGCGCGGCATCATCGTGTCGCCGCCCAAAGCCGGCAAGACCACGGTGATGAAGACGATCGCCACCAGCATCGAGAAGAACCACCCGGAAGTGAAACTGATCGTGCTGCTCATCGACGAGCGACCCGAAGAAGTCACCGACATGCGCCGCACCGTGAAGGGTGAGGTGATTGCGAGCACGTTCGACAGGCCGTCAGACGAGCACACCGCCGTCGCCGAACTCGCGATCGAGAAAGCCAAGCGCCTGGTCGAGGCCGGCGAAGACGTCGTGGTGATCCTCGACGGCATCACGCGACTCTCTCGCGCCTACAACCTTGCTGCTCCGGCGACGGGGCGCATCATGTCGGGTGGTATCGACGCTGGCGCGCTGTATCCGCCGAAGAAGTTCTTCGGTGCGGCCCGCAACATCGAAGAGGGCGGCAGCCTCACGATTCTTGCCACCGCGCTCGTCGAGACGAACAGCCGTATGGACGAAGCCATCTTCGAGGAGTTCAAAGGCACCGGCAACATGGAGCTGCGCCTCGATCGTCGTCTCGCCGAGCGCCGCATCTATCCGGCGATCGACGTCGACGCGTCGAGCACCCGCCACGAAGAGTTGTTGTTCGACCGCAAGCAATTGCAGATGGTCTGGAAGCTGCGCCGCGTGCTCTCGGGCCTCGCGGCCGACGGCAACGCCGCGCCGGGTCTCGAGTTGCTGATCGATCGTCTGAAGTCGTTCAAGACCAATGAGGAGTTCCTCTCCGAAATCGCCAAGCAGCCGACCGCCTGACGCGAGAGCGTTGCGGGTTCGGCAGCGTTGCGGATCTCGCGTAGCGCACCGACATGACGGCCGAAACGCGCGAATTCTTGGCACGTCGCGAGCGCATCGCGTTGCGCGCCGCCCACGAACGGCACTCGGCTGGTGCTCGGGCGGCGAACGCGACGGATGTCGACCTCGGCAACTACGCCGCAGTCATGTTCGACTCGTCTTTGTGGGTGTCGGCTGTGCCGGTGTTACCCGATGCTGCACGACCCAGCGCGCTCGGTGCCGCTCTTGCGTACGTCACGCGCTCGAGTGCCGATGGCGCGTCGCGCGTGGTCGTCGTCGACGCGCACGACGAGGCTCGTGCGGGCATCACAGCACGTCGAGCGGCGTACTTCAACCTCCCGATTGACGTGCTCGGCGGGCTTGATGCGCACGGTGCGCACGATGGGCACGGTACGCGCAGCGCGCACAGCATGGTTGCACCCGCCACCCACGCCGCGGTGATCGCACCGCGCAGCGAGCATCTCGAGTGCGCGATGGCATTTGCGACCCCGGGCATCGACATCGTCGTGGAGCACGGGGTGGTGACGCTCGAAGTCGTCGGGCTCGAGGTGGCGCGAGTGGTCGACGAAGACGGCCGCAGCACGCTGAGCATCGGCGTCGGTGCGCACGACCGCGAGACGTTCCGCATGCTGCACGGCAACACGGCGACGCGCGAGCAGTTGCGCGATGTGGCGAGCACCGTCGCACGCCACCGTCGTGTCGGTGCGCCGAGCCACCCGCTCAACCTGCTGGCTCCTGAGCGGGCGATGCGCAGTCGCGCGATCGCTGAGCCGCAGTCGATCGGCATGCGTTCGCTCGCCGTCGCCGAGCCGCCGGTCGCGCGCACCAACGTGAAAGACAGCGTGCCGTGCTGCGCGATCGGCCGTGACCTGAACGACGCCGACGTCGTCGCGGTGTTCGTTGCCGGAGTCGACCTCGACTCGGTGCCGTTCGCCGCCGACGCGCGCGACCGGCATTCGCGCAGTGCGCAACTGCTCATCGTCGCACCGTCGCGCAACATCGTGCCGCTGCAAGAACGCATCGCGGGCACGTTGCGCGAACCGGCGTACTTCGTGTCGGCGTAACCTGAACCTCGTGTTAGCCAAGCTCGACGCCATCTTGGCCGACTTCGAACAACTCGAGTTGAGCCTCACCACGCCCGAAGTGCTCGGCGACCAATACAAGCTGCGCGATGCGTCGCGTCGCTACAAGCAGATGGGCCCGCTCATCGCCTGCATCCGTTCTTACAAGTCGACGATGGGCAACGTGCAGGCCGCGAAAGAACTCATCGAACTCTCCACCCCGCAAGAGCGCGCGTCACTCGAAGCCGAGATGCGCGCCGACGAGCAGCGCATCGAGGCGTTGGAAGCGGAGCTGAAGGTGTTGTTGATTCCGCCCGACCCCAACGATGGCAAGAACGTGATGCTCGAGTTCCGCGGCGCCGAGGGCGGCGAAGAAGCCAACCTCTTTGCCGGCGAACTCCTCGAGATGTACCGCGCATGGTCGGCACGCAACGGCTGGAGTTTCGAAGTGCTCGCCTACGACCGCTCGCCGATGGGCGGCGTGAACCAGGCGGCGGTCTTGGTGAAAGGAGAGACCGCGTGGCGCCGCCTGCGCTTCGAGGGCGGGCCGCACCGCGTGCAGCGCGTGCCCGTGACCGAGAATGCCGGACGCATCCACACGTCGTCGGCGACGGTGACGGTGATGCCTGAGGCCGAGGAAGTCGACATCCACATCGACGAGCGCGACCTCGAGATCGACGTGTACCGCTCGGGCGGCCCGGGCGGCCAGAGCGTGAACACCACCGACTCCGCTGTGCG
>Ga0233425_10010491_pt1 | contig 11258 bp, 9 predicted proteins | sample Watercolumn_Towu_2_FD_181712 | JGI IMG/M metagenome (GOLD analysis project Ga0233425, IMG submission 181712) | Freshwater microbial communities from Lake Towuti, South Sulawesi, Indonesia - Watercolumn_Towuti2014_140_MG | ecosystem: Environmental > Aquatic > Freshwater > Lake | place: Indonesia...
TTCGACCAGGCGACCACCTTGGTTCCAATTTGGCGACCGGTCGCCGAATTGGAAGCAACCGGGAGCGCCCATCCGCGGTTTCCCCCCGCCGCTCAGGTGATCAACAGTTTCGCCGTGGCGACGAGGAGCACGCAGGCCAGCGCCGGCCGCAACTGCGCGGGGCGGGCGAAGCGGCTGCCCCAGTGCGAACCGGCCAGCCCGCCACCCACCGCGGCGACCGCGAGCCAGATCCAGCCGGCCGGAAGCTGCTGCAAGGAACCCGCCGCGCCCGCCAACCCCGCCAGCGAATTCACGAGGATAAACGGCGCCGACACCGCCGCCGCCGTCTTCGTGTCGGCCCAGCCGCAGAACAGCATCAGGGGCGTGAGAAAGATCCCGCCGCCCACGCCGATGAGGCCGGAGACAAAGCCGATGGCGGCGCCCGCCACGACAATCGCCCAAACCGGCGGCGGGCGCAGTTGCCCGGCGGCCCGCACGGGCAGGAACAGCCGCAGCGCCGCAAAGAGGAGCGCGGCCGCAACCAGCACGGAAAACACCCGGCTGCTGATTGGCCAGCGCCCGCCGAGATAGGCGAACGGCACCGCCACGATCGCGAAGGGCCAGAACAGGCGCCACGCGAAATGCCCCGCCCGCATGAACGCGACCGTGCCGATCAGCGAGACCGCGATGTTCAGCGTCAGCGCCGTCGGCTTCATCGCCGCGGCCGGCACGCCCGCCAGCGCCATCACCGCCAGATACCCCGAGGCACCGCCATGCCCGACCGAGGCATACAGCGCCGCAACCAGCAGCACAGGCAGGAGGAGTGGCAGGCTGTCGTTCACGGGCTACAGCCGGCGCAGCCGGATTTCGCGCAGCGCCGCGCGCGTCATGTACGTGGCCACGCCGAGCGGCAGCGATTTCTGGATTTCGCCCGGGCGCAGGCCGATGGTGCGCCCCGCGCGGGGCAGGTCGACGCACTTCGTCTCGTCGATCCAGGCCTCGATCTTCGCCTCCGTCACGCGCACGCGAATCCGGTACCAGCGGTCGTCGGCGAACTCCATTTCCCGGGCGGTTTCGTTCTGCGACGCATCGAGGCGATCGACGCTCGAGAGGCCGACCTGCGTGCCGCCCCAGCCGCCGACGACGAAGCTGCCGGCCGAGCGGCCGACGGGAAACGTCAGGCAGCAGAAGAAATCGCCCCCGCGCAGCCGCATCGCCTCGAGCGCGAGCTCGTAATTGGTCCGTGGCAGACTGGCGCCGTCGCGCCAGGTGAGGCCGGACAGCGTGGTGCCCGCCTCGATCACGATCGCGCCGCCGCTCCCGCGAAATGGCCGCTCGACCCGCACCGCGCCGCCGCCCTCGAAGCCGGTCTGGACCCAGCCCGCGAGGGAGCGGCCGTCGAAGAGGCTCTGCCACCGCTCCGACGGTGCGGCGGCGAAGGCGGCGCCTCCGCCGACCGCCGCAAGCGCGAACGCCAGTGCGGATATTCGCCGGCGCGCTACATTTACCGGCCACGCCGAGGCCGGTCCGGAGTCACCGACCGCGGCGACAACCTGAGCGATCGTCCAACACCTGTCCGACGGCGGCAGCATGGGCGCACTGAAGACCTGCCTCAGCCCGCGCTGGCGCCGCCGGGCGCGACCCCCGCTGCATTCCGCGCCGGCCGCCGTTCGCCCATGGCGAAGGGCGGGCGCGATTCGTCGAAGGGATGCTCCGCAAAGAGTTCCTCGAGGCTCTTCTTGAAGAACGCCTGATCGCCGAGGCGACTCATGGCCTGCTCGTACTCGCTCAAGATGGGATCGATGTGCTCGAGCGATTGCCCCACCGGATCGTGGCCGAGATTGTCGTCGAGCACCTTGAATTCGAGGAGGTTGATCCGGCCGAGGGGTCGGGCCGGCTGGAAGCGGTGCTCGGTGGCGGGCGTGTTGGGGGCGGGGCGCAGGGTGGTGACGAGATTCATCGCGACCAGGCGGTTGATGCACTCGTTGAGGATTTGCGTGGGCACCTTCAGGAAATCGCTCAGCTGCGATGCGGTGACCGGCGGCAGGCAGTCCTGAAAACGCCGCCCGATCGTCAGGAGCACCACGAGCGAGAGCCGCTCGCGCATCGACTCGGTCAACTGGCTCCACGCCGCCTGGCTGTTGCGGAAGTGCACGTTCTGCACCGCGTAGCTGATCACCCCGCCGATCAGCACGTAGAGCCAGAAGACGTAGAGCCCGAGCATCAGCACCAGCGGCACCGCAAGCTGGCCGTAGAGATTCTGCGTGAGCACCACGCGCCGCACGTAGAGGAAGGCGACCAGGTTGTTCAGCATCAGCAGGGCGGCGACGACGAAGGCGCCGACAAACGCCGCCCGCCAGAAGACGTGCGTGTTGGGGATCACCCGGTAAACCAGCGTCAGGATCACCGCCAGCAGGGTGATCGAAAACGTGGGCAGCGACCAGCGCAGGACCGCCACGAGCCCGGCGCCTCCCGGCAGCCGCGCGAGCGAATCGTTGAACACATTGACGGCCGCGCCCGCGCCCATGAGCGCCACCGCCGCGAAGAACAGCACCGCGCCGAGGGTGAGAATCGTCCAATAGAACACGACGCGCATCAGCATCGAGCGACCCTGGCGGATGCCCCAGATATCGTTGAAGGCGTCCTCGACTGCCTTGAAGAGCAGCAGGACGATCAGGATGAGCGAAAACGCACCGAAGGCGCCGCCGTAGCCGGAGCGCGCGCTGCCGATGAAGCCGTTGATCAGCGCGACGAGCTCGGGATTGACCGCGTCGCCGGGCGTCGCGGTGCCGCCCGCCGCGGGGCCGAGCGAGCGCAATTGCGGGGCGGCTTGTTCGAGCAGGGCGCCGATCTTGTTGGCGACGAGGTTGGGGTCGTCGTTCTTGCCGAGCACAAAGCCGCCGACGAGCACCGCAATCGCGACGAGCGGTCCGAGGCTGAGCAGCGAGCTGAAACTGAGCGCGGCCGCGCGGCTGGCGACCTTGGTCTCGAAAAACACCGTGACGGTGATCGAGACGACGCGCAGGCAGGCGTAGAGCCAGCCGCGCACCGACTGCTCCTGCAGGCTGGCCGGCCGCCAGATGTCGGTGGCCCAGATTTGCGCGGCCCGGCGCCCGAGGGTCGCCAGCCGCCCCGCCCGCGGCGGGCCCGAGTGCCCGGTGCGCGACACGGCGTCAGCCCATGAGGAGCTGCCACGCCAGCATACCCATGCCGCCCACCGCGGCGGCGGCGGCGATCAGGACAGGCAGCAACGAGACGAACACCGTGCAAAGATACAGGCCGGCCGAGCCCACCGCGACGGCGAGGAACGCCACCTGCTGGCCCTGGGCGTAGAAGATGAAGCCGGCCAGCCCGAACCCGAGGGCCGCCCGGAAGCGCAGCACCGGATACAACGTGACCATGCCCAGGCCGAGCAGCACCGCAAAGCCGAGATCGACCACGCCGAACAGCACCAGCGGGCTGACGAGCAGCTTCGCCGGATCCATCGAGATCAGCGCGTCGGTCGAGGGCAGGATCTCGCCCGCGGCCGCGGCCACCAGGGACACGATCGCGCCGATCATGCCGATCTTGGCGGCGCGCATCATCGCCACCTGCGGATCGGCCTTGCCCTTGGTGTCGTCGGTCCGCCCTTCGGCGGCATCGAGCATGTCGGTGACCGTGATCGGCTTGGCGCTGTCGTCGGGCTTGTTGAGGGTCTTGATCTCCTTGGCCTTGAGCACGAGCTTCTTCTTCTCGGGGAAGACCAGGGCCATGAGTTCGGGCTGGGTCGAGAGCGCCGCCCATTGTTCGGTGGCGGCGTCGTAGACGAGCGTCTCGGCGGTCACCTGACCGGCTTCCGCGAGGTCGGCGACCTGCTGGGCGGTGAACGGCCCGCGGGCCTCGGTCTCGGTCGCGTTGCGAATGTAGATTTCCTGCTGGGCCATGCCCGCACGCTGGCCGCGCAAGTGCGGAGCGGCAAGTGCGATTTACATCCGTTGCAGGGTGCGCAGTCCGAGCAGGCTCAGCCCGGTCTCGAGCAGCAGCAGCGTGCGCGCGCACAGCAGCAGGCGGCGGGCGCGCACCGGCGGGTCGTCGACGAGCACGCGATCGGCGTTGTTGAAGGTGCTGTAATCGCCCGCGAGCTCGTAGAGGTACAGGCAGAGGTGGTGCGGGCGCAGGCTGTCGATCGCGAGGCGGAGGGCGACGGGGAACTTCACGATCTTGCGCGCGAGGGCGATCTCCGCCGGGGTCTCGGGCGGGGTCGCGGCGGCCTCGGCCGCCGGATCGCCGGGCGCGACGCCGGCCTTGCGGAAAATCGAATGGATGCGGGCGACCGCGTAGAGCAGGTACGGCGCGGTGTTGCCGTCGAGCGCGAGCATCTTGTCCCACGAAAACACGTAGTTGCTGCTGCGGTTCTGCGAGAGATCGGCGTACTGCACCGCGCCGAGCCCCACCACCTGCGCGATGGCGCGGCGCTCCTCCTCGGCGAGTTCGGGGTTCTTGGCGCAGACGATGGCATAGGCGCGGTCGACCGCCTCGTCGAGCAGCGCCTTGAGGCGGATCACGTCGCCGCTGCGCGTCTTCAGCGCGCGGCCGTCCTCGCCGGTCACCGCGCCGAAGGCCACGTGGTGCAGCTCGGGCACGCGATAGCCCTTGCGCGCGAACCACTTTTTCACCGTGAGGAACAGTTGCTCGAAATGATCCGCCTGGCGGAAGTCGGTCACGATCACGATGCCGTCGGCCTGGAAGTGCTCTGTGCGATAGAGGGCCGTCGCGAGGTCGGTCGTGGCATAGTTGCTCGCGCCGTCGGCCTTGCGCATGATGAAGGGCTGGGTCTTGAAGCGCGGGTGCTCGGGGTGGAACACCACGAGCGCACCCTCGCTGAGCTCGGCCAGCCCCGTCTCCGTGAGCTCGCGGTAGACCCGCTCGACCTTGTCGTTGTAGAAGCTCTCGCCGAGGTAGTGATCGAAGCGGATGTCGAGCCGGTCGTAGATCTGCCGGAACGCCGCCAGGCTCACCTCCGAAAATTTCTCCCAGAGCGCCACGCTGTCCGGCTCGCCGCTCTGCAGTCGGACGAGTTCGCGCCGCGCCTCCTCGAGCTCGGGCGAGCCCTCGGGGGTGGCGTCCTGGCCGAGCTTGTACAGCCGCTCGAGTTCCTCGAGCGGATCCTGGGCGAGCGCCCGGGGATCGGCCCAGCGCTTGTAGCCGTAGATGAGCTTGCCGAACTGCGTGCCCCAGTCACCGAGGTGGTTGTCGCGCACGACCCGGGCGCCGGCGAACGCGAGCAGGCGGCAGATCGCCTCGCCGATCACCGCCGAGCGCAGGTGGCCGACGTGCATCTGTTTCGCGGTGTTGGGCGAGGAGAAATCGACCACCCAGGTCTGCCCGGCGCGCGCGCCTGCGCCCAGCGTGGCCTGGGGCGACGGCTCGGCGGCGCCCGCGCTCAGGTGGGCGACGGTGTCGTAGGCCCGCAGCCACGCGAGCAGCGCCGAGGGCCGCAGCGTGAAGTTGATGAAGCCGGGTCCGGCCACAGCGAGATCGACGTGGGCCCGCACTTCGGTGGGTACCGCGGCGACGATCTGTTCCGCCAGCGCGCGCGGGTTGAGCCGGCGGGCCTTCGCGTGGCCGAGCACGCCGTTGGCCTGGAAATCGCCGTGGCGGGCGTCCGCCGCGCGTACCTCGGGCACGAAGCTGGCGGCGTCCGGCACGCCGGCGGCGCGGGCGGCGGTTTGCAGGATGCCATCGAAGTCGGCGGCGAGGTTGAACGAAACGTGCATCCCGCGAGAAAACCGGAGGCGCCACGCCGCGCGCAAGCGTGGAGTTCAGGCTCGCCCCCTGCGAGGCGATTCCTACGCTCCCCGCCGGCCGCAGCATGCGCCCGTTTTTCGCCAACCTCTGCCGTGTGCCCCGCCGCGCGATGACCGCGCCGGCGGCGGCCCGGCCTCGCCCCGCCGGGTTGATGCTACTCGGGCTGCTCGCCGCCGTCTCTGCGCCGGCAGCGCCGGCGACGCCGGCGAACCGCGGACACGACGAATTTGCCGAACTGACCGCCCAACTCGCCCGGCGGCACGAATGGGACCAACCCCGCCTCGAGCGCGAGGCGTTCCGCCGCGAGGCGCTGCTCCTCGAGACCGACCGCACGCCGGTCGACATCGTCCGCCGGCGCACGCGCGCGCTGCTCGAGCACTTGCAGGCGTTGCCGCAGGCGCCGGATTTGCGGCGCGAGGCCGCCGACCTGGCCACCGTGCCGGACGACCCGTCGCGCGCGACCTTCGATCGCCTGGTGGCGGTGCGGCGGCGGATTGCGTTCAAAAACCCGCTGCTCGATTTCGACCGCATCGCGTTCCTCAAGCACAACAAGCAGGTGCGCGGCGACCGGCACATGGTGGACCAGTATTTCGGTTTTGTGGCGGAAAAGGCCGGCGGCGTGTACGTGCTCGAGCAGCCGTTCAGCGAGCGCCCGACCGTGCGCAGCCTCCTCGCGGACGCGCGGGTCGCCCACGGCCGGCTGCGGGGCCGGTCGCTCGAGCACGCCGGCAGTTTCATCTCGCTCGAACTCGACTACGACGGGCGCACGCTGCTGTTTGCCTACACCGAGGCGGAGCACGAACTGCCGGCCGGCGTTGCCTGCGACACCAACCTCTGGACCGAGGCCGACATGCGCCGCAGCCCCAAGCACGCGTTCTACCACTTCCGCCCGGAGACGTGCTACCACCTCTTCCGCCTGAACGTCGACGGCACCGGCCTCACCCAGCTCACCGACGGCCCGTGGAACGATTTCGACCCGTGCTTCCTGCCCAACGGCCGCATCGCCTTCATCTCGACCCGGATCGGCGGGCAGCTCCGCTGCGGTTTCCGGCCGGACCCGGCCTACACGCTCCACGCCATGCAGCCGGACGGGAGCGACATCATCCCCCTCAGTTTCCACGAGACCAACGAATGGCACCCCAGCGTGGACCACCACGGCATGATCGTCTACACGCGCTGGGACTACGTCGATCGCGATTCCGACGTGGCCCACCACATCTGGCACTGCCACCCCGATGGCCGGGACCCGCGCAGCTTGCACGGCAACTACCCCGCCCGGCGCGAGGCACGCCCGTGGATGGAGATGTCGATTCGCGCCGTCCCCAATTCGCACCGCTATGTCGCCGTGACCGGGGCGCACCACGGCGAGGCCTACGGCACGCTGGTGTTGATCGACCTGCGGGAGCCGGACGACGGCGCCGCAAGCCAGCTCAAGCGCCTGACCCCTGAGGTGCCGTTCACCGAATCGGAATCCGCTCCCGGCGTGCCACACCCGAAGGGCCGCCATGCGCCCAACGCCGAGGCTTACGGCACGCCCTGGCCACTCAGCGAGGACTTCCACCTGGTCGTCTACGATCCGGGCCGGGCGAACTACGGCCTCTACCTGCTCGACAGCTTTGGCAATCGCGAGCTGCTCTACCGCGACGCGGCGATCGCCTGCCTCGACCCCATCCCGCTGCGCCCCCGCCCGCGCCCGGCGGCGCGACCTCCGCAAACCACCCACGCCCTCGCCGATCGGCCGCCCGGCGCGGACCTCTCGACCGGCACCGTCATCGTCGCAAACGTCTACGACAGCGAGCGTCCCTGGCCGCCCGGCGTCGCTATCAAGCACCTGCGCGTGATCAATGTCTTTCCCAAGGAGAACTCGATCGCCGACGAACCCAACATCGGCCACGCCTTGCAGTCGCTGGCTCGCGGCGTCCTCGGCACGGTGCCGGTGGAGAGCGACGGCAGCGCGCATTTCAAGGTGCCCACTGGTGCGGGCATCTACTTCCAGGCGCTCGACGAAGACGGACTCGCCGTGCAGACGATGCGCTCGATGACGTACCTGCACCCCGGCGAAACGCTCACCTGCGCCGGCTGCCACGAATCGAAGCACACCGCAGCCCGCCGTCCGCCCGGCCTCGTTCCGCTCGCCCTGCAGCGCCCGCCCTCCGAACTCCAGCCCGAGCCCAGTGGCTCGTACCCGCTGACCTTTCCCCGGCTGGTCCAGCCCGTGCTCGACCGCCACTGCGTCGCCTGCCACGAGGAAAAGGCGCCCGAGAAGGCCCCCGGTCTCCGCGGCGATCGTTTCGCCCGGTACGGCTGGAGCGAGTCGTTCCACACCCTGCGCAAGTTCGCCTGGGGCATGAGCGGCGGCAACGGCACCGCGTTGAAGGAACGCCAGTACAGCCTCCCCGGGCAGGACGGCGCCCGCATGAGCAAGCTCTACCGGTTGCTCGCCCGCGGGCACCACGACGTCGCGCTCCCGCCCGAGGACCTCCGCCGCCTCACGCTCTGGCTCGACTGCAACAGCAATTTCTACGGCGCCTACCACGACGCCACCGCCCAGGCGAGCGGCGCCGTCGTGCGCCCGCGGTTCGGCGTCCCGCTCTGGACGTCGTTCGAACTGTTGCAGCGATAGCCGCCGGCATTCTCCGCTTCGCTCAAACGGGACTGGCCATTCGTCCGGGTAATGCCGAGAGTTGCCGGCGTCGCTGCCTCAACCCATGAAATCCTCGCTTCGCCTCCTCTGCGCCGCGCCCGTGTTGGCGGGTGCGCTCCTCCTTGCCTCCAATCTGCGCGCGGCTGCGGCCGCGGACCCCTTCCTTGGGCGCTGGGCCCTGACCCTGCCCGGGGGCGCCGCCGGTTGGCTCGAGGTGAAACAGGAGTCCGGCTGGCTCGACGGCAGCGTGCTCTGGGGCGGCGGCAGCGTGCTGCCCGTGGCGAGTGTGGCGATCGCCGATGGCGTGCTCACCGTCACCCGCGTGAGCGAAGTCGAGCGCAAGGATGCCGCCGGCAAGGTCGTCCGGAAACAGCAGTTCACCGAAACCCTCACGGCCCGGCTCGAGGGCGGCGCGCTGCAGGGCACGCGCCTGGTGCCGCGGCGCAACGGCACGGGCTTCGACCGCAGCGAGTTTTCCGGCCAGCGGATCCCGCCGCTCCCGCCGCGGCCCCATCTCGCGACCGTGCAGTACGGTGCGCCGATCCAGCTTTTCAACGGCCGCGATCTCGCCGGCTGGACGGTCAAGGAACCCAAGCTGCAGAACGCCTGGATCGTCGAAAACGGCGTGCTCGCCAACCGCCCGCCCGCGCGCGTCGCCGGCCAGCCCCCCGCGCGCACCGCCAACCTGCGCACCGAGCGCGAATTCGAGGACTTCAAGCTCACGCTCGAGGTCAACGTGCCCAAGGGCAGCAACAGCGGCGTGTATTTGCGCGGCATCTACGAAATCCAGGTGGCCGATTCGTTCGGCAAGCCGCTCGATTCGCACAACATGGGCGCCGTCTACAGCCGCCTCACCCCGACCGTCGCCGCGGAGAAACCCGCCGGCGAATGGCAGACCCTCGAAATGATCCTGGTCGATCGCCACGCCACCGTGGTCTTGAACGGCAAGACCATCATCGACAACCAACCCCTCCTCGGTTGCACCGGCGGCGCAATGTGGTCCGACCAGGCGCGCCCCGGCCCGCTCTACCTGCAGGGCGACCACGGAGCCGTCTCCTACCGCAACCTCACCCTGCGCCCGGTCGTGAAGTAGCGCCCGAGGATTTCACCCTCAGTCGTGTGAAATCTTCATCCGGTCGGGCCGATGAAGTCGGGCCTGAGTGAGCGATCAAACCGAAACAGACTCTCCAACCCATGAAACCCAGCCACCTCCTCCTCGCCACCCTTGTTTCACTCGCCGCAGTCGCTCCCGCCGCGCGCGCGCAGTCGACCAGCCTGCCCTATGGCGCACCCATTGCGCTCGCCGACGCCAGGCGCGTGCTCGCCGCCGCCCAAGCCGAGGCGACCAAGAACAAATGGGAGGTCTGCGTCGCCATCATCGATGGCGGCGGGCACCTCGTGGCCTTCGAGCGCATGGACACGACGCAAACCGGCAGCGTCGAAGTGGCGCTGGACAAGGCGCGCGCGGCCGCCGCGTTCCGCCGGCCGACGAAAGCTTTTCAGGACATGGTCGCCGCGGGCGGCGAGGGGCTGCGGCTGCTCAAGCTCACCGGCGGCATGCCCATCGAGGGCGGCCTGCCGCTCGTCGCGGGCGGCAAGATCGTCGGGGCGATCGGCGTCTCGGGCGTGACCTCCGCGCAGGACGGCCAAATCGCCGCCGCCGGCGCCGCCGCGCTGAAGTAGTCGCGAACGCGGCTGGCTCCTCGCCCGGAGGCTTCCGGCTCAGCGCCGCTCCTTCAGTTTTGCGATCAGGTAGTCGTGCACCTGCGCGTGCCGCACGTCGGGCGCGCCGGGGTAGACGAGCTCGCAAGCGACGCCAACCTCGCGCAGGCGCTCCTGCAGCTTCACCCCGAAGTTGGCGGTGTGCGTGGGGTCCTTCTGCTCCTGCCCGAGGGCGGGCGGAGCCGCATAGGACAGGTGGACCGGCGGATCGTCGGCGCTCACGTGCGCGAACGGCGAATACTCCGCGATCCACGGCAGCAACCGCTCGCGCGCGGCGAGGAACTGCGCAAACTGCGTGTCGCGGGTCTTCGTGTTCCGCGGGTCGGGCATGAAGCCGAACGCGTGCCCGCCGTAGCGGCTGTTGGGCGTCCACTCCTGCATCTGCGCCGGATCGAGCGTCGTCTGCGCGCCCGTCACCGCCGCGCACCACAGCCGCGTCGACTGCCGCGCGATCGGATCGGCGCTCCGCGGATCCGCGAGGTCGGCGTGAAAGGCCAGCCACAGGCTCGAGCACGCCCCGGCCGATCCGCCCGTCGCGCCGATTCGCGCGGCGTCGAGGTTCCACTCCGCCGCCTTGCTGCGCACCAACTGCAGGGCCCGCGCCGCATCATGGAGTGGCCACTGCACCGGCGGTTGCACGCCGGCCACGATCGCCTGCGTGACGAAACGGTAGTTGATCGCGACGACCGAGATGCCGGCCGCGAGGTAGCGATCGACGGGCGCGCCACGCGCCTTGTCGCCGTTCACCCAACCGCCGCCGTGAATGTAGAACACGAGCGGCGTCGGCGTCGGCGACTCCGCCCGCCAGAAATCGAGCACCTGCCGCTCGTGCGATCCATACGCGACGTTCGCCAGCGTGGGCGGGCGCACCGGCGGTTCTTCTTTCTTGGGCGCCGCGGGCGGGGCTTCCGCCGGGGTCGGCACATCCGCCGCCAGCGCGGTCAGGCTTGCGAGGAAAAAGGTCGAGGCGAACAGCGGTGCTCTCATGGGGCAAATGCGGGCTCAGATTCCAAACGCGCGGCGCAGCAGCTCGATGCTCTTCGGCACCGCGGTGTCGGCGTGTTCCCGGCCCTCCATCTCGAGCGCGATGTAGCCGGTGTAGCCGACCTCAGCCAGGATCCGGGCG
>Ga0233425_10010492_pt1 | contig 11257 bp, 7 predicted proteins | sample Watercolumn_Towu_2_FD_181712 | JGI IMG/M metagenome (GOLD analysis project Ga0233425, IMG submission 181712) | Freshwater microbial communities from Lake Towuti, South Sulawesi, Indonesia - Watercolumn_Towuti2014_140_MG | ecosystem: Environmental > Aquatic > Freshwater > Lake | place: Indonesia...
TAAAATTATAGCCGCACATTACGGCGTCACTCCGATGCTCGTGTCCTCGAGTATTAGATATACACTGCGGTACTGCGCTTCTCGTTCCTTGTACTGCATCGGCTATAATTTCATTTAAAACGCTCTAGTGCATTGTAAATTCCACTATTGCGGATAAAGAGCTGCGTTGCACCGGTGCTCGCTGCTCGAGTATTTATATACACTCCGCTGCTGTGCGCCTCGCGACGAATCACCGTGAAATATGCGGGTTAACCACAAAAAATAAAAAGAAAAAAGAGAATAGCCGCAAAAGAACGCAAAGAACGCAAAAAAACTTCAAAATAACCAGAATTTTCCTTTATAGATTTACCGTGAAATATGTGGGCTAGAGCCACCACTGAAAGTACTGATCTGTGGCGTCGATGTTATTATTAATCTGCACATTTTTATCTAAAGCACTGGATGAAGAATGAGAGAGTGATTGATAGTCATGATCGTTGTCGTTATTCGAAAGTAATGAAGTTATTTCACTTGATGAGCTTAGTGAGCTTGATGAGCTTGATGAGCTTGATGGCGCTTTTTGAGGAGTAGACATGAGTTCTATTCCTTCCATGCTCTTAGAGTTTTTTAAAGGAGAGATGAACTGTGTTGTATTCTTTACTGCTTGTCTGCCATTGCTGATAGCCTGTTCGCTCATATCTGAAAGTTGCTTCATGACTGAGTCGGTTATTTGATTGCCTATCGCTGCAGCATTTGCTGCTGCTAGGGTGAGATGTTCTTGTCGTTCGGGAGTGAGGAGTTGTTCTTGTATTTTTTTAAGAGGAGCATCCATTACTTCTATAGTTTTTTTTCCTGACTCAAGAGCGGTGTTGATACGCTCTTGAGTGAATATCTGATTATTAAAGTAATTGTTTGCCTCATCGAGTTTGTTTACTAGTGCGGGAGTTGAGGCTAAGAGTTGAGAAGATTTTTCATTTAAAAATGATTTTACTCGTTTGGTTGCGCTTTGTAGTTGTTCTCCAATGCTATCCTCCGTGGCAGTAGAAAGCCTTCGACGAGGAGATAAGGAAAGGGCTGGTATAGGGACTTCAAAATTGTGTGTTGTACAAAATTCCCGCAATTTTTCTTTAGTAAAACAAAATTGATGTTCTGTAAAAAATTGATCGAATGCAGCTAAGTGTTCATTGATGAGCGACTGATTGAGTTGAGAGGTGTCTGCTGCGGGGGTGCTAGAACTGCTGTTGCCACTTTTATTATTTCTTGCTGACATTTGATAACGTGGACTTGTTTTCATAGCAGCTTCCAAGTCAGCTCTGATTTGTTTCCTGGCAAATGTGATTTGCTCTTTCATTTCTGGAGGAATGAAGAAGGCTCTTATGACATTGGGAAGGGAGTTTTTGATGATTTTTGGAAGACATTTTATATCATCTCGAAGGGCGACATAGCTGCCATTAGTATGCGAGCCAGTTGTATGTCCAATGATAGAAGAATGATCAAAGTTATTATCATGGATAATAGATGCTAGTGAGGGAACAGAAACGGATGCTAGTTGAGGAGCGAAGTAGACATGATTACTTGCGATGACGTTATTCATGTAAGAAAGATTGTTGTTGTTGTTGTGAATTAGCAAACTTGTATTTTGTGAAGATGACGAAGATGGCGAAGATAAAAGCTGTTGTTGATAGTTATGATTGTTAACATCTGGATCATCATTCTCAGAATCTGAAAGATTTTGATAAGAGTTGCTTTTTCTAATATCTGTATTTTTTTTATCAGATGATAACATCATCAAAGGTGATGTGGATCTCGTAACGATTTTGCTCACTATTTCAAAAGTCCCATCGTCATGAGAAAGGAGATGGAGTTGAGCCTGATCATTGACTTCAAAAGATCCATCTTCATGCAGTAGGTAGGAACCAACTTCCGTGCTAGCTGTTATAGTGTCATTGGAGGGGAGAAGATTTTCTATCCAGTTGCAGAACCGCATGGCATCAAGCTCAGTGAGGCCATGCATCGGAGATTGAGGGTCAACTCCATGAGCAATGCCGTAGAGAAAGTGAGGTTGTTGATCATCAGGAGCAGTGGCACGATGAATTTCTCCGCTCATTGTTTCGGGATTATAGAGTTCATGGGAATCCTCTGCAGAGGCTACCGCCATGAGGCACTGGAGATATTCTTGAATCGTGAGGAAGTGACCATCCCGAGGAGTTGCATTTTGATCGCTGTCGAGCGCGAAGGAGCGATGCGCAACGAAGAAAACTAAAAATAGCAAAGCTAGAATGTAATTACGCAAGGGGGGCATAAAGATTGTGCTGAAGGAAGCAATTGCGAAATTTTATTGAGGAGGAACATCAAATTTGTATCGACAGTCCCCCGGGTTCTCGCGTTCGCGAGGATGACGTCTGGGGTGTAGTGACTGCGAGTTTGAAAAATAAATCTAATATTTTTTCAGCAAACGAGCTCTGACAAAAGAACGCACACAAAGAATGAAGAAGGTGCCGCAGAGGAGTGCCGTAGCGCTCTTGGCCATGATGGCAGCGGCTTTAGGATCAGGAGTTGCTTGGAAGAGAAGTGGAATTTTTCCCAATGCTGAAGCGGTGGCAATAAAACCAATGAGAGTTACCAAGACAGCAACGTGCATCGCGTGCTGACGGAGATGTTCTTTTTTAGCAATCAATCCAGCAATGATGAGGAGAAGGCCCAGCTCACATGGAATGAGCGCGGTGTAATGAGTTGCACCTGTCTCAAAAAATCCAACGAGGCCAACTAAGTTGAGCAAGAGTCCAAAGAGAATGGAGAGTGAAGACATAATTAAAGCAAAGAGTAATAGAGTGATGGGTGATGAGTAAATAAATTTTCAAACAAAATCAATATTTACTCGTTAACCATTACTGTTTGGGGTAACTTTTCTAATAACTGAGAATGAAGTATGGCACGTGAACAAATTTTTGTCGGTCTTGAAATTGGTACTACTAAAATCTGTGTGGTGGTTTCTGAATCGTTACCCGATGGATCTATTCATATTTTAGGAGTAGGGGAAACGCCTTCCCGAGGTGTGCGCAAAGGAGAGATCATTGATTTTTCAAGTGTTTCAGAATGTGTCAGAGAAGCGATCATCGATGCGGAAGAAAAAAGTAATGTCGAAATTCGGAGTGTTTGGGTTGCCATCTCCGGTGCTCATTTACAAAGTTTCAACAATCGTGGAACGCTGATCTTGCCGGAAGATCACAATGCCATTAACGACGAAGATCTCCGTATGGTGGAGATGAATGCAAAAGAAGTGATCCTGCCTCCCAACAATGCTTTCCTTCACACAATCATTCAAAACTATCACGTCGACGGAAATAAAAACGTGATCAATCCCGAGGGGATGATGGGATCTAGATTGGAAGCTGATTTTCACATTGTTCATGGCGTGAAGACGCGCATTCAAAATACTCTTCGCTGTCTCGAAAATATGAAATTGGATGTGGAAGATGTCGTGATGAACTCACTAGCTTCTGCGCAGGTTGTCCTCACGCAACATCAAAAAGATTTGGGAGCTCTCGTTGTGGACATCGGTGGAGGAACCACTGATTTTATCGTCTACGTTGATGGCGCTGTGCGGCATAGCGGTGTTTTGGCATTGGGGGGCGATCATATTACCAATGACATTTCCATTGGACTTCGACTTCCCATCGTTCGCGCCGAGCTGCTCAAGATCGAAGAGGGATGCGCCTTGCCGCCGGAGCGTTCGCTAGGTGGAAAAATCAATTTGAAAAATGACCCAGGATTTTCTGGGTGTGATATTGATCGTCAAGCTCTCGATACCGTTGTCCATGCGCGCGTGAATGAAATATTGCAATTGCTCAAACGAGAAGTGGAACGCGGTTGTCACCTCGATCTTTTGGGGGCAGGAGTAATGTTGACAGGAGGGTGTGCACGGCTAAAGGGAATAACAACGCTCACTAAAGAAATTTTTCAATTGCCAGTTCAGGCAACAACGATGAGTAATCTTTCGGGACCGACCTCAACGTTTGAGAATCCACAATACTCTACTGCCATCGGACTCACCAAATATGCCAACGCCGTCTACAGCCAAATTCCGGAAGAAAATTTCTTTTCAAAAATTACTAATACGCTAGGAAGTTTATTCAAACGTTGAAAAATAAAAGCAATTCATCACAAAAAAATTAAAAAATTAATAGCCGCAAAAGAACGCAAAGAACGCAGAGAATAAAAAAAGATACCATCTGCGAATTTTCTTTGAGTTCTTTGCGTTCTTTTGTGGCCATTCTCTTATTCGTATTAAGCAAATGACAGCTATTTCAGCCTCAAGCCATCAGCCATCAGCCTCTTCCTACCGCATCATTGGCGTAGGTAATGCGGGAGTTAATTTTTTGGATCGGCTCTTAGTCAGTAATCCTTTTTTTTCAGGATTAGTGGCTATGAACAATGATCTCGATGCCTTGGCCGCTTCAGTCGTTCCGGTGCAGCTGGCGCTTGCGCCTGAGCAGGAATTACCCACGGCGCTAGAGCAAGTGATGCCTCAACTTGAAACAGAAATTCAAGGGGCCTCTACGATTCTTTTTTGTGCAGGCCTTGGTGGAGAGACGGCTTCCACGTTGCTTCCACTTTTAGCAACAGCAGCAAAGAAAAATAAAAAATTAGTCTTGGCTTGTGTCACTCAACCTTTTTCTTTTGAAGGCAAGCGAGCGCAAGCACTAGCTGCAGAAGCAATCGCCTCGCTAAAAAAAATCTGTGATGGTGTCTTGTTGCTCGACAATAATCAGTTTGCTGCTGCGACTGCTTCGAGGGCGGCTGTTGGAGAGACTTTTGCTGTCGCTGATGAGACGATGCAATTTTTTCTGCCAAACATTTTGGCTATGCTTTCCAGTAAAGGTCCTGTTCGGATTAATCGTTCCCATTTGTTAAGAGCTCTTTCTCGAGCAGGAGAGAAAATTTATTTTGGTCACGGTCAAGCCTCAGGCGCGAATCGGTTGCACGAATCGATAGAGCGGCTCTTCAAAACTCCTCAGCTTCAAGGGGGGCGTGCTTTGACAAAAGAGTTCACTATTTTTATGCAACTGAGAGGACCTAAAGATCTTTCTTTTGCAGAAGCTCAAATGGCGATGCAAGAAATGGAGCGAGTTGTGGGAGAGGAGACCAATATTCAGCTCAGCGTGAGTGCAGAAGAGCCTGCCGGCGCGGCGTTGCAGATTTTTGTTTTAGCAATTGAAGAGAAAGCAGAAAAAAATGAGATCGTTTCTAGCGTGGAAAAAAATCCCATTCTTATTTCTAAAAAACCAGAGCTATCAGAAAGATTGGAACCATCGAAGCCACCAGTCGCTGCGCCCCTTTCTAAGCCTTCAGCAGCAGAGTTGCCGTTAGATCTTTCAGAATCACATTCTCATGAAGTACCACTGGAACCCAAGAAAACAGTGGCTCCAAAACCGTCACCAAAGTTAAAACAGACGCAAGGAGCGCTCAATTTTACGGCAGCACAACGAGGTCGTTTTGATAAAAGTGAACCGACAATTGTGGAGGGAGAAGATCTTGATACGCCGACCTATTTGAGGCTCGGATTAAGAATAACTTAGCTAATCGAGCGAACCAGCAGCTCTCAATTGACCGTGAGAGAGTTCAAAAAACTCAGTGCTCACGGGAGCGAGAGAGAGTTTATAGTCGTCACGAATGGTGGGAGCAATCTTGTTCAAAGGCGAAACGAGTTTTGAAAAAACGTAGAGGCGATTGGCAGATGGAATGGCAATCAAAAGGTCGGGACCAAATACCGTTGTGAAGTGAATAGCAAAATCAGGAGCAAGAATCGTGGAGGCAGTGATGGGTTGTGGAGATTCTAATAAAGCGACTTGGATGACATTATGCTCATCTCGAATCCATTTAGGAGAAAGTTGTGCGAGTTCAGCAGAAAGATTGGTGCGAGCCTGCTTGACGAAGTGCTCCATTTTTTTTTCGGAAAGAGTGTTGTATCCTGGTTCTAAAAACCTAACCGTTTCTTCACCGTTGTTTTTCTTGATGAGCCAGGCTGGAACAATAACCGTGCGCTCAGCGCCTGTTATTTTCTGGCTCAGCGGAGCGTGTAAAAAACTTGGTTCTACGAGCAAGATTGGAATTTTTTCCTCGCGAGCAAAAATTGGTGACACGAAGAAAGATGCAAGTAAAAAAGAAAACAGAAAAAATAGTGGCATGAAGAAATTAGCTTGTTATGATTACATTTGTTGAAGGAACTTTAGAAACTGTACTCCCAACCATGGTGGTGATCAATGCTGGAGGGATTGGCTATCAAATTTTGATTTCACTTTCTAGTTTTGATCGCATGGCTGCATTTCAAATGGAAGATTTGTAAGGAGCTAGTAGACGATCTATTTGTGCCGCGCTGATGCTTTCTAATTGCTCTTTGATTTCTAGTAAAAGTTTTCCATAAGCGTCTTCGAAGTGTGGTAACCACAGCGTCTTGATGGCCGCCAGCCGCTTTCCACAAGGCCAATCCGCGTCTTCAGCAAGAAGCAATTCTCGTTCCTGCATTGTTGAGTGATGAGAGTAAGTGAAAACCTGAATTTGGAATTCATCATTTACGATTTGCACGTAGTTTTTGGAGGTTCTATTTTTTGTGGACATTGCTTCTCAGTTGATAAAATAGAGGAATGAAAAAACTGAACTTCATTTTTTTGATAGGCTTTGCGACTTCTTGTTGGGGTTGGCCAATGGATTTAGAAAAATCTAAAAGTCCTCATGTTTTTTCGGATGAAAATTCAAAGTTGAGGAGAAGTGCTGAATTACGGGATGAGGCATCGAGAAGGCAGCTTGAAGATATCGATGATAACAAACAGGCCTTGTCGCTTTCACTTCATGATTTTCAAAGCGCGTTAGAGCTCCATCCCGATGCAAGAAGATTGGTTGTCGTTAATGGAGAGGAAGGATTTTTTCTGCAACCTTGTGAAGCTGATCCAACAGCTCCTGGCAAAAATCAAACGGAAAATAGAACAACTTTAAAAATTCTCAAAGAGATTATTTCTTTAGAACATTCACCTGCTATTGCTGAGAGCATTCCCTCATTAAATGCCCTGGCTCTTTTAAAAGCAGATTCTTTAAGCGCGGAGCAGCTTCGTGAAATTTTTCAAAAAATAAATCAAGAGCCTTTGTCTCAAACAACTCTTGCAGAAAAAAATGTCTCATCGACTATCTGCAATTCCATTTTTCAAGAACCAGCCTTTCTTCAAGAAAAAAAAGAAGCAGTTGAGGTGCTACAAAAGTTGATAGAAGCTTCCACGATCCATCGTGATGGGAGTCGTTATTACAAAGAAGCTGATCAACTCTGGCAGAAGGAGCAGCAAGCTTGGGAAGAGCGTGCTATGGCCCAACGAAATCTTGAAGAAAAAAATGGAATCCTCCAACAAGCTCAGGAACTTCTTGCTAAGGTCACAGCAGCTCGTGCTGAGCTTGATATTCAAACAACACTTCTAGGACGCATCTCCAAATATTCGGCGCAAGCGGCCGTTCCTTTAAGTTTTATTCCTGCACCCGTTCCCTGTGGTGGCATTGCTCACACTGTTTCAGGGGTGACTGACAAGCTCAATCAAATTTGGGTGAACAAAGATGTCATTCTTGCTGAACATACCGTTAACAATGCTAAGAAAGAAGTAGATCAAGCAACGCAGCAAGTTGATGTGGCTACAAAAAATGTTGGCACCCTCCATCAAAAAGCTCAGCAAGCGGAAGAGCAAGCTCGCATCTTGGAGTATGCTGCGCGCAAAGATGATATCGAGCGGTTGCTCCCTCCTGTGACAAGCTTTGATGAAATGGAGTGGCAAGAATGGGCTACACGCTTAGTCCGATCAGGGCAAGGTGATCCTTTTTTTATTTCAATGCTTGTGAATCATGGGATGAGTGATCCACTGTGGGCAGAGGAGATCATTCAGCAGGCTTTGAAAAAAAGAGTCGAAGGTGATTTGCAAAAAGAAGCAGAGCAGCGAGAAAATATTTTCATGCCTTTGGAAGTAGAGTTTCAACAAGCTTCCAAAGCTCTTCAAGAAGTTCATGAAATCACAACTCAAGCTGAAAAAAATGTTCTTATTGCACGACAACGCCTAGAGAGTGCCACTCAAATCCATCAACATTGGAAGAAGCTGTTAGAAGAAAGTAATGACACTTTAAATGAATTAGAAAAGCCAGAGCAGATGAGAAAACCAGGAAATGCTCAAGAGCTGGAACGTGAGAAGAAAAAGTTTTGTGTAGCTCTTACCGAATTTGAGCAAGCCTGTAACGATCTCAAAAAATATGAAGAGGCTCTAAAGCAAGCTCATGAAATTTTAGCATTCGAAGAAAATAAAACCCTTCCACTTCAGCATGCAACTATTGCTGCAGAAAAAAAACTTCAACGTCAGCATGAAAGAGATGAAGCAATTCAAGATCAAAAAAATCACTCCTTGGTTTTTCAGCAAAATTTAAGACTGCCAAAATTTCAAAAAGAAGAAGCCATTACTCCTCAACAATTGAAAGCCATCGAGACAACAAAAAATCATGAAATTGAACAAATCACGCTTCCTGAAATTTTAGATAAAATCTACGAAACCATTGGCAGAGCGCTTCTCAGCCAAGAACAGAAGATTCAACAGGGAAAAGAGGGAGAGTTAGACAAAGAAATAACTTCTCCACAAGAAAATTTTAAGGCACCAGTCATCCTCCTTCCCGAAATCCGAGAGCCAGCTCCAGAGGATCTAGCACGCTGGGACGCCGCTCGCCTCGCAGAGGATTTTATTGATGAGAGGGATCATGTTATTGATCAAATTAAAGAGCGTTATGCCATCATGACGACAACCTCTGCTGCTGAAAACAACAACAATAAAAAATTTTCCACGACAAGCAGCAGTAGTACTAAAAGCACTCCTCTCAGTCTCATTTTAGAAGAGCCAACCAATCGTGATAGTGAAGACTTGGAACAAGATAACGCTTTTCCTACCGCAGCAGCATCATTACGGCTAGGAAACATTCAACGTCAAAATGAGAATAGCAACGCTTCTACGACTAGTGTTTCCATGAAAAGTGCCCGCACTCAAAGTAGTCTAGGAAGTTTTGTTACAGCTAAGACTGGTCTTTCCAAAACTGGAAGTGTTGCTAACAGCATTCCAGATAGCATTTCAAGCATGGCAAGTCGTTCTGAAGTGAGACATCTGAAGAGTGCAATCAGCGCGATTAATAAAGCAGCTGGTCGTTGGGCTGAAATGGTACGTCTTGCTGATGCTCAACGTGTGGCTGCAGGAGGAGCTCCTTACCTTGACGAAGAGACTCTCTTCGAGGCTTGGCAACAAGCTGATCTCATGGCAGAAGCTGCCTGGAAAAAGCGTTCTCATCTTCAAGAGGAAATGCTCAGGGTTGCAACGATGGCAAGAACATGGGAAGCAAACACACTTCGTTGGGAAGCAAGAGCAGAAGCAGATCGATTGCTAGAGGATCAAATGGAGGCTGAAGCCGATCTTGTCAGCCTTGCAGAAAAGCAAGAGCCTTTAGGCTCAACATGGCAGTCTCAATATCAAGCGATTTCTGAGCATCTTCAGCAAGTAGAAAAAGAAGCAACAGCGGCTCAGAAGAAATGGTCTCGATTAGCAGAGTTAGAAGAGAATGTGAAGAGAGCGACAAATCCTGAGGAAAAAAAGAAGCTCTTGTTACAACTCCGCGATCAAGATAAAGCTGTTGTCACATTGTGGCAGCGAGTTGAAGAAGATTATTACAAAGAAAAAGAATTTGAAACGAGGCGAGCTCAAAAAGAGCGGATCGCTCAAGAAACAGGTTCCTACAAATTTGATCTCAATACACAAAAAAATGAATTGATGTCAGTATGTTTTAACGATTCCTTTGTTGATGAGGAAAAGGGAATAGCGCGCTATGCTGAAGTCACCATGGAAGAGGCTCTGAAAGCAGCACGAGAAAGAATTCCTGGAGCTGAGGCTGCTTGGGTGTTTCGAGTGTCCAAAGCCTTAAAAGATCAGCGAGAGGCAGAGAAAAAAATAGAGACTCCACAAGCTCTTGAAAATGTTAGCTCCTCTAGCTCTTCCTCTTCAAACAATCTCAATGATCTTAATGAAACCAATCTTAAAAAAATAGCAACTCGTCTGAAAGCCATTGCTGAGGCTGATGAGCAGGCCTTGGAATCTTTTAAAAAAGAAAATCTTTATTTTGATACCATTGAAACGATTTGGAAGCATCAACTCCAAGCAGAAGAAAAAAATACCCTGATCAAGCGCATCACTGCTGCTAAGAAATATCAACAAAGAGATTCAACAGCCTGGGAATCCTTATCTCATCAGGCGAGGACCGACTACAATAATGCGGTAAGTATTGCTAATGAACTCTTCTTTGATAGGGCAGTGAACAAACTCAAAGAAGCTCAAGAGAACACACAAATATGGAATCTGAAAGCAAGGAAGGCTTGGGTTTTTTCAAAAAAGAGTACGGAACAAATTGCCAAGCAAGCTGTGGCTGAATTAACCAAGATCAAAGCAGGAGAGGATGAAAGGCGTGTGGCAATGCACTGGGCACGGATGAAAGAGTTTTCTTGCCAAGTGGAACTGGAAGAGAAAATGGTAACGAGAGGTCCAAAGTCTCTAGCTTTTTTTCAACATCAAGTTGCAGAGAGGGCTTGGAATAGCGTTAAAACTTTTTGTGACGATTTAGAAATTTCTTGGGCCGCAAAAGCCAAAGTCCTCCAAGCCGGATACCAACAAGCTGCGCACTATGCGGCAAAGAGCAAAGAGGCTTGGAATCAGCTTGCAGAAGCAAAGAGAAAAGAATTATCTTCCATTCCTATAAAGCATCCTGAATTTGAAAAGATGATGATGGGAGCAACAGAGGAGTTGATGAAAGCAGAAAAAGAAAAACAGGCTTGGAGTGAAAAGAAAGTAACGGCTGAAAAATTTGCTGAAGCATTGCTAGATCCTAAAACCCTCCAAGTAAAAGCTGCTCTTGAAAAAATAAGGGCTGCTTGGGAAGCTATCCTGCAATATCCTGTTTCCGAAGTTACCAGACCAATGGCTGAACTAATAAGAACTCAACTTGCTATCGTGGCTGAAGGTGACCCTCAAATTTATCAAGCCTTGATGTCATTGAGTGGCACGGCTGACGCTCTTGTTGATTTAAGGGTTGCTGCAAGAAAAGATCTAGCTGGTCGCTTTAGTGGAGGAACTGTTATTGCTGCTAGCGGTGGTGTGGGTAGTTGGATTACAAGTAGTTTTGTTGGTGCTGGTATAACTACGACAGCAGCGGCAGCAGGCACTGCTGGTGG
>Ga0233425_10010493_pt1 | contig 11257 bp, 7 predicted proteins | sample Watercolumn_Towu_2_FD_181712 | JGI IMG/M metagenome (GOLD analysis project Ga0233425, IMG submission 181712) | Freshwater microbial communities from Lake Towuti, South Sulawesi, Indonesia - Watercolumn_Towuti2014_140_MG | ecosystem: Environmental > Aquatic > Freshwater > Lake | place: Indonesia...
TGGGGAGCCGATTGAGCATCCTGGCCTCCGAACGGGCCAAGCCCGCCGTGCCCTTCGGCGGCGCCTACCGCATCATCGACTTCACCCTGTCGAATGTCATGCACTCCGGATTGGAGCGCGTGGGTCTCCTCACCCAGTACCGCCCCCTGTCCCTCATGGACCACGTAAGGAACGGAGAACCCTGGGACCTCGTCGGCCGAGAGCGCGGGATCAAGATCCTCCCCCCGCACACCGGGCGCGAGGATTCGGACTGGTACAAGGGTACCGCCGATGCCGTCTATCAGAACGTGGAGTTCATCAAAGAGCACCGGCCGGACAAGGTCCTGATCCTCTCGGGGGATCATATCTACCGGATGGATTACGAGCAGATGATCGCCACCCACGAATCGCGGGGCGCCGACGTCACCATCGGGGCCCTGCCGGTGCCCTGGGAAGATACCCAGCGATTCGGGGTGATGGTCGCAGACCGCGACTCCTGGATCGTCGAGTTCCAGGAGAAGGTGAGGGGCGCCAGGAGCAACCTGGCTTCGATGGGAATATATGTATTCAACGCGGCCGCGCTGGTCGAGGAGCTCGACGCCGTGGTGGCTGCCGGGAAGGGGTATGATTTCGGGAAGGACATCATCCCCGGGATGCTCGGCCGGAGACGGCTGCTCTGCCTACCGTTTGATGGATACTGGCGCGATGTCGGAACGATCAAGTCTTACCACGAGGCCAACATGGATTGCCTCGATCCGGCCTCCGGCCTTGATCTTTCTGTGTGGGAGATCCGGACAGGGCCCGACACCGTGCATCCGGGGGACCGGCCCCCGATTTTCCTGGGCGGCAAGGCCTCGGTGGGCAACTCGTTGATCGCTCGGGGATGCATCATCGAAGGTGAGGTGCGAAACAGCGTGATCTTCCCCGGGGTGCGCATCAGCAAGAGGGCCCGGGTCTCCGACTCCATCATCTTGCACGATACGAGCGTGGGCAAGAGAACTCACGTAGAGTACGCGATCATCGATAAACAGTGTGCCATCGGCGCAGACGTCACGATCGGGACCGGAAAGGCTTCTGTTCCGAACCGCAGATTTCCCAGCCATCTCGACTGCGGCATCACCGTCATCGGGAAGAGCGCTATCATTCCGAATGGTGCCCGCGTTGGAAAGAATTGCATCATCTATCCTCGCGTGGACCTGAGCCGGCGGCATCTCGAGGTCGTCGAGGATGGAGACACGATCATGAAGTGAGGCTGGCGCCGGATTCACGCGGGCGGATAGACCGCCTCGGGTGCCGAGCGGGTCTTGCGCCGGAAGATCTCGTAGATGATGCCGAGGACCGGCTCGGTGTCAAGGTAGTAGAACTCGCCGTCGCCTTGCTTCCCGCTCATGAGGACCCTGATCCCATTCTTCTCAAAGTCGGCCAGGACCTCTTCGATGTTTTCCACACGCGACTGGATATGGTGGAGCCCCTCGCCTTTCGTCGCGAGATGCTCGACATAGATGCTCGGCCCCGTGAGGGGCTGGATCAACTCGAGCTGGACCGGGCCGGCCATGCAGAGGGCGAGGCGCATGGAGTAGTCCACGCGCTTCCCCCGCACCGTCGCCTCGCGGAGATTGGGCGGCGCAAACGTGTAGATGTTCCACGGTCCGATGCCCAGAAGCTTCCAGTACCGTTCCACGGACTCTTGGATGTCCTTCACCACCATACCAACCTGGGTGAGGTCGCCCATTTTGATCGGCTGCCCGGGTAGCTTGATCTCGACCATGACGTGATCTCCTCGTGTGTGTCGTGCAGGGTGGTTAGCGAGCCAGAAAGTCAGCTTGCTCTACACGCTACCACTGCCAGGGGAAGAGTCAAGTGCAAATTCAGCCGCTCTCCGCTCACCAGATGGCGTCCAAGAGGAAAGACGCCACGCGCTGAACTTGCTTCCCTCCCTGCCCTATGATATAAGCCGGACATAAGTTGAGGTTGCCCTCAGATGGCGGAGACACCTGAAACCTTGTGACTCTGGAGGGCCGAGGATGAAGGCAGCGCCGATTCTCGTCTGGGGATCGGCGTTTGTGTTCGATGGTAGGTTGGCTTGGGGGTCAAATTCCGAGATACGATGAGCGGGGAAATTCACCAGCTTGAAAATAGCCCAGCATAGCGCCGGGTTGGGACTGGAGAACTGATGCTGACGAAGCTGACCATCCGGAACTTCAAGCGCTTTGGGAATGTCGAGATCGAACTGGGAAACCCCGTGGTGTTTATCGGACCCAACGATTCCGGCAAGACGACCGCTCTCCAGGCGCTGGCGCTTTGGCACATCGGACTGCGAAAGTGGAATGAGAAGTACGCCCGAAAGGCCGCTCCGGAAAAACGACCCGGCGTGACCATCAACCGGAGGGATCTGATCGCCGTGCCGGTCCCGGATGCGAATCTGCTCTGGCGCGACCTGCATGTTCGCGATGTGCGGATGGTCAAGGGAAAACAGCAGACCCGGAACATTCGTGTGGACATCATCGTAGAAGGCGTCAACGGCGGGAAGAGTTGGACATGCGGTATGGAGTTCGACTACGCCAACGAGGAGTCTTTCTACTGTAGGCCGCTCCGGACATCAGAATCCAAGAACCCAGACCGGATGCCGGTGGCCAATGAGGCACTTGGTATTCGTGTCGCTTTTCTGCCGCCGATGTCTGGGCTGGCCGCAAACGAGACTCGACTGGATCCTGGGGCAATCAACGTCCGCTTGGGGGAGGGTCGCACTGCCGAGGTGCTCCGGAATCTCTGTCATCAGATCGCTACTGGAGAGGGCGGAAGAGAGCGCTGGGACAACGTGCGTGACCGCATCGAGGGCCTTTTCGGGGTCAATCTTGAGGAACCCACCTATATCGCCGAGCGGGGAGAGGTCGTAATGGTCTATCGCAGCGCATCGGGGGTCCGCCTCGATCTTTCCTCTTCCGGTCGCGGCCTCCAGCAGACGCTTCTCCTCCTTGCCCACCTGACCGTCAACCCGGAATCTGTGTTATTGCTAGATGAGCCGGATGCCCACTTGGAAATTCTGCGACAGCGGCAAATCTATCAATTGCTTACCGAGACCGCGCGTGAGTACGGAAGTCAGATTATTGCTGCCAGCCACTCAGAAGTTGTCCTCAATGAGGCCGCTGATCGGGACGTGGTCGTGGCTTTTCTCGGAAAGCCCCACAGAATAGACGACAGGGGGGCGCAGGCTCTCAAGTCCCTCAAGGATATCGGCTTCGAAGACTACTACCAGGCTGAAGAGGCCGGCTGGGTTCTATACCTGGAGGGTTCTACCGATCTCGCGATCCTTCAGACGTTCGCGAATACCCTCGCTCATCCGGCCGCAGCAGTGCTCGAACGGCCCTTCGTCCGCTATGTAGAGAACAAACCTCCGAGAGCGCGGGAACACTTCTACGGACTGCGCGAGGCGAAACGCGATCTTGTCGGCTTGGCCCTTTTTGACCGTCTTGATCTGTCTCTCCAGGATCGTCACGAGTTGCGAGAGAGAATGTGGAAGAGACGAGAGATCGAGAACTACCTTTGCACGCGCGAGGTCTTGGTTTCCTGGGCTACGGATGTAGGAGGGGAACGGACAGGAGGGCCTCTATTCGGCCAGACATGGGTAGGGAATATAGAGGAAACTATCGCTGAGATCGAAAAGGCTATGGAGACCCTCGGTAAGGGTTCTCCCTGGTCTCCCAATACAAAGGTGTCAGATGATTTCTTGGACCCCCTCTTTGCCGCCTTCTTCAAGAGGTTGGGACTGCCGAATCTGATGAGGAAAAGCGACTACCACGTCTTGGCGCGCTATCTATCCACGAAGGAGATTGATCCCGAAATCTCTGAGGTGCTGGATCTTATTGTGCAGGTAGCGAACCGGGCCAGGCCTTTGCGGCACGAGGACGGAGCGTGACATACCGCACGAAGCTCATGGAGGTCGGGCTGGCGATCACCCGTATACTGTAGTCACCGCAACCTGCTGAGAGGGGTTGCATGATCAAGAAGGATCTCAGCGAGCGCGATATCTGCACCAAGTTCATCACTCCTGCCATCAAACAGGCAACCTGGGACATCCATTCGCAGATTCGCGAGGAGGTGAGCTTCACCAGGGGCCGTATCATCGTCCGCGGCAAGCTGGTCACCCGTGGCAAGGGCATGCGCGCGGACTACATCCTCTACTACAAGCCGAACATTCCGATCGCCGTCATCGAGGCGAAGGACAACAATCATGCGGTCGGCGACGGCATGCAAAGGGCGCTGGAATACGCTGCCACCCTCGACATTCCCTTTGCCTTCTCCTCCAACGGCGATGCATTTCTCTTCCACGACCGCACCGGGCAGAGCAGCCAGATCGAGATCGAGTTGCCGCTCAACGCTTTCCCGACGCCCGAGCGCCTTTGGGTGCAGTATCGGGCCTGGAAGAGTTTGGCGCCTGCGCAAGAGGCCATCGTCCTGCAAAACTACTTCGAGGACGCGGGCGGCAAGGAGCCTCGCTACTACCAGAGCATCGCCATCAATCGCACCATCGAGGCCATCGCCAAGGGTCAGGATCGCATCCTGTTGGTGATGGCGACCGGCACTGGCAAGACCTACACGGCCTTCCAGATCATCTGGCGGCTGTGGAAAGCCAAACGAAAGAAGCGCATCCTCTTCCTTGCCGATCGCAACGTCCTCGTCGATCAGACCATGGTGAACGATTTCCGGCCCTTCGGCTCCGCGATGGCAAAGCTCAGCACGGGTTCGAAGACCATCGAGCGCGAAGACGGCACCCAGGTCCAACTTCCGACCGCCATCGACAAACAGCAGCGCCGCATCGACACCTCCTACGAAGTCTACCTGGCGCTCTACCAGGCTATTACCGGTCCCGAGGATCGCCAGAAGCTGTTTCACGAGTTGTCCCCGGATTTCTTCGATCTCATCGTGGTCGACGAGTGTCACCGTGGCAGCGCTGCAGAGGACTCCGCATGGCGGGAGATCCTCGATTACTTCTCCTCCGCCACCCAGATCGGCCTCACCGCCACGCCGAAGGAGACGGAGTACGTCTCCAATATCCACTACTTCGGTAAACCCGTGTACGTCTATTCGCTGAAAGAGGGAATCCGCGACGGCTTCCTGGCCCCTTACAAGGTGGTGAAGGTCCACCTGGATGTGGACATTGAGGGGTACCGCCCCGTTGAGGGGGAGATCGACAAGTACGGTCAAGTGATCGAGGATCGCCTCTTCAACCAGAAGGACTTCGACCGGAACCTCGTCATCGACGAGCGGACCAAACGGGTTGCGCGCAAGGTGACGGAATTCCTGAAGGAGAGCGGCGACCGCTTCCAGAAGACCATCGTCTTCTGCATCGACACGGAGCATGCCGGTCGGATGCGCCAGGCCCTCGTCATCGAGAACCCGGATCTGGTGCAGGAGAACGACCATTACGTCATGCGGATCACGGGGGATGACGCCGAGGGCTGCGCTGAGCTTGACAACTTCATCGACCCGGAGGCGAAGTACCCGGTCGTCGTCACCACTTCGCGCTTGCTCTCCACCGGCGTGGACACTCAGACCTGTCGCCTGATCGTGCTCGAACGCGAGGTCGGCTCGATGATCGAATTCAAGCAGATCGTCGGCCGCGGCACCCGCGTCCACGAGGACACGCGGAAGTTCTACTTCACGCTGCTCGACTTCCGGAAGGCGACCAACCATTTTGCCGATCCGGCCTTCGACGGCGAGCCAGTCCAGATCTACGAGCCGCGCGAGGGCGATCCCATCACGCCGCCGGATGACGTGCCTCCGGCAAGCGACGGCGACGAATCCATCCCACCTGAGCCGGGAGAGGACGAGGAAGTCATCGTCGATCTGGTGCCACCGGACATCACGATCGAGTCGGCAGGGGACAAGAAGCCCAGGAAATACTACATCCAGGGAAGGCCCGTGAGCGTCGTGGCGGAGCGCGTCGAGTACCTGGATGAAAAAGGCAGGCTGATCACGGAGAGCCTGCGCGACTACTCCAAGCGAACACTACTCCGGCAATTCGCCAGCCTCGAAGTCTTCCTCAAGCGCTGGAACGAAGACATTCGGAAGCAGGCTATCATCGATGAACTCGCTGCCGAGGGCCTGCTGCTGGAACCGCTGGCAGAGGAGGTCGGCAAGGATTTTGATCCCTTCGACCTTATCTGCCATGTCGCCTTTGACCAGCCGCCGCTCACCCGGCGCGAACGAGCCGAGAGCGTCCGCAAGCGCGATGTGTTCAGCAAGTACGGAGCGCAGGCCCGGGCGGTGCTCGAAGCGCTGCTCCAGAAATATCAAGACGAAGGCCTTACCAGTCTGGACGATCCTCGCGTCCTGAGGGTCACTCCCTTCGATGCCATGGGCACGCCGGTGGAGTTGCTCAAACGGTTCGGTGGACGGAGCGGTTTCGAGACGGCCGTCCGCGAACTCCAATCCGCGCTATACAGAGAGGCGGCCTGATAATCCATGTCTGTGCGAACGACGGTCAAGTCCATCCAGGACATCATGCGACAGGACGTGGGCGTCGATGGTGACGCCCAGCGGATCTCCCAGCTTTGCTGGATGTTCTTTCTCAAGATCATCGACGACCAGGATCAAGAGTTGGAGTTGATGCAAGAGAGCTACTCGTCGCCCATTCCGGAGAGTCTTCGATGGCGAGCCTGGGCGGCCGATCCCGAGGGTATCACGGGGGATGCCCTGCTTTCCTTCGTCAACGACGAGCTGTTTCCCAAGCTCAAGGAGCTTCCCGGCACCGCCCAGGATGGCCGCCGCCGCGTCGTGCGCGGCGTTTTCGAGGACGCCTACAACTACATGAAATCCGGCCAGCTCATGCGGCAGGTGATCAACAAGATCAACGCCGTGGATTTCAACAACCTGGCCGAGCGCCAGCACTTCGGCGACATCTACGAGCAGATCCTGAACGACCTCCAGAGCGCCGGCAACGCCGGAGAGTATTACACGCCTCGTGCCGTCACCGCCTTCATGGCGGATCGCATCGACCCGCACCCCGGCGAGACCCTCTTCGACCCCGCCTGCGGCACCGGCGGGTTCCTCACCTGCGCCATCCGGCACATGCGCGAGCGTTATGTGAAGACCCCGGAAGACGAACAGAAAATGCAGCGAGCACTGCGTGCGACCGAGAAGAAACAGCTTCCCCACATGCTCTGCGTCACCAACATGCTCCTCCACGGCATCGACGACCCCTCCTTCGTCCGCCACGACAACACCCTGGCCCGACCCTACATCAGCTACACCCAGTCGGACCGCGTGGACATCGTCCTCACGAATCCGCCTTTCGGGGGGCGAGAGGAAGACGGCATCGAAAGCAACTTCCCAAAGCACTTCCAGACCCGTGAGACCGCCGACCTCTTCCTGGCGCTCATTGTGCGTCTGCTGAAGTCCGGGGGCCGCGCCGCCGTGGTCCTGCCCGACGGCACGCTGTTCGGCGAAGGCGTGAAAACGCGGCTCAAGGAGCACCTGCTGAAGGAGTGCAACCTCCACACGATTGTCCGGCTCCCCAACAGCGTCTTCAAACCGTACGCGTCGATCGGCACCAACCTCTTGTTCTTCGAAAAGGGCACGTCCACCAAGGAGATCTGGTTCTACGAGCATCGCATCCCCGAGGGCCAGAAAGCCTACTCGATGACAAAGCCGATCCGCATCGAACACCTGGAGCCGTGCATCGGCTGGTGGGACAAGCGCGAGGAGACGGAAATCGCCTGGAAGGTTGGGATCGAGGAAATCAAGGCGCGTACTTACAACCTAGACATCAAGAACCCCCACACCGTCGAAGAGGATCACGGCGACCCCGCCGAGCTCCTCGCAAAGCTGGAACAGAGCGAGGCGGAAACAGCCAAGCTCCGGGATCGGCTGAAGGCCATTCTGGAACAGGCGCTACTGCGATGAGCCCCATTCGGCTGCTTCAATACTTCGAGCAAATCAGCCAAGCGCCGGATGCCGTACCCCGGTTACGACGGTTCATTCTGGATCTGGCGGTGCGGGGAAAGCTTGTTGAGCAATTCTCTATTGAAGGAACGGCAGACTTAGCCATTGAAGAAATCGACCGGGAGCGAGGTAGGCTCGTCGCCGAAGGTGTGATTGGGAGTCAACTGACTATCCCCCCTGTTAGGGAAGACCAAATGCCCTTCACGATCCCTTCCACTTGGAGGTGGGTGCGGTTTGGCAACATCACATATTGCCGTGACGGGGAGCGCATCCCTGTTTCGCGGGAGGAACGACAGCATCGTTCGGGACCTTACGATTACTATGGGGCGTCCGGCATAATTGACAAGATCGACGCCTTTCTATTCGATAAGCCTCTACTCCTAATCGGAGAAGATGGTGCGAATCTTGTCAACCGCTCTACGCCAATCGCATTCATTGCGGGTGGCAGGTATTGGGTCAACAACCATGCACATGTACTCGATGGCATCTCGCTAGAGTTCCTTCGATTTCTGGAGATGTTCATAAATGCGACAGATCTCAGACCCTATGTGACCGGCACCGCGCAGCCAAAAATGAATCAGACGAAGATGAACTCAATACCAATAGCCCTCCCACCATTCTGTGAACAACATCGTATCGTGGCGAAGGTGGACGAGTTGATGGCGCTGTGCAACGAACTGGAGGCTGCGCAGGCAAGGCGGGAGAGGCGGCGTGATCGGCTGGTGGGGGCGATGCTGCAGGGGCTGAACAACGGTGACACAAGCCCGGAACCCTATACCCGCCCCGCCTTTACAGAGCTCGCCCTCTTTTATATCAATCACCTCCCTCGCCTTACCACCCGCCCCGAACACATTCGCCGGGTCCGCCAGACCATACTCAATCTCGCCGTCCAGGGCAGGCTTGTCCCGCAGGACCCGACTGACGAGCCAGCAGCGGTGCTTCTAAAAAGCATTCAAGTCGAAAGACAGCGTCTCCTAGGGGATGGTAAAGTTCGACAACAAGAGCTGTCACCCATTGATGACGAAGCTTTACCCTTCTCAATTCCTCCAAACTGGAAATGGGTCCGAATGGGCGAAGTGATCAAACTGTGGAACGGCTACGCTTTCAAGAGCAGCGATTACACGAAAGAGGGGGTCCCCGTCATTCGAATTGGCGATCTGCAGAATGGTGAAGTCGTATTGAGCTCGGTCGTTTTCGTTGGCCACGATGTGGCGGCGTTGGTCGACCAGTCGATCTGGATACCTGAGAATGCGCTCCTAATCGCAATGTCAGGGGCCACTACAGGCAAGGTGGCGTTCAACCGCACTGGTCAAAGGCTTCTGCTGAACCAGCGCGTCGGAAGGTTGCAGATTTTCCAGGTGCACACTGACTTCGTGCGATTCTTCTTCGAAACAATCGTACAAAGAAACTTGAGCATCTCATTCGGGACAGCCATTCCCAATCTAAGCACTAGGCAGATCAGCGAAACCGCCTTCCCCCTCCCGCCTCTCGCAGAACAACACCGGATCGTGGCGAAGGTGGACCAACTGATGGCACTCTGCGACGACTTAGAGGCCCGGCTCGCAGTCACCGCGATCGCCCGCCGCCAACTCCTCAAAGCGACCCTCCACGAAGCCCTCGAGGGCGCGGTGACACAATCGTGTTGGCTCAAGGCTGACGCGGCGGCCGGTCGGCAAGGTATGAGTAAAGGGGGGGCACTATCGATACATCGACATGGTTCATAGGGGATGACACAGCCTTTCCTTATTCTTGGAGAGATCTGCGTCGGAGCGCTGTTAGCGAGATTAGCCGTCTGCGGGGATAGCCTCAGGCGCAGTCTGGCAGTGGAGACGGAGGGTGAGCCGCGAGACTGGGAGCGACGGCATCGAGCAAAAGCACTACTTCGTAGACGAGGCAGGCGACCCGACCTTGTTTGGTGCGCGCGGGAAAGTCCTGGTCGGAAGCGAAGGCTGTTCGCGCTTCTTCATACTTGGGCTAGCCGATGTGGATGATCCACAAGCGCTTGCCGCCGATCTCACGAGACTCCGCGAGCGGCTGATCGCCGACCCGTACTTCAAAGACGTCCCTTCCATGCAGCCGGAGCAACGCAAAACGGCGCTGCTTTTCCATGCCAAGGATGATCTGCCAGAAGTGCGGCGAGAGGTTTTTGCGCTGCTTCAGCGGCACCTCATTCGATTCTCGGCTATTGTTCGCGACAAACACGCTATCCTGGCTTACGTGCGCCGGCGGAACGACGCTGATCCAGCGTACCACTACCGGCCGAACGAACTGTACGATTTCATGGTGCGCCGCCTCTTCAAGGAACGACTGCACAAACGGAGCGCGTATCGGGTTTGTTTCGCAAAGCGCGGCCAAACCGATCGAACAGAGGCGCTTACGCAGTCCCTGGATGTCGCCCGGAGGCGATTCATCGAGGCGCAAGGCGTATCCGCGCAGGTTACGATCGAAGTTGTGCCTGCCTCGCCGATTCAGGAATCCTCATTGCAAGCCGCGGATTATTTCCTCTGGGCGGTGCAGCGAACCTTCGAGAGGCACGAAGATCGGTTCCTTCGGCTCCTGTGGCCACAATGTAGCTTGGTGATTGATGCAGACGATACTCGCGCGAAAGGCTACGGCAGGTACTATACACAACAAAGGCCGCTGACGGCAGCGGCCCTGAAGGAAGCCGAGGGATATAGGAGCCAGTCACCGAGGTAACTCGCTCACACGGCTTGGAGCCGAATTTCGTCCCCCGTGCTTCTCCAATATTCATCCAAAGCCAGAACGAAGTCAAGAACCTTTTCGGCGAAGGCGGTTCGCTGCAGGGGGTAATGGGGGATTACGTAGCATCCTATGTCTCCTGACGGCCAATGAGGGCGTCCTGCAACTTCTCTCTCCATCACCCCTCCCCAAGTCGGAGGGGGGATGCGCGGGGGACGACGGCTGCCGGGGGGGTTATTTCTCGTATGCGCTGCTTCGGTGGTCGGCGGCGGTCATGAGCACGAGCGCCTGCTCCTCGTCGATTTCATAGAAGAATCGCCAGGCGCCGATGCGGTATCGCCAGGTGGGAGGCTCCCAGCGCTTAAACCGTTTGATGTTCGGGCCGAAATGGGGTTCGTCTCGGAGGCGGGGATAGATCGATTCCTGAAGCTTCTCGCGGAAGCGGCCGAGGCCAGAGCGGGTAAGCTGGGCCAGATCCTCACGGAAGCCCGTTGTTTCGAAGATCCGGTACCTAGCCCAACTTCCAATGTGAGTGGGCGTTTTCGAGGTCTTCGCAGGCGAAAAGCCCAATGTTTTCGCGGGGCGAGTCGGTGAAAACTGTAAATAGTCACGAATATTGTGACGGAGGTTTCTT
>Ga0233425_10010494_pt1 | contig 11256 bp, 9 predicted proteins | sample Watercolumn_Towu_2_FD_181712 | JGI IMG/M metagenome (GOLD analysis project Ga0233425, IMG submission 181712) | Freshwater microbial communities from Lake Towuti, South Sulawesi, Indonesia - Watercolumn_Towuti2014_140_MG | ecosystem: Environmental > Aquatic > Freshwater > Lake | place: Indonesia...
ACCGCCGTGCAGCAGAGCTCGCCGCCGAGCGCGCGCGCGTCGAGGCGCGCGAGCGCGTCGCCGCCGAGGTGGCGCGCATCGAGGCCGAAGCCAGGGTACGGCTCGAGGCGGACAACGCGGCTCGCAGCCACGAGCTCGCGGAGCTGCGCCTGCGACGCGAGAGCGGCCGTCGCCGGCGCGAGCTGGTGATGGGCGTCGCCCTCGCGCTCTCGGTCGCGGCCGGCGGCCTCGGGCTCTGGAGCGCGAGCAGTCGCTCGACGGATCAGGCGCGCGCCACCCAGGAGCTTCGCGAGCGCGAGCACTCGCTGGTGCGCGAGCGGGACGACGCGAAGCGCAGCGAGCTCGGCGCGCTGGAGCGCCGGCACGCCGCCCTCTCGGCGAAGAGCCGCGCTGCCGAGGCGAAGACCGAGCGGGCCACCGCCGACGCCGCGCGTGCGGCTATCGACGCGCGCTCGCCCTCGCACGCCGGCCTGCGCGCCTTCGCCGAGGCGCTCGACGCCTTCGAGGCGAAGCTCGAGACCCAGGACGAGCTCGCTCTGCTCGACCAGCGCCGCGCGGATCTCACGGCCTGGGCCACGAGCGCTCGCCGGACCCGCGAGCTGGGGAGCGTGGCGGCGGCAGCGAAGGCTGCGCGGGCCCCGGACGCGGGGCGCTCCGCCGTCGCGGCCTACTCGCGCGCGCTCGATCGGCTCGGGCTCGAGTTGGCGGAGCGCACGCTGGACGGCGGCCGCCCCGGCACGGGCGCGAGCGGCACCGCCCACGGGACCTGCCAGGAGGGCGACCCCGGCTGCGGCCTCGACGGCAAGCCGCTGTTCTGAGCGCGGGCGCCGTGGCAACCTGTCGGCGAGCATGTCGGGCGACGTGTCGAGCACCATCGAGCATCGCGGCCCGTCACTGCCCAAAGCCGGCCCGAGGCGCTCGGTGCTCGTCTGCGCCTACCCGCGCTCGGCGGCGTTGCCCGTCCCCGATTCCGGCAGCGTGGTGGGCAGGGATTGGCTGCAGGCGAACGGGCTCGCCGACACCGAGGTGTCCAGCGCGCACCTCGAAGTCACCCGGGCAGGGGGCGTGCTGCGCGTGGCCGACGCGGGCTCGCGCAATGGCACCTGGGTCAACGGCCACCGGCTCGCGCCCCGGGACAGGACCCCGCTCGACGAGGGTGCGGTGCTCAGGCTGGGACGTACGCTGTTCGTCTACCGCGACAAGCTCGCAGGCTCGCTCGAGCCGGCGCCGCCCGTGGGCGAGCTGATCGGACCCTACGGCCTTCGCGCCGTCGCGGAGGTCATCCACGCCCTGCCCAGGTCGCCGGCAGGCAACGTGCTCATCCACGGCGAGACCGGCACGGGAAAGGAGCTGATTGCGCGAGCGGTCGCCGCCGCGTTTGGCAGGCAGAAGAACCTCGGCGCGGTCAACGTGGCCGGCGTCGCCCGCGGGGTGTTCGAGTCGCAGATGTTCGGGCACGTCGCCGGGGCGTTCTCGGATGCGCGTACGGCCGCGCCCGGTATCGTCGTGGCCCACGACGGCGGAGCGGTCTTCCTCGACGAGATCGGCGAGCTCGGGATCGAGCTCCAGGCGAAGCTGCTCCGCTTGCTCGAGAACCGCGAGGTGCTGCCGGTCGGAGCGCAGCGCGCGCAGAAGGTCGACGTGCTGTTCATCGCCGCGACGAACCGGAACCTGGAAGCCATGGTGGAGAGCGGGGAGTTCCGGCGTGATCTCCTGGCTCGACTCGCCCTCGCGACCATCGAAGTCCCGGCGTTGCGCGAGCGCAGCGAAGACCTCTTCAGCATCGTGCAGGAGCTCTGGCGGCGCGCCGGAGCCCCCGTGCCGCCCGCCAGCGAGGTCGAGGTCGAGGCCGTGGAGCGCTTGCTGCTCGAGCCTTGGCCGAGCAACGTGCGCGAGCTCGACGCAGTGCTGGGCGCCGTGAGGCGTGTGGACCGCGAACCCGGTCTCCGGCACTGGGCGCTCACTCGGGTCTTGGGCGAGCGCGGGGATGCGCGCCCCGCGCTGACGCGCGAGGTGGTGGCCGCCGCCGTCGCCGCGCAGGGGGGCAACGTCACGCGCGCGGCGGAGAAGCTCGGCGTCTCGCGCGGGAGGCTGCTCCGCATGCTGAAGCGGGAGTGAGCCTCACAGGGACTTCGCGCAGCGGAAGCCCACGCTCCAGCTCCTCGCGGTCGGAGCGCTCGGCATGCGGCGAGCGGCGCGCAGATCTTGGCTCTCCACCGTGTCCCAGCCGCCGCCGCGGATCACGCGTCGCGAGTCCCCGCAGTCCGGCGCGTCGTAACGGCAGTAGTGGCTGCTGGTCCACTCCCAGACGTTGCCGCTGAGGTCGAGCACGCCGTTTGCCGTCGCGCCTGCGCTGCGCGAGCCCACGGGGGCCGTCGCGGGCGCGCCGTCGTCGTCCGGGTACATGCGTGGCCACGGTCCGCGTCCGCTCTTCTCGAGCCGCTCGCTCAACATGCGGCTGCACTCGGCGCCGCAGGCGTTGGTCCGCACGCCGACCGGCGGCGACTCGCCCCACGGGTAGGTGCTGCCCGACGGGCCGCGCGCAGCGAGCTCCCACTCCGCCTCGCTCGGCAGGCGCTTACCCTGCGCCTCGCAGTACGCGCTGGCGCGCTCGAAGTCCACGCAGTTCACCGGGTGCTCGCGCGCATCGTCCCGATTGCAGAACTTGCTCCAGAACGCCACAGCGTTGGGTGTGAGGCCCTCGCCCTGCACGGTGCCGGCGAGGGGCTTGCAGGCCTTGCACTCCGAGTAGGCGCCCACGCTGACCTCGGTGACGTCGACGCAGAAAGGGTCGAGGCGGAGCGACAGCGGAGGGGTCTCGTCGCTGGGCGTCTCGCCTTCCGCCGAAGAGCCCATGCGGAACTCGGCACCCCCGATTCGGGTCATGCCGGCGGGACAGGTCCCGGAGCGGCGCGAGCCGAGGGTGAAGACGCCTACGCCTGCGCCGACCGCCACGAGCAGGGCGAGCGCGACGCCGGCGCTGGAGCGGCGCCGCACCGGACCCGCCTTCTCGGCGACGGGCGCGTGGCTCACGGTGGCTGGGGCGAGCGCAGGGGGCGGCGCTTCGAGCGTGGTCGCGAACGCCGCGGCGGGCGAGTGCCGATCGACCCGACTGGGAGGAAGCTCTTCGGCGGTCGCAGCCACCGCGCGGTAGGCCTCGACCAGCTCGCGCGCCGACTGGAAGCGCGACTCGGGATCCACCGAGAGCGCCTTGGCCAGCCAGTCGTCGACTGCGGCGGGCAGGCCCTTGCGGAGCTCACAGGCCGGCGTGTACTTGCCCTCCAGGACCGCGGAGCCGACCGCGATGAAGGAGCTTCCTGCGAACGGCCGCCGTCCGGTCAGCGCCTCGTAGACGATGACCCCGAGCGACCAGAGGTCGGAGCGCAGGTCGACGCGGCGGCTGCCCTCGATTTGCTCCGGGCTCATGTACGGAGGCGAGCCGACTATGGCGCCCGTCTCGGTCAACGAGGGGCCGGCCCCCGGCACCTGCTGGTCGCCGAGGATCTTGGCGATGCCGAAGTCCACCACCTTGACCAGGAGCGGGTCGTCCGTGCGCTTTTGCACGATGAACACGTTGTGCGGCTTGATGTCGCGATGCACGACACCGCGCTCGTGGGCGGCGGAGATGGCGCCACCGACCTGCTCGACGAGCAACAGCGTCGTCGCGAAGCTCAGGCGGCCGCCGCTCGCGAGCAGCTCGGCCAGCGTGTGCCCCTCGAGGAGCTCCATCACGATGAACGGGAGCTCGCCGTCCACCGTGCCGAAGTCCATCACCTGCACCACGTTCGGGTGGGCGATGCGAGCGGTGGCCCGCGCTTCGAGCTCGAAGCGGGCGACCAGCGCCGAATCTGCAGCACCGCGCTCGGGTCGAATGAGCTTCACCGCGACGTCGCGGTCGAGCGCCTCGTGTCGGGCCGCCCAGACGACACCCATGCCACCGTGCCCGAGGGGGCGGAGCAGGCGGAGCTTGCCCGCGAGCAACTCGCCGGCGCGGATCTCGAAGGGCACGCTCCGAGTCTACTCGAAGCCGACAGCCACGACGCGGCGTGAGCGCTGCTCGGCTCAGCCTCGCGCGCGCCAGGCGGCGAGCTTCTCGCGCGTCGCCGCGAGCCGCTGCTCCTCGCCGCCGAGCGCGTGCTCCGCCGCGTCCCGGGCGCTGCGAGTCTGCTCCAGGGCGATGTCCATCTGGGCCATTTCCAGGGCGGTGCGCGCCCCGCTCTTGCGCGCGTCGGCTTCGGCCTTCGCCACCCGCGCGCGGGCGCGCTCGCACTCGGCGCGCAGGCTCGCCGTCCGCGCTTCCTCCGCCTCGACCCTCGCCCCGTAGAGCGCGAGGGCGCGGGCGGCATCGAACGACGACAGGACCGCCACCTCCTCGCGCAGCTCCTCGACCTCGAGCAGCAGGCGCTCGCGCTCGGTCTCGCGCTCGCGGAGCGCCTGATCCGCATGTGCGCGCGCCGTCTCCACGCTCACGGCGGCGCGGGCCGCGGCGATGTCCAGGTGGGCCCGGCTCGAGTGCGTCGCGAGATCCAGCTCTGCAGTGTGCTGGGTCTCCAGCGTTTCCACCTGCTTCTGGTAGTGCGCCTCGATCTCCGCGACGGCCGCCCGCGCCCGGGCGATCTGCGCCTCCATGTGGTCCCACGCCTCGCGGTGCGCGCCGTCCGGGTCCGTCGCCTTGCGCCAATCGCGGATCAGGCGCTCGAGCGCTGCGAGTGGCTCCTCTTCGGGTTCGGTGGGCTCGCGGTCGCGCACGGATCCAAGCCCGAGGTTATGCGGCGGCGGCCGCAGAGCGCCAGAGAAATCCCTGCGCGGATTTCGACGGAGTGGCGAAGCACGGCGAGCGAGGACCGGCGCCCGGCAAGTTCTTCGCCGTCGGGCTGAGCGTAGCCGAGCGCAACGATTTCTGACAGCGTCCATGGTCGCCGAGATGACAGCCCGAGCTCGTAGCGCCGCGAAGCGCGTGGGGACCGTGCTCCGCGAGCGCTGGACTCTGGACACGCTGATCGGCGTCGGCGGGATGGCGGCCGTCTACAAGGCCACGCACCGCAACGGCAACGAGGTGGCCGTGAAGGTGCTCCACCCGGACATCGTGGACGACAGCGTGAAGAAGCGCTTCCAGCGCGAGGGCTACGTCGCCAACCGCGTCAAGCATCGAAGCGCGGTCACCGTGTTCGACGACGACGTGAGCGAGGACGGCGCGCCGTTCTTGGTGATGGAGCTCCTGTACGGCGAGAACATCGAAGAGCGGCGCGAGCGCCTCGGCGGAGTGGTGCCGCTGCCCGAGGTGCTCGGGATCGCCGATCAGGTGCTCGACGCCCTCGCGGCCGCCCACGCGCAGGGCATCATCCACCGCGACGTGAAGCCCGAGAACCTGTTCCTGACCACGGACGGTGTGGTCAAGGTGCTCGACTTCGGCATCGCGCGCCTGCAGGCCGCGCAGGGCGGCACCAGCCTGACCATGGTCGGCGCCATGCTCGGGACGCCGGGCTTCCTGGCGCCAGAGCAGGCGCGCGGCATGACGCTCGCCATCGACCACCAGACCGATCTCTGGGCGGTCGGCGCCACGATGTTCACGCTGCTGTGTGGCCGTTACGTCCAGGAGGCTCAGACCGAGGAGGAGTCGATGGCCCTGGCGGCGACCACCCCGGCGCGATCCCTCGCGAGCCTGCTGCCGGATCTGGACCGCGAGGTCGTCGCGTTGGTGGACCGCGCGCTCGCCTGGGAGAAGCACGATCGCTTCGCCGACGCGCTCGGCATGCAAGAAGAGCTGCGCCGGGTCGCGAGCCGCGTGCTCAGCGGCGGCGCCCGTGCGCGCCTCGAGCTCGACGAAGCCGGCGCGCTCTCCGGCCCCGTGGTGCCCTCGGAGCGGGAGCCGCCCACGCGAGTCCTGCGCGTTCCGGACCCAGAGAGCGAAGAGGAGACGCGGCTCGCGCTGGAGCCGCCGGAGGGGCCCACGCTGCAGCGACGGCTCGTCGCGCCGCCCCCGAAACGCGCGCTGCCCCTGCCGCCCGCGCTCATCGCGGTGCTCGCGGCCGTTCTGCTGGTGCTCGGCCTGGCCCTCGGCGTCACGCTGGTCGCGGCGGTCATCGTCGGCGCGAAGGCGCGCTCGGGCCCGGCCGGCAGCGCTCCGCCGGCGAGCTCGCGCCGGTGAGCAGCCATCGCCGGGCGGGGACGCCGCACTTTTCGAGATCCGCCCGGGGGCGCTCCGGCATCACCCTTCCGTGACTTCCATGCCGGAAGCGCTCTTTTCGGGCAGGCTCCTGGCCGAGGCGCCCGTGGCTCCAGAAGACCGAGCTCGACCGGCGGGCAGTGCCCGCCTCTCGCGCATGATGCGCGAGAGCTTCGACCTGGTCTGGCGGGTGCTCCGGCGGCTGGGTGTGCCGGCCGTGGCAGCCGAGGACGCCGCGCAGGAGGTGTTCCTGGTGGCGGCCCGGCGCATCGACGAGATCGCCCCCGGCTCGGAGCAGAGCTACCTGTACGGCACGGCGCTCCGCGTCGCGCAGGCATTTCGGCGGCGCGACGCCCGAGACGCGGCCCGGCGCGCCGAGTACGACGACGAGCGCTCGCCCGGCGCCCGCACTCCAGAGGAGCTGCTCGACACGCGGGAGCGTCTCGAGATCCTGGACGCCGCGCTCGCCCGACTCGAGGACGACGAGCGCAGCGTGTTCGTCCTGTTCGAGCTCGAGGGGCTGACGCTCACCGAGATCGCGGAGCTCACGGGCTCGCCCCGCGGGACCGTGGCGTCGCGACTGCGCCGCGCGCGCAGCCGCTTCGTCCGCGCCCTCCGGGCGCGAAAGCGAGGGAAGGATGGCTGATCCCAAGCGGCTGGTGGAGCGTGTCGGCCCGGGCTTCGAGCGCGAGCTGCTCGGCATGCGCGAGGTGCCGGGGGCCGGGACGCGCGAGCGCGTCGAGGCGCGCGTGCTGGAGGCAGCGGCGCTCGGCGCGCTGGTCGGGGCATCGTCGGCGGGCGCGACCGGCAAGCTCTCGTCGGGGCTCGGTCTGGTGCTCGCGAAGTGGCTGGGTGTGGGGCTGGTGCTCGGCACGGTGACCGCGTACGTCGGGTCGGAGGTCGCGACCACACCGCGCCCCGCGCCCCGCGCCGAGGCCCCCGCGCGGGTCGAGACCGGCGGCGCTCGGGCATCGGCACTGGCGACGGCCACGGCGAGCGAGCCCGCGCCCCCCGAGATCGTCGTCGAGGGGCGCGTGCCGCCGCCGGCGAGCCCGAGCCAAGGGGACGTGCGCATCGGCGCGACCAAGACGCTGATGGAGGCGGAGTCGATGCGGCGCATCCGCGCCGAGGCGCGGAACGATCGCGCGCAGGCGCTGCGCCTGCTGGACGAGCACTTGCTGCGCTTCCCGGACGGCGAGAGCGCCGCCGAGGCGCGCCGCCTGCGCGCAGAGCTCGGGAAGAAGTGAGATCCGCCGCGCCGGGTCTCCGCATCACTGGGCAGGAGGTTCTGATGAAGCTCACACCATGGTTCCTGCTCGCCTGCCTCACGTGGTCTTCGCTGTCACTCGCCGAAGGCCGCGTCCCGCGCCGGCGCGCCGACAAGCACGACCGCGCGCGCTCCGCAGCGGTGAAGGGGAGCCGCGTCCAAGTCATCGACGACGTGATCATCGTCGGCCGCCCGCAGCGTCCGCTCGCGGTCGTGGACACCGGCGCGCAGCGCTTCCGCTTCGCTGTCGGGACTGCGCGCTACTCCAAGAGCGATCGCCGCTTCCTGCCGGCGGACACGCAGGAGAACTGGTAGCTCGCTGGAAACACGCCGCTCGGCCGGAGGCCGAGGCCTGGGATCACGCCAGCGGTCTCGCCAGGATCAGATCGCGAGCTGCCACTGAGACGCGAGTGTGAGAACCGGCCGGGACCGGCGGCGACTGTTTCGACAGAGCAGAAGCGACGCCCGGCGTGCTCGGTCGTCGGCGGAGCGGGATTTGATACAACTAATACGGCAGCGGGCCGCCGTCGGGGGGCGGAGTGGGGCAGGCCGCGGCGGCGGTCGCGTAGCAGACCGCCGCCTTCGGGTCGCAGCAGCTGATCCCACCGTCCACCACTGGGCAGCTGCTCTGACACTCGGCATTGCTGCTGCAGGTGCTGGGGCAGGCGGCGGCCTCGCCGGCCTCGGGCGCCGCCTCGACGGGCGCGTCCTTTTGCGCGTCGGTGGCGTCGTTGCCCGCGTCGGAAGCGTCCTTCACGTCGGCGCCGCCATCTTGCGGCTTGGTGGTTCCGGTGGTGCTCTCGTCGTCGTCGCCGCAGGCGACCGCCGCAGCGCCCGCGAGCACCGCGATCCCGAGCAGGCACAGCCTCGCCAACCGCACGGAAAGTTGCTTAGCTCATCGCGCGCATCGGGGCAAGGCGACGCCCAGGTCGACGATGGATCCCGCGGACAAAGCGACACGGGTACGGCGGGTCCAGCGCTGGGCCCTCGGCATCATCCTGCTGGTCGGGGCCGCGGTCTTCTCCCCGGCCGTCCGCACTCCGTTCCTGTTCGACGACCTGATGCACTCGTCGATGATCGAGGGCACCTTCCCGGCGCCGCGGGGGCCCACCGAGCTCTACGACTTCGTCAACGCGCGCGACCGGGCGGTCTACGTGGAGCGTGGGCTCCTGCCCTGGTGGGCCCAACCGGAGCTCAGCATCCGGTTCTTCCGCCCCCTGGCGAGCGCGTTGCGCTGGTCGGAGCAGCGTCTGATCGGTCCGCGCGTGATCGTCTTGCACCTGCACTCGTTCGTCTGGTGGGCCGCGTCCGTGCTGGCCGCGTCCGCGCTCTTCGGGCGTCTCCTGGGTTTTCGCGGCCGCATCCTCGCGACCGCGGTGTTCGCGCTCGGCCCTTGGCACCTCCTGCCGTTGGCCTGGGTCGCGAACCGCGAGGTGCTGATGGCGCTGACACTCGGCTGTCTGGCGCTCAGCGCGCAGCTCGCGTGGCACGGCTCGCGCCGCGGGCGGTCCGCAGGGCTCGCGGCGCTCGGTTGGACCCTCGCGCTCGCATCCGGGGAGTACGCGCTGTGCTTCGGCGGCTACGTGCTCGCGCTCGAGGCGCTGCGTGTCGGGGCGAACGTCCGCACGCGTCTGCTCGGGCTCTCGCTGTTCGCGCTGCCGGCTGCGGCGTACCTCGTCCTGCACGTCGCGCTGGGCTACGGCACTCGCGGGTCCTCGTTCTACCTCGACCCGGTGCACGAGCCGCTGGCGTTCCTGGAGAACGCGCCGCGCCACTTCGTGATCTTGCTCGGGGAGGCGTGGCTCACCGTCGGCGCGAAGCCTTGGGGAACCGCCGCGCCCGCGGGGCTGGTGGCCCTGATGGTGGCCGGCGCCGGCGGGCTCGCTCTCGCGCCGCTCCGGCGGGCTTTTGCCGCCCAGGAGCCCGCGCGCCGGAGAGTGCTGGCGGCGTTCCTCGCCGGTTCGTTCCTGGCGCTCGTGCCGGTCCTGGCCGTCGTGCCGGCGCCGCGCCTCGCCGGCGTCAGCGCCGTGGGCATGGCCGTGACGCTCGGTCTCTTGCTCGAGCACGTCTGGTTCCCGCGTGGAGCTGCGCGCGGTCGTTTCGCCGAGCTCGCGGGCGCCGCCGCCGCGCTGTTCGCCTTCACGCAGCTCGTACGCGGCCCCGTGGCGACCTGCGTCGCGGCGAGCGAGCTCCGCCGCACCGCGCGCGCCTTCGTCGAGACCGCGGGCAGCCTGCGCCGCGAGCTGCCCCCGCTCGAGAGCGCTCGCGTCGTGGTGCTGCGTGGCATGGGCGGGTCGTTCTTCGGGCCCTTCGCGCTCGACCCGCGCGGCGTGCAGCCGCGTTCCTGGCAGGTCCTCGCGCACACCGGTCACATCTTGCTCTTGAGGGTCGACTCGCACACGCTGGAGCTCGTGGCGGCGCGCGGGGACGCGGTGTACCCGCCCAGGGCGAACCTGTTCCGTAATCGCGCCTCCGCGCTCGCCGCCGGCGACTCGGCGCCCATCCACGGCGCTCGGGTCAGCGTCGAAGAGATCGGGCCGGCCGGGCCGTGGCGCGTGCGCGTCCGCTTCGACGAGGACCTCGACGACGCGCGCATCACCTGGGTGCACGAGACCTTCCGCGGGCTTCAGAGGGTGGAGCTGCCGAAGGTCGGCTTCGGCGTGCCGCTCGACCCCTGACGCTCAGGCCGCCAGGCGCTCGCGCAGGCGGAGCGACGGCTTCTCGACCAGCACGTGCAGGACGTACGCGACCGCGAGCGACGCGAGCATCAGGCCCGCGAGGGACGCGGGCCAGACCACCAGCATGGGCACGCCCGACTCGCGCAGCCGGCGCGCCAGAGGGACGACGCCGTGATCGAGGATGGGGATGTGCACGAGATAGACGCCGTAGCCGAGCGTCGCCACCCTGCGCCAGAAGCCCGAGGAGAGCCAGCGAGCCAGCCAGGTTTCGCCGCGCAACAGGAGCGGCACCCAGGCGAGGTACATCAAGCTCGGCACCGTGCCCCAGGCGAAGACCCGGACGAGCTGGACATGGTCGGGGCCGAACAGGTCGGGAGCGAGCAACAGCCACAGACAGCCGAGCGATGGCACCAGGAGGAGCGCGCGGTGGAACGGGTGCTCGAGCCAGCGGCGTACCGCGGCGCCGTGGCGCTGCTCGACGATGGCCAGGATGATGCCGTAGACCAGGGCGTCGAAGCGCGTGTCGGCGCGGAAGTACAGCCGGTCGTACAGGGCGTAGTCGTTGAACGGACCCTCCCAGAAGAAGATGCGCAGGCGGTTGGCGAGCGCGGCGAGGCACAAGAGCCCGAGGAACGCGAGCTGCGCACGATCAGTACCCAGCCGCCGGAGCGCCAGGAACAAGAGCGGCACCAACAGGTAGAACTGCTCCTCGAGCGCCAGCGACCAGCCCCAGAACATGATGATCTGGTCGCGCAGGAGCGGCATGAAGTTGGTCGCGTACAGATACTCGGCGACGAGGTGGGAGCGCTGGGCCGGGGTCAACGGGTAGAGCAGCGCCAGCACGGTCAAGACCAGCCAATACGAGGGGAAGGTGCGGAAGATGCGGCGCACGTAGAAGCGGCCGATGCCGCGCACCCCGGACTTGTCGAGCGAGTAGATCAGGATGGACCCGATCAGGAAGCCGCTCAGGAAGAAGAACAGGTCCATGCCGAAGAACACGCTGAGCGAGCGCAGCACGAAGCTCTCGTCGACGGGGATGCCCTGCTCGCCCGCGAAGATCCAGGTGACGTGGAACTGCACCACGCTGACGATGGCGAGCACGCGCATGCCGTGCAGCACGGGATAGCGGTTGTCGAGCAGCTCCA
>Ga0233425_10010495_pt1 | contig 11255 bp, 13 predicted proteins | sample Watercolumn_Towu_2_FD_181712 | JGI IMG/M metagenome (GOLD analysis project Ga0233425, IMG submission 181712) | Freshwater microbial communities from Lake Towuti, South Sulawesi, Indonesia - Watercolumn_Towuti2014_140_MG | ecosystem: Environmental > Aquatic > Freshwater > Lake | place...
CGGTGAACATGCTGGCGCTCGTCGACGGCATGCCGCAGGTGCTCAACCTGAAGCAGGCGCTCCGCCACTTCATCGACTTCCGCCGTGAGGTAATCACCCGCCGGGCCCAGTTCGACCTCCGCAAGGCCCGCGCCCGCCTGCACATCGTCGAAGGCCTCCGCATCGCGGTCGAGAACATCGACCAGGTCATCGAGATCATCCGCGGATCGGCCGATGTCGACGAAGCCCGCACAAACCTGATGCGGGAGTTCGACCTCAGCGAGATCCAGGCCCAGGCCATCCTCGACATGCAGCTCCGGCGGCTGGCCGCTCTCGAGCGCGAAAAGATCGAGGAGGAGTACCGGGCGCTCCTGGCCGAGATCGCCGACCTGGAGGCACTGCTGGCGAGCCCTGCAAAGATCCTGGGCGTCGTCCGACGGGAGACGCTCGAGCTCAAGCGCAAGTTCGGCGACGAGCGGCGGACCAAGGTCCACCAGGAAGAGATCGGCGAGTGGCGCCGTGAGGACACCGAGCCCCACGAAGAGGTCGTGATCACCCTCAGCAAGGGGCGGTACGTCAAGCGGATCTCGGCCAACACCTACAACCGCCAGCACCGGGGCGGGAAGGGCGTCAAGGGCCAGCGCATGACCAAGGAGGACGACGTCATCCAGTCGCTCCTGGTCGCCGACACCCACGACCACCTGCTCTTCTTCACGAACCGCGGCCGCGTGTTCGCGGTACGGGCGTTCGAACTGCCCGCCGATGCCTCGCGCACTTCTCGCGGCACGCTGCTGGAAAACGTGATCCCGCTGGACGCGGGCGAGCGTGTGAACGCGCTCCTGTCAGTGGAGTCGCTCATCGAGGACACGTACATCGTGCTTTGCACCGCGCGCGGCGCCGTGAAGCGCATGCACCTGTCGAAGCTGGCCAACCTGCGGCGCAATGGCCTGAACGTGATGAACCTCAAGGGCGGCGACTCCGTCGAGTCCGTCGTGATGGCCCTGGCCGACCAGGACGTCATCATCGTGACCGATAGCGGGATGTCAATACGGTTCCCGAGCGGCCAGGTGAGGGCGCGGCAGCGCGCGGCCGGGGGCATGCGCGGCATTCGGCTCCAGGAGGGTCATCAGGTCGTTGCCATGGACGTCGCGGTCGAGGCCGGACGCCTGCTGATCGCGACCCGCCGCGGCTTCGGCAAGATGTCGTCACTGCAGTCGTACCGGCTGCAGAAGCGTGGTGGCAAGGGCATCCTGACCTTCCGCCTGACGCCCAAGAACGGTAAGATCGTCGCCGCACAGGTTGTCAACGACGAGGACGAGGTGATGCTCGTCACGGAGAAGGCGCAGGTCATCCGAATGCCGCTCGACGAGCTGCGGACGATGGGCCGCATCACACAGGGCGTGACGCTGACGAAGCTGGAGACAGGCGACGCCGTAGTGGCGATCGTGGCGAAGTCGTCGAGGCGGACGCCCGTGGCGACGATCGACCCGAACGCGGTGGTCGATGAGGACGCCGAGGGCGGAGCCGAAGGCGACGAAGACGAGACCGAGGTCGACACCGACGAGGTCGAGGGCGAGGCGGAGCCGGAGGACGACGAGCCGGGGGGCGACGACGAGGGCGAGGCCGAAGAGGAAGAGGACGAGGAGCCGAAGCGGCCCCGCCGGAAGCGCCGCTAGGCGTGGCGCCTGACGGCCCCGGCGGCCGGGAGGATTTCTCCCGTAGGTTCAGGGACGCCTGGGGCCGCTTCGCAACCGGCGTCGTCGTGATCACGACCGTCGAGCCCGACGGCTCGGTCCACGGCATGACCGCCAACGGCGTGGCTTCCGTGTCGCTGGAGCCGCCACTCGCCCTGGCATGCGTGGGCCGGGTTCGCAATACCCACCGGCTGATCCGCAGCACCGGCCGATTCGGTCTGAGCGTGCTCGCGCACTCTCAGCGGTCAATCGCCGAATACTACGTCCGCCCGGCCGCAGCCCGGACCGGTGACGTCCCGGTGACCTTTGAGCGCCTTCCGGGCGACTGGCCGGTCGTCGCTGGCGCCGTCGCCCAGATGGGCTGCCGGCTCGTCTCCGAGCACGAGGGGGGCGACCACACGATCTTCGTGGCCCACGTCGAAGCCGTCTCTATCGGCCACGAGCGTCCGCTGGTCTACTACCGCGGCAGTTACTCGCCGCTCACCTAGTCTGTCCTATCCCCGAATAGTGGCGGAACAGGGGGTCCTAGCCACTAGCAGCGGCGACAACCCCTACGAGTAGCGGCGTTGCTCCCAGCGGTGAGCGTTTCGGAATCCAGCATCGCAGACGATTCGAATTCGTATCTGAGGGCGCCGGGCTTCTGGTATCACATTTGCGAGTTGTCGAAAGTGGTACAACGTCAGGAGCCACTTCGTAGCTGAATCGCCCCGGAGGGAGATATCAGTTTTCGCGGTCGAACGTGAGCTACGGGCGACGTGGCGCCCTTACGAGCCCAAGAAACCTCGCAGGCGAGTCGCCCGGTCCACGCGTGCGACCGCAATCGCGTACGCGGCTGTGCGGTGGTCGGTGTCGTGCCGCTTCATCGTCTCGACTACGGCATCGTATGCCCGGGTCATGAAGCCGGTGAGCTCACGGTTGACGCGGGCTTCGTCCCAGCGGAACTCCTGGATGTTCTGCGCCCACTCGAAGTAGGAGACGATTACGCCGCCGGCGTTCGCGAGGATGTCGGGCAGCACGGCGACCCCGCGGTCCCGGAGGATCCTCACGCCTTCGAGTGTCACGGGAGCGTTGGCGGCCTCAACGATGATCTTCGCCCGCGTCCGGTCGGCGTTGCGGCTGTGGATGACGTCCTCGATCGCGGCCGGGATCAGCACGTCGCAGGGCAGGGAGAGCAACTCCTCGTTGGACACCGGCTCGGTGCCCGGCAGGCCGGACAGGAGCCCGTTGGCCCGGTAGTACTCGGTCGCCCTCGATATATCGATCCCGTGCTCGTTCAGCACACCGCCGTTGACGTCGCTGATCGCAATCACGCGGGCACCCTCGGCTGCGATGCAGCGCGCCGCCCAGGATCCGACCTGCCCGAATCCCTGGACGACCACCCTGGCGCCTTTGACGTCGATCCCAATGTCACGCGCTGCCAGCGCCCCGATCAGCGCGGCCCCACGTCCAGGCGCCGCCTCACGCCCGAGGGAGCCGCCCAGTTCCACCGGCTTACCGGTAACGATGCCGGGCGTGTAGCCGTTCACGCTGCCGTAGGCGTCCATCATCCACGCCATCGTCTGGGCGTTCGTGCCGAGATCTGGCGCTGGTATGTCCCGATTGACCCCGATCACGTGCCCGATCTGGTTCGTGTAGCGGCGAGTGAGGCGGTTCAACTCCGCCTGCGATAGCTCCGACGGGTTCACGACGACCCCGCCCTTGGCGCCGCCGAACGGGATCTCCGCCAGGCCGCCCTTCCACGTCATCAACATGGCCAGGGCGCGGGTGTGGTGAAGGTCGGCGTTCGGGTGGTAGCGCACGCCGCCCTTGTAGGGCCCGCGGGCCGCGTTGTGCTGCACGCGGAACCCGGTGAACACCTTGAACGAGCCATCGTCCATGCGAACGGGCACGGCCACGGTCAGTTCGCGCCAGGGGTGAAGCAGCAATGCACGCATGTCGTCGCCGAGGCCGAGGGTTGTTACCGCCTGCTCGAAATAGGCCTCGGCACCCCTCAGCATCGAACTGTCGGTCTGCGTCCTGGTAGCGGTAGCCATGGACCTACCTTGACCGTCCAGACTGGCCGTCGATACACTTACTCGGTTGGGCAGATCTGGAACTCATCATGACTGACTACGCAATCCTCAAAACCGGTGGCAAGCAGTATCGCGTTCGTCCGGGAGACACGCTCGAGGTCGAGAAGATCGCCGGCGCGGTCGGCGACGCGATCACGCTCGGCGATGTGCTCCTTACGGCCATCGACGGCAAGATCGCGGTGGGCACGCCGACGGTACCCAACGTCTCCATCCTTGCGGAGATTTCCGGACAGGGCAAGGGCGAAAAGCTCAACATCTTCAAGTACAAGGCGAAGACCAGGTACCGCCGCAAGCGGGGGCATCGCCAGCAATTGACGACCCTGCTCGTGAAAAGCATCGAGACAGCGGCGCCGAAGCCGGCGGCAAGGCGGCCACGGGCGCGCAAGAAGGCGGAGGCCTAGCAATGGCACACAAGAAGGGCGGCGGGACCTCCCGCAACGGCCGAAACAGCCCGGGGCAGCGCCTCGGGGTGAAGCGGTACGCGGGCGAGCTGGTCACGGCAGGCACTATCCTGGTGCGGCAGCGCGGGACCCCGGTAAAGGCCGGGCTCAACGTGGGCACCGCGAAGGACCACACGCTCTACGCCCTTGTGGACGGGCAGGTCGCCTACGACCAGGCGACGAGGGAACGGCGGCGGGTGCACGTGCAGCCGTTTGCCACGGAGGGGGGGCAGAAGCAGTGAAGCCCGGAATCCACCCCGACTACCACACCGCCGAGGTCGTCTGCACGTCCTGCGGCACCCGGTATGAGGCAGTCGGCTCGACCCTGTCCGAGTTCAAGTTGACGATCTGCGGCAAGTGCCACCCGTTCTACACGGGCGAGCAGAAGATCGTCGACACCGAAGGCCGCGTACAGCGTCTGATGCGCCGCTACAAACTGGCGGAAACCGCGAAGGCGAACTCCTAGCCGGTCCCGGCCGGCGGCCGCCTGCGACGCAGATGTCCACGGCGTTCAACTACGGCGGCCAGGCGGTCATCGAAGGCGTCATGATCCGCGGCCGCGTCCAGGCCGCGCTCGCGGTGCGCCGCCCCGACCGAGTGATCGAGACTCGGGGGGTGCCGGTGCCGGGCTGGGCCACCGGCCGAGTGCGGTCGCTCCTTCTGGTCCGAGGCGTCGTCGTCCTGGCCGAGACGCTGATTATCGGAATGAAGGCCCTGTCTCTCTCCGCTTCGATCTCGACCCACGAGGACGGACCGGAAGGCGCGGGCGAGGAGGCGGTCTCACCGGCCGCGATGGCTTTCACACTCGCCCTGGCAGTCGGCTTCGCGATCGCTCTTTTTTTCCTGGCGCCCCTGTTCATCTCGAAGGCGCTCGAGTCTCAGGGAATGTCAGAGGTCGGCGCCAACGTCGTCGAAGGCCTGCTTCGGCTGGCGGCTTTCATCGGCTACATCGCCCTGATCGCCAGAATCAAGGACGTGCGCCGAGTCCTCGAGTATCACGGCGCCGAGCACATGACGATCGCCGCCCACGAAGCCGGCGCTCCTCTGGACGTCGCAAGCGTACGGCGGTTCCCACGGGCTCACCCGCGGTGCGGCACTGCCTTCCTGATGACCGTGATCCTGGTCTCGATCGTCGTATTCATGTTCGTGCCGCGCGACCCGTTGCCAGTCGTGGTCGCCTCCCGGATCCTGCTCGTACCGGCGATCGCCGCGGTCAGCTACGAAATCATCCGTTACGCCGGCCGGCACCCCGAAAGTCTGTGGGTGCGCCTCATCACGGCGCCCAACCTGATGCTGCAGGCGCTTACGACCCGCAAGCCCGACGACGATCAGATCGAGGTGGCGGTCAGCGCGATGTACGCGGCGCTGGCCTTCGACGGGGCTGCGGCCGGGAAGCCTGCCCCGACCTTGAGCGGGACCGGAGCTGGGCCTTAGTCGTAGCCGCGCCTTTCGTCCGTGACGGGCGTTCCGTCTGTCCCCGGTCCTTCGTCCGAACCCGGCCCTTCGTCCCCGCCGTGCCTTTCGCCCGGCGGTTGAGCAGCTCCGACCAGATGTCGGCGGGGTCGAGACTCGCCGACGAGGCGAGCACGAGGGCGTGGTAGAAGAGATCGGCGGTCTCTTCGGCTAGCCGTGCCCGGTTCGAGCCCACGCCGGCGATCGCCGTTTCTCCGGCCTCTTCGACCACCTTTTGGGCGATCCGCTCGCGGCCTTCCTCGAATAGCTTCGACGTGTGTGACCCGGCGGCAGGGTTCTTTCTTCGGTCCTCGATCACGGCGAATAGCTCGCTGAGCACGCCGGGCCCGGCCTCCCGCTCCGGCGGCTCGTCTTTGTCCGCAGGGTTGTGAAAGCACGACGTCCTCCCCGTGTGGCAAGCGGGGCCGGTCGGGTCGACATCGATCAGCAGGGCATCGCCGTCGCAGTCGGCCTTGACCGAACGCACCTTGAGGAAGTTGCCCGACGTCTCCCCCTTGTGCCACAGCTCCGACCTCGACCGGCTGTAGAACCAGACGTCGGGGCCCTCAAGCGTCTTCTGCAGCGCTTCGGTGTCCATGTAGGCGAGCGTGAGGACCTGCCGGGTACGGGCGTCCTGTACCACGGCGGGGATCAGCCCTCGGTCATCGAACCTGAGCATCGGCACGCTTCACCCCCTGCCCTCGCCGTCTCCCAACCTCAACTTCCGCCAGGTCCAGAAGCGGACCGAGCTCACGCAGGTCGGCGATCGTCGCTGCGGGTCTCGGGCCGTGGCCCGCAAACGGATTCCCCGGCCGGTTGATCCAAACCGTCGTCATTCCCACCCGATGTGCTCCCAGGACGTCGTCGAAAAGCTGATCGCCGACGTACCAGGCGTGGCTCGCCGCGATTCCCATGACCCTGAGAACGTGCTGAAACGCCGCCGGGGCCGGCTTGTAGACGCGGGCCGACTCCGAGCTCTCGATGGCCTCGAGCTGGAGCCGCTCGCCCGCCAGCAGCGGCCTGACAAATGCGTCGTCGGCGTTCGAGAGCACGCCGAGCCGGGCGCGCCCCTCGAGGGTCGCCAGGGCAGGGCGTGTGTCCAGGAAGATAGGCCGGCGCGCCATGTGCTCGACCGACCGTCTGCCCGCGAGCGCTGCGTCACCCGCGACTCCAGCCTCTCGAAACACCGCCTCAAAACACTCGGTCCACGCCTGCTCGTAGGTCTTGAACGGTGGGCTCTGCGCTGGATCCTGCAAGTTGGTGCGGACCTGCCGGAACTTGATCTCATGTGGCTTCCATCTCGACCACAGAGAGTGGCCGGAGAACGGGAGGCGCTGATCGTGGCAGATGGCGTCGAACGCCGACACCCAGTCGTCGGTTGGGTTGTGAAAGAGAGTGTCGTAGACGTCGAAGAGCACCGCCTGCGGGCGAGGCAACGCCTTCTCAGCCGCAGCCCCTGCTGTCGTCGTCGCAATCGTGGGTCCGTTCGACATTACGTGCCTGTGCGCTTGAGCGCGGCGGGCGGGCGCACCGGCACGCCTCGCTCCGAGAGGTAGGCCTTGGCCTCGGCGATCGTGTGCGTCCGGAAGTGGAAGATGCTGGCCGCCAGGACCGCGTCGGCCTTTCCTGCCGCGAGCGCGTCGTACAGGTGATCGAGCGTGCCAGCACCTCCACTCGCGATGACCGGGATGTCGACTGACTGCGAGATCGCGGCGAGCAGGTCGAGGTCGTAGCCGGTCCGCTGCCCGTCGGCATCCATGCTCGTTATGAGCAGCTCACCCGCCCCCAGCGACGCGCCGAGGACGGCCCACTTGACGGGGTCGATCGCGGTCGGTCGCCGTCCGCCGTGCGTGTACACCTGCCACGGCGCCTCGCCAACCTGCGAGGGCTCGCCGGGCCGCTCGACCACGACCGGTGAGTCGACCCGTTTCACGTCCATCGCTAGGACGATGCACTGCGAACCGAACTCGCGGGCGCCTTCCTCGATCAGCGCCGGCCGGCCCACCGCGGCCGTGTTGACCGCAACCTTGTCGGCGCCCGCCTCGAGCATGCGCCTTATGTCCTCGACCGTTCGCAGGCCGCCGCCGACCGTCAGCGGGATGAACACCTGGCCCGACACCCGGCGGACGACGTCGACCATCGTGTCCCGACCGTCCGAGCTGGCCGTTATGTCCAGGAACACGAGTTCGTCGGCGCCCTCACGGTCGTAAAAGGCGGCCAGCTCGGCGGGGTCGCCTGCGTCGCGCAGGTTGACGAAGCTCGTGCCCTTCACGACCCGGCCGCGGTCGATGTCAAGGCACGGGATGATGCGACGGGTCAGCATCGCAGGTCGACGCGCGGCAGGTCAGGCCCGCTGTTTCTTGAGGACGATGTAGTAGAAGTACGAGTTGAGGTTTCGCTGGTTGAGCACACGCAGGCCGGCCTCCTGGGCCAGCTTCACCGCGTCCTCGCGGGCGATGCGCTCCTCTGCCGACGGGCCGCCGTTCGAAGCTCCCTTGATCCATTCGATCGCCGCGACCCATCCGTCGGGCTTCAGCACACGGCTGATCTCCCGCAAGAGGTCGACCGGTTGGCTGGACTCGTGAAGGACGGGCGAGATCACGACTCCGTCCAGCGAGGCGTCCGGCAGGGGCAACTTGCCGTCCTTGATCAGCAGTGTCGACACGTTGCTCATGCGGGACTGGCTCGCCCGCTGGGCCACTGAGTCCAGGACCGCCTGGCCGTCGTCGAGCGCGACCACCTTGCCGTCGTATGCGTACTTCGCCAGGGGAACGGTCAGGAACCATTTTCCGGCGCCCACCTCGGCGATGTGGTGGTAGACACGGATCGGCAGGAGCGTGAAAAGCTGGATCGGGTCGAGGTTTTCGATTCTGGCAATCGTTGCAGGCGCGGGAGCGACGGCGACGGCCGTAGAGGCAGGTGCGGCCGCTTGTGGGACGGGTGTGGCGCCCTCGGACTTGTCAGCGCCAGCCTTCGACTGGTCACGGTCGGCCCGTTCGCTCGCCGCCGCCTCTCGCTTGCCGCCCTTCCTCGTGCTCGATTCCCCGCGTGGCATCAGTTTGGTATCTCCGCAACCCGCCGGATCGCGTCGGCGAGATCGATTGCTCCCGTGTAGATCGCCTTGCCGCACACCGCCGCTTCGACCCCAAGACGGGCGAGGGCGACGAGGTCGGCGACCTCGGCAATGCCCCCGCCAACGATGACCGGCCGGCCTATCTGCTCAAGTATACCGGCGATGCTGTCCAGATTCGGGTGGCCGAAGGTCCCGTCGCGGTCGATGTCGGTGTACATGAACCTGCCGACGCCTAGGTCGGCCATCTTCCGCATCAGGTCGGCGGCTGTAAGCTCGGTCGACTTCGTCCAGCCTCGGGTCGCGACCCACCCGCCGCGGGTGTCGATTCCGACGACGACCCTCTCCCAGCCGAACTTCGCCACCGCGTTGGCGACCTCGTCGGGCGCCTCGACCGCCGCGGTGCCGAAGATCACCCGGTCGGCGCCCGTGCGCAGCACGTCGGCCGCCATGTCAGCCGACCTGATGCCGCCGCTCACCTGCACCGGGACGCCCGCCTCTGCCGCGATGCTGGCGATCGCGCCGGCGTTCGCCCGCACGCCCGACCGGGCGCCGTCGAGGTCGACGACGTGGATCCGGCGGGCTCCGGCGTCCCGCCAGCGGGCGGCGACGGCGACCGGGTCATCGGAGAACACTGTCTCCCGGTCGTAGTCGCCCTGGTAGAGGCGGACGCATCGCCCGCCACGCAGGTCGATGGCCGGGATTACCTGCATCGCGAACGCTGAACCCGCGAGCATGCTGCCTGCCAACGTGGCAACGGAGAATCCTCGCTAGCGCGTCGACGCAGGCCGGCGCGCCGCGACATAGTCGACGAAGTTCTCGTAGATGCGGAGACCGATGGCGCCGCTCTTCTCCGGGTGGAACTGCGTGGCGACGATCCCGCCGCTGATGACGGCCGCGCACACGTCGCCGCCATATGACATCGTGGCCGCCACGTCAGCGCTCCGGGCAGGCCGGCAGTAGTAGCTGTGCACGAAGTAGAAGTACGACCCCTGCCGAATGCCGTCGAACACCGGGTGCTCTCGTGCCTCGGTGGTGAATGCAACCGAGTTCCACCCCATGTGCGGGACCTTCAGGTGCGCCGACCCCGATGGGTCTGGCATGTCGTCGCGGAACCGGACGACCTCTCCCTCGATGAGGCCAAGGCCTGGGAGCACGCCCTCCTCCGATCTGCGGAAAAGCAACTGCATTCCCAGGCACACGCCCAGCAGGGGCCGGCCCGACGCCACGTACCGGCGAATCGGCTCGACGAAGCCGAGCGACTCGAGCATCCGCATCGCCGCGTCCATGGCGCCCACGCCTGGAAGCACGGCGCCATCCGCGGAGTCGAGGTCTCGCGGCTCGCCTGACACGACCGGCTCAACGCCACACCGGGCCAGCGCCTTCGCCACACTGTGGATGTTCGCCGACTTGTGGTCGATGACGACAATCCGAGGTTTGGCAAGTCGGCTGGTCGTCACCTCGACCCCCGTTCGCCGGCACGGGTGGCCCGCCGCGCTCGGACGGTCATTCCCGCCTTCGCCAGCGCTCCCGCCGATTTCAGTTTCGGCGTCGTCCCGGGTGCGCCTCTCACAGAGCGTTCGACTCTCGTGTCCTTGACCTGCTCGAACTGGGATTCGCGGTCCTCGAAGCGGGCAAGCATGAACAGCAAGTCGGAGCAGCGGTTGATCAGCTTCAGGATCTCGCGGTTGGCCAGCCGCCCGGCCTCGTCCAGAGCTACGATCTCGCGCTCGGCGCGCCGGACCACCGTGCGGGCGACGTCCATCGCTGCAGACGCCGGCGAGCCGCCCGGGATGATGAACGCCCGGGGCAGCTTCATCTGGGCGTCGATCTCGTCGATGGCCCGCTCGAGGCGCGAGGTCATCTCCGGCGTCACCGGCTTGAACATCTCGGTGAACTTCGGGTAGTGCTCGGGATCGGTGGCAAGCTCCGCGGCGACGGTGAACAGGTCCCGCTGCGCCTCGAACAGGCGCGCCCTTGCCCATTCGTCTCGGGAAAGCGCGCGGGCAAGTCCCATCGCCGATATCGCCTCGTCGACCGTGCCATAGGCCACCGCACGCGGGTCGGTCTTCGACACCTGGCCGCCAAAGAGCAGGCGAGTCCGGCCTTCGTCGCCCGTTTTCGTGTAGATCTTCACGTGCCAGCTGCCCGTCGGGGAGAGGAAAACCCCTATTGTAGAATGCGAATAGATATGACTACAGAAGTCCAGCAGTCGATCCCGATCAATACGATCCGGATCACCGGCAAGGCTGCCTCCAAGGTGAAGGACTTCGCCCGCCAGCGGTCGATGGAGAGCTTCGGCCTCAAGGTGGCGGTCAAGGGCGGCGGGTGCTCGGGGCTGACCTACGTCCTGGACATCGTCAACGGCCCCGAAGAGACGGACAAGGTAATCGAGGACCAGGGCCTCCGCCTGTTCGTCCCAAAGAAGTCGTTCGTATTCCTGGCGGGCACGCTGCTCGACTTCTCCGACGGACTGAACGGCAAGGGGTTTGTTTTCACCAACCCCAACGCCAAGAAGACATGCGGCTGCGGGACCTCCTTCGCAGTC